>Ga0187808_10000312_pt1 | contig 14211 bp, 6 predicted proteins | sample NC_wetland_sal_i_5_FD_132427 | JGI IMG/M metagenome (GOLD analysis project Ga0187808, IMG submission 132427) | Wetland sediment microbial communities from Neuse River Estuary, North Carolina, USA - ASW_3 | ecosystem: Environmental > Aquatic > Freshwater > Wetlands > Sediment | place: USA: North...
GTCCAGGTGATTATTCACCGCGTCTCGCGCCGGCATCCCAAGCTTCGGTTGGACGCGATGAAACGACTCATGCATCATCAAGCGGAGGCGCTCCTGGCGATCGTCGGAGAGGGGCCATATGACCATCGTCCACTGTACTCCCGCCCAGTTGCTCGCCGTGTTTGCCAGACCCATTTCAGGCGGCAACTTACCGACGAACACGCCATCCTTCGCCTGGAGCTTTCCTTCCAGATCGGCTTGGTTCGCAACCGCTGTGTGGGTCTGCGGATCAACCAGGATCATCGGTCCGTAGAGCGAGACGCCCCAAAGGCGCCCGCCATCCTGGCGCGATAGGGCCTCGGCTTCCGCAAAGTATTGGGCAGCGCGCGCAAGATCAATCGACTGGCCCGCGGCGGGTTCAGTGGCCGTCACCCCCGACGCTCCTCGAACGATCAGCAGCGCCACGAGCGCCACGGAACGGGCCATTGCCAGGCATCGCGCCGGGCCGCGCGTGCCAGCTTGCGCGAGGTATTCGAATCTGAAGCAGAGTAGATTCGGCATTGGACACTCCTCAATATATTCATGAGTACGCGCACACCGGCTCGAACGCAAAGGCTTGCCCAATCCGTGTCCATACGCAGAGGTGCAAGCGCGGACTTCTTCTCAGGTTAGGCAGGGTCGGAGCTGTCAGGCGGGCCAGTCATGGCCGAAGGAAGAGGGGCGGAGCATTCGCCTTCCACGCGATTCCGGCCTCTCTCCTTGGCCAGATAGAGTGCCTTATCGGCCACAGAGAGCAGTGCTTCCAGGTCCTGCGGCGTGGGATCGCGCACCGTCGCTACTCCCACGCTCACCGTGACGTCAATGGAGAGGTCTTTGACCTTTACGGGCTGTGAACTAACAATTTCACGAAGCCGCTCCGCTTGCGCCCGGCTCGGCGATGAGTCGCAACCGGGCGCCACCACCAGAAACTCCTCGCCTCCGAAGCGCCCCACGGTATCATAAGCGCGCATGGACGACCGCAGCCGCCTGGCCACCTCGCAAAGAACTGCGTCGCCAGCAGGATGCCCAAACCTGTCGTTGACTGACTTGAAATGGTCGATGTCCACCATCATCACCGTGAGGGGTTTCAGGTCGCGCGAGGCGCGGCTCAATTCCGACGCTAGGATATCCATGGTGGCACGACGATTAAACAATTGGGTAAGGGCATCGTGCATCGCTTGTTCGCGAAGGGCCTCTCGCGCCTGAATCAGGCTATCCTGCAATTCCACAATCCTGGCTCCGGTACGCAGACGCGCCCTAAGCTCATAAGGATCGAAAGGTTTGGTCAAATACTCGTCCGCCCCGGCCTCGAGTCCCGCGATAACGTCCTCCTGGTATTTCCTGGCGGTCAGAAGGATTAGATAGATATAAGGCTGGAGGTTAAGTCGTCTCGCCTCTCGGCAAATGGACATTCCATCCATTTCCGGCATCATCCAGTCCAGGAGGGCGAGGCGAGGGGCATTTTCCTGCTGGAGGATTTGCCAAGCCTGCCGGCCATCCCCCACCGTCACGACCTCATAACCCCACTTCACCAGGTAGGCCTCTAACATTCGCCTGGTTACGAGATCGTCTTCAGCTACCAAAATCTTCATGGCTCTATGCCGCCGCTCAATTTAATTAACACGGGTCTTAACTCCTGGAGGGCAGACTCGAGCCGCGCCAGGCCCTCCTTAGCCTGTTCGAGATTGCCTCCGCGGCCCATCACCTCCAAACGCAACGCCGCGTCATAAGAGGCTCGAGCCGAGAAATTCGCCACGGTTCCTTTCAACTTGTGGGCAGCCCGCTCGAGTCCTTGCGCATCGCTCCGCTCGACAGCCCCGCGGATCCCGTCCAATAACTTCGGACAGTCCTCCAGGAATAGATTGACCACATCGCGAAGCAAATCCGGCTCCCCTTCGAATCGTGCTCGAAGCGTCGACTCGTCGAGGATTTCCTGATTGACCCCTAACCCCGCGCCCGGGGAGGCCTTGAGCTCGGCGCTCCACACGCCGTCGATCATATCAAAAAGCTGTCTGGAATTGATCGGCTTGGGGAGGTAATTGTCCATGCCCACTTCCAGGCAACGCTCGCGATCACCCTTCATGGCGTAGGCGGTCATGGCGATAATCGGCAAACGTGCACCTGTGCCCTTCTCCTTTTCCCGGATGGCGGCCGTAAGTTGGAGGCCGTCCATCTGGGGCATCTGCACATCCACCAGGGCCAGGTCGTAGCTCTGTCGCTCGAGAAGTTCCAGCGCTTCGCGTCCATTATTGGCTATGGTTACGATGTGGCCTTTGCCCCGCAGGAGATGCTCGGCCAGGCGTTGGTTCACAATGTTGTCTTCGACGACCATGATCTGCAAGCCCCTGCGGTTCTCGCGCAGGGAGTGGCGCGTCACCAGCGTTTCCGTCTCCTCTGTCCGCACCTTGGAGCCGAGAACCCTGACTATGGCTTCCAGCAGGTCGGCCTGACGAACCGGCTTGGTGAGGTAAGCAGATATCCCCAGTTCGCGGCAACGCGCCGCATCTCCCACCTGGCCTCCGGAGGTCACCATGGTGACCTGTGTACCTGCCAGTTCCGGCTCACGCTTGATTTCCTCCGCCAGCCGAAAACCGTCCATCAACGGCATGTGAGCGTCCGTGAGGACTAGAGCAATGGGGTTTCCACCTTCCTGGGCGTGCCTCAGTGTCATGAGCGCCTGAAAACCATCCGCCGCTAGACAGGTCTTCATGCCCCAGAACGAAAGCGTCTCATCCATCACCCGCCGATTCGTCGCATTGTCATCCACAATCAGAACCGACACTCCGTGCAGGGTCACGGGCGAGGTTTTTGTCGGCTGCACACCTGGCTCGGCCCGGCCAAATCGTGCCGTGAAATGGAAAGTACTTCCCTTCCCGTATTCGCTCTCCACCCAGATGCGGCCCCGCATCATGGAAACCAAGCGGGCGGAAATGGTCAAGCCGAGACCGGTTCCGCCGAAGCGGCGGGTCGTGGAACTGTCGACCTGCGCAAAGGCCTCGAAGATGTATTGCTGTTTGTCCCAGGGAATCCCGATCCCCGTGTCCCGAACCGAGAAGTGAAGCACGGCATCATCCTGGGTCTGAGCCTGCCCTTCGACCCGCAGCAGGATTTCGCCATGCTCCGTAAATTTCAGTGCGTTGGAGAGAAGGTTTACAATGACTTGCCGCAGGCGGCTAGGATCGCCCACCACCACATCCGGCACTTCCGGGGCCACGTCGCAAATCAGTTCGATGCCCTTCCGGTCAGCCGGAAAGGCGAACATCCGAACATTCTCCTCCAGACTATCGCGCAGGTTGAATTCGATCATATCGAAGTCCAGCTTCCCGGCTTCGATTTTGGAGAAATCCAGGACCTCGTTGATCACCGTCAGCAGGGAGTCCGCCGACGACTTGACCATGGTGAGAAAATCCCGCTGCTCGGCGCTCAGGTCCGTGCTCAGCGTCAGCTCGGTCATGCCCAGGATGCCGTTCATGGGCGTGCGGATTTCATGGCTCATATTCGCCAGGAACTCGCTCTTCGCGCGGCTGGCGGCCTCCGCTGCCTCCTTCGCCTTTTGCAACTCTGCCTCGCCTTGCTTGCGCGCCGTAATATCGATCATGGTGCCTTCGATCAGTTGGTCGCCGTCCTTGATCAAAGTGGCGGTTTCCAGCACCCAAACAGGGGTGCCATCCTTGCGCACCAGGCAGTGTTCAAAATTGGTGAGCGCGCCTTGCTCTTGCAGGCTGGAGGTAAACCCCCTCCGTGCCGCAGGGCTCGTATAAAGCTCCGAGGCATCCCGCCCCACCAGGTCACTCGGGCTGGTGAAACCGAAAATGCGCGCGCAGGCTTCGTTACAATCCAGAATTCGCCCCGAAAGGCTGACGCGGTAGACGCCGGCGAGGTTGCGTTGAAACAGCATGCGGTATCGTTCTTCGCTTTCCTCCAAAGCCTTCTCCGCTTGCCGCCGTTCGGTGATGTCGCGGAATCCCCAGACCCGCCCAATGTTTCTCCCCCAGGCACGTTGAGGCTCGGAATGCCGTTCGAAGACTCGTCCATCCTTAAACTCGACCAGATCGTCACAATAGCCCTCGGAGTTCTCATACAAGCTGCGCATTTTGCTGAGGAAGGCGTCCGGATCCTTCAACTGCGGCAGAACGAAGTCTAGCCATTTGCCGTCCTTGCCCGAATCAAGAACCGACTTGGGAATGTCCCAAAGCTCGGCGAACTTCGTGTTGTGGGCCACGATGTTTCCCGCGGCATCCAATACCAGAATTCCGTCCGCAGTGGACTCCAGGGTGGCCCGGATGGTCTCGGTCTGCTGTGCCACTCGCCGCCTCAACATGCCAACCCAGACCAGGATTCCGACGGCCAACAAAGCGGTGAAGCCTAGCAGGAAAAGGGTACGCTGGAGGTTCCACCAGGGGGCTTGCTGCAGCACCACAATGTCATCCGGCGAGCGGAGGAGTAGCGCGAATCCTACGGGATTCCGGTTCTCGTCAACCCGGACGTTGCAGATCCCCGTCAATTGCACCAAACTGCCAATTCGAGTCCGGGTGGGCATTTCTTGTCCGGCCGCTCCCTCAATCGCGGCCTCGACCATCATGCCGTCTGCAACGATGGTGAGTGACCTTTGATTGGCCCGGAGTGAGACGCCCAGCAATCTCCCTCGCATCTGGATGAGTTCGCAATCATAAATCCCCGACAGGGCCTGATCCGCAGTCGCAGCCATCGGTGGTGGTTCTGCGCCGCTGCCGATTTTGCGGTAGACCGCATCCTTGAGCATGGGACTGTAGTCGCCCACTGCGGCGTATCCCACCACGTCAACCCGGTCGCCGACGTTCAAGGGTGTGGTTTGGCGCGTTTCGACTTCCAAACCCTCTTGCGCATCTCGTATGTAGATCACTTGGCCGGCTCGATGCAATGTGACAATCCCTTGAACGTGCACGGCTTGGTTGAAGGCCTCGGCCGTAGCCAGCCTTTGGATAAGGTGAATGGGCCGAGTGGGGATCGAAAAGATGTCAGCCGGCGCGGGCGCCTCGAGAGTGATATTCTTCACAGTTGGCACGTCCAGGATGGCGCCCAGGAACTGGAGCCGGGGATTGTAAGCCCCGCTGGAAACGCCCTGTATTACGACCTTGGCTCCCACCAGATCCTGAGGGATGGGCTTGTAGTCCAAAACGTAAACGGGCATGATGGCCGTCCCCGAGGCCACGTGCAGCAGTAAACGCCCTTGGGTTTCTGCCGCCGACCTCACTATACCCTCGACTTCCACGAACTGGCTGTCCTCAACCCCCGTAAGGAATACTTCGCCCGAAACCTTCCTGGGAGCGGGCAAAGGTGCTTGACCTAGAATTTGAATCTTGGGGTCCTCAATCTGCGAAGCAAAATCGCCGGTGCCGCTGACGCCTGTGATCTCCACGAATTGGCCGGAGTGAAACTGCTGAGCCAATTGGCTGTAGTCAACGTAAATGCCCGCCGTGGAATCCTGAATGAAGAGGTCGTTCTGCGTTTTGTCCGCATAAGTCACGACGCCGCGCACATGGATCGGGTGCCTAAGCCGGGCTTTCTCGGAAGGGAGTTCCCTGACTTCACGGATGGTTTCCAAAACTGCCAAGCCTTGCGGGGGCTGGGCCTTCTTCTGTTGGGCTATAGAAACACCGGTATGAATCGAAAAAGCCACCAGAAATAGAAGAACGGAACGACAGGACCGCCGCGCTGTTTCAGTTAGAAGATCTTCGGTTGGAAGTGCCATGATCTCCTTGGGCACCAACACTAATCTAGGATGGAGAGAAGGCAAGGACGTGCAGCCCTCTCTTTTTTCACCGAGAGGATAGCAGAGTAACCAGGCGAAATCAACTCCTCCATTCGTAATCAGCTAAACTATGAGACAGTGGTTATAAATGCTAGCGACTTGGTAAAAGGAGCCTCGTATGGAACTCTATGACCGTGTGTACCAGATTCAATCCTTGTATGGAGGGCGCAACCTGTTTCAGTACCTATTCGTGGGCCAGAACACCGTCCTGGTTGATACTGGAATCGCACAGACACCTGAGAAAGTGATTTTCCCTTACATGGAGCGGCTCGAGCTCAATCCTGACAAGCTTACTCTGGCCGTGACTACACACTCCGATCTTGACCACCAAGGTGGCAACAATGCCATCAAGTCTGCTTCGCCCCGAACCCTCCTATCCTGTGGTGAAGCCGACCGCGAGTTGGTTGAAGATCCCCGCAGACTATTTGACCACCGCTACAACTTTCTCCGCGCGGAACACGACGTCGGCTTCGATCCGGATCCGGACCCGGATGCCGGTCAGTTCCGCAAGATGGACATGACTTTTTCGGGGGGAGAGAAGATCCGGTTAAGGGACGATTGGGCGCTCGAGGTTTTGCACGTACCCGGCCACTCCCGTGGGCACCTCGCCTTATATGACAACAACAACAAGACCGCCTTTGTAGGCGATGCCATCCATGGGCGGGGCTGTCCGAAGGCGCAAGGCGGGATGGCAATCCCAGTTACCTACTACTACGTCGACACTTATCTCAGCACACTTCGCTACTTCGAGGCTCTCGAGATCAAAACCCTATATTCCGGGCATTGGCCCATCATGACCGGCGAGGAAATCGCGGACTTTATTAACGATTCGCGCAAGACCGTGGAAGTTTTCGACCGGGCAATCCTTTCCAGCCTCAAAAAACATGCGCCGGGACTTAATATGAAAGAACTCATTGATGTGGTCTCTAACGAGGTGGGTGACTGGCCAAAAGACACTTGGACTCTCGCCATGTTCCCCGTAAAAGGCCACATGGACCGGCTGGAACAGTTGAATAAAGTCCGGGCTGTCCGTGGGACCCGCCCGGTCAAATGGGAATTGGTTTGAAGCGACCTCAGCTCTGGGGAGGAAGACCTGAGCCGAACCCGCCGTCCACGACGACTGCCGATCCGGTCATGAAGGAAGCGTCGTCACTGGCAAGGAAGACGGCCACCCGCGCCACCTCCTCGGGTTTGCCGATCCTCCACAGGGCGTGGAGTTTTCCCGCCGCTACGCGTGCGGCCGCTGGGTCGGGCTGCACTTCGAAGTATCCCCAGGCGAGACCCGCATCGATGTACCCCGGACAGATGCAGTTGACGCGAATGCCTTCCTTCCCGTGGTCAATGGCCATGGCCTTGGTGAGGGCGATGATGGCCCCTTTCGTGGCGCAATAGCCCGCGCAGAGTGGTTCGACAAAGAACCCGTTGACGGAAGCCATGTTAATAATACAGCCCTTGACGCGCCGCAGAGACGGCAGAAAAAATTTGGCGCACAGAAAAATGCCGCCCACGTTCACGGCCATCTCGCGATTCCACTCCTCTACCGTCGTGTCTTCCACGGTCTTGTTCACCTGGATCGCAGCATTGCTGCAAAGGACATGGACTTGCGCGTAGGCCTCCAGTGTCGCCTGGAGCAGGTGCTGAACCGATGCGGGATCCGCAACGTCGGTCGGGATGGGCAGCGCCTCGCCACCGAGTGCGGCGACCTGTTTTGCCGTCTCCTGGCCGCCCAAAGCGTTGATGTCAGCTACCACGACCCGAGCGCCTTCGCGTGCGAACTCGAGCGCGCAGGCACGGCCAATTCCAGATCCTGCCCCAGTGACCACCACAACCCGATCTTTGAGTTTCATAGTTCCTCCTTTTCGTGAAGGGCGCGGAAACAACAGGGATTATGCCTCTCCGCTGACCATCTTGATATAAGCTAAGATCCTGCCATAGCCCCTGCTTTCCTTGCCTATCGGTTCTAACTCTAGTTTTGCGGCGGTTCGCAGTCAACTGCACGGTACGACCATAACTGTAACCGCACAAGGTTTATAATCGTCCAGACACTTGGAAGGCTCAAACCACCATCTGGTAAGTTGCTTGGAATGTTCACTGAGTATAGAAAATATGCTCCCTTCTCCTGTGCGCTCTGGGCATTGGCCCTTATGCTGCCTTCTGTGCTTTCTGGCCAAGGCCCCGCGACCGGGTCAATTACCGGCCATGTGCGCGGCCCCGGCGGAGTTTCCGTGCCCGCCGCAACAGTCCGGCTCATCAATCCGCAAACCGGCGAGCGCAAAGAAACTTTAACCGATGAGGAGGGGAATTTCACCTTCATTGGGATCCAACCTGGAAATTATCGTCTAAGCCTGTCTTTAGTGGGATTTCGCCCAGACGTGCGTGAACCGATTCCCGTGACTCCCGACAAGCTGCTCAAAGTCACTTTGGCGATGGTTCTCGCCGTGCCGCAAGACGCTGCCCCATCTCAGGGGCACGGCGAGGCAAACTCGCCGCTAGGACGCCGCGCAGGCAACTTGGCGGCACTTCCACCGGGAGCCCGAAATCGTGGCCAATACTCTGCTGGCCCAGCGAATTCATTCGGCGAAAGCCCCGGCGGAGAAGAAGGATCGATCCGCATTGCGGAAAACGCTGGGGCGGAAAATGCCGCCACGGATAACGCTGCGGCCGCCGAGCCCACTCCTGAGAATTCCGACGCCTCCACGAGCGCGGCCAATTCTTTCCTGCTGGCCGGCGGAGTAGGTGAGGTAGCCACTCCCGGAGAAGGCCGTGGGGGCCGTAGGGGAATGCGCGGGGGAGGGATGGGATTCGGTGGTGGACCCGGCGGCGGCTTCGGAGGAGGCCCTGGCGCCCCCTTCGGGGGAGGGCCTGGCGGAGGTGGAGGATCCGGCGGAGGGTTTGGAGGAGGGCCCGGTGGCGGCTTCGGGGGCGGTGGAGGTGGCGGGGGAGCCCGCGGCTGGGGCCGCAATCGCGCCCAAGTGAATAGAATCCGCGGCAACTTCACCGAGCAGTATACAAACTCGGGATTCGATGCTCATCCCTATCCTCTGAACGTGCCGGAGTCGCCTCGCATTCCCTCCTACCAGGAAACGTTCGGCTTCTCTCTAGGCGGCCCGCTGGTGATTCCCAAGATTTATAATGGCAGCAACAAGACGAGTTGGTTCGCAAGTTACAACTTGCAGCGCGCTAGGACCGGCCTTGACAGCTTCTCGACCGTGCCCACTCCCGCCGAGCGCGACGGCGATTTTTCCGACGCCGTCATTGCTTCCGGCCAATTCAAGGGCGAGGTTCCAACAATTTACGACCCCTTATCAAGTGCTACCGAAACACGCACGGCTTTTCCAGGGAACGTCATCCCCACTGAGCGGATCGCTTACGCTGCCCAAGGTTTGCTGGCCTACATCCCCTTCCCTAACCTTCCCGGGCAGGTCCAGAACTTTCATTTGCAGGTGCCCTTGCCCACCTCGAATGACCGCGTGATGGGCCGCATTGGCCAGCAGATCGACGCCAAGGATAGTTTGAACGTCATGTACTACTTCAACCGGTCAGGCAGCCAGTCGATCGCCTCGTTTCCTGGCATAAAATCGCACAGCACGAGTCGTGGCCAGAATCTGAGCGCTAGCGAATCTCATACATTCAATCCCCACCTTGTCAATACCCTGTCCTTGAACTTCAACCGCATGCGCACCTCCTTGCTGAACGACTTTGCGTTTCAAGAGGACATTGCCCAGCAACTTGGGGTTACCGGGGTATCGAAGAGTCCTTTCGATTGGGCTATCCCTATAATCGGCTTCACCAATTTTGGAGGCTTGAACGATCCTATCTCTTCGCTTACACGCCCTCAAACCATTCGTGCTAATGATGTTCTGATCTGGAACCACGGCAAGCATAATATTCGCCTGGGAGGGGAACTGCGTCGCGTAGAACAGAATTCCGAAACGGATCCTAACGCCGAGGGAACGTTCAGCTTTACCGGCTATAGCACCAGTAACTTCAACAATGGGTTTCCAGTACCCGGGACGGGATTTGACTTCGCGGACTTCCTCCTGGGCCGTCCCCAAACCACCTCCGTCCGTTACGGCGTGGCGAGCAATTACCTGCGGACCTGGGTCACCACTTCTTTCATTCAGGATGACTGGCGCGTGGGGAACCACTGGACGGTCAACGGCGGCGTTCGCTACGAATACTTTTTGCCTTTTTCCGAAAAGTTCGGACATCTGTCGGACTTATCATTTGCGCCCGGCTTCACCTCGCCGGAGGTGGTTACGGGCCTCGACCCGGGCTCTCTACCTCCCTCTCTCATCCACAGCGACTGGCATAACTTCTCACCGCGTCTGGGGGTTGCTTACCGCCCGTGGATTCAGCACCACCTGGTCATGCGCGGGGGCTATGGAGTCTTTTACGATGGCAGCATCTACTCACGCATAGTCGCCAACATGGTGGACCAGCCTCCTTTCGCGCAGGCTTCCACGCTGACCACCAATCCGCAGCAATTGCTGACGCTCGAAGATGGGTTCCCGACCCTTTCTTCCAATACGATTCATAACACCTATGCGGCGGACAGCAACTTCCGCCGGCCCTACGCGCAGACCTGGAACTTCAGCCTCGAGGACGAAATCGTCCGCAACGTGGTGCTTTCGGTGGGTTATATTGGCACCAAGGGAACAAAACTCGATTTGCTGCTTTCACCTGTCAGCGTGAACCCCAGCGCGTCCGGTTCACAGCAAACCTCCATTCCGGGCGTCCAGCAGTTCCTCTACGAAACCTCCGGCGCGGCTTCGATTTACAACGGTCTGCAGGTTGTGTTGCGGCGGCAATTCCATGCTGGGTTTTCCATGAGTGGCTACTACACCTGGTCAAAGTCGATAGACGACGCTGCCAGCGTGGGCGGCAGTGGACGCAGCGTCCCGCAGAACAGCTTCGATCTCGAGGCGGAGCGAGCGCTTTCCAACTTCAGCGTCGGGCAAAGATTGGTTGTCAATCATACCTATGAGCTGCCGTTTGGGGAGCAACGCCATTTCCTCAATCGCGGTGGCGTCGCGGGCAGAATTATCGGTAACTGGCAGATCAGCGGAGTAACTACCCTGCAAACGGGCACACCTTTGACCGCGCAGGTCGGCGGCAATCAGTCCAATAACAACGGTTCAGGCGTGTTTGCCTCTGAGCGCCCCAATGCTACCGGCCTTCCCACCAGCCTGCCGCGCTCGGAGAGGTCAACCCTGGAATTCTTTAATACCGCGGCGTTCGCGCTTCCCGCTTCCGGCGAGCTTGGCACAGCGGGACGCAACACAATTACCGGGCCCGGCTCAGTGACCTTTAATATGTCGCTGGGGCGCTTCTTTACTTTTTCGCGCGAGAAAGGCATACGTGGGCGCTTCAGCATTAACGCCAACAACATCTTCAACCACCCGAATTACGCCGGCGTGGCAACCACGATCAACGCTCAGAATTTCGGCTGGGTGACGAGTGTGGCAGCCATGCGCTCTTTGAATGTGGCTTTGCGATTTAACTTCTAGGCAGGTGGGCAGATAGGCAGGTCGGCAGGTAGGCAGATGGGCAGGTGGGCAGATGGTTGGGCGGCAGTCGAAGAGCAGGCAAATGGGCAGGTAGGCAGATAGGCAGATAGGTAAATGGCAAACAGACGACCAAGTAGACAGGCGGCCGAGAGGGGCGATTCCACTGCCCATCTGCCCACCTGCCTACCTGCCTACTTGCCCGCTCGCCCTGCCCACCTGCCCACTGCCTTTCTGTCTGTTGCCATCTGCCTATCTGCCTATCTGCCCATTGCCATTTGGGCCCAACAGAAGCCCTCGACCCCGACTTCCCGAAGCCAGCAACAAGCTTTCATCCTGCGTTCGCAGACCAATGAGGTGCTGGTCGATGTGCGGGTGTATGACAAATCCGGCAAGCCGGTGACGGATCTGAAGCAATCGGATTTTCGGGTCTTTGAAGACGGCACTCAGCAAACCATCAACAGTTTCAGCCTGGAAGACGTGGAGAAGTTGACGCAAGTGACCGGCGAGGAGGAGCGCGCGCAGGTGATTGATCTAGCCAAGCTCCCGCCGGAAGTCAACGCTGACCAGTTGCTCCAGGACCATCGCCTCCTGGTTTTTTTCTTTGATTTGAGCTCCATGCAGCCCGACGAGTTGATGCGCGCCCTGAAAGCCTCGGGCGATTTTATGGCCCACCGCATGACGCCCGCGGACTTGATTGCGGTGGTTACTTACTCGTCTAACCTGAGAGTGGTGCAGGATTTCACCAACGACCGAGACTCCCTGGTCAAGGTGCTGCGCTCCATGCTGGTGGGCGAAGAATCCTCCAACTTGGCGGCCGCAGGAGCGGTCGGCGAAGCAGGCGGGACGGATGCCAATGGCATGGAAATCGTCACCCAGGATGTCTCCGACGCTTTCACCCCGGATGAAACCGAATTCAACATTTTCAATACGGACCAGAAGCTGGCGGCCATTGAATCCCTGGCCACCATGCTCCGTCAGGTGCCGGGGCGCAAAAACGTGATCCACTTCTCCAGTGGGATCTCGCGCACCGGCCAGGAAAACCAGGCGCAGTTGCGGGCCACCATCGATGCGGCGAATCAAGCCGATGTTTCGCTTTACACCATGGACGCGCGCGGCCTGATGGCCCTGCCTCCGGGCGGCGATGCCTCGTCGTCCAGTCCTTCCGGCACAGGCATTTATTCAGGCTCGGCCGTGGCATCGCAGGTTTCCTCTTTGCAGGGTAGCCGCGAAACCCTTGCTTCACTCTCCACCGATACGGGCGGAAAGTTCTTTTACGATCTCAACGATTTCTCCCCTGCCTTCCAAGAGGTCCAAAAAGAAAATTCCAGCTACTACATGATTGGGTACTCCCCAACCAATACGCGCTCGGATGGCCGTTTCCGGCACATTCGCGTGGAGGTGTCGCGCCCGGGCCTGAAGGTGCTGGCGCGGCCGGGCTACTTTGCTCCCAAGAATTTCCGGCAATTGACGCGCGAGGACAAGGAAGTCCAGCTCCAGCAGGTGATGGATCTGGATGTGCCCTTCGTGGATCTTCCCTTCGCCGTCGATACCGCTTATTTCCGCCGCCCCGATAAAAAATACGCCGTTGTCCTAGCCGCCAAAATTCCGGGCTCGCAAGTTTCCTTCCTCAAGAAGTCCGGCAAGCACGAGACCGAGTTTGACTTTGCCTGGAGGTTCACCGATGCGCAAAACCACATCGCCGGGGGATTGCACGACACACTGCCGGTAAAAATGACGGCCGAGACCTTTGACGAAGTCACCAGCGGCAACCTTCTCTACGAAGGGGAAATCACTCTGGCGCCGGGAAAATATAATTTGAAAGTCGTAGCCCGCGAAAATCAAGGAGGCAAGATCGGAACTTTCGAAACCTCGCTCGTTTTGCCCGACATTTCCGATCAAGGACTGAGCCTGAGCTCAGTGGTGCTATCGAACGAAGTGAGGCCAAACGAGCAGCTCCCGCGGGCGCGATTCGAGCGGGACAGGAACGCCCCGCTCCAGGTGGGGAATCGCACCGTGCTGCCGAGTGTGACCCGCGTGTTTCGCACCAACCAGACACTTTCAGTTTATTTGGAATCATATGCCGGCAACCCTCCGGCTGCTGCGAATGGGCGGATTGCCGCAGTCGGGCCCGCTCCGCCGCCTTCTGTGGCATTCGTCTTCCTCCGTCGCGGAAGGAAGTTTGCGGAAGCCGGACCATTTGTTGCCAAAGCCGAAAAGGGTTCCGCGCCCAAAACGACGTACTTTGCGCAGATCCCCTTGGAGAAATTTCCGACGGGGCGCTACACCGTGCAGGTGAACGTGCTCGATCCGGCGGCTGCGCGCGTGGCCTTTACACGCTTGCCGATGGCGGTCGTCAAGCCGCCCCCCCGCACTCCGCACACGGGGGGTGGGTGAACGCGCGCCGTGCAACCAGCGGTCGAGACCCAGAATCGAAGCAGAAGGGACATGGACGGCAAATATAAGGAGGGTGACAACCCATGGGGAAAAGTTTTAGCTTTGCAGTAAAGAGCGTGGTTGCGGCGACGGCATTCTTGTTGGCGACGTCACTGGCTGGATTGGCCCGCGCCGGAGATAATCAGCCAAAACTGAACGGGCGATGGCAATTCAACAAAGACCAAAGCGACGATGCGCAGCAGAAAATTACTGACGCGCAGAGCACCCAGCGCTCAACTGCCAACAATGGCGGGGGCTATCCCGGCGGTGGGACTGGCGGCGGATATCCGGGTGGAGGCGGCGGCTGGCCAGGCGGTGGAGGAGGCTACCCGGGCGGCGGGGGCGGATGGCCGGGCGGCGGGATGGGACGCGGAGGCACGGGCCGCCGCGGTGGCCAACAAGCCAATCGCGGAAGCAACGTGAGCGCCGAGGATTGGGACCGCTTGGCCGCAACTCCTA
>Ga0187808_10000313_pt1 | contig 14209 bp, 12 predicted proteins | sample NC_wetland_sal_i_5_FD_132427 | JGI IMG/M metagenome (GOLD analysis project Ga0187808, IMG submission 132427) | Wetland sediment microbial communities from Neuse River Estuary, North Carolina, USA - ASW_3 | ecosystem: Environmental > Aquatic > Freshwater > Wetlands > Sediment | place: USA: North...
AGTGGCGCTACGGGAGATCCTTGAGGCGGCTTTGTCGCCTGCCGCCACAACGCCGTAAGGATCGGTGTGGGGGCGGTCCGTCGGCTGACGGATTCCCCTACAGGTTGTAGGGGTAGGGCTTGCCCTACCCGAGGAGGAGAGCAAATGGTTCCAGATGCGAAGAAAACCTGGGGTGGAAAAGTCAATTCAGTGACCATCGGCGCGACCCCAGCCGCCGGGGGAACTCGAGCATTTACCGTCACCATCGGAGGGTCCGCGACACTGCCTTTTCTGGATTTCGAGGGAACGTGCGGCCAGCCTGCCGTGGCCATGGAGATCTGCGACACCTACCCGCAAGAATGGCCGGACTTGCTCCGAGAACCATTCGGCGACGCTTTGCAGGACCCTGTGCGTTGGGCGCGGAAGTGCCTCGAAATGGGCGCCGACTTGATCTGCCTGCGCCTGGACGGCTGTCATCCTGACCACGGCAACCGATCTCCCGCCGAAGCGGCCCAAACCGTAAAACAGGTTTTGCAGGGTGTCCCAGCCCCCCTGATCATCTGGGGGACGGGGAATGCCGACAAAGACAACGAGATATTCCCAGCCGTGGCAGAGGCCGCAGCGGGCGAAAACTGCCTGATCGGAAGCATCACCGAGGACAACTACAAGACTTTGGTGGCGGTGTGCACCGCTTACAAGCACAAAATCATCGCGGAATCGCCGTGCGACGTCAACATGGCCAAGCAGGTCAACATCCTCGCTCAGGACATGGGCTTCCCCGTCGAGAATATAGTTATTTATCCCACTTGTGCCGCCCTCGGATACGGTTTGGAGTACATCTATTCGGTGATGGAGCGGGGAAGGCTGGCCGGTTTGAAAGGGGACAGGATGCTGGCGCAACCGATCATTTGTGATATCGGCATCGAGGCTTGGGGCGTCAAAGAGGCTCGGGTTTCCGAAGCGGAGATCCCTGATTGGGGTCCCCAGCGCCAGCGAGCGCCGCTCTGGGAAGCCAGTACGGCCCTTGCCTGCCTACTGGCAGGAGGCGATCTTTTCATTTTGCGTCACCCCGAGGCGGTTCAATCGTTGAAGAAGAGCATCGCTGAACTGGCCGGAGCGAACATTACTGCGGCTGCAGCGTAAAGGAGGAGAATCCATGGGCATCATATTGATCGGTGAACGTATCAACGGTTCCTTCAAGGACGTGGGCCGGGCAATTCAGGAACATGACAAGACCGTGATAAAGGACCGTGTGACCAAACAGGAGGCAGGGGGCGCGGATTACTTGGATGTGAACATGGGGGCAGCGTCGCGCAAGCTGGAAGACTATGCCTGGCTGGTTCAAGCGGTGGCGGAAGCTACGGCTTTGCCCCTCTCGCTGGACTGCCCCCGCGCCGATATGTTCCGCGTCGGGTTGAAGGCCTATCGAGAAACGGTGGGCGAGCGCTCGGTGATCCTCAACAGTACCACCGCCGAAGATAGCAAGCTCATCCCGCTTCTCGAGCTGGCAGTGGAATTCAAAGCGCGCATCATGGGCGTGGTGATGGATGAGAGAGGAAGCCCGCAGGACGTGGACCGACGGCTGGAGTTGGGCGGGAAGATCTTCGCCGCGGCGACGGAAGCCGGCCTTTCCCCGGCCGACATCTTTCTCGACCCCATCGTGATGCCGGTGAAGTTCATGCAGGACCAGCCGAAGCACATCCTCAATGCCATTCAGCAGTTGACCACGCTTTCCGATCCGCCCTGCCACATTTCCATTGGCCTGAGCAACATTTCCTCCAAGGCAGAAGAGCGCAAACTCATCAATCGGACCTTCATGGTGATGGCGCTAGCTATGGGGTTGGATGCGGCCATCCTGGATGTCTGCGATGAGGAAATGCGGCAATCGGTGGCTACGGCGGAACTACTGCTCGGGATGGAGATTTACAGCGATGGCTACTTGAAAGCCTATCGCCAGAGAGCAGGCTCTGGCCCCGTGGCTGCCGCGGCCTAAAAGCAGGCAGATGGGCAGATGGGCAGATGGGCAGTGGCCCATTGATAGTTGGTAGTTGGCAGTCGGTAGTTGGCAGTTGGCGGTAGGCAGTTGGAGTCGGCAGATGGCCAGCCCTTGCATGAGACGAGCTGTATGGGGACGTCAAACCGAGCTGTACGTGCAGCCCTCACGTTTGCCTATGTCGAGGCTAAGTAGTAGGGATTTGCCCGCTGGTGTTCCGTCCATCTGGCTATCTGCCCACCTGCCCATCTGCCTAACTGCCCACCTAAAGCGAGGTTACTATGAATCAAAAGAGCGTTGATCCCGCAACACTGGAAATGCTTCGGCTTGCCCAGACCGAGAAATTCGAAACGATCTGGGACCGCTGGGAGGAGCAACAGCCGCAGTGCGGCTTCGGCCAGCTCGGGGTTTGTTGCCGAATTTGCAATATGGGCCCCTGCCGCATCGATCCCTTTGGCGGCGAGCCGCGCCGGGGCGCTTGTGGCGCGGATGCGGATACCATCGTGGCCCGCAACCTGGTGCGCATGGTGGCGGGCGGAGCCGCGGCCCACTCCGATCACGGCCGCGATGTCGCCAACACACTTATTTTAGCCGCGGAGGGAAAAGGCGGTTACGCCATCAAGGATGCCGCGAAGCTGCGCCGCGTAGCGGCGGAATTCGGCGTTGCCCCGGATGGGCACAGTGATGCCGAGATAGCCAAAGCCCTGGGAGAGCGTGCTCTCCACATGTTTGGCCAGCAAGAGGGCGAGCTTCAATACATCTCCCGGGCCCCTGCCAAGCGCCAGGAACTCTGGCGCAAGCTCCAGATCAGCCCGCGCGGCATCGACCGGGAGATCGTCGAGATCATGCATCGCAGCACCATGGGGGTTGACACGGATTACCGCAACATCCTTATGCAGGGATTGCGCGCCTCGCTGGCGGACGGCTGGGGCGGTTCCATGCTCGCCACCGACATCCAGGACATCCTCTTTCGGCCCCCCAAACCCCTGCGCGCCCAAGTCAATCTCGGCGTGCTGAAGAAGGACGCCGTCAATATCGTGGTGCACGGCCATGAACCCGTTCTTTCGGAGATGATGGTGGCCGCCAGCCGCGATCCTGAACTCCTGAAAATGGCCGCGGCCCAGGGCGCCAAGGGAATCAATATCGCCGGAATTTGCTGCACGGCCAACGAAATCCTGATGCGCCACGGCGTGCCGGTGGCAGGGAATTTCCTCCAGCAGGAACTGGCTGTCATTACCGGCGCGGTTGATCTCATGGTAGTCGATGTGCAGTGCATCATGCCGTCTCTGGCCAGCCTGTCCAGTTGTTTCCACACCAAGCTGATTACAACCTCGCACAAAAACAAGATGCCCGGCGTTGAATCCATCGACTTCGATGAAACGCGGGCCTTTGAGTGCGCGAAAGAGATCGTGGGGAAGGCCGTGGAGAGCTATTCGCGGCGCGACCCGCGCAAGGTAAACATCCCCGAGATCCGCTCGGATTTGATCGCCGGCTTCACCACCGAATCGGTCTTTCAGTTCCTGGGAGGCCACTATCGCAGCACCTTCCGTCCCCTCAATGACGCTGTGATCGACGGACGGCTGCGTGGCGCGGTGGGGATCGTGGGATGCAACAACCCGAACATGCTCCATGACTACGCGCACCTTACCCTCACCCGCGAGCTGCTCAAGAATGACGTGTTGATTGTCAGCACCGGCTGCGCCGCCATCGCAGATGCCAAGTGCGGATTGCTTCGCCCTGAAGCGGCGTTTCAAGATGCCGGGCCCGGGTTGAGAGAGATTTGCGAAACCGTGGGCATCCCCCCTGTGTTGCACCTAGGTTCCTGTGTAGACAACTCCCGCATCCTGACGACGCTCATTGAGATCGTGGGTGAGGGAGGGCTGGGAGAGGATTTTTCGCAACTGCCGGTGGCAGGTTCGGCGCCCGAGTGGATGTCGGAAAAGGCTATCGCCATCGGGTTCTACTGTGTGGCCTCCGGCGTCCTCACTCACTTCGGAACCCCACACCCTGTGCTGGGCAGCCGCGCCGTGCATAAGTTCCTCACCGAGGATGTGGAAAAGCTGACAGGCGGGAAATTCTTCTTCGAACCTGATCCCCTCAAGGCCGCTGCCCAGATCATCGAACACCTGGACCAGAAGCGCGCGGAACTCAAGCTCGCGCCGCCTATGTACACCGCCAATAAAACTTGGCAGGGTGTGGCGGTGGGCGCTTGAAAGACCGGAATTAGCAACCCCTCTTAGACTTAGGGAAACTGCCCTCTCACCTGGGAAGAGGGTGTCCCGCGACGGCGCTTTCACCAGCCGGCGCGGGACGGGTGAGGGGTCAGTGGCAACGGACTCGCGGGTGGCGCAGACATTGCCCGCCTTGTCTGCCACCCGCGGCTTATGGAGGACAAATGAGACGCCTGCTGTGCGCTTTGCTTTTTCTTGTCGTCTGCTCAGCGGTTTCTCCGGCAAAAGATCGCTCATGGACAACGGGAACACTGGTGGACTCCCAAACGCAAAGAGATACGAGAACCGTCGGAATCCCTCCCACAATCGTAACCGGACCGAAGATTGCGACGCTTCGGAATGACGTAACTTATTACACCATTGACGACGGCAAATACATTTGGGTTGTCAGCAGGCGAATGACGAAGAAGGATGACAAGCCCCTCGATGTGACGATCGACGCGCCGGTAAAGTTCGCCATCGAAAAAAAGAACTGCTATTTGTTGGATGACCAAGGTGAAGAGCACAAGTTGACGGTCGAGAGGAAGACGCTGAAAACCAATTAACCGGGAAACGACCCCTCTCCCGCCTGCGGGCCGTAGCGCGTTGTGCGCCCTGAGCCTTCATAACCCTTCGGCGGGCGAAGGCCCGGCCCGCAACGGCTGATGAAAGCGCCGTCGCGGTCCACCCTCTCCCCAAGGGAGAGGGCTGTCAATATTTAGAATTCAGGTGTAACGCGAAACGATGCGAGTAAATCCCACATGGGCTGCCAGCCTCGAGAAACAGTTGCAGGAAACGCAAGAGGCGCTCCGGAGACGTAACCCTGCGGAAGTGGCCCTGTGGTCGGGCACGACGTGCGAAACCGTGGCAGGCGGGACTCGCCTCGAGGTTTGCTTCTGGGGTCGCCCCTACCTGATAACCTGGCCAGACCTGGCAGTTCGCGATAAGGAAGGCCCGCCTTGCCCCACGCCATTCCAGGGCATGATTCTTCAGTACCTCCTCCTGGCGGATGGTGCGCCCTTAGAAAACACCTGGGTTTCGTTGCGCGACCTTCCGCACGGCTCCTTCTATGAGCAGGCGTTTCAGTCCTACAGCGGAAACCTGCTGGTGCGGCAATTTCGAGGAGATGTGGAAAGTTTCCGAGCCACCGTTCGAGCACTCGGCGGAGAACCTGTCGAGATGGGGGACGCCGCCTTTCGCTTCTGGGTGCTGCCCCGACTACCCCTGGCCGTCGTTTACTGGTCAGGAGGAGGAGAGTTCCCCGATTCCGCCCAAGTCCTGTTTGATAAGTCCGCCGGCCATTACCACCACCTCGAGATGCTGGCGCACCTTGGCGGCATGTTGTGCGAACGAATTGTTGAAGCGCGCCAGAAGCGTTGAAAACATGGCGCGAAGCGCTTTGGAGTGCGGCAGCTTGCTGCCGCTTTCACTCAGGCCAGCTTGCTGGCCGGGGGCGTGTGTAGCGCCGACCTTCAGGTCGGCATCTATCGTGCTGACCTAAAGGTCAGCGCCACAGGCGCATTGGTACGTGGGCACTCGAAACGCGAGCAAGCTCGCCGAAGAAAAGCGGCAGCAAGCTGCCGCACTCCAAAGCGCCTGCGGCGCAGTTGCGGTGGCAACGTTGTGCAGCTAGACTAACACCATGAAAATCGCGCTTAGCGGCAAAGGCGGTGTCGGGAAGACTACGCTGACGGCCTTATTGGCCCGGCAGGCGGCAACGAGGGGACATCCTGTTTTGGTCATCGACGCCGACCCAAATCCCAACCTCCATCTGGCCCTCGGATTCCCTTCCGCTCCGCCGGCCTTAGTCGGGATGAAGGATTTGATTGAGGAGCGGCTCGGCTCGCTCGAGGGATTCTTCCGGCTCAATCCTCGCGTGGACGATATTCCGGACCGGTTCTCTTATGAAGACCAGGGTGTTCGGCTGCTGGTGATGGGCGGCATCGGCCAAGGGGGTGGCGGCTGCGCTTGCCCGCAGAGCGCTTTCCTAAGGAATCTGCTCCAGCACGTCATGCTGGAACGCTCGGACTGGGTGTTCATGGATTGCGAAGCTGGGCTGGAACATCTTGGGAGAGCAACCTCGCGAGGCGCCGACGCTCTCTTGATCGTGGTCGAGCCCAGCCAGTCTTCGCTCGAAACTGCGCATCGAATTCAGCAACTGGCCGCAGACATCGGCCTTTCTCGCCTGTTTGTGGTGGGCAACAAGGTTCGCGATGCCGAGGAGCGAGCGCTGATCGAGCAAGGCATGAGCGGCCTGAAAGTTCTGGCCTGTCTTCCGGAGAGCGTGGCTCTACGCCAAGCCTCGCGCCGCGGGATGCCAGTGCAAGATCCTGATCTCTTGGCGGCGGTCGGCGGCATCTTGGAGGCAATAGAGGCGAGGCAGTAGGCAGATGGGCAGTAGGCAGAGGCCCAGCTCGCCGCGACTGGCGCGGAAATTGCCTGTGATGTCTGCGCCCCGCATCGCATAGAATGCCAGCGCCACCCGCGGTTACACCCGGAAAACTGCCCTCTCCCTTGGGGAGAGGGTGTCCCGTGCCGGCGCTTTCATCAGCCAGCGCGGGACGGGTGAGGGGTCAGTTGCAACGGACGGCAATCTGCCGCCAGTTATCAGAAGGAGGAGGTGGCATTCCATGCCAAGTAGCGGCAAACCCAGACTTACTACCCCGCTAGTTCGTGACCATGGCCATTTGCGGCCGGCGAGTTGGGACGAAGCCCTTGACCGCACTGCCCAGGGCTTTCGCAGCTCGCTCGAGAGACACGGCCCCAAGGCCTTCGGCATATTCAGTTGCTCGAAGACCACCAACGAGCTTAATTTCCTGGCCCAGAAATTTGCCCGCGTGGTCATTGGCACCAACAACGTCGACAGTTGCAACCGTACTTGACACGCCCCCAGCGTCGTCGGTCTGGCGGCGGTTTTTGGTTCGGGTGGCGCAACTAGTTCCTATCGCGAAATCGAGGATACGGACCTCATCATCCTCTGGGGCTCGAACGCGCGTGAGGCCCATCCAATCATCTTTCAGCATGTGCTGAAGGCGGTCCACAAGGGCGCCCGGCTCTGGGTCATCGATCCTCGCCGAAGCGCTTCGGCGCGTTGGGCAGACGTGTGGCTTGGTCCCGACGTGGGCACGGACATCGTCCTGGCCAACGCCGTCGGCCGCGAGATCCTTGCCTCCGGACTCGAGAATCGGACCTTTATCAAGCGGGCTACTTCCGGATTCGACGCCTATCAAGCGCACGTCGAACGCTTCACGCTCGAGTACGCAGAGCGCCTGACCGGCGTGCCGGCGAGTCTGATTCGTGATCTGGCCCATGCCTACGCGCGCGCGCATCGGGCACAGTTGTGCTGGACGCTGGGAATCACCGAGCACCATAACGCGGTTGATAACGTGCTCTCCCTGATCAACCTGGCCTTGCTCACCGGGCACGTCGGCCGGTACGGTTCCGGCATTAATCCCCTTCGGGGCCAGAACAATGTGCAAGGCGGGGGCGACATGGGTGCCCTGCCCGACCGATTGCCGGGATTCCAACACGTCGAGAACGACGAACTCCGGGCGAGGGTCGAAAGCGCCTGGAACGTGAAGATACCTCCCAAACGTGGGCTTAATATGAGCGGGATGTTCCAGGCCATGGAGCGTGGCGATTTGAAAACAGTGTATTGCCTGGGTGAGAATCCTGTCCAATCAGAGGCCGATGAGCATCGTTGTGAGCGCTTGCTGAGCGGGTTGGGTTTCTTCGTCGTGCAAGACATTTTCCTGACCGCGACCGCCGAGTTGGCGCATGTGGTGTTGCCCGCCGCTGCCGGCTGGTGCGAATCCGAGGGGACTGTTACCAACAGCGAGCGACGGGTGCAGCGCGTGCGCAAGGCGGTCGAACCGCCTGCGGGGGCGCGAGACGATATGGAGATCGTTTGCGAACTGGCCAGGCGCATGGGACACGATTGGGGACACCCCAGCGCCGAGGACGTCTGGAATGAGCTCCGCATGCTCAGCCCCATGCATGCCGGGATGAGTTACGCCCGTTTGGAGGCCTTGGGTGGCATCCAGTGGCCTTGTTTTGACGAATCCCATCCGGGTGAGTTGTTCCTCCACAGCCGCCTGTGGCAAGAGCCGCTGGTGGGGCCGAGAGCACAGTTCAGCGTGATTGAGTTCGACCCGCCGGTGGATATTCTTGATGAAAACTATCCAATCCGGCTGACCACCGGACGACGTCTGGATAGCTACAACACCGGAGTCCAGACGGCGGGTTACCAATCGCCTCTGTGGCGGCAAGAGGCGCTCGAGATTGCGCCCGAGGACGGGGCCAAATACGGCGTTGCCGACGGAGAGCGCGCGCGTATTAGCTCGCGCCGGGGTTTCCTCGACGCTTACGTTCGATATGACACGGCGCTGCGGCCTGGCCTTGCCTTCCTCTCTTACAATCGACCCGACGAGCTGCCGGCTAACTTCCTGACCATTGATGCTGTCGATTCGAAGTCGGGCGTGGCGGAGTACAAGGCTGCCGCCATCCGAATTGATAAACTCGCGGCCGTGGAGGCGGGGCCAAGGTAGGATTGTCGATTGACGATTGCCGATTGTCGATTGACGATCGAAGATTGATGATTGCCGATTATTGATTGTCGATTGACGGCCTCCGAAATGCGACCCGGCTTTTCAATCGACAATCGCCAATCGGCAATCAACAATCGGCAATCGTTGCAGGGGGGAGGCCAAAGTGGACATTCACGTAACCGCAGATGAGCCGACGCTCGAAGAGCGCGAAGCCGTTGATTCGGTCCTGGGGAAGGCTGAATCAGGCTGGTCGGGCGGCGAGCGGCACATCGAGCTGGAGGGGCGGTTCGCGGTTGGAGGGCATACCGACCGGGCGCGTCGTCACCTGTTACTGCCGGTTCTGCACGCGATCCAGAGGCGAGTTGGCTGGATCAGCCCGGGCGCGCTGAACTACCTCAGCAAAAGGCTGGACATCCCCCCGGCAGAAGCTTATGGCGTTGCCAGTTTTTACGGCTTGTTCTCAACTACGCCCCGCCCGCCCCGGGTGCTCCATGTTTGTGATGACATCGCCTGCCAGACTCGGGGCGCCGAACATTTGTGCAAGAATTTGGAGCGCGCACTGGGTCCTGCGGGGTCGCCCGGCCCGGATGGAAGAACGACGTGGTTGCGAACTTCCTGCCTGGGGTTGTGCGAGCGAGCCCCGGCAGCCTTGTTGTCAGTTGCAGGAGGGCGGCCCAGGGAAAAGGTGATTGCTCCGGCGGAAGCCACGACCCTCATCGACGTTCTCCGCGGCGCGGAAGCGGAACCCGTCGACACGACGCCGGATACTTTTCGCGCGGAGATTTCGGCGCCGCAGGCCGGGCAGCCAGGCCTCAGGCTTTTGCGACGCATCGGTCGAATTGATCCCGGAAGCCTGGACGATTATCGAGCTCATGGTGGTTACGAGTCGCTGCTGACGGCCTTGGCCATGGGCTGGGACTGGGTAGTGCGTGAAGTGGTTGCCTCCAAACTTGTGGGCCGCGGGGGAGCGGCGTTCCCTGCCGGGAGAAAGTGGGATCCGGCGAATCGTCCCCGCTACCTGGTGTGCAATGCGGACGAATCTGAGCCGGGCACGTTCAAAGACCGTATCGTAATGGAGGGCGATCCTTTTGCGCTCCTCGAGGCGATGACCATCGCAGGATTCGCCACCGGCTGCGAACAAGGTTATCTCTACGTGCGAGGCGAATATCCTCTCGCCGTCGAGCGGCTCGAAAAGGCCATTGAGATTGCCCAGCGACGAGGCTTTCTCGGCAGCAATATTCTCGGCCAGGGCCTGCGCTTTGACATCCAAATCTACAAGGGCGCCGGCGCATACATTTGTGGCGAGGAGACGGCGCTTTTCAATTCCATCGAGGGATATCGGGGCGAACCCCGCAACAAGCCGCCTTTCCCGACACAGGCCGGACTGTTTGGAAAACCCACAGTAATCAACAACGTCGAGACGCTGATCAACGTCCTCGAGATCGTTCGGGAAGGCAGCGAAGGGTTCGCCGCTGTTGGCACGCCCGACTCGGCGGGATCCAAGCTCTTTTGCGTCTCGGGCCACGTGGTCCGGCCGGGTGTGTATGAAGCTCCGTTCGGGACCACGTTGCGGGAAATCATCGCACTCGCCGGCGGAGTCGGGGGCAGCGGGCGCCTCCGGGCCGTGTTGCTGGGTGGCGCTGCGGGCACCGTGGTGTCGCCGCAAGAATTGGACACGCCGCTTACCTTCGAGGGCACGCGGGCTATCGGTTCCGCGTTGGGGTCCGGCGTGGTCATGCTCTTTGACGATACCGTCGACCTGCGGAAGATTTTGCTGCGCATTGCCGCTTTCTTCCGCGACGAATCTTGCGGCCAGTGCGTTCCGTGCCGCATTGGCGCCGTAAGGCAGGAGGAGGCGCTCGAGCGTCTTGTAAGCGGCCATCCGCTGGGCTCGGTGGAGGAAGAGATTTTACGCCTGAAAGAGATAGGGCAAGCGATGCGGGACAGTTCGATTTGCGGCTTGGGGCAAACGGCTTCCAGCGCCGTCGAGTCAGCCTTGCGCCGTTGGCCACTGTTCCAGTCGCCGGCCCGTTAGCGGGATGTCGAAAAATGATTGTGAACGCTGTCATTCCGAGCGAAGCGAGGAATCTCGCTCTGGAAGCCCTGCTCTACTCGGGGCGAGATTCCTCGCTTCGCTCGGAATGACAGGCTAGCTGGGTTTTTCAGCACGCAAGGAGAGACCTTCATGAGCGACCAACAAAGGCAGGACACGATGCCATCCACCCTTCCACCCCATCCTATGCCGAGCATCCTACCCTTGCCCCGCAGTCCCCTACCGGAGATTCCACCTGCTCCGCGGCGCAAAATCGTGGACCTGACTATCGACGGGCGCAAGATTTCTGTTCCCCAAGGAACTACGCTTCTGGAAGCGACGCGGCAGCTTGGGATTGACACGCCGACACTCTGCTTTCTCGAGACTCTGCCTCCTGTCAATGTCTGCCGGATCTGCGTGGTCGAGGTCGAGGGTTCGCGTACGCTTGTCCCTGCCTGTTCGCGCAAAGTGGAGCCTGGGATGGTGGTGAAAACGAACACGGAGCGAGTGCGGCTCAGCCGCCGGCTTACTCTGGAGTTCCTGAGTTCGACCATCGACGTATCGACGGCGCCCCAAATCCAGGCGTATATGGTCCAGTACGGCGCTCATCCGGAGAGATTCGGCCCTTGCGCAGCACCACGCGCTGATCGGGACGTGGCGCGGCCGGGATTCCACACCCCGAGTGATGGATCACATGCCGCGACCGTGGCCCAACCGGTCAAGATGGACAATGAGCTTTTCGGGCGCGACTACGGCAAGTGCATTCTTTGCTACAAGTGCGTCCAGGCCTGCGGCACGCAAGCTCAGAACACCTTTGCCATTGCCGTTGCCGGCAGGGGTTTTGAGGCGCGCGTTTCGACTGAATATGCGGCGCCGTTGCCGGAGTCTGCCTGCGTTTACTGCGGCAACTGCATCGGGGTTTGCCCAACGGGCGCCCTCATGTTTTCGAGCGAATACGAGATGCGGCAAGCAGGAACGTGGAATGAGTCGAAGCAGACACAGACTGACACGATCTGCCCCTATTGCGGCGTGGGGTGCACTCTCAGACTTCACGTTCAAGATAACAGGATCGTCAAAGTCACCTCTCCACTGGACCACGACATCAGCAGGGGAAACCTCTGTATCAAAGGACGCTTCGGCTGGAAGTACGTACACAGTTCTGATGCCCCGCTCGAGGCAAAGTCCTGAAGTGAACAGGCAGCCCTCTCACCAAGGGAGTTTGTTGGATAACCGCCGCTTGACGACCGAGAGGGGACCTCTCACTCACGGGTGGCGCAGACGTGCCGTCCTTTGGCATGTCTGCGCTCTCGGCCAGGAAGAGCCAACCGAGAGGCGCATACATCCCGACATAAAGCGTCGGGACGTATGCGCCACCCGTAAGTTATCGCACAGACTCCAAGGGAGAGGGCTGCCTACTGACCAAAAATGTCGTAACTCCAAGTCCTAACCCTACAACTTGTAGGGGGACGGCTTGCTGCCCCCTGACCGTCGCGATGCCGCGCTGTTTGAATCTGTCATCAAGCAGGAAGCCAACTCAGTTTCGGGTTTTCCCATCTAAGGGGAGAGCGAAGGTCTGTCGGCGAACGAAGATGTGGAGAATGAATTCAAACTGTGATACGGGCACTCTGGCCTATGCTCTGGAACCTTGGGCATAGGCAAGAGTGCCTGTGCCACGGGCCGAGACGAGGGGACGAAGCAAGTTGAACAGCAACTTTAAGCTCAAAGCGCGAGTCAGCAGCTCAAATCCCAGCGCCATCCAGCCTGTTCTCGAGGGATTCGTGACGAAAGGTTCGGTCACGAGGGCGGGTGAAGATTTCCTCGTCGAAGCCGAGATGGAAGGAACGAGCGCCAAAGAGTTGAATCGCTCGCTCCTTTCTGCTTTGAGAAGAATCGAGAAAAGAACGAGACTTCGTGCCGAATGGACTTGCGGCAAAACCACGGAGAGATTCTTCGACTACGTTTTGAAGAAGACGATCAAGAATTGATTTGGCATGGAATAGGGACAAAGGTAGATACATGTTTAGGACAAGGGTCAAAGAATCCGCCGGGAAGGGCACGGGCCCGGGGTTGGGCTTGTGGCGAAGACTGTGCTTTTTACTCTCACTGGTGTGTCTGTCAGTGCCAAGCTGGGCCCAGCAACAGAGCCCGCAGGCTTCGCAGCACCCCGAACAAGTTCGCCAGCAGAGCCAACCGGGCCAGGCGCAACCGCCCACCATCTCCGTCAACGTCAAAGTGGTCAATGTGCTTGCCACGGTGCGCGACAAGCACGGAGATATCGTGAGCAACCTAAGCAAGGATGATTTCGTGTTAGAGGAAGACGGTCGCCCGCAAACCATTGGGTATTTTGCGCGCGAGACCGATCTTCCGCTGACGCTCGGTCTGCTGGTGGATACAAGCATGAGCCAGAGGCGCGTTCTCGACCAGGAGCGTAGCGCCAGCTCCACATTCCTGGATCAGGTGCTCCGCGTGGACAAGGATAGGGCATTCCTGATCCACTTTGACCGCGAGGTAGAACTGCTTCAGGATCTCACTTCTTCCCGCCAAAAATTGGAGTCGGCGCTGGCGTTGCTTCAGACGCCGCAGCTCCACCGGGCCGACCGCGAGGGCGGAGGGAATTCGCCCGGAGGAAACTCGCCCGACTCGTATCCTGGCTCCGGCCGGAGGGGCGGTGGCGGGGGCGGGGGCACTTTGCTCTATGACGCAGTCTACCTAGCGTCGAATGAACTGATGAAAAAGCAGCAGGGCCGCAAAGCCCTCATTGTGCTCTCCGACGGCGTTGATCGCGGCAGCAAAGAGACTCTGGCCAGCGCCGTCGAGGCAGCCCAGCGCGCCAACACGCTGGTCTATTCCATCCTATTCACCTCTGAACAGCCCTACGGGGGAGGATATGGTGGTCGCGGCATGGGGGGAATGGGCCGGCGCGGAGGCTGGCCCGGGAGATACCCCCAACAAGAGCGTCCGGACGGCAAAAAAATCCTCGAGCAGATTTCCAAGCAAACGGGCGGCCGTCTCTTTGAAGTTTCCAAGAAGTTGCCGATCGAGCAGATCTACGCGCAAATTCAAGACGAATTGCGCAATCAGTACAGTCTGGGCTACACCCCCGACAGAGCGGACGTCGGAGCAGGCTATCACAAGATTCATCTCACAACTAAACAGAAAGACTTGATCGTCCAGGCGAGAGACGGATATTATGCAGCGCCGTAGGGGTCCAGCAGATGACGCCACTTGCTGCTAGGCACGAGGGTTGCTACGCGATGGGGCTGCGGTATATATTTTAATATGGTAAATTGTCGGGAAGTAGGAAATGGAAACACTCGTCTACGGACTTTTGTCCCTCAGCTTTGTTGTGTGTGCCGCTTCTGCATCAGCTTTGGCCTCCCAAACCGGCAAATCGTCACCGCAGCAGCCCACTCCCCTCGCCCGCGCCGCTGAAGAATTCAAGGTTCTG
>Ga0187808_10000314_pt1 | contig 14182 bp, 13 predicted proteins | sample NC_wetland_sal_i_5_FD_132427 | JGI IMG/M metagenome (GOLD analysis project Ga0187808, IMG submission 132427) | Wetland sediment microbial communities from Neuse River Estuary, North Carolina, USA - ASW_3 | ecosystem: Environmental > Aquatic > Freshwater > Wetlands > Sediment | place: USA: North...
CGAGGTGCTGGCGCTGCGCTACTACGCGGAGCTTGGCGATGCCGAGATCGCGTCCGTGCTGGGGGTGAGCCGCGGCACGGTGTCGTCCACCGCCTCCCGCGCGCTCGCCGCGCTGGCCCGGGAACTGGGGGCGCCGTGATGAACCTACCGACGAACGGAGGACCGGTGAACGGTTCGGTCGACGACATCGAAGAGCGGCTGCGCGATGCTTACCGCGCGGCGGCGCGGACAATCCCGCCGGAGGCGGTCGGCGGGCTGGACGAGCGGGTCGTCCGCATCGGGCGGGCCGCCGGAGGCGGCCGGGCGCGGCGCGTCATGTCCGGGCGGGTGCTGCTTCCCGTCGCCGCCGCCGCGGCGGTCGTCGCGGCCGCCGCGGCGGTGCCCACCTTCGAGTCCGGCCTGCTGGCAGGCCACGGGAGCGCGGCGCCGCGTTCGGGTCGCGGGCCGGGAGCGGCGGTACCGTCCGCGATCGCCAGGCACCCGTCCCGCGCGACCAAGGCCGGCAAGCCAAACCGGACACTGGCGGTCCCGCCTGGCGCTCCCGCGTTCTTCTTCGCGTCGGACGGCGGCCCCGGCACGACGCTGTACGTGTACAGCACGGCCACCGCGCGGCTGGTGGCGCGGATCACGCCGCCGCACCCGGGTGACACCTTCGACGGTATCGCGGCCACCTCAGACCCGCTCCGCTTCGTCGTCGCGACCGGTCACGACTACTCCTGCGGCGCCCGCCTGTACACGTTGCGGCTGACCGCCGACGGTCAGCCCGCCGGCTACACGCCGCTGCCGGTGCCGAGCCTGCCCGAGGACGTGATCTCGCTGGCGGCGACGCCCGACGCCCACTACCTCGCCTACGCCGGTGACGAGTGCGCCGATCAAGGCGGCGGCCAGGGCGACATCGGCCTCGTGAACATGGGCACCGGGGCGATCAGCCGGTGGACGGCGCCGAAGCAGGAGGACATCGGGTCGCTGTCCGTGTCGGACAAAGGCACGGAAATCGCCTTCGCCGTCGGGCCGACCAAGCTGTTCGAGGCGGAGGCGGGCCTGCTCGCCACCGACGCCACCGGCGGGACGCTGGCGAGCAGCGCCCAGGTGATCGTGTCGGGCACCCAGCTTCGGCCCGCCGGGACCGTGCCTGACGGAGCCGCGCTGAGCCCCGACGGCCGCGCGATGTACGTCTGCGGCGGCGGCGTCGGCATCGGAAACACGCCTCCCCCGGCGACGCCTGACCCGCTGCTCACGTTCACCGGCGGGACGCTGACGCACACCGCGCACCTGGGCGCGGCGGGATGGTGCGGGCTCAGCCTGGACCCGTCCGGCGGGTACCTGCTCGCGCAGACCTCCGGCGGCTACAACACCACCAACACGCCGATGCTGCAGCTGATCGACCTGGCCACCGGCAAGGCGACCACGCTGCCCGTGCCGGCGGCCAGCCTGCAGGACGGCGTCCAGGTCTCCTGGTAGCGGAAAGGGCCGGTCACGGATGTGACCGGCCCTTTCCGCGTCCCCGTTAGGCGTCGCGCTTGCGGAAGAGGTAGGCGCCGACCGCGATGAGCACGGCGGCCCAGATCAGCGTCACCCCGAACTGCGGCCAGGCCGACCACAGGTGCTGGTTCTGCTGGCCGATGGTCACCGTCAGCACGCGCCCCGCGGCGTCGGGGAAGAACCGCATGATGTCCCAGCGCCAGGTGTTCGGCAGGACCGCGACGATGATCGGGAGGACGAACATCAGGCCGATCACCGCGCAGATCGCGCCGGCCGTGTGCCTGATGATCGCGCCCAGGGCGAACGCGATCAGCGCGACCGCCGTGACCAGCAGCGCGGTGCCGATGATCGCGGTGAGCACGGTCCCCGGCGAGATCACGATCGTCCCGCTGAACGTCACGGGCCCCGTCGGGCCCTGCTGGATCGCGTTCCTCGGGATCGTGACCGAGTGGAACAGCGAGGCGCCCACCCCGGAGCCCGACATCGCCGCCTGCCCGACGAAGAACGCGACGAACGAGGTAATCAACGAGACGATCAGAGCCACCGTGGTGAACACGATCAGCTTGGCGGCGAAAACCGTGCCCCGCCGCGGCATCGCGGTCAGCGACGTGCGGATCATCGCTGTGGAGTACTCGGAGGTGATCGCCAGCGCGCCGAGCACCGCGATGATCAGCTGACCGAACTCGAAGAAGGCGAGCAGCGACGCTTGCGTCGCGTCGATTGAGGCCTTGTTCGCCGGGTTGTTGTGGATGCTGTTCGCGATCGCGAAGCCGGCGATGGCCGCGATGCCGACGCTGACGATGAACAGCGCCGCGATCGTCCAGTACGTGGAGCGGACCGAACGCAGCTTGGTGAACTCCGAACGCAGCGCGCCGACCAGGCCGGCCCGGCCGGTGGCGGGCGGCAGCGACGACAGTCGCAGGCCGGGGGCAGTGGTGGTAGCCATCGTTCAGACCCCGCTTCCGATGTTGGCGGGCGCGCCGGGGACATTCCCGGGGGCCGCACCGGGAATCCCGGCGTGGTACTCGACACTGTCCGCGGTCAGCTCCATGAACGCCTCCTCGAGCGAGGCGCGCATGATGCTCAGCTCGTGCAACCTGATCTCGTTCTCGAAGGCGATGTCACCGACCGTGTCGAGGGTCATGCCGCGCACCAGCAGCGTGCCGTCGCCGTCGGCGGTCGCGGTGCCGCCCTTGGCGGCGATCGCGAGCACGAGCTGGTCCGGGGAGGGGGTCCGGACCCGCACCGCCGCACCCGACGACCGGGCGATGAACTCGCTCATCGTGCAGTCGGCGATGAGCTTGCCCTTGCCGATCACGATCAGGCTGTCGGCGGTGTGCTCCATCTCCGCCATCAGGTGGCTGGACACGAAGACCGTGCGGCCCTCGGCCGCCAGGGCCTTCATCAGGTTCCTGATCCACAAGATGCCCTCAGGGTCGAGCCCGTTGACCGGCTCGTCGAACATCAGCACCTGCGGGTCGCCGAGCAACGTCCCCGCGATGCCGAGCCGCTGACTCATGCCGAGGGAAAACCCCTTGGACCGCTTGCGGGCCACCTCCGACAGGCCGACAAGCTCGAGCACCTCGCCCACCCGGCTCTTCGGCAGGTTGTTGGTCTGCGCCAGGCACAGCAGGTGGTTGTAGGCGCTGCGGCCACCGTGCACCGCCTTCGCGTCAAGCAGCGCGCCGACCTCCCGCATCGGGTAGGCCAGTTCGCGGTAAGGCTTGCCGTCCACGCTGACCGACCCGGCGTCCGCGTAGTCCAGGCCGAGAATCAGGCGCATCGTGGTGGTCTTGCCCGCGCCGTTCGGGCCAAGGAAGCCGGTCACCTTGCCCGGCTCGATGCCGAACGTCAGGTCGTTGACCGCGACCTTCGTCCCGTATCTTTTCGTGAGGCCCCGTACCTCAATCATGGGAATGTGTCCTCTCTTCTATTAGAGACATCCCTAGTCTGCCCGGCCATCGTTGTCCCCCGCGTCGGTCGTAGTGATGATTCGGCTGTACTCCCCGGGGAGGATGGCCCGGTGGGCGTGAAGAGGCCGCTGAGAGACTTACGCCACCGGCCGTTCGGAATCAAAATCTCTAATCTCTTCCGAACGAGTGTCGCCGTCTGTCCAATGCAAGCTCACCGAATACCCGTGGCCGGCGCCGCGGATCTGGTGCGGGGCGTAGCGGCCGTGCACGCGCACGCGGCCGGGGCGCAGCGGTCTCGCGGGGGCGGGCGCGGGCGCGGGCGGCTGGCCTGCGGCCGGTCTGGCGGGGGCGGGCGCGGGCGGCTGGTGTGCGGGTAGCGGCGGGAGCGGGGACTCGGCGGCTCCGCCGGCCAGCAGGGTGGCGTAGCGGCAGTCGCAGTCGGCGGCCGCGCCGGGCGGGAGGACGAGCAGCCAGGTGCCGTCCGCGCCAGGGACCGGGATGCGGACGGGGCCGTCGGGGTCGAAGCGGACGAGGTCCCACCAGCGCTGCGGCGCGGCGGCGAGGCCAGAAAGGGCGGCCGCGATCCGGCCGGCCGTGCGCGGGAAGAGGGTAGCTCGGGGCTGCGGCGGCGGGCCCAGCGAAACGGCGAGCTGGGCGATCTCAGGAGCTACCGAGAGGTCGGCGTTCACGAGGGTTCCTTCGCGTTCGGGAGCGCGGTGGCTCCCGTGGCTGACTGGCTGACCGGGTAACGGGGTCAGCGACAACACGAAGGAACGCGGTGGAACACGGGACCTAGGACACAGGAACGCGGCGGCGTTGTCAAATTGACCAGGTTAGATGCGCAGGCCGGCGGCGGCGAGTTCGGCGAGCGCGGCGTCGGCGCTGCCTTTGCTGTCGGTGCCTCCGCTGTCAGTGCCTCGGCTCGCGTCCCAGGCGGCGGCGCAGAGCGCGCGCAGGCCGTCGATCGCGGCGCCGGTCCCCTTGAGGGCAAGTTGGCCGGACGGGTGGCGGAGCGCGGTCCAGCCGCCGCACGCGAATCCGTCGTGCGTGCGGGCGACTTCGGGGTACGGCTCGAGGAGCGCGTCGAGGTTTTCCGCCACGTAGGTCGGGCGCTGCTTCGGCGGGGCGAGCAGCAGTTCGGCGGGACGGGACACCCCGGTCAGCACGAGCAGGCTGTCCGCGCTGACCCGGCAGGCCGCCTCGATGTCGGTGTCCAGCCGGTCGCCCACGACGAGCGGGTTCTTCGCACCGGTACGGATGACCGACTCGTGGTGCAGCGGCGGCTCTGGCTTGCCCGCTATGAGCGGAGTCGTGCCGGTGGCGTGCGCGATGACCTGCAACATCGAGCCGTTGCCCGGCGCGATGCCGTGCGCTCCCGGGATCGTGCTGTCCGCGTTGGTGCCGACGAACAGCGCGCCGGCCCGGACCGCGAGGCCGCCCTCGGCGAGGCTGGCGTAGCCGACACCGGGGCTGTAGCCCTGGACGACGGCGAGGGGACGTTCGGCGGCGGTGGAGACGGGCCGCAGGCCCCGTTCCCTGACCGCGAGCCGCAGCGCCGCGGCGCCGATGACCAAGACGGGAGCCTGCGCGGGCAGCTTTTCCGCGAGCAGCCGGGCGGCGGCTTGCGCGGACGTGACCACGTCGTCCTGGTGGGCGGGGACGTTCATGCGGCTGAGCAGCGCCGCGACCGCCGCCGGGGTGCGGGACGCGTTATTGGTGACGTATGCCAGGTGCATGCCCTGCCGTTTGGCCTGGTGGAGGGCTTCGGGGGCGCCGGGGATGGGTTTGCCGCCGATGTAGACCACGCCGTCGAGGTCGAGCAGCGCGACGTCGTACTTCTCGTGCAGGGCGGGGCCGGGGGTATTCGTCACGGTGGCTAGCTTCTCATCCCGTCTTCCGGCTTTGTCAGTCCGCCTTCCGCCTTGCGCTTACGGGCCTCGATGGTGGCGCGCACCTGGCGCAGCGCGTCGGTGTACGGCTTGCGGTCCGGGCGCATCGCGGCGGCCAGCGCCAGGTACTCGGCGGCTCTTTCGTACTCACCGGCGCGGGATAGGGCCAGGCCTAGCCCGAAGTGCGCGTAGTCGTCCGCGGGGCTGGCCTCGACGATCACGCGAAAGTTGGCCGCTGCTTCGGCGTACCTGCCGGTGTCGAACTGGGCGCGGGCCAGCGCCTCGCGGACGCTGCGCGAGGTTGGCTCGGCCGTCGCGGCGCGCTGCAGGACCTGGGCCGCGGCGGCCGGGCTGCCCTTGTCGAGCAGCGCCATGCCGGTCGTGTACCAGGTGTGCACGTCCGCGCCGTCCGCCGCCTGGGCGCTCGCGCTTTCGCCACCGTTTTGCCCCGTTCTGTCCGCATCACCGTCAGGCTCGAAGCCGGCCGGATCAGCCAAGTTTTCCAGAGAGCGGGAATCCCAGCCTTCGCTAGGTACTTCAGACATGGTGTGCAGACCCTTCCGTCCGGCCATGATTCCGGTCTCGTGCTCGCGCCGTTCCGCGGTGTCCGCTACGACCCGGACCGAGTCAGCGGCATCGCGAACGTCACCTCACCACCGTACGACGTGATCGGCTCAGGCACGCTCGACGAATTGCTCGCGGCCGAGCCGCACAACGTCGTCCGGCTGATCCTGCCCGGGTTCGGGCTGGACGCCGGCGCCGATGCGGCCGGTGCCGGGGCGGCGGGCGGTGCCGGTACGGCGGGCGGTGCCGCGGGTGCTGCCGGGGCGGCGGGCGGTGCCGGGGCGGCCAATGCGCGGGCGGCGAGCCGACTGCACGACTGGCTGGCCTCCGGAGTCCTCGCGCCGGACCCGGAGCCGGCGCTGTACGTGTACGAGCAGCGCGGTGCCGGGTGGCTCCAGCGGGGCCTGATCGGGCTGGTTCCGGTGGGCACGCCCGATTCCGCGGGCATCCTCCCCCACGAGGGGGTCATGCCCGGCCCGGTTACCGGCAGGCGACAGCTGATGATGGCAACGCGGGCCAACCTTGAGCCGATCTTTCTCGTCTATAACGGTGGAGCTGGCCAGGCTGATTCCCCTGGTCTTGGTACGGGCTCCGCGGCGGGTTCCGGCGGGCACAGGGGCCCCGCCGGCGGCCCGGACCCCGAGCCGACGGTTCCCTTGACCGCCTCAGGGCTGGTGCGGCTGGCGGCTGAAGAGCGGGAACCGCTGTTCACCGCCGTCACCGACGATGGCATCACGCACCGGCTGTGGCGGCTGACCGACCCGGCCGACCATGCCACGGTCGCCGGCGACCTGGCCGGGCGAACCGCGCTGATCGCCGACGGCCACCACAGGTACGCCGCCTACAGGGAACTGCGTGAGCTGATGCGCGGGGATGGGCACGGCACTGGTCCGTGGGACTTCGGACTGGCATTCCTCGTCGACGCCGACGAGCACCCGCCGCGGCTTGGCGCCATCCACCGGGTGATCCCGCACCTAGCGCCGGAAGACGCGGCGCGGTTGGCGGCGGAGGCGTTCACCGTCGAAGAGCTGTCTGCCGTCGGTGCGAGCTTGTCTGACGGGGAAGTGCTCGCTGGCCTGGAGACGGCCTTGTGCGGGCTCGCGGAGGCGGGACGGCGGGGCACGGCGTTCCTGCTGGCCGGCCGGTCCGGATACCGGCTGCTGACCGACCCCGACCACGAGCAGCTGCAGGCCTCGATGCCGCCGGAAGCGTCACCGCGCTGGCAGGCTCTTGACGCGTCCATCATGCAGGAACTGCTGATGGCGCGGCTGTGGTCCATCAAGGACAACGAGCGCGACGTGCTCATCTCCCACCACGCCGGCGAAGCCGTCCAGATGGCGCTTGACGCGTCGGGCACCGCGGTGCTGTGCAATCCGGTCCCGTTCGGCGCTGTCAAGGAGGTAGCAGACCATGGCGAGCGAGTGCCGCGCAAATCCACGTCGTTCGGCCCCAAGCCGCGTACGGGGCTGGTGCTGCGTACGTGGGAGCCGTAAGCCGTGGGGTCGCCGTCCGGCCGTTCATGATAGCGTTCAATAACGCTGTACTCTGCGGCGAACTGAGGAGGTGAGTCCGATTAACGCTGTGACAGGTCGGGGCTCCCTCTTTCTCATGGCCTAGGGAGTGCCCGCGAAAGGCATCCCGAAAGGCTTAAACGCTTATGCGCTTTACCACTGCGACGTCGTCCGATGGCGTCCGCGAACAGCTCTTTACCCTCGGCGAAATTCCCGGCGTCTTGTGGACGCCAGAAGGCGCCGTCGGCACTCGTCCGCTGGTCCTGCTGGGACACGGCGGCGGCCAGCACAAAAGGGCCCCCGGCGTCGTGGCCCGCGCCCGTCGCTTCGTGGCCGAGTGCGGTTACGCGGCGGCGGCGGTCGACGTGCCCAACCATGGCGACCGGCCGACGGACGAGGAGTACGACAGGATCTCGGCCCAGATCGACGCTCGGGTGTCAGCCGGCGATGAACTGGCTCCGCTGCTGGCCGATTTCCACGCGGTCGTGGCTCGTCAGACCGTCGTCGAATGGCGGGCGGTCCTGGACGCGGTTCAGGAACTCGATCACGTCGGCCCCGGTCCTGTCGGCTACTGGGGCGTGTCCCTGGGCTGCGGACTCGGTGTTCCGTTCGTCGCCGCCGAGCCCCGGGTCCGCGCGGCGGTACTGGGCCTGGGCGGGGCGATGGCATTGGCCGAGGCGGGCGCGCGGATCACCGTCCCGATCGAGTTCCTCGTGCAGTGGGACGACGAGCGGGTGCCGCGGGCCGACAGCCTGGCGCTGTTCGACGCCTTCGCCTGCGCGGAGAAGACGCTGCACGCCAACTCCGGCAAGCACGGGGAAGTCCCGGCATTCGAGCTGGACAGCACCGTGCGGTTCTTCGCCCGGCACCTCGGCTGCTCGGCTGCTCGGCTGCCGTTAGCGGTCCGTGACGCGCCGATCGGGGATCGGTTCCCGATCGGCGCGTTCAGCGGGCTTATTCGTCCGAGTCCGCGGAATCGTCGGGCTCGGCGAGGTGGACGTCCGGTTTGGCGTGACTAGCGACTGCTTCCTCGACGGTATCGAAAATGTTGAAGACCTTGCTCAGGCCGGTGATCCTGAAGATTCGCAGGATCCGCCCTTGCGTGCAGACGAGGTCGATGCCGCCGTCGTGCGCGCGTACCCGTTTAAGGCCTCCAACCAGCACGCCCAGCCCGGTCGAGTCGAGGAACTCAACTCTTTCCATATCGACGATCAAGCGATAGTTTCCGGCGTCGACAAGGCTGACAAGTGCTTCCCTAAGCCGGGGAGCAGTGTAGACGTCAATCTCCCCGCTTACTTCGATAACCGTTGTACCTGAGGCAGCGGAATACTCATTGAGCATGAGATCCATGGCCTCTCCCCTCTACTCCTCTGTCTGGGACAATAGTCGGATGCGTGACGACATGGCTACGAGCAAGCAGAAGTTCCCCAACTCCGACACGCCAGACATTGCTGACCTCGGTAACGACGTCTTCCAGATCGACACCCGGATGGCGGGGTATCAAGGGATAACCGCTGGGTACCTGATCAGGGGCAGCCGACCGTGCCTGGTGGAAACGGGGACCGCGTGGTCAGCGCCGATCGTGCGCCAGGCGCTCGCGAAGCTTGGCGTGGAAAGCGCGGACCTGGCCACCGTCGTCGTCACCCACATCCACCTCGACCATGCCGGGGGAGTCGGAGATATCGCGTCGATGTACCCGGCCGCGGAGGTGGTCGTCCATCGGAAGGGCGCCGTGCACCTGGCCGATCCGAGCCGGCTCATGGCCAGCGCGCGGACGGTGTACGGAAAGGCGCTGGAGAGGCTGTTCGGAGAACTGGCGCCGGTTCCGGCCGACCGGATCAGGTCACTGGACGATGTGGGCATGGTGGACCTCGGCGACGGACGCCGACTCGAGAGCCACTACTCCCCCGGCCACGCCAAGCATCACGTGGGCCTGATCGACTCGGAGAACGGTGATCTGTACGTCGGCGACGCCGCGGGCGTCTACATCCCTGAAACCGGCGACCTGCGCCCCGCCACGCCGCCTCCGGATTTCGACCTGGAAGTAACCCTGGCCTCACTGCGGAAGTTTGAGGCGCTCGCCCCCACCCGGCTGCTGTTCAGCCACTACGGTCCTGTGTCCGACGTGGAGGCGACCCTGGAGCGGTCGGCGGAAGAGATCATCGTCTGGGTGGAGGGCACCCGCCAGGCCCGCGCCGCCGGAATGAACCTCGATCACGCCGTCGCTATGGTTCGCGAGCAGACCCTGTCGCGTTACGCCGCGCTGCGCGAGGACGCCGACCCGGCGGTCGCGGCGAAGTTCGAGCGCATCAGCAGCGCGGCCACGAACGTCGCCGGGATCTGGCACTGGCTGGACACACTCGACCGGCCAGCCAGGTGACCGAGGCCTTCGAGCGCCTTCGAGCGCCTTCGAGCCGCTCTGATTGCGCAACCAAGGTCACTCGGAGTGCGGTTGCCACCGGTAGGTGCCGCCATGCCTGGCGATCGTGCCCAGGCCAGGGAAAGGCATGTGGTAGGCGTGAATTCGGAGGTGCTCGTCGGCCGCACGGTCCAGCAGCCGACGGCGGGCGCGCACCGCCCGGGCGGGGTCGTGATCCCACGGGGTACACCACCAGGGATGGCTCAGCTGCAGCTCGTCGTAGAAGAGATCGCCCACGCAGAGCAGCCGTTCGCCAGCACTTTCCAGCAGGACCGCGGAATGCCCTGGGGTATGGCCGACGGCATCGACGACGCGGACGCCGGGAAGGATCTCGGTGTCATGGTCGAACGGACGCAGCCGGTCGCCAAGCAGCCTGATCGCCTCACGCGCCGATGCCACGTGCTCTTGCGTGCCGCTATCCGCGGCCGCCGCGCCTGACCAGGCCGCCGCACCTGACCAGAAGGCAACCTCGGCGGCGTGCGCGAACCCCGTCGCCTCCGGGAACGTGAGCTCGCCTGACCAGGTGGCGCCCCGGCAGTGGTCCTGATGCAGGTGCGTGAACACGACCGCGGCCAGCTCGGCGGCCGGCGCCCCGGCGGATGCGAGCCCGTCGCCGAGCCTGCCGACCAGCGGCTCGATGAGCGGCCCGTAGCCGAGGAAACGGGCACCGAGCCCGGTGTCGATGACAGCGTGTCCGTCGCTGGTCCGCACGAGCACGCAGTTATAGCCACACGAGATGGTGGTCTTCTGCCGGCCTTCTGCCGCGAGGGCGGCGCGCAGTTCGCCGTCAGGCACGCCTGCCCCGGGAGTGAAGAACGCCTCGAGCGGCGGTTCCCACGGCGGCGCCATCTGGCCATCGCTGATCACAGCGCAGCTGAGGCCTCCAACGGCAAACCGGTAGAGCACCGCCCCATTATCCCCGCGATCCGCTTTCGTTAGCGTCGACCCCTTCCCGTGATGGGGCAAGCGATCGCAGGACTGTCGCACGACTTCTCAAGCGGGCTTGTCATGCCGACCGTTTTCTCACCGGCACCGCGTGCAACTCCGCACACCGATAACGGCGGCGTCGGAGCGGTTCCGCGGGCCCGGAGCGGTCGGGTGACTTCGAACGGGGAGGTGAGCCGAGCGACCGCGGCATTCGAGCGCCTCGCGGCCGCGGTCGCCGCGGCGGGGCCGGGCACCGGCAGTCACAATGGGCTCTCAATGCTGAGCCCAGCACACGAAATGTCACCTGTATCGGTTCCGGAGCGCTGGCCAGGCGATGATCACGAAAACATTTTTTATCAGGAAGGAATATTGCACCTATAGGTCGGAAAAGTCTTCCCGATCACGCGTGGCCGGTCACAGATGTGCCCTGAAGTGAGGTATGGGGCGACCGGGACGACCGCTGAGCCCCGGCAGGCGGGCAGCCGGGCCGCCGATGCTTCACCCGGCCTTGAATACGCGCGGGCGTGACAAGCCCCAACAAACCGAGGCGGATACCGGGTAGCGGAGAGCCACGCGACAGCATCCGGAGCATGAAAAACGATCCACGCGAATTGGATTCAGCGGTTAGCGGCAGCTGCCGCCCGTTGATGAGGGTCTCACGCGGCCTTCGGCCGCGTCGGCTGACTTGGCACTGGCGACGTCGTCGTCCCCGAGGTCGTGGGCTCTCGTCCTCGGACTAGGCGTCAGCGAGCCCGTCCTCATCCTCATCGGACTCGTCTTCATCGTCAGCGAGATCGTCCTCGGACTCCGAGTCGTCGCCGTCCTCGTCGTCTTCGTCGTCTTCGTCGTCTTCGCCGTCGTACTCGTCGACGAGATCGTCGTCCTCCTCGTCCTCAGACTCCGAGTCGTCGTCCTCCTCGTCGTCGTCGTCTTCGTCGTCCTCTTCGTCGTACTCGTCGGCGAGATCGTCGTCCTCCTCGTCCTCGGACTCCGAGTCGTCGTCGTCCTCGTCGGATTCGTCGTCTTCGTCCCAGGCGTCTGCTTCCTCTAGGTCTTCGACGGAGATGCCGTCCAGTTCGTCGAGGCGCTCAAGGGCGTCGGTCTCCTCGTCCTCGTCCGCCACGACCGCACGGGAGAACGCTTCCCTGGCGGCCTCGGGGCGTCCTGCCGCGAGCAGCGCGTCGCCGTACGCGTAGAACAACCGGGCCGACCATGGGCGCGGCCGACCGTCCGACAGCTCGGGGACCTGGAGCGCCAGGACCGCAGCGTCGGTGAGACCCTGGTCCCTGCGGATGCCGGACTCCACGATCCGCAGTTCGATCTGCGCCGCGCGCGGCAGTCGCTTGGCGTCGTCGCTGTGCACGAGTTCGAGCGCGCGGTCCAGACGACCAAGGGCACGCTCGGAATCCGCCATCAGCGGGAGGTACTCACCGCGCCCGGTCAGCCGACGGGCGGCGCGCAGCTCCGCCAGCGCTTCGGCCCAGCGGCCGGTGCGGTACGCCATGATGCCGTTCACCTCACGCACGACACCGATCCTCGCGGCGAGCTCACGCGCGGCGTGGGCGTACCGGTATGCCTGTTCGGGGTCGCTCGCCAGCTCGGCGGCCACGAGATACCGCCCGACGGAAACGGCCAGGTCGGCGGGCAGCCCGTGGAGTTCTGCCTTGGCCTCGCGGGACAGCTGGTCCTCGGTGATGCTGTCCGGGATTCGCGGCCTGGCGGACGTGGACGTGGCAGGGCGGCGCCGGTCGAATCTGTCGCCGTCCGCCCTGGAACCCGCCGCTGGACGCGGACGGTTGCCGAAACCAGTCTGGCCACCCGACCGCCCCGGCCCGGCGGGCCTGCCCGCACGATTTCCGCCGCCGCTAAATGTCCGCCGAGCACCCGGGCGAGGCGCGCTGCCCGGGCGGTACGGCCGCTCCGACGCCGACCTGGACCGGCCGTCTTCGCGGTCGCGGCCCTCTTCGCGCCATTGCGGACGGGCGCCGCGAGGGGCGCCTGGGCGACGGTCGGAGCGCTCGTCAGGAAAGGCGCCGCCAATGCGTTCTGACATGTTCCTGCTGAAGCCGTGCTCGCGCGAGGGCCGCTGGCCACCAGTCGCGCGACGCGGCCCCGGCTGGTCGTCGCGGAAAGCTCCGGCACGCCGCGGCCGGTCGGCACCGTACCCGGGCGAACGTCGCTGCGCCCGCTCGTCCCGGAAGCCGCCGCCCTCAGCTCGGTCGCGGTAGCCGCCCTCGGCACGTTCGCGGTAGCCGCCCTCGGGACGGTCGCGGTAGCCGCCCTCCGCACGGTCACGGTACCCGCCACGATTGGCGGAGCCGCCCGCGTACGGACGGCGCGCGGGGCGAGGCTCATGGCCGCGCTCCCCTTCGGTGCCGGACCGTCGGTCACGATCGCCTTCCGCGGGGAACCTGCGTCCGTAGCCTCGGTCCCCACTGGCCTCCCGGCCGGGTCGTTCTCCGTCACGGCCTGCAGGGCGAGGTCCGCCATCACGCGTCCCGCCTCGGTATCCGGATGACGACCCGCGGTCCGCGCCGAAGCGCCGGTTGCCAGTACCTCGGGCGCTATCGTCACGCCCGTAGGAGCGGGCCGGCCTGCCGTACTCGCGTTCGCCGCCGCGCGGGGCTCCATGGTCGCGGTCACGTCCTGGCCCCGAGGACTCCCGGTCGAATCCCCGGCCAGATGCGCGCCCGGCGTCCCGCCCTGAGTCGCGGCCGCTGTCCCATCCCGTTCGCCGTTGACCGCCAGCACCTCCTGTGGACCCTGTGCGCGGTCGCGCGCCGGCAGAGTCCCGGCCGTACGACGATGGTCCGCCGCGATATCCGCGCTCGGCATAGCCCCCGCGACCTCCGCTGGCGCCGCGAGCGCCGCCATCCGTGCCACGCTCACCCGACGGGCCATCCGACCGTCGGCCGGTACCAGCGCCGCCGGCGTAATCGTCGCGTCCGCCGCGACTGGTTCCCCTGGGGCCGGTGTCCCTGCCCCAGCCAGCTCCGCCGCTGCGCGCACCTCTGGCTGACCCGGCGCCGCCACCCCAGCCGGAACCACCACCACGGCCGGCACTGCTCCCCCGGCCGGCGCTGCTCTCCCGGCCGGTACCAGTCCCCCGGCCAGCACCGCCCCGGCCAGCACCGCCCCGGTCAGCACCGCCCCGGCCAGCACCGCCCCGGTCAGCACCGCCGCGACCGCGAGCACCACCATTGTCGCCACCGCCCGGACGTCCTCGCCCGGAACTAGCGTCGCCGCGGTGCGACGCGTTGTCCTCTTCGGCCATGGTCACCGACCTCCTGAACGGTATGGCATAAAAGTAAGAGGGCCGCTGCCCCTTGCACGGGGTGCGGCCCTCTGAGATAAGTTCCGGCGGTGTCCTACTCTCCCGCGAGGCCTCCCTCGCAGTACCATCGGCGCAGAAGGGCTTAACTTCCGGGTTCGGGATGGGACCGGGTGTTTCCCCTTCGCTATGGCCGCCGGGAACAC
>Ga0187808_10000316_pt1 | contig 14141 bp, 11 predicted proteins | sample NC_wetland_sal_i_5_FD_132427 | JGI IMG/M metagenome (GOLD analysis project Ga0187808, IMG submission 132427) | Wetland sediment microbial communities from Neuse River Estuary, North Carolina, USA - ASW_3 | ecosystem: Environmental > Aquatic > Freshwater > Wetlands > Sediment | place: USA: North...
GCCGGGTTGATGGCTATCCATCATCTTGAAGACATCATCGTGCTCGGAAAGTACAAAGACGCATTTGTTGAGCGGTTTGCGGACACCTACCAGGTCTACTTTTTTCCGCATGGTGAACCTGGTACAGAAGGATATGAGATAGCCATAGGGGCAGCGATCATCGCTGAAGGACTTCGCCACCCCGGTTTAGCTGCCGAGGTGGTGCAGCGTTTGCAAATTCATTAGCCCTCATTTAGGAAGCAATTATGAACTCACGGCCACCGCAAAAGTCAATCGCTGCACTGCTCTGGGATGTTATCCGTTTGGGAGTACGAACTATGTGGGGGAGTCGTGCCAACCCGGCACGACTCATGATAGAGCGGCAGCAAGCCCTGGCTGTGTTGGGTCTCCCACCAAATGCAACCCGGCAACAAATCAAACGCCGCTATCGCTCACTTGCCAAGCGCTACCACCCTGATCGGGGTGGCGATCAGCGGCAAATGCAACGCATCATTGCCGCCTATGAGCTGCTGATGAAAGACTAACCAAAGACCTGAAATCTCCTGGCGACTACGCTCACCCCACGACCATGTGTCGCTTTGGAGCGTAGTAACAACCAATTACTGGAACCCACTCCGGGGCAGATTGCAAGGTTCTTACTCCAGTCGTGCGCCGCAGCTATTACAGAAACGTTTGCCAGGTCGACGGCGTGCACCGCACTGATCACAGAACAACGCCTCTGGGTCTCCTTGCGGTGGTATGGTTGTACCATTTACATTTGGCACAGCCTGCATCGGTGGTGGTGCGGGTGACACTGGTTGTGCCGGCATAGGTGCCTGGGGAACCGATTGTACCGTGCCTTGGGAGGGTGGAGATGACATAGATGGAGGAGGCTGCATCTGTCCTTGCCCTGGTGCTGGCCCTTGCGCAGCCTGTATTGTCTCGTGGATCGTTTTCACTGCTTTGATCGCTGCACCGCCAATCGTCCCGGCAAGCTTAAGTCCCTTTGCAATATCTTCCATGTCTTTTTGCAAGCGATGTGTAGGTGGGAGCAACGTTGAATCGGATACCTTCGTAAAGAAGTTTGTACTCCACTGTAAACCTTCGCCGTTCCAGGAGAGCTGTCCCTGTTCCTGCGTACCATCATCAAAGTGAAACAAGACAGCATTACCTTGATACGTGTAATTGCCTTCTCGCCGTTTCTCAGGTGCTGCGGAAGTGACTTGCTGTCCACTCATGAGCGACTGGGCTGCGTTGGCCACTCGACTGCGGTCCTGTTCGATCAATATAAAACGTCCATCTGTTTGTAGCGTCAGGCGGTCAATACGAGAAGTGAAGTAGTCAAGTCCAACACCAGACTGGTGCAGGCACTCATATTGACCAGTAATTGGCTTCATCATGGGTAATCTCCTGGTACGGTTTGTTCAGTTGCCACCGTTGTATTATATATCATCATCGCAGTGATGCACATAATAAAATGTAGTGACGATCCTTGCTGAACCCTGAATAACACGCTACCAAGCCCGCTAAGCTGCATTCCCCCCATTGCTACTTTCGGGAGTAAGAGCACTACCGAGGGTTGGAACAAAATGGGAAAGCCCCCGGGCGCGATTGAGCTCTATCTCCCCCTCGCTGGTCTTGCCCTTCTTCAGCAGGTGACGACCAAGCAGATCGTGTGCAAGGATCTTCGCAGCCAGACGATCAGTTGGCTCTAGCTCTTCTACTGCCTTGCGAAACGCCCGCTCTGCTTCCGAACCATCACACTCTGGGTGATTGATGCTCATCGTTTCCAGTATTCGCCCCAGCATCATTGCTGCCTCAGCGCGCCTCAAGATATAGCTTTGTTTTCCTGCATCCTCCGCCTGACGAACATAAGCAAGAGCTGCCTCATGGTTACCAGCTTTAAGTTCGACTCCTGCCAGATAGCATGCAGCAGCAGAAACCACGTTTGCTCGTTCTTGCTTGCGGCGTTGGCCTGCAGGCGTGTTCTCCACCGGCTCTGCAAGGACAGGCTGCCATTGCTCAAGTACTCTTCGGAGCAATGTGCGTGCCTCGTCCAGCCTGCCACTTACCTGTTCTATCAACCCTATTTCACAACTGAGTGCAGCAACGCTGAGTTCATCACCAATGGCCTGGTACATCGTCCTTGCACTCTCTGCATGCTGCAATGCTGTCTGAACGAGCGGTCCTTCCACATGCGGGCTACCAGACTCATCTGCTACCCGCCTTGCTAGTTCAAAGGCAGTAAAAGCCATGCCCCATTCGGCTTCGGCGATGTAGCGCAGTGAGGTACCAACATTCATCATTTTCAGGGCAACTTGGTACTGCTTCAAAGCATCATCAAGCTGGCCTAACTCCCGGCTGGCCGCAGCTAGATAGAGGTACAGCAGCATCACTTCTGGATTTTGATCTGATGGCACAACCTCTGGCTTCTCAGCGGCCGCCGCAAGAAAATCCCGCTGAGCAGATACAAACCGTCGCAGATTGAAATAGCACTGACCTCGTAACGCAGCTAGACGCCACCGCGTGGGTAATGGTACCTGGGCAATTGGTAAATCTTCCAACAGCTTCAATGCCTCTCGTGGCCGGTTATTGGCTAGCGCTTGTTGTGCCTGTATTCGTTGCTCTTCATATATCTTATATCTGGATACTTCCACCTCAGAGTTACGCTGTTGCTGCGCCAGTGCCGTCAGGTCTTCGAGCGGCAGTTCAAGCCGCTCTGCCAGATAGCGCAAGCTCTCCTGAGATGGATCCACACGGTTGCGCTCAATTTGCGAGATTAAGCTCGTGCTGTAGCGTTCGCCAGCTACCTCCGCTAGCGAGAGATGTAACTCCTGGCGGGCTGCTCTTATGCGGCCCCCCAATGTGTCCGGTGAGACACGTTTCGATGGGCGTGGCATGCTGCCTCTATCCTTCCTTACGAAGTACGTCGTTTTCAATGACTGCTTGTTCGCCAATCATAAAAAAACGTGGACTATCGCTTGAGTCTAGGCTCGCTTGTACAAGCCCAAACCTGACTATTATGAATATATTGTAATGATAATTAATTTCGTCGAGCGTTACAAAAAAATGAGCACTTGTAGCCACAATGTCTTATACCGCCCGCTTCTTCCTACACCTCTTACTATTTATAATACGATAATCATCAAAAAGAGTTGGAACGGACACTAATAAAAAAGCGAAATTCAAGATCAAAACTTCCGGCCTAGAACTTTTGGACTAATTTTCTCTTGACTTTCAACCCGTTAGGCTTTATCATGGATAGCAGGCAAAGATCGTTGAAAGGAATCAAGCTAGATGCCTCGTCTCTCCAAATTATCCCCCACTCTGCGAGATGGGTCAGGCGCGACAAATGGACAACTCTCACTCTTTACGACTGGGAGGTCAGATGAAGTACCAGAAACGGCTGTAATTCCGGACCGGGTGGAGGCAAAAGCCGTGCCAGTCCAGCGCACAAAGAAGCATACGGCTTATTCAGCCGCAGATATTCAGGTGCTTGAGGGCATTGCAGCCATCCGGCATCGTCCGGGCATGTACATTGGCTCAACGTCCACCTCTGGCCTGTTGCACCTCCTGTGGGAGGCGCTCGATAATGCCGTCGATGAAGCCGTAGCGGGCTTTGGCAAGCACATCTGGATCAGTATCGATCGTGATGGCTGGGTCACTATGCGTGATGAGGCGCGGGGTATGCCCTTCGACCCCATGCTCTACCAAGGTGACTACTTGCCCGCCGCTACTGTTATTTTCACCGTGCCACACTCCGGCGGGAAGTTTGCAGAGGGTGTCTATAAAACGGCTGGTGGGCTACATGGCGTTGGGGCAACCGTCATCAATGCCCTCTCAGAAAAATTGGAACTGACTATCTGGAAGGACGGGCAGTGTTTTACGCAGGTCTTCAGCCGTGGTACGGCCATGCCTCGTCGCATTGTGCCTTGTGACCCCAAACTCCACGGAACGCAACTGCGCTGGTTGTATGATCGCTCGATCTTTGATCCCGATGCCTACTATTCACTGGAATCGATTCAGAGCCGTCTGAAGGCAGCAGCGTACCTCAATCGCGGTGTCACCCTGCACCTTGAAGCCTGGGATGATAGCACAGATGAACAGGTGAGCCGTATCTTCTACTCACGTGACGGCTTACCAGATTATGTGCGTGACCTTGCCATCAGCACAGGTGCTCCACTCTTCAAGTACGTCATCAGCATGGCGAAGGAAAAAGATGGCGTGCAGGTAGAGGTCGCACTCCAGCCAACCACAGGCTTCAAGATCACCATGTACAGCTTCGCCAACGCCGTGCGAACACGCGATGGTGGTGTGCATGAAACGGGCTTCAAGGCCGCGCTCACCAAGGTCGTGAATGACTATGCCTTGAAGTGGGGCATCATCAAAAGTCGCGAGAAAGAAGGCTTCAAGCCAGAAGTGATTCAGCAAGGACTCAATGTCGTGATCTCTATCAAGCTCACGAACCCGCAGTTTCAGGGACAAACCAAGGATCGTCTCAACAATGCTCCCGTTGAGGGCATTGTGCGCTCTGTCGTCGATGAGGGCTTAAAAGAATGGTTTGATAACAATACCACTGCAGGTAGAGAATGGCTCAAAAAAGTCCTTCAGATGCAGAAGGCGCGTAACGAAGCGCAGCTGGTAGAGGAGTTGGCACGGGCAGGTAATAAGAAAAATGGCGAGTTGATCGACACCTCACTCTCAAAAAAGTTTCTGCGCTGCAATACCAATGACGCTGCCCGATCAGAGCTATTCATCGTCGAAGGCGACTCCGCCGGTGGTAGCGCTGGCCAGGGACGCTTCTCCGAGTTTCAAGCAGTGCTCAAGCTCAAGGGCAAGCCGCTCAATGTCGCCAAAGCCGATTTGAAGCGTATCGTCGAAAATGAGGAGATTCGTACCATCATCAATGTACTAGGCACTGGCACCCGCGACTCCTTTGACATTAGCCGTCTCAAGTTCGAGCGGGTGATCATCGCTACCGACGCTGACGTAGACGGGCTGCATATCCAGTGCCTGCTGCTCACGCTGTTTCATCAAGAGTTCAGCGACTTAATCGAACGCGGGTACGTGTATATTGCTTGTCCACCGCTCTACTCTATCAAATATAAGGGCAAAGTTATCTGGCTACTGGATGATGAGGCGCGTCAACACTTTATCAATACCCATGCCGATGCTCAGGGGCTGGAGTTCAAACGTTTCAAAGGTCTGGGTGAGATGAACCCGAAAGAACTGCGCGAAACCATGTTTGATCCCGCTCGTCGTACACTCAGGCGTGTGACGATAGAGGATGGTGTGCTGGCAGCGCGCCTTGTGGCACAACTGATGGAAGATGAGAATGCGGAAGCTCGCCGTACTTTCCTGGCAGAGCATGCCCGTAAAATTAAAGAACTGGACGTTTAGCACATGGCTCGCACAACAGATAACGCAACCGAAGCCGGTACCATTCGCGAAGAAGATTTTGCAGTCATCATGGCGCAAGCCTTCGCCACCTATGGCCTCTCAGTCGTCACGGACCGCGCACTACCGGATGCCCGCGACGGCTTGAAGCCAGTGCATCGGCGTATCCTCGCAGGCATGCGTGAGGCTCGCTTTCTCTCCAGCCGCCCAACCGTCAAAAGTGCTGAAGTGGTTGGCCTCATCCTTGGCAACTATCATCCCCATGGCGACGCATCGGTCTATGATACTGCCGTACGCATGGCCCAGCCTTTCAGCATGCGTTATCCGTTGATCGAAGGACAGGGTAACATGGGAAGCGAGGATGGCGACGCTCCTGCCGCCTACCGCTATACGGAGATGCGTCTCTCACCGCTTGCTGAAGCGCTAATGGCCGATATGGAACGTGACACTGTGCCTCTGCATCCCACCTACAAGCAGGACCCCAAAGTGGCCGAGCCCGATTATCTGCCGGGGCGCATCCCCCCCGTCGTCAATCCTTCCAGTGGCATCGCCGTTGGCCTCTCGACTAACATCCCACCGCATAATCTGACCGAGGTCCTACGTGCCTGTATTGCCTTACTTGATCGCCCAAACATGAACATTGAACAACTCATCACCTACATCCAGGGACCAGATTTTCCCCAGGGTGGACGTATCATGGGTATTGAAGGCGTCAAAGGCTATCTGATGACCGGCAAGGGACGAGTCATTGCGCGTGCGGAGGTACGCCTGGAAGAGACCCCTCGCAGCCGGTCGCTAATCGTGACGCAAATTCCCCCCATTGGCAGGGATAAGGTGAAGGCTTCTATCGTCAAGGCCATCAACGCGCGCAAACTCGAAGGTTTAATGCCCGATCTGCGCGATGAGAGCGATACCGAGAAGGGCATGCGTATTGTGCTGGAATTGCGCAAGGATGCCAATGCTGCTCAGGTGCTTTCGCAGCTCTTCAACGAGACCGATTTGCAAGTTGCCCTCTCGTTCCAGATGGTCTACCTCTTTGGTGAGCCAATGCAGCCAGCACGCCAGCCCAAACAGGTGGGCATGCTTGAATTGCTCAACTACTGGAATGCTCACCAGGTTGATGTGTTGACTCGCCGGGCGCAATTCGACCTGCACAAGGCATGTGAGCGGCTGCACATTGTCGAGGGCCTGATCATTGGCGCCGCCAACGCCGATCGCATCGTCAAGATATTCCAGCAGGCGGAGGACCGTGCCGATGCCCGCAAAAAGATTGAAATAACCTACAAGTTGACGTCCATCCAATCGGACGTTATTGCCTCTATGACATTGGCACAGGTGACACGCCTGGATGCAGGAAAATATGCAAAAGAAAAAGAAGAACTGCAAGGCCGTATCAGCGAGTTAGAGCTCTTACTCTCCGACCGCAAGGCGCTCATTGCATTATTGAAGAAGGAGATGCAGCAACTCATCAAACAGTTTGGCGATGAGCGACGCACGGTTATCGAGATAGAGGGTAAGGCTCAGGCTCCTGTGGAGGAGGTTGCGTCACTACACGAGCAGGAGCCGTTGATGATTGCCCTGACGCGCTCTGGTGCGCTCAAAGCGCTGCCAGTTGACACATTTACGCCCAAAGGCAAAAACGGCGATGCCGTCTACACACCCGTGCGCGGCGATGAGCACCTACACCAGGTCATTGCCGCTACCTCGCAAGACTACGTGTTGTGCGTATGCTCAACGGGTCGGGTCTTCCAGATTGCAGCGCACCGCATTCCCACAGGGACACGCTCGGCAAAGGGTGAGCCAATGCGCAAGCTATTGCAACTGGCTCCAGGCGAGGAGGTCGTCACCGTGTTGCCAGTTGGGTCATACGATGAGGACCGCTATCTTGTGATCTTCACCAGGCTCGGAAAGGTGAAGAAATCGCCCCTGAGTGAGTACAAGACAGCGGATGTAGATGGTTTGCAAGATATGAAACTCACAGATGGCGATACTGTTGTTACGGCGCTGCTCTCACTCGGGCAAGGCGAATACTTCGTGACGACGGACAACGCGCAAACCCTGCGTTTCAGCGACGAGGGCTTGCGGGTGCAAGGTCGTGTTGGTCAGGGTGTAGCTGCCATGACCCTTGCTCCTGGTGCCCATGTCGTCAGTTCCTCTTATCTCGACGGTGACGCGCTGACTTACACAACCGATCCTTTGAGTCTCTTTGTCGTCACTGAGAGTGGTCTGGGCAAAAAGGTCCCACTAGACCAGTATCCGCAGAAGGGACGTGCTACCGCCGGTGTCATAACCACCGAGCTTATCGGCACAGACCATGTGTTGCTGACCCTGATCGTCGGCGAGCACGACCACCTCCTTTTAATCTCAAATGGCGTGGGCAGTGAACAGGCGAAATCAGTGCGGGTGACAGAGGTAAAAGCCTTCCCGCGAGCAAAGCGCGGTGTGCCGCTAGTGAACGGACACGTGTTAGAGGTGGTGAAACTTTAGGGGCCGAGCACTTCGCTTGACCTCGCGTCAATATTCATGTATTGTTAGCATAGTTAAGGAGCATGGCGGGGGCAAGCCCCGCCACTACTATACACGAAGCCCGCTCCCGAAGGAATATACTAGTGGCAGGGCTTGCCCCCGCCATGAACACTCAAAGCCATGTAATAAAGGAGACTCTCATGTTAACCTTGAGCACACTATCCAGTCATCTCGCAACCATCACCATCACCACCGAATTTATCATTTACCTGATCGTCGCAGCCATCGTCGGCCTGGTCGCAGAGTTTCTCGTTGGTTGGCGACTTCCCTTCGGCTTCATAGGCGCGATCATCGCAGCACTCGTTGGTATCTGGCTGCTCACAAACGTCATCAATGTCATTATTCCCTTTGACAAAACCGTCTATGGTGTACCAATCATTAAAGCTCTGCTAGGTGCTATCGTACTCGTGGCAATATGGCACCTCCTAACCTACCGCTCATGGCGTGGTCGTCGTCGCTATTACCGGCGGTACGAGCGGTACTAGCTTCAGGCTACTCCCTCACGCTAGCCACCAGGTAGATCAGCCCCAGCACCAGTAGGCCGATACCGGGCAGCCAGAGTGAAAGCATAAACGGAATAAAGCCCGCAGGCGTGAGACCTGCAGCGAGCAGAAATTCAACGACGCCCACCGCTATCACAATCAGTGCGGGCGTCACAGCGCCTGCACGTATATAGCCTCGGCGAGCCATGAAAGCAATGCCCAGCAGCCCCAGTCCAATGGCGAGAATATAGTCTGAGAGAAGCTGATTGCCGGGAATGAACCTCCCAAAAAAGAGGAACACCGCTATACCCAGCATCGTCATCAACCAACCTGCAGCTCCCAGACGCCGTGGATTGAGCGCCGATGCTATCAGCATGCCAAGGCCAAATAACAAAACGCCCAACGGGTAATTGAATGCCTTAGAATGCAAAACGAGATACAGTATCACCGCCGCTGCCAGAAACAACACGCCGAAGAGGATCAGCGCAAACGCCTGGTGACGATTATTCATGCGGCTGGTAGCCCGCACAGAAATCCTTTTTGACATGTGTCTCGATTGTCTCCCTTGATGGTCATTATTGTTGAATCATGCTACGTATTATACACGCATCGAAGATTACATGTTTGCCGGTTTGATGTGACTCCCGTCTCAGCGCGACTTCCCATGTTTGTCTTCAACCTGCGATGAGTTTGGGATCGACATGGTGTCCTATATGTGAAAGGTGATTGACACCTCTCGCAAATACGGTGAAAAGTTAACATCTCCCAGGAACAAGTATTTGAAAGGAATGAACAGATGGAGACACATTCAGTAGAAGAAGCGGTTGAATTGGAAAAGAAAAGCCCTATCCTTAGGTCTGCAGGTAAAGGTCCCTGGAGCAACAAATCTCTGGAAGGCACTTTCGTAGGTACTGCGGCCGGAACTTTGCCGGCGTCATTTATAGGCGGTGATCCAAACATGAGCTTGCCCATAACCATGTGGTTTCAGTACACTTTTGATGAAAATGGCCACATTGACCCTGCGTTTGGCGAGGCTACTATTGGTGATAAGCCCTCGGGTTTGATAAAAGCAAGTGGCACCTACAGTATTGACCCAGCAACCGGCATAGGTAAGGAGACGATCAATCTCCCCGCCTCAGTCGGCGGCGGCACCCTAAACCGACGGTTAAGCCTGTCGAACGACAACACACAGCTGCACTGGGTGAGCGTTGATCCGGGTTTCCAGTTCAAGGGGACGATGCATAAGCAATAATTGAGGAGCACGACCCCGATGATCCCTTCAGCATCTCATAACAACACCACCCTCGTGCTGCGACGGGTGTTCACGGCCTCGCGAGAGCGGGTGTTCCGCGCCTGGATCACGCCAGCTGCGTTGGAGCACTGGTTGAGACCCAGAGGCATGCCCATGACTGTCAGCAAGCTCGACGCGCGTGTTGGCGAGTCCTTCTGTTTCGAGTTAGAGAATGGCAGTTCCATCGTCGGCACCTACCTGCAGATCGTTCCCCCTGAAAAACTGGCCTTTACCTGGCCCGGTGCTGCACCGGGCCAGGAAACCGTCGTCACGCTGGACTTTCTAGACCAGGGTACGATGACGGAAGTGGTGCTGACCCACGAAGGGCTGCACACTCCTGAGCGACATGCGCTGGCTGAAGGTGGCTGGTTCTCCCTGCTCGATGCATTGGCCTGGGTGCTCTCCTCCTCCCATCTCACCTTCTGAGGCGCCGTTCGCGCTCTTGCTTCACCGCAGAGACACCAGGCAGACGAGATCGATGAAGATTTGGTAGCAAGGCCCCCCTTGACAGCGTTCTCTTTCTCCTCTATACTTAACCTATAGGTTAAGTATAGTCGTGTGACATGGAAGCAGAAAGGAACAACGGTGGCAGCCATTGTCAAAGAACTGATCATTGCCGCAGCCCCGCAGCGCGTCTGGAGAGCCTTGACTCTACCTGACGAAATAGGCCCAATACATACATCAGTGACACCGGGGGCAAGATAGCAATATTGCTGGAGGCAAGGAGATGGCTTCACGTGAGCTGTCTCTTGCTCCAGATGCTTCCACTCGACTTTCGGAAGGACGAAGCCACGCTTTAGACGGCCTCCGCCCGTTCAATCGTCAGGCGCTCAGCCATGTTGAGTCGAATGAGTCCATAGGGACTGACATTACTGTAGATCAGCGGGGTCAGCCCGCGCAGATCCTCTTTGGTCATCTGGTTCATCCAGGCTGGCTCCGACAAGACCTCTTGAATCATTAGGGTCTGGATAAATGTAAGGGATATCTGCAAGAGGTGGAGTGCGAGCATGGCCAGCTCTTGATCTTCCACGTTGTTGGTACTGAATTCCCCGTGACGACCGAAATGGATAAAATTGGTCGCCGAGTTCCAGTTCTCCACGACATTGAGTCCTTCCTGAATCTCGCGTCTGAGCGCCTCTGAGCTTAAGTAATGGCAAAGAAAGATGGTGCGCTGGACCTTGCCCAATTCCAGGAGCGCAGTATACGTCGGGTGCTGCACGCCGTTGCGCGTAAACCGACGTAGAATCTCCTCCGTCTCGGCGGTGCCAAGACGGAGCGCCGTGGCAAATTTGATCATCTCGTCATACTGCTGCCGAATGAGCTCCCACTTGATGGGGCGCGTGAGGACAGGCTGCAGGTTGGGATAGGCATCAGGTTGACCTGTTTCGGGACGATAGAGCTTTTGGGCATGCAGATTTTTCAGGCGGGGCAACAGCTGGAAGCCCAGCAGCGAACAAAACGCAAATCCGATCTCCGACTGGCCATGGGTATCCACGTAGTTGCGATCGACCTGCATCTGGGACGCGTGGCGCAACAGACCAGTGATCATGGCTGCGACTTCGCAAGAGGAGCAGCGTTTGAGTTGCGAGTAAATACAGACGGCTTTGCGTTCTACGTGCCAGTAGATGAGCACGCCAGGACCACGATAGCGGGCATGCCATTCGGTCATCAAATTCTGGTCCCAGGCGGCGAATTTCTTGGAGTCGGAGGCACATGCCGTGGTTCCTTCTGCCCAGATGTCGGGCAGCCGGACGCGGAAGATGGCATTGGCCACGTCGGCAATCGCCGCCCGCAGCGCATCCTTGGTGAGAAAACGATTGCAGGCGTAGAGCACATCGCGGTAACTCTCGCCATGATCCCCCGCGCAGACCCGTTTGAGGCCGATATTGGTCCCCAACCCATAGAGACCCAGCAGCAGTCGTTTTTGAATGATCGCCCGATCCAGGTTCTCTCGCACCGTCAGACTCTTAAAGCGATCGGTAAAGCGCACGCGCAGATCCGTTTCCTTGAAGATATCGAGCAGTTCGACCATCGACCACCGCGTTCCCAGTTCGGCTTTGAGCAGCCTCAAATGCTGAGGCTGGGGCTGGGGAGGCAAAGGCGAGAGCGAGATCCAGCCGCCACCCTTGGACAACAGACGCACATGAGGGTTGTCAGGGATGCTCTGGTTGAGCTGTTCCAGGGCAGAGGTCATCTCAGCCTGCAGTTTTTGAAGAAAGGTGTCGGCGTCCAGAGGCAGGTGTAAGGCCTCATAGTAGGTCGTGCGCTTGCGTGCAAAGTCCTTGGGCAGGTCGTCATCCGGATTGCGGAAGCGGTTCGCGTGCCGAACCCACACTTCTTTGCTGCGTACCTTCTCGCCCAGGGTTTGCAGGACACAGAGTTCATAATTGACGCGGCTGACCTGTTCGGTCTTGCCTGTTTTGTCGCTCGTGACAGCGGCTTTGCGCCAGGTGGCGGGCACGATCTCGTCGAGGGGAACGGTCTCGGAGCTGGCAAAATGGGGCTGTGTCAGGGGGACATCGATGTACTTCTTGAGCAGTTCCAAAGCCTGGATGATGGGTTGGTGCACTTCATTGTTGGAGCAGAAGGCCAGGTGCTTCAAGATGACTGGCACCATTGCACACGTCGCAGAATCTGTATAGTTGTGGTAGAATGGAAGGGTACACCCAACAGGACACAAGGAGCGGTAGGATGCATCCTTCTCTCGAGCAGTATCTTGCAGCCTTGCACGCGAAACGACGTGCACCGGCAACCCTCAAGGTCGTCCGCCAGGACCTGACCCATTTTATGACGTGGTGGGAGCACAAGCGGGGGCACTCTTTCGATCCAGTACTGTTGCGCCATGAAGACTTCCGTGACTGGCGAGTGTTTCGCCAGTGCGACGATGGAGCGGCACCTGCCACGATCAACCGCGGATTGGCCTCCCTCCGAGGCTACTGTCGCTGGGCGCTGGCGGGTCATCTGCTCGTTGAGGATCCGATGGCAGACGTAAAGGACGTTCCGATGGAGCCATTGGCCCCGCGCTCACTGCCCGCTGAAGCCATCGATGCGTTGTTGCGTCAGGTCCGCGCTGAACACAATGCCATCCTGCGTGTCCGTGACGAAGCACTGCTCACCTTGCTCACCTATGTCGGACTGCGTGTCCAGGAGGTGTGTGATTTGCAACTGCGTGATCTTGACCTCGAGGGTGGAACGGTTATCGTCCGCAGCGGCAAAGCAGGCAAGGCTCGCCGCGTTCCGCTGCATCCTGATGCACAGCGCCTGCTGCGTCGCTACCTTGATATCGTTCGCTGTCCACAGGGATTGCCTGCCATCGGCAGTGACCAGGAGCGGGAGAAGCTGGTGGTGGGGGTCGCTCTCACGGTGAAAGGGCAACCAACCAGAATAGGAATCACCCAGCGTGTCATCCAGCGTATGGTGCAGCGCTTAGGACAACAGGCTGCGCAGCAACTGCGTGCCGAGGCGAAGCTGGAGCGGGATATCACGCGCAGTGAGCATCTAGAAGACCTGGCGCGACGGCTCTCCACTGTCACTCCGCACATGCTGCGCCATAGTCTGGCACGCCGGATGCTGGAGCGCGGGGCGCAGCTGCCTGAGGTGCAACGCGTGTTGGGGCATAGTCGGCTCTCAACCACAGGTGTGTATCTCACGCCGAGTGAAGAGGAGGTGCGTGCAGCGCTTCGGCGCGCTGGCATCTGAGCTGTGGCAGCAGAGCGCTCACCTCCTCTCTTGTGTCGGTTCTTGGAGAAAAGGCCGTCACTACTGTCACTCCGATCTATGCCGTGAGGCCAAGCAGAGCGCGCCGGGCTCATGATCGGAGCACGCCACTCATCCTTTGAACCTGATCGAACGTATACCTTTCATTCAAGAATGAATACAGTATGACGAGAGCAATCTCACTCTCCTCAATTCCCATGGAGGAACGATCGCGTTGAGCATGGAAGATTCGTCGGTGTTGAAGGTCTTCGAGACCTCTCCCAACAATCTGCCTCTCCAGGTGAACCGGTTCATTGGCCGCGAACGGGAGATGACCGAGGTCAGAAGGGTTGCTCGTGACTACCCGGCTGCTCACCCTCACTGGCTCTGGAGGCAGCGGCAAAACGCGCCTGGCCCTTCAGGTCGCAACCGACCTCCTGGAGGAGTTCGAGCATGGTGTCTGGTGGGTGGAGCTGGCAGCACTCTCCGATCCTCTGCTGGTGCCGCAGGTCGTGGCCTCGGCTCTAGGCATCCCTGAACGGGTGGATTGCACGTTGACAGAGGCACTCTCAGACGCGCTCCGCACTAAACATCTCCTCCTCGTGTTAGACAACTGCGAGCATCTGCTGGGGGCGTGCAGGCAGTTGATCGAAACGCTCCTACATACCTGCCCCACGCTGCGCGTGCTGGTCACCAGTCGCGAAGCACTCACGATCACCGGTGAAACCGTCTGGCTGGTCCTTCCCCTACGCGTACCTGATACCTATCAC
>Ga0187808_10000317_pt1 | contig 14123 bp, 11 predicted proteins | sample NC_wetland_sal_i_5_FD_132427 | JGI IMG/M metagenome (GOLD analysis project Ga0187808, IMG submission 132427) | Wetland sediment microbial communities from Neuse River Estuary, North Carolina, USA - ASW_3 | ecosystem: Environmental > Aquatic > Freshwater > Wetlands > Sediment | place: USA: North...
GCCGGCGAAATAGCGTGCGCTGCTCGCGTGATATGTGTCTGCGTAAACATTGCAAGGAGCAGTAGTGCCTGAGCGCACCCTTATTTTGGTCAAACCTGACGCGGTTCAGCGCAACCTCATAGGCGAGGTAATCTCCCGAATTGAGCGTAAGGGGCTCCGGGTGATCGCCATGGACTTGCGCACAATCGACCGTGAGACCGCCGAGACGCACTACGCCGAGCACGCGGGAAAACCGTTCTTCGGCCCCGTTGTCGAGTTCATCACGTCCGGCCCCGCGGTGGCGATCGTCGCCGAGGGTGAGCGGGCGATCGAGGCGTTCCGGGCGCTGGCAGGTGCGACCGACCCGGTCAAGGCGCTGCCAGGCACCATCCGCGGTGACTACGCTCTACGGGCCGCCCAGAACATGGTGCACGGCTCCGACTCCCCAGAGTCGGCGGAACGGGAAATCAAGATCTTCTTCCCGGAACTCGTTTAGCGGCTGGCTCGTCAGCCAAGGTAGATAGTAGCTAGGCCGTGCTACCGGATGGTGCGAAGCGGGCAAAAGCCGCGCGACGCCTGCGTCAAGTGATGCGAAGCGCGCGAACTTGCATACGCACGTGCAAAGCGGCGCTCCAGAAGGTGCGCGGTCCTGGTTAAGCATTTGCTAAGAATTGTCTAGGCGTTTCCCGCGCCAGGACCGGCTCTGATCGGAAGGTGGCCCGTACCCGATGAGTGCGCTGACGTTTCTCGGCCGCGACATGGCGGTGGACCTCGGAACCGCCAACACGCTGGTGTACGTCCGGGGCCGGGGGATCGTGCTCAACGAACCGTCAGTGGTAGCGCTTAACGCCAACAACGGCCAGATCGTGGCCGTCGGAGTCGAGGCTAAACGGATGATCGGCCGCACCCCGGGAAACATCGTGGCGGTGCGGCCGCTCAAAGACGGCGTGATCGCGGACTTCGACGTCACCGAGCGCATGCTCAGGTACTTCATCCAGAAGGTCCACCGGCGCACCAGGATGGCCAAGCCACGGATCGTGGTGGCGGTGCCGAGCGGGATCACCGGCGTCGAGCAGAGCGCCGTCAAAGAGGCGGGCCATCAGGCCGGGGCGCGCCGGGTCTACATCATCGAGGAGCCGATGGCCGCGGCGATCGGCGCCGGTCTGCCGGTCAACGAGCCGACGGGGAACATGGTCGTGGACATCGGCGGCGGCACCACCGAGGTCGCGGTGATCTCCCTTGGCGGCATCGTCACCAGCCAGTCGATCCGCATCGGCGGCGACGAACTCGACCAGGCGATCATGACGTTCGGCAAGAAGGAGCACTCGCTGATGCTCGGCGAGCGGACAGCCGAGGAGATCAAGGTCGCGCTGGGCTCGGCGTTCCCGGCCGCCGACGAGCCGCACGCCGAGATAAGAGGCAGAGACCTCGTCACCGGGCTGCCGAAGACCGTGGTCATCTCCGCGGCGGAGGTCAGGCGGGCGATCGAGGAGCCGCTGAACCTGATCGTCGACGCCGTGAAGTCCACGCTGGACAAGTGCCCGCCCGAGCTAGCCGGTGACGTGATGGACCGAGGGATCGCGCTCACCGGCGGCGGCGCCTTGCTACGGGGCCTCGACCAGCGCATCCGCGAAGAGACCGGCATGCCGGTGCACCTGGCGGACAGCCCGCTAGAGTCCGTGGTCATGGGCACAGGCAAGTGCGTGGAGGACTTCGATACGCTACAGCAGGTCCTGCTTCCTGAACGCCGACGCTGAAACCCAGTGACGGGAGCTCCGCTGTGCCAGTAGCGAGATGGACACGCCCGGTCCTCATCATGCTGCTTGTCGTGGCGATCGCGCTGATCACGCTCGATTTCCGCGATGGCGGCGGGTCTCCGGTGCACACGGTCGGGGCGGACGTGTTCGGGCCGGTCGAGCGCGTGGCGGGCGACGCGGCCAGCCCGTTCGTCGGCTTCTTCCACGCCGCGAGCGGCAACGACAGCTCCGAGATAGCCGCACTGCAAAAACAGAACGATCAGCTGCGCGCGGAGCTGGCGCAGAACCAGGTCAGCAACGCTGACGCGGCGCAGCTCGCCAGCCTGCTGCGGCTCAGCGGTAAGCACGGGTACCGGGTGGTCGCCGGGACCATCATCGCGGCGGGCGGCGAGTACTCCGACACGATCACGATCAACGCGGGCAGCGCGGAGGGAGTCGCCCCGAACGAGACCGTGCTCAACGGCGACGGGCTCGTCGGCACCGTCACGGCGGTGACCTCAGGCACCGCGACCGTGCAGCTGACCACCGACGCCGACGCGACGGTGGGCGTCAGGACGACCGACACGAACCAGATCGGCGCGCTCAGCGGCGCCGGCCAGACGATGGCAGGCACCGACGAGCTCCGGCTGACGCTGTTCAGCGCGACCGCGGTGCTGCACCCAGGGGAAACGCTCGTCACGTTCGGCTCGGTCGGCGGCCGCCCGTACGTGGCCGGCGTTCCCGTCGGCGCTGTCGTCTCGGTGACCAGCCAGCCAGGTTCGCTGACGCAGACCGCGCTGGTGCGTCCGTTCGCCGACTTCAGTGGCCTCGGCGTCCTCGGCGTGGTGATCCCGCCGAAGCCCGCCAAGGCGGCGAGGGCAAAGAAATGATCGTCCGCCGCATCCTGCTCAGCCCGCTGCTGTTGATCGTCGCGGTGCTCGGCCAGCTCGTGCTGGTCAACAGGCTGCCGCTGCCCGGCGGCGGCGGCTTGCCCGACGTGGTGCTGCTCGTGGTGGCCGCGCTCGGCGTCAGCGCCGGGCCGGTGACCGGCCTGCTGGCCGGCTTCGCTGGCGGCCTCGCGATCGACGTCGCCCCGCCCGGCGGGCACTTTGCGGGGGAGTACGCCCTGGTCTACTGCCTGGTCGGGTACGCCTGCGGCCGGACCCGCGACATGGTCCAGGGCTCGTCGGCCGACCGGTCAGCGACGGCGTCGCTTACCGTGATGGCGGTCGGCGTGGTGGCCGGCGAGGCGGGTAAGGCGGCGCTTGGCCTGATGCTCAGCGACCCCAACATGACCGGCCCGGCGCTCAGGCACGTGCTGCCCGCCGCGGTCATCTACGACCTGCTGCTGTGCCCGTTCGTGCTGTGGCTCGTGTCGGTGGTGGTCGGCCGCCCGGCCGCCGAGCGCGCCCCGGCGCCGCAGTTCCCCCAGGCTTTCCGTTTCGCCCCCGCGTTCCGGCTGGCGTCGGCGGGCGCCGCGCCGGGCCTGCGGCTCGCGGGCAGCTCACCGGCCCTGGTCCCGCAGCCCGTCCGCTCGGAGCCACGGCTGCGGCTCGCGGGCGGTCGCTCTTCTTCACTATCCCGAACGAGTGCTGCCTTCTCTTCGACGGGTACGGCTGCCCTCAATGGCCGGCCGGCGAAGGTGAACTTCTCCTCGACCGGCCGCGGTAACCAGCTCGCGGGCGCCTCCGCGCTGCGCGCCGCTCGGGTCGCGAATTTCCAGGGCAAGTCGCCCGCCAAGGGCTGGCTGCGGGCGGGCAAGCCGGGCGCCCCGGCCGGGACGGCCGGGGCGCCCCGTCGGCCGAACTCGCCTGGCAAAGGCTGGGCGCGCGGCGACTTGTCGGCCCGCTCGCCGTCCGCGTCTCTCCGGCGGCAGGCCTCTCCCGGCAAGGGGTGGGTCCGCGCCGGCGCGGCGATCGGAGTGCCCGCGTGGCGTCGCCGCTCGCCCGGTAAGGGCTGGCTGCGACCGGTCAAGCCCGCGGCGCCGCCGCGGCGCACGTCGCCTGGCAAGGGCTGGGCGCGCGGCGACCTGCGTACCACGCCGGTCCGCCGTCCCGGTTCGCCCGGCAGTCTTTCCTCGCCTGGCCGGGGCTGGCTGCGGATGAGCGCCCCGGTCGTGCCGCCGAGCTGGCGTCGCCAGTCGCCAGGCAAGGGGTGGCTGCGGACGGCCAAGCCGCCGCCAGCGCCGCGGCTCAAGTCCCCGGGCAAAGGTTGGATCCGCCCCGCCAAGCCGCTGTCGGCGCCGCACCGTAAGTCGCCAGGCCGGGGCTGGCTTCGCCCATCCAAGCCGCCGAAGCAGAATTGGTATACCCAGTCCCCAAGCACCCGGTGGCTCAAGCGCAGCCGCCGCCGGCGGCGGTTGCTGTTGGGAGGGCGCAGATGATCCCGGCGTCGCGCCGGCGGCTCGCCGTGCTGTACGTGCTCGTGGCGGCGGCGCTGGTCGCCCTCGGCGGGCGGCTGTACTACGTGCAGGTGCTGAACACCGCCCAGTACAAGGCGCTCGCCGCGGCGAACCAGACCCGCCAGGTGGTGGTGCCCGCGGTACGCGGCGGGATCGTCGATGACCTGGGCCAGCCGCTGGTGCGCAACCAAACGTCGATGGTGGTCTCTGTCAACATGAGCACGCTGTCGCAGACCACCTCCGACGATGGGCAAAGCGTGCTGCGCCGGCTCGCGCCGCTGCTCGGCATGTCCTACAAGGACCTCAGCGAGAAGACCCGGCTGTGCACAAGGGGCGTTCCCGCGCCGTGCTGGACGGGCTCGCCGTACCAGCCGGTCCCGGTCGACCAGCGGGTGAGCATGCGTACGGCGCTGCAGATCATGGAGGAACCGAACCAGTTCCCCGGCGTAACCGCCGGGGTCCAGCCGGTGGTGGACTACCCGATGCCGGACGGCGCCAACCCGGCGCAGGTGCTCGGCTACCTGCAGCCGATCACCCAGCAAGAGATGGCCAAGGAGCACTTGCCGGAGACCGGCTTCGCCGGAGACGACCTGGTGGGCCAGGCGGGCCTGGAGGCGCAGTACAACAGCGCGCTGACCGGCAAGCCAGGTACCCAGACCGTCTCCGTGAACGCCGCGGGCGATGTCAGGGGGGCCGTCTCCGAGGTCCAGCCGCAGAACGGTGACACGCTGGTGACCAGCCTGAACTCGAAGGTGCAGGCGGTCGCGCAGGACGCGCTCAACAGCGCGATCTCCCGGTCGAGGGCGCAGGGCAACGATGTGAACCAGGGCGCGGCGGTGGTGGAGACCACCACCGGGCGGATCGTCGCCATGGCGAGCTACCCCGATTACAACCCGTCGGTATGGACCGACGGCATCTCGCAGCAGGAGTTCAACTACCTGTTCGGCACCGCGTCCGGTGAGCCGATCATGAACTGGGCCACCCAGGGACAATACGCGCCAGGATCGACGTTCAAGGTCACGTCCACCGCGGCGGCCGTCGCCGACGGGTTCAGCCTGTACGGCCTGTACAACTGCCCCGCGTCGGTGAGCATCGACGGCCAGACCTTCATCAACGACGGCAACCCGGGCGAAGGCGACATGACCTTCCAGACGGCGCTGATCCAGTCCTGTGACAGCGTCTATTACGACCTCGCGTACCAGATGTGGCAGAGCGACGACAACGCGGCCGACTTCCAGGCGAACCCGAACGCCCCTGTCCAGAAGATGCAAGCCATGGAGCTGGCCTGGGGGTTCGGCAAGTACACGGGCATCGACCTGCCCGAGGAGGCGACTGGGACGATCCCGACCAGGCAATGGCTGTACTACATGTGGAAGGACAACGCCCACACCGGCCAGAACTGGTGCAAGTACGGGAAGGCCAACGGGTCCTACGTGCAGCAGATCGAGTACCAGGATTGCCAGGACGGGTACACATGGGAACCGGGCCAGGCGGCGATCGCGGCGATCGGCCAGGGCTACGTGACCGCCACGCCGCTGCAGCTGACCAACGCCTACGTGGCGCTCGCCGACGGCGGCACGCTGTACGCCCCCAAGATCGGCGAGGCGCTGATCTCGCCCGCGGGCAAGGTGGTGCAGCGGATCAACCCAACCGTGACGCGCAAGCTGCCCGCGTCGTCCACCACGCTGGCCTACATCAGGAACGCGCTGCAAGGTGTGGTCACCCAGGGCACCGCGGCCGGCGCGTTCGCCGGGTTCCCGCTGAACAAGGTCTGTGTCGCGGGCAAGACCGGTACCGCGGAGATCATGGGCAAGGTGGCCACGTCGGTGTTCGCGTCGTTCGCGCCCTGCCAGAATCCGCAGTATGTGGTCGTCGTGATGCTGCCTGACTCCGGGTACGGCGCGGACGCGGCGGCCCCCGCCGTCCGGCAGATATGGGACGGAATTTACGGCCTGGAAGGGCACAAGGCCGCGGTGCCCGGCGGGGTGCTGCCCACGACGATCCCGAGGCTGAGCCGGTGAGCGGCGTCGGGATCCCGTCCCGCCGGTACGCCGGCCCGCGGTGGGGCACCTTCGCGCCCAAGCGGCGGTCGCTGCTCGTCCGCGGGTTCGCGAAGGGCGGGCTGGCGCGCTCGTGGGACTGGCTGCTGATCCTCGTCGCGTCCGGGCTGACCGGTCTCGGCGCGCTGCTCGTCTGGGCCGCGACCGAGCCCGAACTGCGCGCCGCGGGCGAAGACCCGCACACCTACCTGAAGAAGCAGATCCTGTGGGGAGTGCTCGGGCTCATCTTGATGTTCGCGGTGGCCAGCATCGACTACCGCAAGTACCGCAGGTGGACGCCGCTGATCTACGCGGGAGCCCTGCTGTTGCTGCTCGCCGTGCTCAGCCCGGCGGGACAGAGCGTGAACGGGGCGAAGGCCTGGATCGCGCTGCCCGGCGGATTCCAGATCGAGCCGTCGGAGTTCGCCAAGCTCGGGCTGATCCTGTCCACCGCTTACATGCTCACCAGGCGCGGCACCAAGCAGCAGCGGCAAATGCCCGAGGAGAAGGCGGGCCGGCCCGGCATGCTCGACGTGTTTCTCGCGGTCCTGGCGGCGGCGCCGCTGATCATCCTGGTCGAGCGCGAGCCCGCGCTCGGCGTCATGTTCGTGCTCGTCGTGGTGCTCGCGGTCATGATCCTCGTTTCGCCCATCCGGCTGTACTGGACCGGCGGCCTGATCGTGGCCGCCGCCGCGCTTATCTATGGTGTCGCCCGCTCGCACCTGCTGAAGGGGTATCAGCTCACCCGGCTGACCTCGTTCCTGCATCCGAACCAGGACATCGCAGGCACCGGCTATAACGCCTTGCAGGCGAAGATCGCCGTCGGCTCGGGCGGGCTGCACGGCGTGGGCCTGTTCCACGGCACGTTCACCGGCGGCAACTTCGTCCCGTCCGTGCAGACCGACTTCATCTTCACCGTCGCCGGGGAGGAACTCGGATTCGTCGGGTGCGCGGTGATCGTCACGCTGCTCGGTTTCGTGGTCTTCCGCGCCATCCGGATCGCGCAGCGGGCCGACGACTTGTTCGGCATGCTGGTGGCCGCGGGGATAGCGGTCTGGTTCCTGTTCCAGACGTTCGTCAACGTGGGCATGACGATCGGCATCACGCCGATCACCGGGCTCCCGCTCCCGTTCGTCTCCTACGGCGGCTCCGCCATCTTCGCCGACATGATCGCGATCGGCCTGCTGCAATCGGTACGACGCCACCGCTCCCTGTTCGAGTAGCCCCGGCGCACCTAGCCCAGCAGCGCGACGTGGTTCACGCCGCGGGAAGCGGGCGTCAGCATCCGCCCGGCCCGTTCGACGAGCAGGGTCATCTCATAGGCGACGAGGCCGAGATCGCACGCGGTCGCGGCGAGCACGGCAAGGCTCGCGCCGTGGCCGATCGTCATGACCACAAGCACGCCAGCTTCCATCTCCACCACGGTCTGTACGACGATGCCGGCCTGGAACGATCGCGCCGCGCCGCGGGTCAGGCTGGTGAGGCCCTGCGTTACCGCCGCCAGATGGTCAGCGCGCTCCTGCGGAAACCCGTGGTTGAACGCGAGCGGAAGCCCGTCGCAGGAGACGACGACCGCGTGAGCCACGTCGCTCACTCGCTCGACGAAGTCCGTGACCAGCCAATTCAGATCATGGGCCGAATTCCCCGAGGCACTCACGTGTGCTCCTTTCTTCTCCCGGTGTCGTCAGCTCTCGCACCCCGCCCCGTGAAACCGCGTCACCACGCTCCGTTCCGGAGCTTGGGCACGTGCTCAATGAGGCGTTGGGTATAGGGGTCGGCCGGGTGCTCCAGGATCCGGGCGACCGGACCGGATTCGACCACCGATCCCTGTCGCAGGACCACCGCGGACTGGGCGATGCTGCGCACCAGGGCGAGGTTATGCGTTATGAAGATCATCGCGAGGTGCCGTTCCTCTTGAATCCGGCGCAGCAGTTCCACGATGATCGCCTGTACCGAGACGTCCAGCGACGAAGTCACCTCGTCGCAGATCAGCAGGTCGGGCTCGACCACCAAGGCCCGGGCGATCGCGACCCGCTGCCGTTCACCGCCGGAGAGCTGGTCCGGGTAGGACGACAGAAGGTCCGGGTTCAGCGACACGTTCTCGAGGATGCCGACGACGCGCGCGGAGCGGTCTGCGCGGGTGAGGCCGGTGAACTGCTCGAGCTGCTGGTCGATGATCTGGCCAACGGTCTTGCGCGGGTTGAGCGAGGAGTAGGGATTCTGGAAGATGTACTGGACCCTGCGGAGCAGATCCTTGTCGCGCTGGCGGGCTCCGCGGGCGAGGAGGCTGCCGTGGAAGGTGATCTCGCCAGTCCAGTTGCTGTGCAGCCCCGCCACGCAGCGGGCCAGGGTGGTCTTGCCGGAACCAGACTCGCCGACCACGGCCACGCAGGCGCGTGACGGTACCTCGAGGCCGACGGCATGCAGCACCGGCGTGCTCCCGTACCTGGCTGTTACTCCCCGGACCGACATGGCCGGCGTGCTCGCCGCGGTCGGCGAGCAGACCGCCGCTGCCGCCAGGCGTTCGGGATGGATGGCCTGGAGTTCCGAGGCACGCAGGCAACGCACGGAACGGCCGGCCACGACCACCGGCTCCAGGGTCCACGTCGTGCAGTCACTGATCGCGTAGCCGCAGCGTGCGGCAAACGAGCAGCCGGCACCGCGGCGGCCGGGCCTGGGCTGCTGGCCCTCGATGCCGACCAGCGCCTCGGCGCGGTCGGGCGATGGCACGGCTCCGATCAAGCCGCGGGTGTACGGATGCACGGGCTCGCCGAACAGCCGGGCCGTGGACCCGATCTCCACGACGCGTCCCGCGTACATGACCGCGACGCCGGACACCAGGCCGCTGACCACGGCGAGGTCGTGGCTCACATAGACGGCCGCCACCCCGTAGGAACGGCAAAGGCTGCGGACAGTCTCCAGCACGTGGCGCTGAGTGGAGACGTCGAGCCCGGTGGTGGGCTCGTCCAGGACTATCAGCGACGGCCGGCACGCGAACGCCATGGCAAGCGCGATCCGCTGCTGCTGGCCCCCGGAGAGCTGGTGCGGGTACCGGCGCAGCATCTCCTGTGTGGGGTCGAGGCGGACCTCCCGCAGGACCTCGGCCACGCGGTCAGAGACCTTACCGACGGCACCGGCGTGAACCTGCAGCACCTCGCGGAGCTGGGTCCCCACACGGAGGGCAGGGTTGAGCGCCGATGACGGGTCTTGGGGCACGTAGCTGACCCGGGCTCCGCGCGCGGCCCGAAGGTCGCGCGGGCCCAGTGCCAGCAGATCGGTTCCGTCCAGGAGCACCTGGCCCGCGGCGATGTGCAGCCCGCGGCGGGTGTGGCCGAGCAGGGCCAAGGCCACGGTGGTCTTACCCGAGCCCGACTCGCCGACCAGGCCGAGGACCTCGCCGGCCGGGACGGCGAAGGAGACGTCGCGTACAACATCTGGCCCGGACCGGCCCAGCCGGACCTCAAGGCCAGTCACCTTCAGCCGGATCTCCCTCATTCGCTCGGCTCCCGGCCGAGATCGTCGATAAGCGCCGCCTCCTGCGGGCGGCGGTCGACCCCGATCGCCACGCGCGCGAAGGCGTCGGTGAACGTGTTCGTCCCGATCGTCAGCAGCGCGATCAGCAGGGCCGGCACTATGACCGCCCAAGGATTCAGCGATAGGCCCTCCCGGTTCTCGTTGATCATCGTTCCCCAGGTCGCGGCCGGGGGCGGCGGCCCGAAGCCGAGGAACGCGAGCCCGGCGATGATCACGATCGAGTAGGTCAGCCGCAGCCCCGTCTCCACCATGAGCGGACTTACCAGGTTGGGAAGTATCTCCTTCCACATGACCTTGGCCGGCCGCATGCCCTGCAACTCTGCCGCCTTGACGAAGTCCCGTTCAGAGACGTCGAGGGTGGCTGACCGCAGTACGCGGGCCACCTGGGGGGCATGCGAGACCCCGACCGTGATCGTAATCAGCCACAACTGGGGACCCAGCAGGCTCAGCAGCAGTAGGGCGAACACAAGCTGGGGGAACGACAGGATTACGTCGACTGCTCGCATGATGATGCCGTCGCTGACCCCGCGCAGGTAGGCGGCCGACACACCGGCCGCCGCGCCGCCAGAGATCCCGATCGCGGTCGCGATGGCCGCCATGATCAGCAGCACCCAGCCGCCATTGAGCACCCGTGACAGGACGTCGCGGCCCAGGAAGTCGCCGCCCAGCGGAAACTGTCCGGACGGCTTGCCGAAGGCCAGGGTAACCAGGGCCTCCGGCGAGTTCGGAGCGACGAACGGCCCGATCACCGCGACCAGCACGACGAACGAAGCCAGCACGAGTCCGATCGCCCCGCGCGGGGTGCGGGCGGCAGACCAGAGCAAGGTGCCCCAACGGTGCCTGCGCACCCGCTGGACCGGCCGCGGCCGGGCCGCGGGAGCTATCGGAGCATTCACCGCCATGGGCTACCTGGCGATTCTTCGGCGCGGAGTGGCAAGCAAGGCAATCACGTCTGTGGCGATGTTCATGACGACATAGAACGCGGCCAGGATCAAGACGATGAACTGGATCACCGGGATGTCCCTGTCATTGACCGCGGTCACCAGGCCCTGGCCGACACCGGGGAAGTTGAACACGTACTCGACCACCACGATGCCGCCCGCCAGATACAGGAAGTTGAGGCCGATGACCTGGATGGTGGGCGCGATGGCGTTCGGCAGCGCGTGCATGAGCACGACGCGCCACTCCGGCACCCCTTTCAGCCGGGCCATCTCCACGTAGTCCGACTCAAGGGCCTCCACCATCGCGGCGCGCATCATGCGCAGGATGTACGGCACTATCACGATCACGAGCGTGGCGACCGGAAGGACGAGCAGTTCCGGCTGGTTCCAGGCATAGCTGCCCGGGGCGAGCAGCGAGACCGCCGGCAGCACGTGCCAGACCACGGTGGACAGCAGGATGATCAGGCCGATGGCCACGAGAAACTCGGGCAGCGACGTCACCGCCAGCACGACCACCGAGGTGACATGGTCGAACCAGCCGTCCTTGCGCAGCGCGGCGATGGCGCCGAGGGCCATGCCGGCGAATGCGCCGATAGCCCCGGTGACGAAAACCAGGACCGCCGAGTTGATGATCCTCGGCTCGACGTAGCCCCATACCGGCAGGCCGTTGACAAGGGACTGGCCGGGGTTGCCGGTGAACAGCCCGGATATCCAGACCCAGTACTGGTCGAACACCCCGCGGTTCAGGTGAAGCGCGATCTCCAGCGCTTGTACCCGGGCTGGGGTGGCATTGCGCCCGAGTATCGCGTACGCGGCGTTGCCGGGAAGCACCTGGGTCGCCCAGAACACCACCACCGACACCAGGAACAGGATGACCACGCCAATGGCCAGCCGCCGCCAGATCAGGCGCGCGATCGGGTGCGCGCCCACGAAAGCGGCCGGCTGGGCGGGAGCCACGGCTACTGACACGGCGGGGCTATCACGTCGTCGATTCCTTCCGGTTTCAGCGGGGGAGGTGCCGGAAGCGGAACTCATCCGGTGATCAGAGTCATTTGTAGCGTAACGGGACGCTCTGAGGGCCGGCAATGCGAATCATTGGGCCCGAGTGCGGTCGGCCGCACCCCCGTAGACCCTGGTCGAACACCAACCTCAAATCCCGCATGACAGCCAATCAGTCACATCTAAACCAGATTCCCATCTAATAACTTCGATGCAGCCCAATAAGTTAAATCAACCGTTGCGTGCGTGAACCCTCTAGGTTCGACTGCATCGCGCCTGCCGCTTGTGAGAGCATGAGCCCTGTTGTCGCCTGACAAAGCCAAACTTGAGCTGGTAGACCACACTTTCTCCCGCCAAGGCCTTATATCGATGCTTATTATCTAAATGGCGGGACAACACCGTACTGGAGGGTAAGTTCGTGGATCGATCGGATGGGAACGCGAGGTTGCTTTCGCCGGCGGCCCCGAATCGGCGCGAGTTCCTTCGGGGCATCGCCGTCGCCGGCGCGGCGGTCGGCGCGGGTGGCCTGATCGCGGCCTGTGATAGCCCCGGCTCGACGACCAGCACGACCACGTCCGGCACGAGCCGCAAGCGCGGCGGCAACTTGATGATCGGCCTCTCGGGCAGTTCGGGCGCGGACACCCTTGACCCGCACGCCTCATTGACGTTCGTCGATTCCGCGCGGGCCCAGCCCCTCTACCAGCCTCTGCTCCAGATGAACTCCGCGGCTCAAATTCAAATGGTCCTCGCTGAGGAGATAACCGCGAAGACATCCAAGGAGTGGATCATCAGGCTGCGCCCGGGCATCACCTTCCACAGCGGTAAGCCGCTGACCGCGGACGACGTGATCTACACCTTCCGGCGGGTCAAGACCGGGAACAAGGGAAGCTCGTTCGCCGGCGGCAACGCCCTCGGGCCCATGGACCTGGCCGGGCTAAAGGCGCTGGACAACCTCACCGTGCAGGTGCCATTCCACACACCCTATTCCAGCTTCCTCGAACAGCTAGAGTACTGGTACTTCTTGTACATCATCCCGGAGAATTTCAACCCGGCGATCGACCCGGCGAAGCAGAAGCCGGATGGCACCGGGCCGTTCGTGTACCAGAGCTTCACCCCGGAGCAGCGCAGCGTGTTCACCAGGAATCCGAATTTCTGGCAGTCCGGGCTGCCGTATGTGGACACATTGACCGTCATCGACTTCCCCGACACCAACTCCTTGCAAGATGCCCTCACCACCGGCACGATTCACGCGGCCGGCGGATTCGACGGGCCGCAACTCGCGGCGCTCGGCGCGGTCAGCGGCGTGACGGCCGTCCCGTCGCACACCGGGTCGATCACGCCGTTCACGATGCGGGTGGACCAGCCGCCGTTCAACGACGTCCGGGTCCGCCAGGCGCTGCGGCTGCTTGTGGACCGGCCGCAGCTCATCGACTCGGCCCTGGACGGCTACGGGGTGGTCGCGTCCGACGTCTTCTCCCCGTACGACCCCGACTTCGACAGCGGCCTCCGCCGCGAGCAGGACATCCCTGCGGCGAAGGCCTTGCTGAAGGCGGCCGGGCACGAGAACCTCACGGTGACGCTGGTGACGGCGCCCGCGGCCACGGGCATGGTGGCGATGGCGACCGTGCTGGCCGAGCAGGCCAAGGCGGCCGGGGTGACCATCAACCTCGACAACGTCCCGACCTCCACGTTCTTCGGGAAGAACTACCTGTCGTGGACGTTCTCGCAGGACTTCTACAGCTACGACCCGTACCTCATGCAGGTGTCGACGTCTATGCTGCCGGCGTCGCCGTTTAACGAGACGCATACCGACAGCCCTACCCTCAACAACCTCTACAACGCGGCGAACTCCACGCTGCAAGCGTCGGTGCGCAAGGAGATCCTGTACGAGATGCAGACCTACGACTTCAACGAGGGCGCCTACATCATCCCCGCGTACATCGACTCACTCGACGCCTACAGCACCAAGATCACGGGCTATTCTTCCTCCGCCACGGGTGTGCCGCTGTCGAACTTTGACTTCGAGAAGTGGTCTTTCGTCTGACTGACCGAGATCGTCATGCCCATGAAAGCCACGCTGCTGGCGTCCGGCCTCGGGTTTCCCGAGGGCCCGGTGGTCATGGGTGACGGCCGGGTGGTGGTGCTCGCGGACGGGACGGTCGAGCTGCTGCTGTCGCTGCCCGGCGTCTACCCGAACGGGATCGCCTTCGACGCCAAGCAACGACTGTACTGGACCGAGTCGGGGGCCCACCGGATACAGCGGCTCGAGGACGGCAAGCCCGTCACGTTCTGTCAGCTCTCGGCCGGTCACGTGCCCGACGGCATGGCCTTCGCCGCGGACGGGCGCTTGTTCGTTGCGACCACGGTCTCCCAAGGGGTCACGGTCATCTCGCCAGACGGTGCGGTGCTCGGCGAGATTCACCTGGGCGAGTACGCCACCAACTGCATCTTCGACGGTCCTGACCTCTACGTGACCGCGACGCGCGAGGCCGAC
>Ga0187808_10000318_pt1 | contig 14123 bp, 11 predicted proteins | sample NC_wetland_sal_i_5_FD_132427 | JGI IMG/M metagenome (GOLD analysis project Ga0187808, IMG submission 132427) | Wetland sediment microbial communities from Neuse River Estuary, North Carolina, USA - ASW_3 | ecosystem: Environmental > Aquatic > Freshwater > Wetlands > Sediment | place: USA: North...
AGCAAACGAAGCCCCCGAAGTGGCGGGGTGTGCATTTAGAGGGAGAAGCTCTGTTTGTTTGCCTCCGCTCACAGTTTGCGACTGAGAGTCCGAAACTGGTTCACCTTTAATTTCTGACGACGAAGTTGGTATGAGAGGTGCAGTTTTGGCATTAGATGGCTGACCTGGCGTTGTAGCTAGCCTCTCTAAGGCACTGGACCTTTCAGGCTTAGACGGTGTAAGGGCTTCAGATTGGGTATCCTGCTCGGTCTGCTCTGCGACATGCGATACCGGGACGGGTTCTTCTGGCCAGCCAATCTCTTCACCTGCAGCCACAGTTGGAGTACGGAAGGAGGCCAGCATTTCATCAATCGATGGTATCGAAAACTCAGAAGGCGCTCGCTTTTGGGTTATGCCTGGTTGCTGCTGATCACTGTGATCAGCAACCTGCTTCTGTTCTAACTGAGCGGACGACTCAATCATGATGCGATATTGAGTATAATCGGCATCGTCTTCTGTAATGACTGCCTGCTCGTCGACACCGTCGTGAATACCCCGCAGAAGGTGCTGCATGCGACCGAGAGATCGCTGTAAGAGGCCGATTGTGGGCGCGTCAAGTGTGGCCACACCATCTAGCACATCGCCCAGGATATCCTCCATGCCATGGGCCACATGGGCTAAACCAGGAAATTCCATCATCGAAGCAGAGCCGCCAATGGTGTGGGTGCGGCGATACGTCTCCTCAAGGGCATCTATATCGTCGGGTGACTGAGCCAAACGCCCAAGGTTTGTCTCGATCTCCGGCAAATAACTATTTACCTCTTCGATAAACGATTCGAGGACCGATAGTTTGTCAAATGCATTCGACATGCTGCGAGCACCCACTCATTCTAGTCTCATCCAACATGAGAGACCGGCTTAGCTACTGACCATTGTTTGGGAAAGACCATTGGTCAGAGTCATACGAGGATTGATTTGGTTGAGGGCCAGCCAGGCGTCGCTGACGGGATGTCGGCCCTTGTCCTGTTTGCCCTGGTTGCTGTGACTGTTGCAATGGACCAGAGTTCAGCTGTTGTGAGAATGCGGCCTGGCTTGGATGGGTATAGAATGATTGAATTTGACCTCCACCCCCTCCTCCGGTGCCAAATTGCTGCTGCCCGTTAAAACTCTGCTGGCTCTCGAAGTCATTCATCTCAGCAAAGTTTGATTGACTCCCAAATTGCTGTTGTCCCCCAAAGCTGGGCTGAGCGGTGAACGATTGCTGCCCAGCAAAGCCGGGTTGACTAGGAAACTGCTGTTGTCCTCCAAAGCTGGGCTGACTGGATAAAGATTGTTGCCCACTAAAGCCTGGCTGGCTAGTGAATTGCTGTTGTCCCCCAAAGTTGGGCTGACTGCTAAACTGCTGTTGTTCACCGAAGCCGGGTTGACTAGGTAAAGATTGTTGCCCACTAAAGCCTGGCTGGCTAGTGAATTGCTGTCGCTCACCTAAGCCAGATTGGCTGGGGAATGATTGCTGGCCACCAAGGCCTGGCTGGCTAGTGAATTGCTGTTGTCCACCTAAGCCAGGTTGGCTGGGGAATGATTGCTGATTGCCGAAAGGAAACTGTCCAGAACGGGCAGTCAATGCTGCGACGGACCCTGAATTTCTCGGCTCTGAAAGGGGCGGGAAGTTCATAGAGAAGTTTTGTCCCCAATCGTTGTCTATGCTAGCCCCTACACCTACAAGGTCGGTCTTCTCCTCAGGTAGCGCAGTGATAGAGGTCATACCAGGGAACAGATCCATCATCTCATTACCGCGTTCGGGCAGACGGAAGGTAGAGACGGAGGCACGCAATTGTTCAGATAGCTCTGAGAGGTAGCTCACGCTTGCTGCGGCTTCCTGTGTACCCACGTTGGTCTGGCGGGTAATTTCTGATATCTGACCCATTGCAACAGCGACTGCTTCAGAAACCGCAGCCTGCTCATTGGCAGCGTGGGCTATACTCTCAATCATCTGTGCCTGTCGCTCGACAGCACCGTAGATAGAGTTCAAAGAACGCCCGGCATCATCTGCCAGTTGGGAGCCTCTGACAACCTCCTGTGTGCTATCTTCCATAGCGACAACTGCTTCATAGGTATCACCTTGGATGCTTTTGACGAGTGTGGCAATACGCTTGGTAGATTCTGTAGAGCGTTCTGCCAATAGACGGATTTCGTCAGCGACCACGGCAAATCCGCGGCCGTGCTCACCAGCCATAGCGGACTGAATAGCAGCATTGAGAGCGAGAAGGTTAGTTTGATCAGCAATGTCTTCGATGATACGGACGATTTCGCCGATTTCGTTGGAGCGTTCACCCAGACGCTTGATCTTCTTAGCGGTTTCCTGCACATTCTCGCGAATGAGCATCATACCCTCGATTGTCTGGCGCACAGCTTGCTGGCCACTGCTGGCGTTGTTCAGGGCATCTTGTGCAGCTTCGGCACTGAGTTGGGCATTATGAGCGACGTTCTGAATAAAGATTGCCAGGGCTTCCACGGCCTCGGTGGTATGTGAAATTTGGGCCACCTGAGTTTCGGATGCCTGGGCGAGTTCAGCGGAGTTATCAAGGATACGACGAGTTGCATTGGTGACCTGGACAGCAGTGGCTTGCACCCGTCCGACAACCTTGGCAAGTTCCTCTATCATGTAATTGAAGGAGTCAGCCAAGACACCCAGGGTGTCAGGTGTTACCTCAGCCTGGACACGTAGATCACCGTCACCGACGGCACTCACCTCTTGGAGGAGTTTTTCAATTTGTGCTTGTAAAGCTGAGGCATCACCGCTACCGCTTCCTAGTGAGACTCCCCCTTGCGCGGTCCCCTGGCCGTCGAGTAGGGTGTTCAGCGACATCGAGAGCATAGCGAACTCGTCCTCACCGCCGACTGGAGCACGTATTGTACGATCACCGCTGGCATAGTCACGACAGACATCGACGAGTCCCAGCAGTCGATCCTTGATCTGACGCTGGACAAAGTAATTGATGGTCAGCACCCCAAGCAACACCACAATCGCACAAGAGATGACCGCCAACACGAACGATGTTGCATCACTGGCATTGAGCCGCTGAGAGGCATACCATCCGAGCAAAGCAATAAAAACGACAGGGATAGCGGCTGAAGCATACATTCCTACCTGCATCAGCGCATTGATAGTCCATCCACTTCTGTTACGATCAGGATTCATGCCCCTGGCCTCCTAAATTATGAACTTACTCCGCAGGAAAATACAAGAACAAAAACATGCATAACACTAGAGCCTTCAAACTCTGATCTTGCTTGTACCATCTATAGTTCTGCTGCATAATGCTGCATTTTGTCAGCAAACAGCAAGCGTGCTGCATCAAGCAAGACAATTACACGTTTACCGAGTAATGCGCTTCCAGAGACATAGGGCATAGCCCATGCTGGAATAGTGGCCTGACGTGTACTTGCATTGGTGATAGAAGTTTCAGGGATCAGCAGCATTTCACTGACACTATCCACAAGCAGGCAAATCACCATTTCATTGTATTGCACCGACAATAGGCGAGTGAGTGGATCGTAGGGAAGCTTCTCTAATGCTAGAAAAGCACGCAGGTCGACCACAGAAGCGATGGAACCACGCAGATTGATCACGCCAATGACCCAGGAGACGACGTTAGGAACAGGGGTGACATCAGTAAGACGTTCGACACCCTGGACATATTGAGCTTTGATGGCAAACTCACGTTCAACGAGTGAGAAGGCAAGATAGTGCTCACCAGCAAGAGCTGGCATCGCTGCTACAGCGGCACCATCTGTCTGTAATTGCCTATTTTGTGCAGGCTGCGATGGCAATGCAGGTGCAGAAGAGGATGATAGAGTCCTCGCCTGCTGGATGAGCGCATTGCGTTGCAGCGCTTTCAGTTCTTCGCTGGCCACAAGACCACTCCCTACTCGTCTGTGGGACGTTGCCGGAGTAACCTGTCTGATGCAAAACTATGCACAACAGGTTGTCGTCTCCCATGACGATTGTCCATTAACTAAACAAGGCGCCGAACACTTGCTACCAGATCATCTCCGTTGAACGGTTTCGTTATGTACAAGTCAGCACCCTGTCTCAGTCCCCAGGATTTGTCCAATGGGGTATTTTTACTTGTCAATAAAATAATCGGTATGTGTTTACTTGCCTCCATACTTTTGAGCCTCCGACACAGCTGAAACCCATTCTGTTTAGGCAAGACCACATCAAGTACAATGCATTGAGGACGTTCTCTGAACACTTTTTCCATGGCCTCGTCGCCATCAACAGCAGTAACGACCTCAAAACCACTGTTGCGCAACGGGGTAACAATGATTGTCAATTCCGTCCAACTATCATCCACAACAAGGATCTTTTGCCCTGGCATCCTATTATACCTTTCTCCTCGACCGCATCAGTAGTAGTGGGAGAAAAAGGCTACTGTACTGATGCATCGATACCTGATTCTTCTCACCAGGTATAGCATGAAAACGACCTAACCGCGACGTCTGAGGCGGGGTCGCATGGCCTCATACTGTGGAGGCATGCGCTCCTGCCAATCAACAAGATACTTCTTCACGGTTTGGATCAACTCTTCCGAGTCAAACGGCTTAGTTAAATATTCTGTTGAGCCGGCGAGGCGACCACGCATCTTGTCAAACAAACCATCTTTCCCACTGAGCATAATAATCGGTATTTGGCGAAACTGCAAGTTTTTGCGTATGATATGGCAAATATAGTACCCATCCATGCGCGGTAACTGGATATCAAGCAGAATCAGAGCGGGGATTTCATCGGCTACAGCGCTGAGAGCACTTAGGCCATCACTAACAGTAATGACCCTTATATACTCGCGCTGCAAGGTCATTTGGACGATTTTGCGAACTGTGGGGCTGTCATCTACCACCAGCACTGTTGGTATATCCATTCGAATCTAACCTCCTTCACGTTTCAAGTAACGAAAGCGTCAGTCATGCTCATTGAGAAGCATGACTGGCTATTTCCAATTCTGCACAATGCCAACGCGCAATGCCTGCTGGGGTTGTGTGCGATCGCGACTACGTGCTAAGCGTGTATGCTGATAAGCGCGCTCGATCTGGTACTTTTGGATTTCCTGTTCAATTTCGGTGAGAAATGCACGCCAGACAAGATCGAGTTGACGGCCTGTGTGGGAATTTCCTACTTCATCGCGCAGCAAGGTTGAGAAGATTTCACGAAGGAACACGGTGAGTCCCTGGACAGCTTCCCAATAAAATTCTGCAAGTTTCTCGCCCTTGACCAATTTATTAAGAGTAAGGATATCAGTACAATCTAGTTGACCATTGACGAAGTTGGTTGTCTCCAGGATAGGATATTGGTTTCTGGCCATGAGTTGTAAAGGCTGGGCAAAACGGCGTTCCAGGTAGTGTATTATCTCTGAAGTGGGGACCTGGCCACGTCCACGCAAACTTTTTGCGTACCGGCCATGATGAATGAGCAAGCCATTGATGCATTCGGCTAAGGTGCTGATCAAGCCGAGGAGATGTTGTTCAGCATTGGAACTTTGCTGACGCTGGGCCAGGATGTGCTGGCATTTGATGATAATGTTTGAGAGGTCTTGTTGCAATTCTCGCTCTAAGATTGGATCGACGACCTCGATCAAACGAAATTCTAGCAGGCGAGTCATAATACGTACGATACGCGACTCTGGGGACATAAGTACGAGGGCCATAGCTTGGAGTGGAAGTTCACCGTTCGAGAGGCAGAGAACCTCGATGTACTCCTGGCTCAAGCCCAAAGTGCGAACGTCTTTATTCACTTCTGGCAACCAGCGAGCTACGGTTGTGCGAGTTAGCTGCGTCCCCATCTCGCCTGCCATCTCCTCCCATTCATCAGCCTGGCGCAAGGCCTCTAGCAAGACAGAATCAACGTCTAGAGGCTGCATTTTGCTTTCCATCGTTACTAACTGACGATGGAAGGCGAAACGTCCGTCTACCCAACGGAGGGCGTGGCCGATCGATTGTGTGACAGCGAACTCCAGGCGTTGCTGCATCTCAGCGGCACTCATCCAATTACGCTCCACCATCAAAGCCAGTGCCACCTGTGTATTGCCATGGGACATCTCGCGTAGAGCTTGCGCACGAGGTGGATCAAGTCGATTGATCAGACAGAGCATACTGAGCAAATCTGGTTGTGGCACACCTTCTTCACGTAATGCGACAACCTGGCCCTTGCGAAGGGAGATCGAGAGTGTTTCTGGGCCCGAATGAACTAATAAGGTCCCAGTTTTTCCACTCAGCGCGAGCATCTTTAAGATGGATTGGAGACCTAGTGTTTGTAAATCCCCGTCCATTATGCGGTCTTGCTGATCCATTATGTCTCTACTCCCTTTCTGCAATGCCTGTGAGAACTCTCCCAAGCTCAAAGTTAGAGGCACTTACACGGTATGTCTTGTAGCGTCGTTTGGCTAGGCAGTTGCAGTGACTTCCGGTACATTGTGCAATGCTTGCTCGACGGCTGCTAGCAAATGGTCGATATGAAATGGCTTATCAACGTAGGCCACCACGTTTCCTTTGAGATAGGATCGGTTCAGCGGAACTTCGAATTGGGTGAGGGCACTCATTACGACGAAAGCAGGTACCGTATGCAGTGATCCTGCCATGAGGCAGCGCATGACCTGATAGCCATTCATCCAAGGCATGATCAGGTCGGTGACTATACAGTGCGGATGCCAGGCCAAATATTGCTCCAAAGCCTCTACACCATCATGCGCTACAACTACCTCATATCCAGCTTCCTCAACTAAACACTGTTGTACGGCTTCGGCAACTTGCACATCATCATCCACCACCAAAATGCGCGCATTCGTGCTACCGATAGCAGGCCATGAAGTGGCACGAAACGACGCTTCATCATCTGGGCTTGCAATGAACAGTCTTTGCAGAACCCGTAAATATCGTTGCAGTCGCCCCATTTCAAAGGGCTTATATAGCAACGCTACAGCCCCTATCTGTTCAAGTGTGAAGCGAGATACTGAACGGCTACTCAATGCTATCACCAGGCGTAAATGTGGCCATCGCTCCTTACCATTCATCTCGAGAAGAGTGGAAGTGTCTCTGCCGCCCATGAGTGTGGAGATGCGAAACGCCTCATCCAGGTCATACAAAAGCACATCGGCCTCAAGCTCTTCTCCTGCCAATCTACTGCCCTTTCCGGCGAGCATAGCTAGCGTAGAAGAGAGTAAAACCGCTTCATACCCCCAGCAGCGAACGTTTGCCGCCAGTACCTGGCCGAAACTGTTCTGTTGGCCTATGATGAGCACTCTTAGTGGTCGGCGCTGATCCATACTACCTCACATCTAGAATATTTACAAGCACGATACCCCAGATACTAGTGTACGGTAAAACGAATTAGACGAATATAAAAAAATCACTAATTTTATTAAAATTGTATTAAGAAGACCAAATTACTATTACTGCACTTCCACACCAGGACGAAAGACGTAACCAATACCGGGTTCGGTCAAGATGTAACGTGGGCTTGAAGGCTCTACTTCGATTTTGATCCGTAACTGTCGCACATATACACGCAAATAGTCGGCCTCCTCACCATACTCGGGACCCCAGACTGCTTGTAGCAACGAGCGATGTGTTAACACCTTGCCAGCATACAGCATTAAGTGACGCAACAGTTCAAACTCAGTGCGCGTTAGTCGTACATCACTATCCCCAACACGCACCTGATGGCGTATGACGTCCATATAGAGATACCCATCATCAGTACGCAGAATCTGTGATGGCTGATCATTTGTCCCTTCTGTGGAGCTAGAACGCCTCAGGCAGACGCGCACACGTGCCTGGAGTTCACCGTTACTAAAGGGCTTTGTCAAATAATCGTCGGCGCCCAAATCCAGGGCCTCTACCTTGTGTCCCTCCTCTGTCCTGGCTGACAAGATAATGATTGGTGTTTGTGTCCACTCACGTACTTGCCGACAGACTTCCATGCCGTCCACCTCACCAGGAAGGCCCAAGTCGAGTAGTATGAGGTCTGGTTTATGTACGTGCACCATCTCCAGGGCATCCTCGCCATTATTGGCAACCAGGACTTCATAGCCGCTTACAGAGAGATTACGGCGTAATATGCGTTGAATGGGAGGATCATCATCAACAACCAGAATACGTTTCCCTTTGGCTTTCATCGAAGCTCCTCCAACGAAGTTCTTGAAGATGGAAAGACGTGAACAGGAAGGGTGAAGACAAAGCATGTTCCAGAGTCAGGAGTCGACTCTACCCAGATCTGCCCTTGATGAGCTTCAATAATACCGCGACAGATTGCCAACCCTAGGCCACTACCCGGCGCACTTTCCTGAGCATAAAACGTTTTGAAAATGCGCTCACGCTCGCTCTCCGGCACTTGTGGTCCGTAATCGATGATTCGCGCACGCAACATTTTCTTACTGGACTCTGTCTCATGATCGGCATCAATGACATCCAGGTTAATTACAATCTCCGATCGGTTCCGCTCCCACCTAAGCTTAGTTTGCTCCTCGCCTTCGAGAAACGGAGTACGGCGGGCAGCATTTTCTATCAGGTTATAAAAAACTCGTTCCAGTTGCACGTAGTCTACCTGAATGAGGGGCAGAGGTGGCCGATGATGAGAAGGTACATGTATCCTGGCAAGTCGGCCGGCCAATACGCGCTCAACACGAGCAAGGGCGCTATGGACGATCTCGACCATATCACACAATTCCTTCTCCAGCACCAATGCACCCATTTCTATGCGGGACATTTCTACCAATGCATTGATGAGCACGGTAAGGTGATCGGTCTCGCGGTCAACTTCTTCGAGAATTTCTTGCCGTGTCTGTTCGTCCCAGACGACACCAGGTTGTAAGAGACCAGTAATGGCAGCCTTAATGGTGGTGAGCGGAGTACGCAAATCATGTGAGACCGAGGAGAGCAAGGCTGATTTATTTTTTTCGTCATGCACCTGCTCCGTGATATCATGGACCTGCAAGGCATTTGCCAAGAGCTGGCCGCTCCGATTGTAGAGAGGATAGCGCGTCAGTTGGTAATAATGGTCTGTGGAGGATTTGCTCACCTCTTTGGAACGTGATGCATTCAGGCTGCCTTTGGATTGCTGGGAGGCTTTTCGCTTCAGGTTGCTTTCTTGCGCCGACAAGGATGAGCTGGTGAGGCAGTGCGGCTTCCCCTGTTTTACGCGCTCCACGGCTAGCACACAGCGGATGGTGCCATTGTTAAAGTTTTGCCCGGCTTTTGCCAATGCTTCGGTTTGGGCTTTCTCGTTCGTAGCAAAATCTTGTAAGTATAAGCTCACTTCATTAACGTTGCGAACATGCGGCAGCACTGCTGCGAACACATCTTCCACGGTACTGTTGCTTACGGCAGCATCCTTCCATGCATTGAGCAGGCGCATACCACAAAATACTTCTGCCGCTGGATTCATATAGATACAACGTCCGTTGAGGTTAATAAGAAACCAGGCATCTGTTCTACCACCGCTTGATCGCTCATACATTTGGAGCAATCGACTCAATTCACGCAATATTTCTGTATCGTCCAGAGCAGCTTCAGCAGTTTGTGTGAGCCATGCCAGACTGCTTTCCTGCAGTCCAGGACGTATAGGAACCTCCGCACTTTGTCGCGAAGTTGGGGAAGGTTCTATGCTCTGCAACTGAGGGGTGTAAAGCGAGGATTGATCTGCATTTTCTTTGCGTGCTGTTTGCAGGAGGGCCTGGAAGTTACGTTCATTGCGCGTCAACAGGTGGTCGCTGATGAAGCGCAAAAGACTACTAAAACTTACACCAAAGGTACGCTCAGTTTCGGCATGTAAACGCTCGAACAATTCACGCTCGTCAACTTGCTGCACATGGGCTCGTTCCAACTGTTCGATGGCCTCTTGGAAGCGACTACGTTGTTGAGCTGCTTCAAGGAGCATGGCATTGTGAATGGCAACGGTGGCTTGACCGGCAAAGAGCGAGAGGATATCGGCTTTGAGAGGTGTAAAACCGCCAGGTTCAGGTGAACACAGCAGCAACACCCCGTAGACGATGGTGTCTGTCACCAGTGGATAACTGAAGATGGAGTGGATAGCCATTTCAGAGGCGAAGATTTGGCTGAAGGGAAAACGTTCATCTACGCTAATATCTTGTGATACAAAGGGCTGACGCCGCTGCAGGGTATAGCCAATGATGGACAGATCACTCAAGACGGTATCGCTTTCAACGATCTTACGCAGGACGAGCGGATCGAGTCCCGACTGGGCTTCCAGGCACAGTGCCTGCTCACCTCGACCGAGCGTGAAGATGGCGGATGCCACTTGCAAAGCCTCAGAGATGCCGACGACTATACGCTCAAGGATGATGGCAAGGTCCATTGTGGAGGTGAGAGCGTTTGAGACCTGTTTGAGGGCCTGACGTTGCCGATCTTGTATTTCTACATTGCCACCAGTCTGAGCGCTTTCGATAGCGGCTGCCAAGACATGTACCACAGCCTTGATCAGGCGTTGTAATGTTTCATCTGTATAGGTGTCGGGGACAGCACTGCCGAGTTCAAGTGTTCCTAAAACGCGATCGCCCACTATCAAGGGAGCTATCAGCGTAGCCCGCAGGTGAGGATAGCCACTGAGGACATCACCACTTTGGGCAGGAGGGCCATCTAGTCCATCAGGGTAGTTCTGCACCACCATTTCGGGATGGTGCAAGAGTTGTTCCATTTTCGAGTCTTCAAGTGGATGTTGATGATAGTGGGCAACCCAAGAATCTGCTTCGCGTCTGCAGGCTGTGACGCGAACAGCCTGGCGATCATGACGCAACAAGATAACCCCAAAGACATCAAAAGGTATAGCCGGCTCCAATTCAGCAGCCAAGCGGGTATAGTCAGGTTTTGTTCCGCGCCACTCGTGTCCACCGGAAACAATACGTGCAACACGCTCAACAATGGCGGATTCTTCTAGAGTAGGCGTTTGTTTCTTCGTCTTTATCTGCTCCCTCTCTCAAGTTATAGGTCAGGACCACACAGCCCTCGGTTATGGTCGGAATCTTCACTGTGCTTTGCTATCAACTACCGAAGTATAACACATCCGATAAAACTGAACAATAGCACACATATTGTAGAATATGTTATAAATAATGCTCGTCTGCATTTATACTATGCCTCTATGATACTAAAGTAACTCAATTACACCGCCTGATAGTATATCAGACAAATGATGAAGCTAGTGAGGAACCACATAAGGACTCATCCGAACGCAACCAAACGTGTGTGCATTGTGGGGTAGTGCTTGACCGTGACTACAATGCCGCGATAAACATTCTCATGACCTGGAAGAGGCCCACAGCCAGTAGGCGGTTGTGTGGAGACCGTAGATTGGCTGTAGAAGCCCTTTGTTTTTTGGCATGGGGTAGTTCACTGCCAAAGTACACCTATAATAGCAAGCAGACAGGGAAAAAAGCATGAGTCAGCGCACACATGGCCAAAGTAATATAGCTGTACCAGTCCTGCCAATGGCGGACCTCGTACTTGCCACGCCTACTGACATTGTCCCCTTCAGGAGTTTCTTGCTCTACACTGTCCCAACGTTTCTGCGCTCTGGGTGATCAACAAAACGCAGACCCAAAATGTTATTGTGCGCGGGTAAGGTTAATTCAAGGTAGCCTTCTATCAGGTGCTCAGCATAGGGACGCATCGGTTCTGTTGGCTCAAGTACACGCCAGGAACGCTGGCCCGGTTGATCAGTAGGGCTGGTCAAGACGTTCACTCCCATTTTATTCATGACGGTCATGTTGCGCTGTGCCAGTGCCTGGTGAGGTACGTACGAGTAGAGTGGGGTGTCCATTGCGGCCAGTTGCTTCTCGATCTGGTCGGGCTGATGCCCATATTGAGTACATGCTATTTGCACTTCCCTGAGCAGTTCATCTTCGGACAGTGCGAAGATGGCGGCGAGAGCTTGCATGAGGCTCATGCCTCGATTAAGCAAGATGAGCCGTCCATGGACAAGGCGTTGCGCGAGTCCTTCCTCTCCACCAAGTTGTCGTGCGTGGTAGATCTGTTGGGTGAGATCGGCGAAAGGCAGCATGTCCAGCTTACGTTGCAGGAATGCCACGACGTCAGCAGTCTCCCCTTCCTGCCAACGTCGTAGGAGTTCCAAGCAGTGGTGTCCTTCATAGCGGGTGATGTTCTTGTAGACGCTGAGTAAGCGGTCTTTGCATTCGCATATCCAGAGAGCATGAAGATAATACACTGAGTCAGCGACTGAAAGTAAGGGGAAGCGTCGCTGTCCATGCATGTCTTGAACATACTGGAAGCTCATCTCAAACTCTGTCAGAAGTCGCTCGAAAGCTTCTAGCTTCTGGTTGACCAGATTTTGGGTTGCTTGGGTCGTCATGGTGGTGGTCTCCTCAAATAGACTCTTCGATGTATTGTCTTGTTCATATGATAACACGCCTCAGGAGGCAAAAGTGGGACTTGTTCTTGTTTTGCACAGCCTGGCACCCCTTGCGGGTGCTCAGGCCGCCTTCTACACCAACTGGGTTTGTCACACTCAACGCAAAAATCATACGCGCACCCTACTGACCCGTTTTCCTGCATCAGGATGGTCGAACGTGCTACACTTATAAGGAGTCCTCCACGATAAATCGGGGGGCTACGATGCTTCAATCGGGTATTTGTCCTGTAGTGAGGAGAAGATATTTTGGCTGATAACATGCAAGACAATGCGGGTGTGATTGCGCCGCCACCGCTGATTTACGCCGGAGCACTGGCTGCTGGTTTGCTGCTGCATGGGGTATTTCCAGTGAAATTCTTGCCGCGTGGGGTTGCACGAGTACTGGGCGCGACCCTGATTGGGATTTCGGGAGTTGTTGTAACTTCTGCTATCCGTGAGATGAGACGTGCCGGTACGACCGTGAGCCCGGCTGAGCCGACAAGGGCGCTGGTTGTCGAGGGGCCATTCAGTTTCACACGCAATCCGTTATATTTGTCTCTTACGCTGCTTTACGTGGGGATTGCGTCTTTTGTGAATGCGCTTTGGGCAATGCTGCTATTGCCGGTAGTGCTGATCGTGATCAATCGCGGGGTGATCGATCGTGAAGAGCAATACCTGGAGCGAAAGTTCGGCGAGGAGTACGTAAGTTATAAGAAGAGGGTGCGGCGCTGGCTTTGAGCTTGCAGGGCATACCTGTCCCCCAGACAGGATGCCGCAAGGGACGCAGTCTGGGGGACTGTGTGGCCCCTACTATACACGGCTTCGCTCCCCTGGCTGTTTCGTGTGCTATGGTGATTTCGATTGTTGGGGGAACTCTATAGCGGCACATACATCACCGTATCGTAGAACATCAACTCGAACTCGTGACTCAGGCGTACGGCACGAGTGATGAGGCGGCGGTCAGCAGGGGTATTGTAGCGAGCTAGCAGAATGTCGTCAACAGGGGCGACACGAGTGCCGATTTCCTTGTGTGCTGTGAAGAATGCGACCTGTTCAGTACTCAGCCCATAATTGTGCATCAACGCCGGACCAATGCGAACGCAAATCCGGATGAAGATGTCTTCGCTGGCACTGACTGCCGCCAGTTTTTCACCTGGGGAGCTGTAGGCGAGCATCCAATAGAAGAAGTTGGTCAAGGCCATGCAGCCGGCCAAAGGTTCAACGGCGTCAAAATCGGCTCTGGATAAGCCGAGGGCTTCGCCGAAGCGTAGGAGTAACTTATACCCACCAAGTTTGGGCATGAGCTTGGCGAGCAGTAACTCCTGTACCTCCAGGTCGGTTACGGCTGCAACGGCAAGCGCATCCAGGCGATAGGCTTCACGTACGAGCCACCAGTCTTGTAAGGCAAACAGGCGCAGGCGGGACTGTTCTAGTGTTCCAGCTTCTATGTCTGCCCAGAGGGGATGGTACAACAGTCGTTGGCGTAGTGGCTCCACATTTTCAGTTAGGATAGCATCGGCGAAGCTCATATCTTGATTCCTCCTCTTTCTCGGAGGGGTATAGTTCAGATTTTTGCGTCGAGCCAGGCCACCCCAACCTCCCCGTGCAAAAAAATGAAATGCACCCTCCTCGAAGTTTAAGAAACTTGGAGCGCCTCTGGTGGCAGCACGGCCAGACCCGCCTCAGTCATACGCTCTTCCTCTATCAGGCGGGCAACGCGAGC
>Ga0187808_10000319_pt1 | contig 14118 bp, 14 predicted proteins | sample NC_wetland_sal_i_5_FD_132427 | JGI IMG/M metagenome (GOLD analysis project Ga0187808, IMG submission 132427) | Wetland sediment microbial communities from Neuse River Estuary, North Carolina, USA - ASW_3 | ecosystem: Environmental > Aquatic > Freshwater > Wetlands > Sediment | place: USA: North...
CCACAGGTCAGAGTGGGTAAGTGGCCTCGATCATGAGGCGGCGCACTGAACTGGCCGGACGGTTGGGGGATTTAGCCAAGATGACTCTTCCCTGTACGGTGCCACACCCGTGGACTGCGACGTGATACTGGTGGGGCCAGCGGGGGTCGCGGGGCTAGCGGATCCTGGCCAGCCGCGCTCAGGCGCGGTCGGCCGCCCTGGCCTCTTCGACGGTGAGTTCTGCGGCAGGGTCGGCTTCGAGGCGCTCGTCGGGAATCGGCTGACCGCTGCGGACGGACCGGCCGTACGTGCCGTCGTCCAGCCGGTGCAGGGCGCGCTCGATGGCGTCCAGCCGATCGCGCAGGCTCTCGGCGATGGCGTCGTCCTGGCCTTCCTCGGTGAGCGCCAGGGCGGCGTCGGCGTTGTCCTCCGACTCGCTCGCCACCTCGGCCTCGCGGTCGTCGCGCCCCGCGGTCTCGGCGCCCTTGAGCAGGCTTAGCACCTCGTCGCGCTCGTCGAGCAGCAGGGCGCGGGCCCGGTCATGATCCATCGGGTCGTCCTCCGTATCGCTTACGTCGTGCATGCGCAGCATAGCGACCCCGCTGACATTAGGGACGTGGCATGGACGACGGGTCGCCACCGTAGACTCGCGTGCGTGAGCACGGTCCCGCTGGCCCCGGCACATCCGGCGGCGCCTGCCGTGGAGGTTAGCGGGCTCGTCAAGCGGTACGGCCAGACGGCCGCCGTCGACGGGCTCTCGCTGACGGCCGCGCGCGGCGCGGTGACCGGCATCCTCGGGCCGAACGGCGCGGGCAAGACCACCACGATCGAGATCTGCGAGGGCTACCGGCGCCCGGATCAGGGCACGGTGCGCGTCCTCGGGCGGGATCCGGTGCGGGACGCCCGTGCCCTGCGCCCGCGGGTCGGGGTGATGCTCCAATCCGGCGGCATCCCGCCCGCCGTGCCCGCGGCCGATTACCTGAGGCTGCTCAGCCGCTTCCACGCCCATCCGGTAGATCCGGCGGCGCTGCTCGACCTGGTCGGGCTCACCGCCGTCGCACGGATCCCGTACAAGCGGCTGTCGGGCGGGCAGCAGCAGCGGCTGTCCCTGGCCGCGGCCGTCATCGGCCGCCCTGAGCTGGTCTTCCTCGACGAGCCGACCGCCGGCATGGATCCGCAGGCCCGGCACGCCACGTGGGAGCTGATCGCCCGGCTGCGCTCCGAGGGCGTGAGCGTCATCCTCACGACGCACTTCATGGAGGAAGCCGAACGGCTGTGCGATCACGTCGCCATCATCGACCACGGGCAACTGGTGGCGGCCGGCACGCCGGGCGAGCTGACCGGCACGGTCGGCCAGCTCAGGTTCCGCGCCGAGGCGGGCCTGGACATCGACAGCCTGCTCACCGTGCTGCCGCCCGCCTGCGCGGTCAAGGAGTCGCCGGCCGGGCATTACGTGATCGAGGCGCACGGGGCGGTGGACCCGCTGCTGCTCGCCGCGGTGACCGCCTGGTGCGCGGAGCGCGGCGTACTCGCCAACAGCCTGCGCATCGAGAGCCGCACGCTCGAGGACGTCTTCCTGGAGCTCACGGGAAAGGACCTGCGCACGTGAGCGTGCTGGCCCGCGGGGCCGACTCCGCGGAGCTCTTTGCCCCGGCACCAGGCGCGGCGCCGATGCGGCAGATGATCGCGGCGCAGGCGGGGCTGGAGACCAGGACCCTGCTGCGCAACGGCGAGCAGTTGCTGCTGGTCCTGATCATCCCGCTGCTCCTGCTGGCGGCGTTCAGCCTCGAGCCGCTGGTGAACTTCGGGGCCGGCCTGACCCGGGTCGACTTCCTCACGCCCGGGATCATCGCGCTGGCGGTGATGTCGACGGCGTTCACCAGCCAGGCGATCGCGACCGGTTTCGAGCGGCGGTACGGCGTGCTGAAGCGCCTGGGGGCCACGCCCCTGTCCCGCGTCGGCCTGATCGCGGCCAAGACCGTGACCGTGATCGCGGTCGAACTGCTCCAGGGCGTGCTGATCATCGCCGTCGGCCTGGCCATCGGCTGGCGGCCCGACGCCAGTCCGGCCGCGATCCTGGTCGCGCCGTTGCTCATCGTGCTCGGCACCGCTGCTTTCAGCGGGCTCGCGCTGCTGATGGCGGGCACCCTGCGGGCCGAGGCCACCCTGGCCGGCGCCAACCTCGTCTACATCGTGCTGCTCGGCGTGGGCGGCGTGGTCTTCCCGCTGACCAAGTTCCCCGCGTCGGCGCGGTCCGCCCTCGAGCTGCTGCCGACCGGCGCGCTGTCGACCGGCCTGCGGGACGTCTTGCAGTACCACGCGGCGTTCCCCGTCGGGAACACGGTCACCCTGGCGGTCTGGGCCGCCGCGGCGATCGCCCTCGCCGCCCGGATGTTCCGGTGGGAATGAGGGACACCGTACGGGAGGAAGCGGTGCCGGGTGAGGCGGTGCCGGGCGCCGTTTCCCTGGCTCGGCCGGCCTGGCCATCGCGATGGTCGCCGCCGCCGTCCTGATCTCGCCGCCCGCGCTGATCGCCGGGCGCAGCGCGATGTTCAGGCCCGCCGTCCTGGCCACCGGGGCCGCGATCGGGATCCTGTCCTCGGTCATCCCCTACCGGCTCGAACTCGAGTCGCTGCGCCGGATGCCGACGCGGCTGTTCGGCGTGTGGATGAGCCTGGAGCCGGCGGTGGCGGCGCTGATCGGGCTGGTCATGCTCGGCCAGCGGCTGAGCGTCTTGGAATGGGTCGCGATCGGCTGCGTGATGATCGCCTGCGCGGGAGCGGCGCAAGCCGCTCTACCATAAGGGCGTGCCCGCCGACCTCCGCGCGTGGATCTCTCGCGGTATGACGAGGATGGAGGCCTGGCCGATCGCCAGGCCGGTCCTGTCGCCGACGCCGCGCTCGATGCGCCAGATCGCGCTGGCCGGGGTCATCGCTGACACCGTGATCATGTCCACGGGCGCGGCGGTCAGGCTGAGCTCGTCGGGCCTCGGCTGCCCCGACTGGCCCCGGTGTAGCGCGGCCGGCGTCGTCGCCAGCAAGAACGCCGGGCAGACGCTGCTCAACACCTGGATCGAGTTCAGCAACCGGCTGCTCAACTTCCCGCTGGTCGCGATTACCGTCCTGGTGTTCATCGCGGCCTGGCGCTTCCGGCCCCAGGGAACCAGGCGGCGCGACCTGGTCTTGCTGGCCGCGATCCAGCCGCTCGGGGTGTTCGCGCAGGCGGCGATCGGCGGGATCGTCGTGCTGACCAAGCTCAACCCGACCGCGGTCTCGGTGCACTTCCTGGTGTCCGCGGCGATCGTGGCCGCCGCCGTGGTCCTGCACGTCCGGTGCACCGAGGGCGACGACCCGCCGACCGCCGTCGTGCGCAGCGACTTGCGGCTTCTGGCCGCGGCCCTGGTCGCGGTTACCGCGCTCATGCTCGCCGCGGGCACCGTGGTGACGGGGACGGGCCCGCTGGCCGGCAACGCGGCGGCGCCCAGGTACAAACTGCCGCTGGAGGGGGTCACCCAGCTGCACGCCGACATCGGGTGGCTGATGGCCGGGCTCTCGGTGGCGCTCGTGGTGGGGCTGCGGATGTCCGGCGCGCCGCAGCGGGCGGTGCGGGCGAGCCTGGTCATGATCGCGTCGCTGGGCCTGCAGGGAGTGATCGGCTACGTCCAGTACTTCACCCACCTGCCGGCCGGGCTGGTCTGGGTCCACGTGACCGGCTCGGTGCTGGTCTGGATCGCGGTGCTGCGGCTGTTCTTCGCCATGCGGGATCGCGGCCCCCTGACGCGGCCGTCACCGGAGCCGGTGCAGGCCGCACCCTACCGACAGCCGGAACCGCTCGACCGATAGGCTCGTAGGCGTGAGCAATCAGCCTCAGCTTGACTGGACGGCGACCGACGAGCGCGCCGTCGATCTCATCCGAGTCCTCGCGATGGATTCAGTCCAGAAGGTAGGTAACGGCCACCCGGGCACGGCGATGAGCCTGGCCCCGGCGGCCTACTTGCTCTTCCAGCGTTTGCTCAGGCACGACCCCTCAGATCCGAAGTGGCCGGGCCGTGACCGCTTCGTGCTGTCATGCGGGCATTCCAGCCTCACCCTGTACATCCAGCTGTACCTGTCGGGGTACGCACTGACCCTGGATGACCTGAAGGCCTACCGCACCTGGGGCAGCATCACGCCCGGGCACCCCGAGCACGGCCTGACGCCGGGCGTGGAGACCACCACCGGACCGTTGGGCCAGGGCCTCGGTAACGCGGTCGGCATGGCCATGGCCGCGCGGCGCGAGCGTGGCCTGTACGACCCGGACGCCGAGCCCGGACTCAGCCCGTTCGACCACCACGTCTACTGCTTCGTCTCCGACGGGGACATCGAGGAAGGCATCAGCCACGAGGTGTCCTCGCTGGCCGCGCACCACAGGCTCGGCAACCTCGTCGTCTTGTACGACGACAATTACATCTCCATCGAGGACGACACCCACATCGCCAAGTCCGAGGACGTCGCCGCCCGCTATGAAGCCTACGGCTGGCACGTGCAGCGCCTGAGCTGGCGCACCCCGAACGGGTACCACGAGGATGTGCAGGCGCTCTACCAGGCGCTGCAGGCGGCCAGGGACAATACGGAGGCGCCGTCGTTCATCGCGCTCACCACGATCATCGGCTGGCCGGCGCCGCACAAGCAGAACACCGGCGCCGCTCACGGGTCCGCGCTCGGCGCGGACGAGGTAGCGGCGACCAAGGAGGTCCTCGGCTTCGATCCCGCGGTCGATTTCCCGGTCGAGGACGAGGCGCTCACCCGGGCGCGCCAGGTCGCGGAGCGCGGCAAGCACCTGCACTCGGAGTGGGAGCAGTCCTTCGCCGCGTGGAGCGAGACCAATCCGGACCGGCGGGCGCTGTTCGACCGGCTGTCCGCGCGCCGGCTTCCCGACAACTGGGCCGCGGTCCTGCCCTCGTTCCCGGCTGGCACCAAGCCGATGGCCACCCGCAAGGCCTCCGGCACGGTCCTGTCTGCGCTGGCGCCGGTGCTGCCCGAGCTGTGGGGCGGCTCGGCCGACCTGGCCGAGAGCAACCTGACCACGATGGAGGGCGAGCCCTCGTTCATCCCGGTGGACCACCAGACCGAGATGTGGCCGGGCAACCTGTACGGCCGGACGATGCACTTCGGCATCCGCGAGCACGGGATGGGCGCCATCTTGAACGGCATCGCGCTGCACGGCGGCACCCGCCCCTACGGCGGGACGTTCCTCGTGTTCAGCGACTACATGCGGCCCTCGGTCCGGCTCGCGTCGCTGATGGAACTGCCGGTCACTTACGTGTGGACGCACGACTCCGTCGGCCTCGGCGAGGACGGGCCCACCCACCAGCCGATCGAGCACCTGTGGGCGCTACGGGCCATCCCGCATCTGGAGGTTGTCCGGCCGGCCGACGCGAACGAGACCGTCGTGGCCTGGCGCACCGCCCTGGAGCGGGCCCGGCCGACGGCGATGTGCCTGACCAGGCAGACCCTGCCGGTGCTCGACCGTTCCACCGGGTCGGGCCTGGCCAGCGCCGAGGGCGTGGCCCGCGGCGCGTACGTACTCGCGGACGGCGGCGACGTCATCCTGATCGGCACGGGCAGTGAGGTCTCGATCGCACTCGAGGCTCGCGACCAGCTAGCGGCCGAGGGCGTTTCGGCGCGGGTGGTGTCCATGCCGTGCGTGGAATGGTTCAGCGCGCAGGACGAGTCCTACCAGCGCGAGGTACTGCCGCCGGCCATCCGCGCCCGGGTGTCGGTGGAGGCGGGCATTACCGGTCCCTGGCGGTTGTATGTCGGGGACGCGGGCGCTTCAATCGGAGTAGACCATTTCGGCGCTTCGGCCGCTTACCAGAAGATCTACCAGGAGTTTGGTCTCACGGCGGAGCACGTAGCCGCCGCCGCACGCGACAGTCTGGCCCGGGCCGGGGACTAAACCCGGCCCGCGGCACGCAGGGAAGGGAAAGTAACGGTGTCAGTTGACGTTCTCGGGCAGCTATCCGAGGCCGGAGTGTCGGTGTGGCTGGATGACATCAGCCGCGACCGCCTGCGCACCGGCAACCTGCAGGCGCTGATCGACGACTTGCACGTCGTCGGCGTGACCTCTAACCCCACGATCTTCGCCAAGTCGCTCTCGGCCGGGACCGCGTACGACGACCAGATCGAAGACCTCAAGATCCGCGGCGTGAGCGTGGATGAAGCCTCGCGCGCGATCACCACCTTTGACATCCGCTGGGCGTGCGACGTGTTCCGCCCGGTCTACGAGCGCACGGGCGGCCTCGACGGCCGGGTGTCGCTCGAGGTCGACCCCAGGCTGGCCGGGGACACGGCCAAGACCATCGCCGAGGCGCGCGCGCTGTGGTGGATGGTGAACCGGCCGAACCTGCTCATCAAGATCCCCGCCACCCCGGCCGGGCTCCCCGCGATCACGCAGTGCCTGTCGGAAGGGATCAGCGTCAACGTCACGCTGATCTTCGCGCTCGAGCGGTACGGCCAGGTCATCGACGCGTTCATGGCGGGCCTCGAGGGGGCCGCCGCGGCCGGGCACGACCTGTCCTCCCTCCGCTCGGTGGCGTCCTTCTTCGTGAGCCGGGTGGACACCGAGGTCGACGCCCGGCTGGACAAGCTGGGCACGCCACAGGCCCACGAACTGCGCGGCAAGGCGGCCCTGGCCAACGCGCGCCTGGCCTACGAGCTGTTCGAGCAGCGGTTCGCCACCGAGCGCTGGGAGGCGCTGCGGGCGGCCGGCGCGAACACTCAGCGGCCGCTGTGGGCCTCCACGTCCGTCAAGGACCCGTCGTTCGGCGACACCATGTACGTCGTCGAGCTAGTCGTGGCCGACACGGTGAACACCATGCCCGAGGGCACGATCCGCGCCACCGCGGACCACGGCAAGCTGCTCGGCGACACCGTGCACGGCACCTACGACGCCTCGCGGCAGGTCTTCGCCGACCTGGAAGAACTCGGGATCGGCTACGACGACGTGGTGCAGGTCCTTGAGAGCGAGGGCGTCGCGAAGTTCGAGGCCTCGTGGAACGAGCTGCTCGACACGATCAGGACCAAGATGGGGCTCTGAACGCAGATGACCGCAGGGGTTACCGAGCCGACTGGGGGTACGGCGTGACGGTGGAGCTGGATGGGCTGGCCCCGGCCAGCCCCGGCGCGATCGCGGACCTGGCCGAGGCGGCCAGCCGGCGCAATCCGCTGCGCGACCCGCGGGACCGGCGCATCCCCCGGGTCGCCGGGCCGTGCGTGCTCGTCATGTTCGGGGTCACCGGGGACCTGGCCAGGAAGAAGCTGATGCCGGCCGTCTACGACCTGGCCAACCGCGGCCTGCTGCCGCCGGGCTTCTCGTTCGTCGGCTTCGCCCGCCGGGACTGGCAAGACGAGGACTTCGCGCAGGTCACCTACCAGGCGGTGAAGGAGTACGCGCGGACCCCGTTCCGCGATTCGGTGTGGGAGCAGCTCAGCGAGGGGGTCAGGTTCGTCCCCGGCGAATTCGATGACGACGAGGCGTTCGACCGCCTGGCCGCGACGGTCAGGGACCTCGACGCCGAGCGCGGCACCGGCGGCAATTACGCCTTCTACCTGTCGATCCCGCCGAAGGCCTTCCCCACCGTGGTGCAGCAGCTCAAGCGCTCCGGGCTGTCAGATTCCGGCGGCCACGGATGGCGGCGGGTGGTGATCGAGAAGCCGTTCGGCCACGACCTCGCCAGCGCGAGGGAACTGAACGCGATCGTGGACGAGGTCTTCCCGCCGGGATCGGTGTTCCGCATCGATCACTATCTCGGCAAGGAGACGGTGCAGAACATCCTCGCGCTGCGGTTCGCCAACGAGATGTGGGAGCCGATCTGGAACCGCGGCTACGTGGACCACGTCCAGATCACGATGGCCGAGGACATCGGCATCGGCGGGCGCGCCGGCTACTACGACGGCATCGGGGCCGCGCGCGACGTGATCCAGAACCACCTGCTCCAGTTGCTGGCGCTGACCGCGATGGAAGAGCCCGTGGCGTTCGACGCGGACTCGCTGCGCATGGAGAAGGAGAAGGTGCTGTCGGCGGTCACGCTGCCCGCGGACCTGGCGACGGGTACCGCGCGCGGGCAGTACGCAGCGGGCTGGCAGGGCGGACGTCAGGTTCAGGGGTTCCTCCAGGAGGACGGCATCGCCCCAGATTCCATGACCGAGACGTACGCGGCGCTGCGGCTCGGCGTCGACACCAGGCGCTGGGCCGGGGTGCCGTTCTACCTGCGGGCGGGCAAGCGGCTGCCACGCCGGATGACCGAGATCGCGCTGATCTTCCAGCGCGCGCCGCACCTGCCCTTCTCCGTCACCGACACCGAGGAGCTCGGCCAGAACGCCCTGGTGATACGGATCCAGCCGGACGAGGGCATCACCGTCAGGTTCGGCTCGAAGGTGCCCGGTACGGCCATGGAGGTCCGTGACGTGAACATGGACTTCGCGTATGGCGCGTCCTTCACGGAATCGAGCCCCGAGGCCTACGAGCGGCTGCTCCTCGACGTCCTGATCGGCGATCCGCCGCTGTTCCCCAGGCAGCAGGAGGTGGAGGCCGGCTGGCGGATCCTCGACCCGGTGGAGGATTTCTGGGCCGTTCACATGAAGCCGGAACAGTATCCGGCGGGTTCGGCGGGCCCGGCTTCCGCCGACGCGCTGATGGCCAGGGACGGGCGCGCATGGCGCCGCCTGTAGTAACAGGGGGGAGGCCACGATGACGATCGACCTGACCGACACGACCACCAGCGCGATCCACGAGGCGCTGACCCAGGCGCGTCGGCGCATGGGCGGCCCTACCTCCGGCATGGTGCTGACGCTGATCATCGTCACCGATGAGTCCGAGCAGTACGACGCCGTCCGCGCGGCCAACCAGGCGGGGCGGGAGCATCCCAGCCGCGTGCTGGCCGTCATCACCCGAAAGCCCAGGGCGGAATCCCGGCTCGATGCCGAGATCCGGGTGGGCGAGACGGGGCCCGGCGAGACCATCGTGCTGCGGATGTACGGCGCGCTCGGCCAGCACGCCGACTCGGTGGTCGCGCCGCTGCTCGCCCCCGACGTGCCCGTGGTCACCTGGTGGCCAGACGAAGCACCGCCCGCGCCGGGCAGCGACCCGCTCGGCGCGGTCGCGCAGCGCCGAGTGACGGACGCGGCCTCGAGCGACACGCCCAGGGACATGCTGGTAACCCTGGCCAAGGCCTACCAGCCGGGTGACACCGACCTGAGCTGGACCCGGTCGACGCCCTGGCGTTCCCTGCTCGCCGCCACCCTCGACCAGCCCCACCCCGAACTGCTCAGCGGTGAGGTCCTGGCCGAACGCGCCAACCCCACCGCGGACCTGATCGCGGCCTGGCTCGGGCTGCGCCTGGGCATCGAGGTGCAGCGCGGCGAGTCCGCCGGCCCCGGGATCACCGACGTCAGCTTCGAGACACCGGACGGGAGGGTCATGATCTCCCGGCCGGACGGCCGGATGGCGACCCTGTCCTGGCCGGGCCACCCGGAACGGCGGGTGGCGCTGCACCGGCGCGAGACCGCCGACCTGATCGCCGAGGAGCTGCGCAGGCTTGAACCCGACGAGGTCTACGCGGAGACGCTCCGCGCCCTCGCCGCAGGCCCCGGCCGGTGACCGTCCCGGAGGTGCTCGTGCACCGGGACGCGGGGCTGCTGGCCAAGGCCGTGGCCGCGCGCCTGGTCACCCGGCTGGTCGACTCGGTGGCCGCGCGCGGGACCGCCTCGGTGGTGCTCACCGGGGGCGGCATCGGCACCGCGGTGCTCGCCGAACTGGGCGCCGCGCCGGCGCGGGACGCCGTCGACTGGCGGCACCTGGACATCTGGTGGGGGGATGAGCGGTTCGTCCCCGTGGGCGACCCGGACCGGAACGAGACGGGCGCGCGCTCGGCGCTGCTCGACCACGTGGACACCGACCCGGCCAGGGTGCACCCGATGCCGGGACCCGACGGGCCGGACGGCGATGATCCCGAGGCGGCCGCCGCCAGGTACGCGTCATGGCTGGCCGCCGCGACCAGGCCAGAGGATCACGGACCGGTCCCCGCCTTCGACGTGCTGATGCTCGGCATCGGCCCCGAGGCGCACGTCGCGTCCCTGTTCCCCGGCATGCCCGCGCTCTACGACGACCGGCCGGTCGTCGCGGTCCGCGGCTCGCCCAAGCCGCCGCCCACCCGGCTGACCCTCACGTTGCCGTCGATCCAGGCCGCGCGGGAAGTCTGGATCATCGCGTCGGGACCGGACAAGGCGCACGCCATCGCGCTGGCGTTGTCGGATGCGGGCCCGGTGCAGGTGCCTGCCGCCGGGGCCCGCGGCAGGCAGCGGACGCTATTCCTGCTCGACTCCGCTGCCGCCGCCAAAGTGCCGGCGCAGATCGGCCGCCAGGGCGCCCACTGACTTCTCCCCCGGCACGCGGGCGAAGGCCAGCCCGGCGGCCAGGCAGACGGCGGGCACCGCGGCCAGCACGTACCGGTAGCTGAACCCGGCGGTCATCGGCGGCAGCACGATCAGCGCCGCCCCGACCAGCCAGGGCAGCAGGCCGATGCCGCCCCAGCGGCGCCACCGGGCCACGATCCCCGCCGCGCCGATCAGCACGATGATCCCGAGCAGCGTGCCACGCAGGTATATGTACCGCTGGTAGATCTGCAGGAGCCGGGCCAGCGGCCGCTCCACCCTGGAGACTCCGAGGCCGGTGCCCCCGAAGTCCTTTCGCGCCTGGTCCATCTGCCTGGCCTGGGCGTCAAAGCCGTACTTGCTCTCCCACTGTGATGCCTGCGGCGCGCTGGGCGGCCCGGCCCACCACGGCGCCTGCGGCGCGCTGGTGTCGAACTCGAAATCCCGGCCGTTGCCGTAGTAGTCGTTCGGGTCGGGCTGCCGGTTCCAGCCGAACGTGTGCAGCGTGTCGTCTATGACCACGCGCAGGTAGTCGGCCGGCTGGGCCAGGATGGCGTCCTTGGCGAACTGCTCGGTCTCGGCGCTGATGGCCGGCTTGAACCGGAGCGAGACGTCCTGGGAGTTCTTGTACCGGTACAACGGGGTGGTCTTGCCCGCATCGCGCCCCAGTTCCTTGTCCGCCCATACGTACTCCCCGGCGACGGGCCGCAGGCTCGGCGGCGTGGTGTCGCAGAGGAAATCCAGGCGGGCGGGCGGGTCCATCCGCGAGCACAGGGCGAACGAGCTGACCCGGCTGTACAGGAAGGCGCCCGAATCGGATAGCGCGTACTGGCCGTACCAGGTATGGAACCAGATCAGGTACCCCGCGATCGGCAGGGCTCCGGCCACCACCAGGGACCCCAGCCGGAGCCAGCCCACGCGCCTGGCCAGCATGACCAAGAACACGACCACGAGCAGCGGCTCGCCGACCGACCTGGTGATGCTCGCATACCCGATCATCAGGCCGGCGACGACCGTGGCCAGGACCGAGGGCCGGTCGCTCCAGCACAGGAAGACCACGGCCAGCGTCACCAGGAAGATGAACAGCGGATCGGCGGTGATCATGTGCTCGAGGTGCAGCCCGTAGGAGTCGAACAGGACGGGCAGCGCGGGCAGGATCGCACCCCACCAGGGCAGGCCGCGGTGGCGGAGCAGCGCGTAGATGGCCACCCCCATGCCGACGCCCATGGCCGCCTGCAGCACCGCGATCGGAGACACGCTGTGCAGCGGCAGCAGGAGGTCGAGGAAGAGCGGGTAGCCGTTCGGCCGGACCTGGTCCGGTATGTGGTAAACGGCGTCGTAGAGGTAGTTGTAGGAGTCGTTGAACCACAGGATCGGCGGGTAGGCGGCCATCACCAGGATCCGCACCGCGATCGCGGCGATCGCCACGATCGTGAACTGCCAGTGCGCCACGGCCGGGCGGGTGAGCCGCACGAGCAGCGGGCGCCGCGTCTGCTCGGCCGGTTCCTGACCGGGAACGATGCGCTCGCTACCGGTGGTCGCGTTGGTCAACGACCGCCTCCCGACTCGCTCGAGCCTGCCGGATACCTCTCCGACCCCTTCGCTGATTCCGCAGGCCCCGGATGATCCAGCGCGCCGGCTGTTCTTCGTCCGCGCCGGGTGACTAATGGTAGCTGCGGCTGGCGGGTGACGTGAGCGTAACGGGCTAATGACACGTTCCGACCCGCAGGCCATCACTCACGGTTATCAGCGGCCCCCGTAGCCCACCCGGCAGGCCAGCAGGCAGATGAACACCACCGAAAGCGCGGCGGCCGTGTCCGGAGAGCCCGCCCCGGCCGCGAACAGGATCAAGATGAACACGACGGGCAGCAACCGGCCGAGGGGACGGCCGGGCCTGGCGCGGGTCGGCGCGGCTGCTGGTGTCATCACCTGCGGCTGGGAGGCCTGCGGACGGAGGATGAGGTCCGCGCCTAGGAGCGGCTCGACCGGCAGGTCGCCCGTCAGCTGGCGCAGGTCGGTCCAGGTCTTCGCGGCGTACGCCGCCGCCATGCGCTCTTCGAATTCATCCAGGGTCAGCCGTCCGTCCGTGAACGCGTCGCGCAGGACATCCACGACGCTTTGCCGCTCCTGGTCGGAGGCGCGGATCGGCCGGTCGATCATGTGCAGAACCTTCCCTGTGCTCTCCTCGATCTTACCCAGCACGCGCCTGATCCCACGGGGCTCCGTGGCCCGGATCTTTGTGGCTTACCACAGCTTTACCGAACCGCCGCTTGGCCCCGAAGACCGAAGCGGGCAGGCAGCGCTGCCCAACACGCGGATACCGGTGATACCAGCCGATCGAGTGCAGGTCGGGAGCTTCTCATCAAATTCCCAGACGTCATCTCCGGCATGCTCGAGTTCGCGTTCCCGTGGATGGCCATCGACTTGGTGGATTGGTACGCATTCCCGCTGGCAGGATCGGTAGCAAAAGCGCTGACCTGCGCCGACATCTGCCGGCTCACTGAGTTCCCGGGGAGCGGCGCCGTCAATTAGCGGTGGCTCATGCGAGCGCCGCCGAAGAGCTAAACCAGGTTTTGCCGGGTTGTCGCGGGGGTGCTTCCAGATGGTTACGAAAAGTGAGGTGTTTTGGGTCTCGCACCGCAACTCTGGCAGCGTTACGCTGTTGGCGAATCTTTCATCTGGTCAATCTGAGTCAGGAGTGACCTGGGGAAGGTTCGGCGGGATAGACGAAAGTCTTTCGCGCCAGCCACGCAGTCAACGCCGGGCATCCCGCCCTCTCGGCTGCAGCAACGGCAGGCCGGGAGCCGGACGAGCCATTCCTCACTAGGAGGGATCGATTTGAGCGTCAGCCAAGAACGCGAAGTCCAGCCCAGCCCCACCCCCCCTGCCCCCCCTTCGGGCATCGCCGACCCCGCCCCGCTCGGGCTGGCCGCCTTTGCCCTGACCACCTTCCTGCTGTCCGCCGCCAACGCTGGCTGGATGACCAAGGCCACGGGCAGCGCGTGGCTCGGCTACGCCTTCGCCTACGGCGGCCTCGCGCAGTTGCTCGCCGGCATGTGGGAGTTCCGCAACAGGAACACCTTCGGTGCCGTCGCGTTCTCCACCTATGGCGGCTTCTGGATTGGCCTGGCCCTGTGGGTCGAGCTCGTCGCGGCTCACGCCACCTCGGCCGCGGCGGCCCAGCACGACGTGGCCTGGATCCTGCTGGCGTTCGCGATCTTCAACACCTACATGCTGATCCTCAGCAGCCAGCTGAACATGGCGGTGTTCCTGGTGTTCCTTACCCTGGAAATCACCGAGATCATCTTGTTCATCGGTAACTTCGCGGGCAGTTCGGGGACGGTCAAGTTCGGCGGCTACGTCGGCCTCGTCACCGCCCTGACCGCCTGGTACGCATCGGCGGCCCTCGTCTCGGCGGGCATCGCCAACGGCAAGCTCAAGTTCCCCGTGGGCAAGGCGCTCATCAGCTGACCCGCGACTGCGAGCGAAGCGGGGGACCGGGCCGCGGCGGCCCGGTCCCCTGCTTGCTGTCTCCTCCAGGTGAGTCATCGGCCCCTACCCGGGTAGGCACCCGCAGCGTTCGCTTCCCGCCGGATAGCGTTATGCCGGATGGGGCCGGAAAGAGGAGCCGGGAGTGCAGGAGATACACGCCGACCTGTCGGCGCAGGTACAGCGCGTCAAGCGCAAGACACGCCCGTGGAAGTCGATCATCGCCCTGATCCTGGCG
>Ga0187808_10000321_pt1 | contig 14096 bp, 12 predicted proteins | sample NC_wetland_sal_i_5_FD_132427 | JGI IMG/M metagenome (GOLD analysis project Ga0187808, IMG submission 132427) | Wetland sediment microbial communities from Neuse River Estuary, North Carolina, USA - ASW_3 | ecosystem: Environmental > Aquatic > Freshwater > Wetlands > Sediment | place: USA: North...
ATTAATAGCACTTGAGAATGGGCACGGTGCATTAGGCTAGCTTTATGGGCCGAACCGGGCGAATCGTTGGCCTTGTTGCGTTGGCATCTGGCCTGGTGACGCTGGCCGCAGTGACGCTTCCGCCGGTGCAGTTTGCGTATCGCAGCGCGGCGTCGCACGTGATCGTTTCGACGTCAGGGTGGGTGGTCGCCCTTCTCGCCGCGTTTCTCATGTTCGGGCGACTCAAGCGTTCCGCACGCCTGAACGACTTGCTGCTGACGTGTGGGCTCTGTCTGCTGGCCTTATCGAGCGCGGTCCTTGCCCTGCTGCCGGCATTCGTGAGTCGCGACTCGCGGGTATTCCTCGACTGGGACGGGCGAATCTACAGAGTGTTAGGCGCTTGTCTGCTGGCAGCGGCCGCCTTAGTACCGCGCCGGCGGCTCGAGCGTCCCCAGTTGGCGAACAAGCTCACCGTCGCCGGCGTGGTATCGCTTGCGTTGCCGACGGCGCTGATGGCCTGGCTGGTGCGTGGCCGGCTGCCCGGCATTGTCCTCGTTGCGATCGTGCATCCCAACTGGCCCGATCTGGACGCCCCCTGGCCTGTGCTTGCGATATCTGCGATCACCGCGGTCTTGTTCGCAGTGGGCTCGGTCGGGTTCGTGCGACATGCGGAGCGGCGAGCGCCCCGACGTCTGCCTGCTGGATGTGGCGATGCCGGGCGGCGGTATTGCAGCCGCCTGGGAAATCGCGGCACGACTGCCAGACACGAAAATCGTGGTGCTCACAGTCTCCGACGCAGATATCGATCTGTTCTCGGCACTGCGTGCTGGCGCGCACGGTTACCTCACCAAGACGATGGGCCTGGAACGGCTCCCCAACGCTCTGCGCGGGGTGATCAATGGCGAGCCACCGATCGAGCCGATGCTCATGAGCCGAATCCTCGAGGGCTTCCGTGGCGGCGATCCGCGCCGGCGCAAGCTGGCGGCTGGCGGTCAGCTCGCGGAGCGGCTGACCAGCCGTGAATGGGAGGTGCTCGAGCTGCTGTCGCGGAATCGTTCCACAGCAGAGATCGCCAGCGAGCTGTGCCTCTCGACCAGCGCTGTTCGCGTCCATATCGCGGCAATCGTGCGCAAGCTCGGCGTAGCGGACCGAGCCGACGCGGTCGCGGTCTTCCGCGGGCGCTCCGCACGCGACTGACGACGCAGCTTGCCCGACGCAGGGGCGTGACCGGCGGAAGCGCTCAGAGATCTGAGCACCCAGCGAAGTGACTTCGCCGACCCGGCGAGCGAGAATCGGCAGGGGAAAGCGAAAGGGAAAGGGGAAAGGCATGACTCCGTGGATCCTCGGCAACGTCATAATCTGCGCCATCGTTCTTGCCGTGATCGTCGGCAAGCTCGTATGGGCGATCGCCACTGCACACCGCGACCGGTTCGGCCTTATCCCGATCAGGTCGAGCAGCGAGGTTGCCAAAGGGCTGGACCTCGATGAGGACTCGCAGCCGGCGACCGAGGTCGCGCTCATTTGGGCCTCTCCCCGATCATCTCCTCGGGCCCGAGCCACTGCATGCTTTCCGCAGAGCGTCGAGCGCAGCGGGCGCGCGCAAGGAGGAAGGCGTCGAGACCGACGGATTCTCGGCCCGGAGACCAAGTTCACCGCAGTCAGTAGCCATTCAGGTAGCCATCCCGGTCTTCGTCACGCTGGCGTCGCGGCCAGCGAGCGCCACAAATAGAGGCACGCGAGCGTCCGATACGGGCGCCACGGTTCGGCCAGATTCTCCAGTGTTTGCGGGCTTGGGAGCTCCTCGAGCTCGTACCGAATCATCACCGCTCGGCGGATGCCGAGATCACCCACCGGGAGCACGTCCGGACGCTGCAGATGGAACATCAGGAACATGTGCGAGGTCCAGACGCCCAGGCCCTTGACCGCGACCAGCTCGGCGATCACCTGATCATCGGGCAGGTCGTCGAGGCGCTCGAGCTCCAGCGAGCCGTCGAGCACGTGCTCTGCGAGCGAGCGCAGGAACGAGACCTTCGCGCGGCTGAGGCCGGCCGCGGCGCGCAGCTCATCGGGGTCGTCCGCGACCACCTCTACGGGCGTGGGCGGACGGCCACCGAAACGGTCCGTGAGCCGGGTGTAGATCGCGCGGGCCGCTCGCGTGGAAAGCTGCTGGCCGACGATCGAGCGTACGAGCGCGCCGTAATAGTCATTGGGGCTGCCCCGTCGGGGATCGCCGAGGCCGTGGACGTCGACCTCGTCGATCAGCGCCGCCAGCACCGGATCGGCAGCTCGCAGGTGCTTGTGCGCCCGCGCCGTCGCGACGGTCCTACGGCTGGCCGGCAACGACTCCGGGGACGCCGGTGTTGGTCGAGTACTTCGGCTGGATCTTGGTCTCCGGCCGGATCTCATGTACGGCCTGGGCGACCGCGATCGCGGACTCGGCAAAGCCGGTGGCGATCAGCTTGAGCTTGCCGTCGAACGTGGTGATGTCGCCGCACGCCCAGACGCGCTCGAGCGACGTGCGCATCAGCGGGTCCACGACAATCGCGCCCTTCTCGATCTCAAAGCCCCAATCCTTGAGTGGTCCGAGCGCCGTCTTGAAGCCCAACTGGAGGAGGATCGCGTCAACCTTGACCTCGAGTTCGTGCCCCTCGTCCTCGGAGTTGAACAGGCGCACGCGCTCGACCGTGCCATCCCCGTAGACCTCCTTGATCTGGAAGGGCACGTGGACCATCACGTCGCCGCGGTCGGCTGCCTCCAGCACCTGGCCGACGGTCAGCTCGTGTGCGCGGAAGCCCTCACGGCGGTGAACCAGGCGGATCTCGCTGGCCGTATCGAGCAGGTTGATCGCCCAATCGCAGGCCGAATCGCCGCCGCCGACGATCATCACCCGCTTTCCCTCGAAGACGGACTTCTCGCCGACGACGTAGTGGGCGCCGCGCCCCTCCCATGGTCCCATGTCGTAGCCGGGAAGCTTCTTGGGCTCGAACGCCCCGTGGCCACCGGAGACGATCACGATCCGCGAGCGAAGTTCGCCGCGGTCGGTGTGAAGCGCCACTACGCGGTCCTCGCCCTCTCCCTCCCAGGAGATCGTCTCGGCCGTCGTATTCAAGTGGACGGGGACGTCGAACTGCTCGACCGCCTGCCGGCGGAGCATCTCCACCAGGTCGCGGGCCAGCACCTTGGGATGGCCCGGCACGTCGAAGATCCACTTCTCCGGATACAGCGTCGTCAGCTGGCCGCCGAGCTCAGGCAGCGAGTCGATGATCCGGGAGGAGGATTCGCGCATGCCGGCCCAGAACGCGGTGCACATCCCGACCGGGCCCGCCCCGATCACGGTGACATCTCGGATCTCGTCGAAATCGTTGTTGACGGCAGCGCTCACGGGATCGCAACCGTCAGCGCCGCGCCGTCGAGCGCTCCGAGCGCGCGCTCGACCGAGCACGAGATGCAGGTGAACGTGGGGGTGTCGCGCAGCGTGTAGGAGCTCGACTCGCTGGTCCGCAGCCGTTGTACGAGATCGAGGAAGTCCGCGGGGTTGTCGGTCTCGAAGGCCACCACGAACTCCTGATCGTCGAGACCGAACGAGTAGCTGGTGTTGAGGTCGACCGACGGGTATTCGCGTCCGATCTTGATGTGCTCCTGCATGATCCGCCAGCGCTCCTCGCTTGGGAGCGCGTACCAGCCCCGAGTCTTGACGAACGGATACACGAACAGGTATTTGGCGTGGGCGGGGCGGACCTCCAGACGCGACTCCTCGGAGTACTCGGAGGGCTTCGTCATCGCCAGGAACGAGTACGGCACACTGCACCACTTCATGAGGCCGCTCTGCGCCAGGATCACGTGGAACTCGTGGATCCGCTCGAGGTTCTCCGCCTGGCTGAGGAGCATCAGGTCGGCATCGCCACGCGTGCCGACGAGCGAGAAAGATCGCAGCAGATGGCCGTCGGCGAAGTCCTCGCAGGCAGCGATGAACTCCCGTTTGTCGGTGCCCCGACGGTCCTCCTCCAGGCGCCGCCAGGCGGGGTCGACCTTCAGGAAGGTGTACTTGACGAAGCGTCTTGTCGGCATCGAAGTTGATGATACGCAGGACATCCGCACCTCCTGCGGAAGAGAAATCTCACGCCGGCGTTAGAAATCAGTGACTACCATTAGCGTTTGATGCGCATCGCGCTGCTGTCGCCCTATTCCTGGACGTACCCGGGGGGCGTGACGAGGCACATCGAGGCGCTAGCGGAGCGCTTCACCGAGGAAGGGCACCACGTCAGGGTGCTTGCCCCGTACGACCCCCCTGGCCGGTTCTCGGCGGCGCTGCACCGCGGGGCGCGTCCCCAGTCGCTGGAAGCCCCCGACTACCTGGTTCCGCTCGGGAGGACGGTCGGCTTGAAGGCCAACGGCGCGGTCTCGAACATCTCGATCACGCCATACGCGCTCGCTACCGCGCAGCATGAGCTGCGCACCGGCCGCTACGACGTCGTCCACGTCCACGAGCCGCTGGCGCCGATCGCCCCGTGGGTGATCACCGACTGGATGCGGATGCCGCTGGTCGGCACCTTTCACACGTATAACGAAAATCGCCTCTCGAACGGGATCGCGACCGCGATCGGCGCACGCCGGATGCTCAATCATCTGCACGTCCGGATCGCGGTTTCCGAGGCGGCGGCCTGGACCGCGCGGCGCTTCTTCGGCGGCCGCTACCGGATCATCCCCAACGGGGTGACCTTCGACCCCGAGCGGGCGGCGAACGCCGCAGGCCGGCTCTCCGACGAGTGCCTGCGGATCGTGTTCGTGGGGCAGGCCGTGGAACGCAAGGGCCTGCCGCTGCTGCTGCGCGCGTTCGAGGCGCTGCGTGAGCACATCCCCACCGAGCTGACCGTGATCGGGCCTTCGTCCGAGGAGCTCTCCCCGATGATGCTCGACCCGCGCCAGGTGCGCGTGCTCGGCAAGGTCGACGACGAGACCAAGCTTCGGGAGCTCGAACGGGCCGACGTGCTGTGCGCGCCGTCGCTGCGCGGAGAGAGCTTTGGGATGGTGCTCACCGAGGCGTTCGCCGCCGGCACCCCGGTCATCGCGTCGAACATCCCGGGATACCGGGACGTGGTTCGCGACGAGGTCGACGGGGTGCTCGTGCCGGTGGGCGACGCGCAGGCGCTGGCCGAGACCCTGCGGGACCTCTACGAGGAGCCGGCGCGGCTCTCGGAGATGGCTCAGGCTGCCGTTCGCGATGTCGAGCGGTTCGCGTGGCCTCGCGTCGCCGCGGAGGTACTGGATGCCTATGAGGATGCGATCGCCACGCCCGTCCCCGAGGGCGCGATCAGCCGCGCCGCGGTGCGGATCGGCGCGCGTCCGGCTGACCTGGAGCCGCGGGTCCGGGCGCGGCGCCTGGAGAGCCTCGAGCCGAAGCCCGCAGCCGTCCGACGCAGCAGGGCACTTGGCCTGGCGCGCCGCCTCGGGCTGGCGGCGGTTTCGCTGGCGGGCGTCGTACTCGCCTTCCTCGCGCTGGAGAAGATCGGGCTCAACAACATCGCTTCGGCGCTTCTTAACTCGAGCCCGACGTTCGTGCTGCTGGGGCTGGCGATCATGTGCAGCGCGATGGTCATGCGCGCGTTCTCGTGGCACGCGATCCTGAAGGCGGCGCTGCCACGAGCGCGGATCCGGCTCTCGGACGCGATGCAGGGGACGTTCATCGGGGTCCTGATGTCGTCGACGCTTCCCGCTCGGCTCGGTGAGCCCTCGCGCGCGTTGGTCGTGGCCCGGCGGACAGGCCGCCCCCGCGAGCATTTCCCGGTGGTGCTCGGGACGCTCGTCTCGCAGACGCTGCTGAACCTCGTCGCGTTGGCGATCCTGGGCGCGGTCATGTTCTCCTCGGTCGACTTCTTCAGCGGCCACCAGGATGCGCTGCTTGCCGTGGCGATCGTTCCAGCGGTGCTGCTGCTGATCGTGCTCGCTGCCCCGGTGTTGCTGCGGCACGGGGCAGGACGGTTCAAGTTCGCCCGGCTCCAGGCGGTCGTGGTCCAGGTTCGCGGCGCCCTCACCCGCGTCCGTGAGGGGTTGACGGTCTTCCGCAAGCCCCGGCTGGGATCGATCGCGACGGGCGCGCAGCTGGCGGCTTGGGGTCTCCAGTCCCTCTCCTGCTACATGCTGCTCGTGGCCCTCGGGCTGAGCCATCAGACCGGCTTTGCCGCCGCCGCCGCCGTCCTGTTCGCGGTCAACATCACCGCGGTGCTTCCGGCGACCCCGGCGAACCTCGGCATCTTCCAGGCAGCCTGTGCGGCGGTCCTGCACACCGGCTGGCACGTCGGCTTCGGCGCCGGCGTGGCCTACGGCGTGATCCTTCAGGCGGTCGAGGTGTCGACCGCCGTGCTGATGGGCATGCCGGCGCTGCTCAAGGAGGGGATGTCGTGGAAGGAAGTCAAGATGCGCGCCATGCACGCGACGCCGGTCAAGCTGGCGGCGCGGCCGTCCTCGAGGCAGTCGGCCAGCGCGGTCAGGGTTGAAAGCTAGGTCGCGTCAGGCCCGCTAGGTCGCGCCAGGCCCGCAGCCTCCGGACTCCGTAACACGACTCGAGGACTGCCACCAGGTAAACGCCGAGCGTGATCATCAAGAGGCGCCTTCGGCCGAAGATGTCGGTCAGCCGCCCGAACAGCAGTGCGCCAACGCAGGCGCCCGCCACGTGCATCACCCGGCCCGCCCGGCAATGTCGGCCGAGGAGATGTTGATCCCGCTGCCCTTGGCCGAGATCGCGCCGGCGATCGAGCCGACGATCGTGACCTCGAGCCCGTCGAGGATCCACACCGTGCCGAGCCCGATCAGGATCCTCCAGTGCCAGTGCCAGCGCGACCACGGCAGTCTGTCCAGCCGCGCCGAATGTTCGTCTCGATCGTGCCGAGCCTCTTCCCGGCGGTGAACTCCTCCCCTCAGGCAGTGACCTTGCCAGGTTTGCACCTCCCGCGGCGGGCTATTCCGCACCCACGGTCCCAGCGGGAGTCCTACCCCGTAAACGATTGGTGCAGGCGCGATGAGATTCGGAACGCCGGGCGGTCTGTAAGCCAGGTGACAAGAGCGAAGGGAGCAAGATGGGGAAGTTGGTCGTGTCCGAATTTGTGACGGTGGACGGGGTGTTCGAGGACCCGGGTGGTGCCGAGGATTTCGAGCACGGTGGTTGGTCCTTTCGGTTCAACCGCGGCCCGGAAGGCGACAAGTTCAAGCTCGACGAGCTGATGGCCGCCGGGGCGCTCCTGCTGGGACGCGTCACCTACGAGGGCTTCGCCAAGGCCTGGCCGAAGATGGAGGGCACCGGGGAGTTCGGTGCAACGATGAACTCGATTCCCAAGTACGTAGTTTCAAGCACGCTCGAGCGCGCCGACTGGAACAACTCGACCGTGCTCGCTCCCGACCGCGCGATGCAAGACGTGGCCGATCTCAAGCAGCGCGTCGAGGGGGACATCCTCGTCGCCGGCAGTGGCCAGCTGGTGCGGGCGCTGATGGCGGCGGAGCTGGTCGACGAGTATCGGCTGATGGTGTTCCCGATCGTGCTGGGCACCGGCAAGCGGCTGTTCGAGGACGCAGGCTCGTCGACTCCGCTGCGGTTGCTGAGTGCGCGGCAGGCGGGAGAGACCCTGATCGTCACCTACGTGCCGCAATGAGCAACGCGCTGCTAAGCACTCCGACCGCCTGGAGGTTAATATGAGCGTCGTGGAGCAGGCATCCGCGCTGACCACTTCGGCGGCAGTTGAGGGGGAGCTCGAGCAGCACCGCAGGGAGCTGACCGGCTATTGCTACCGGATGCTGGGGTCGCCCTTTGAGGCCGAGGACGCCGTGCAGGAGACGATGCTGCGAGCCTGGCGGGGTTTGGCCCGCTTCGAGGGCCGGGCGGCCCTGCGCTCGTGGCTGTACCGGATCGCGACCAACGTGTGCCTCGACGCGCTCAACGGGCGGGCTCGCCGGGCCACACCGATGGATCTCGGCCCGGCTCGCGAGCCGGTCGAGGCCAACCTGAACGCCCTGCCGGAGGTCACGTGGATCGAGCCGATTCCGCTCGGCCTGGTCTCACCGGAGGACCCGGCGCGTATGGCCGAGGAACGCGAGACGCTGCGGCTCGCGTTCATCGCGGCGCTCCAGCACCTTCCGCCCCGGCAGCGCGCCGCGCTGATCCTGTGCGAGGTGCTGCGGTGGAAGGCCGGCGAGGCGGCGGAGCTGCTCGACACGAGCGTCGCCTCGATCAACAGCGCGCTGCAACGCGCTCGGGCGACCCTCGATGAGAGCGGCGCGAGCGCCAACGATCCGGTTCCAAGGATGGATGAGACGCAACGGGAGCTCCTCGCCCGCTACGTCAAGGCGTTTGAGGCTTACGACATCGATTTGCTGACCGCGGTGATCCGCGAGGACGCCACCCAGTCGATGCCGCCGTTTGACCTGTGGCTGTCGGGTCGCGAGGACATTTTCAGGTGGTTCTTCGGCCCCGGCATCGGTTGCCAGGGCTCGCGCCTGATCGCAGTGGAGTCCGCGAACGGCGCGGCTGCGTACGGCCAGTACAAGCCGAGCCCGTCGGGAAGCGGGTTCGAGCCCTGGGCCCTGAACGTGGTCGAGCTGGGCGACGGCGGAGTCAGGGAGCTCACCTTCTTCCTCGCCACCGAGCGGCTCTTCCCCTTGTTCGGACTGCCGCCCCGGCTCGACTCCTAGCGCGCCCCAGCGCCCGCCTCGAGGTGGACGATCCTGAGCCGCGCTGCGCCGATTAAGATCGTCGCGGTCGTGAACCTGATCTCCGCCTACCGTCCCGCAGAGGACCGCTACGAGCAGATGCCCTACCGCCGCTGCGCTCGCAGCGGACTGAAGTTGCCCGCGATCTCGCTCGGGCTGTGGCAGAACTTCGGCGACAACCGGCCGCTGGATGGAAGCCGGGCGATCCTCCGGCGTGCCTTTGACCTCGGGATCACGCACTTCGACCTCGCCAACAACTACGGTCCGCCCTACGGCACGGCCGAGCGGAACTTCGGGCGGCTGCTCGCAGAGGACTTCCGCCCCTACCGGGACGAGCTCGTGATCTCGACCAAGGCCGGCTACGACATGTGGCCCGGGCCCTACGGCGACTGGGGCTCGCGCAAGTATCTGCTGGCGAGCCTTGACCAGAGCCTCGAGCGGATGGGACTGGACTACGTCGACATCTTCTACTCGCACCGGGCCGATCCCGACACCCCGCTGGACGAGACGATGGGCGCGCTCGACAGCGCGGTCCGCCAGGGCAAGGCCCTGTACGCGGGAATCAGCTCCTACTCGGCCGAGCGGACCGCGGAGGCGATCGAGATCCTGCGCGCTCTGGGCACGCCGCTGTTGATCCACCAGCCCTCGTACTCGATGCTCAACCGCTGGGTCGAGCGCGGCCTGCTGGCGCTGCTGGAGGAGGAGGGCGTGGGGTGCATCGCGTTCTCGCCGCTCGCGCAGGGGCTCCTGACCGACAAGTACCTGCGCGGCATCCCGGAGTCGTCCCGCGTACGAAGCGGGGAGCACTTCTCCGAGCGGTTCCTGAGCGAGGAGAACCTCGAGCGGGTCAGGGCGTTGAACGAGATCGCGGGGCGCCGGGGCCAGACGCTGGCGCAGCTGGCGCTCGCCTGGGTGCTGCACGATCCACGGGTCACCTCCGCGTTGATCGGCGTCTCGAGCGTCCAGCAGCTCGAGAACAATGTCGCCGCACTGGCCCGGCTCGACTTCGATCCCGACGAGCTGGAGGAGATCGATCGCTACGCCCAGGAGGGCGAGATCAACATCTGGGCTCCGTCGAGCGAGGCGTGAAGCCCTTAGGCGGGGCGTGAGCACCTCGCCGGGGGTGGTCATCGGCGGGAAGCACCTCGCTCAGGCCCGCGAGCTCGATCAGCTCCCGCAGCTCCACTGAAGCTCGGCGCAGCACCAGGGCGCAGCCGTTGCGGCGCGCGACCAGCGCGAGGCGCGCGAGCAGGTCGACCGCGACGGCGTCCGGTTTGAGGTCGCGGACGTCGAGATGGAATGTGGTCGGGTCGCGTGCGCACGCTGCCATCCTGGAAAGGACGGCGATCGGCGCTGAAAATCATCGGCCGGGCTCGGCCTCGCGACCCATCCGCGAGCGTCAGCGGACGGAGCAGCAGCGGCTCGGCCTCGAGCATCGTTGTCAGCGACGACGCTAAGCCTCGGCCATCGCCGGCTGCTCGTCCTCGGAGCCGGGGTCATCGTCGGCCAGGTCGGCCAGCCGCGTCGGGTCCTTATCGGTGCCGGCGATCAGCTCGTCGGCGGCCTGCCGGTCGTTCTTCGGTAGGAAGCCCGACTTCATTCCGAAGTACACCGCCTCGGGATGATGGGCGACGATCGCGAGAGTCGACTGCTCGGGCTCGACCGCGTATCCACCCGACAGCCGCAGCCCGGTCGACGGCGCGTCGAGCAGCCTGAACACCTTCTCGTGCTCTGACTGCTCCGGGCACGCGGGATAGCCCCACGAGTAGCGGCGGCCCTGGGCGGGGGGAATGCCGAGGTCGCTCCGCACGCGGGCGTGCAGCCATTCGGCCAGTCCCTCCGCTGTCTGCACGCCGAGGCCGTGAACGAAGAGCTGCTCGGCGAATTCGCCTTCGGCCTCCAGTCGCGCCATCAGCTCGGTCACCTCATCCCCGGCGGTGACGGCCTGTAGCGCCACCAGATCGACCTCCCCCGAGTCCAGCGGCCTGTAGAAGTCGGCCAGGCAGATGCGGTCGTGCTTCGGCTGTCGCGGAAACACAAGCCGCTCGAGCTCCCGCTCGCCGGGGGCGTCCGGGTCCCAGATGATCAGCTCGTTTCCGGCAGCGTTGCAGGGGAAATAGCCGAGCAGGACGCGCGGATGCAGATATCGTGCCTGCGCCTCGGTCCGGTCGGCGCTCTTAGGGGAATGGGTGCCCTGCGGGCCGCCGACGGCCTCGCGCCACATCCGCTCGAGTCGCGGCTGGAAGTCATCCCGCACGAGCCGCTGCCACTCCTCTCCCTTGATCCCGCGCCCGCCCCAGTGGAGCTTGAACAGGACGTGGGTATCGAGGTGCCTGTAGACCTCGTTCATAGCGACGTCGATCTCCCTCACGCCCCAGTAAGGGGGCTCGGGGATCGGGTTATCAATGCGGGCGGCGCTGCGCACCGAGGCGTCATCGGTCGGCGGCGCGTCGTCGTCGGATGTCGCGGGCCGGTCGCGCAGCTTTCTGGCGGCCTCCCTGGTGTCGGCGACGAGCACCTCACGTGCCTGCGGGTCGACCAGCTGGTCCATCTTGGCCAGGCCCTCGAAGGCGTCCTTGCAGTAGAACACGCCCGGCTCGTAGACCTCGTCTGACTCGCTCCCGTGGGGGTAGAGGATCCGCAGGCCGAAGTTGCGGTTGATCGCGGCGCCGCCCACCAGCACCGGGAAGCTCAGCCCGCGTTCGTGGAGCTCCTGGACGCACGCGGGCATCTGCTTCGAGGTCGAGACCAGCAGCGCGCTCAGGCCGATCGCGGTCGCATCGTGCTCGACGGCCGCGTCGAGAATCGTGGAGACCGGCACCTGCTTGCCCAGGTCAACGACCGTGTATCCGTTGTTGGTGAGGATCGTGTTGACCAGCGACTTGCCGATGTCGTGGACGTCGCCGAATACCGTCGCGATCACCACCGTGCCCTTGGTGTAGCCCTCGATCTTGTCCAGGTAGCGCTCGAGCTGGGCGACGGCGCGCTTCATCACCTCGGCGGACTGGAGCACGAACGGCAGGATCAGCTCGCCGGCGCCGAACTTGTCCCCAACCTCCCTCATCGCCGGCAGCAGCACGTCGTTGAGGGTCGGCACCGCTCCCAGCTTCTCAACGCTGCGGTCGATCCAGTCCTCGACCCCATCCTTCTTGCGCCGGAGGATGTGGAAGTGGAGCGCCTCCTCGGGCTGCATCCCCTCGGTCGGATCGCCGCTGTCCGTGTCTTCGGCGGACTCTCCCTTGGTCTCGAAGTGGGCGATGAACCGCGTAAGCGCGTCGTCGCGACGATTGAACACGAGGTCATCGGCGAGCTCGCGCTCCTCGGGTGGGATCTCCGCATACGGGGTGATGTGGTTGGGGTTGACCATCGCGAGGTCGAGGCCGGCCTCGACGCAGTGGTGCAGAAATACGCTGTTCAGCACCCTTCGCGCGGGGAGGCTGACGCCGAAGGAGACGTTCGACACTCCGAGTGAGGTCTTGACATCCGGGATCTCCGCCTTGACGCGCCGGATTCCCTCGATCGTCTCGATTGCCGAGGGCTTCCACTCCTCGTCGCCGGTCGTGAGCGTGAACGTCAGGCAGTCGAAGATCAGCGCCTGGCGATCCAGTCCGTGCTCCTCGCAGCAGAGCTCGGTGATTCGCTTGGCGACCTCGAGCTTGCGCTCGGCGGTCTTGGCCATCCCGGTCTCATCGATCGTCAGCGCGATCACCGCCGCGCCGTGGGCTCTGGCGAGCGGCACGACCCGGTCGAGCTTGTCTCGACCCGCCTCGAGGTTGATCGAGTTGACGATTGCGCGCCCCGGGATCTGCTCGAGCGCGGTCTCGATCACCTCGGGTTCGGTCGAGTCGATCTGGATCGGGGCGGGTTGGGTCAGCGAAATCCGCTTCACCAGCCGTCGCATCTGCTCCGCCTCGTCCTGGCGTTCGGTCAGCGCCACGCAGACGTCGAGCACGTGGGCGCCTCCGCTGACCTGGTCCTCGGCGATCGTCAGGAGGCCGTCGTAGTCGTCCGCGAGCAGCAGCTCCTTGGCCTTGCGCGAGCCCTGGGAGTTGACCCGCTCGCCGACGAGCGTCGGCCGGGGGTCCTGGGCGAGGGGAGTGGAGGTCATCATCGAAGAGATGAAGGCCGAGCGCCGCTGGAGACGTGCCGGAGGGGTGCGGCCGGCGCACCGTTCGACGATCGCCTCGATATGGGCCGGGGTGGTGCCGCAGCAGCCGCCGACGATCGAGACTCCGTAGCGCTCGACGAAAGATCCCAGAACTTCGGCGAGCGGCTCGGGTTGCTCGGGGAAGATGGTCTCTCCGTCCAGGCCCTGGATCGGAAGGCCCGCGTTCGGGATGCAGTGGACCGGCACCGATGCGGCCTCGCCCAGGTAGCGAATCGCGTCGCGCATGTCCTCGGGACCGGTCGAGCAGTTGAGCCCGATCACGTCGACGTCCAGGGCCTCGAGCGTGGTCAGCACGGCGCCGATGTCAGTGCCGAGCAGCATCTTGCCGCCCTGCGGAAGGAGCGAGACAGAGCACTGAATCGGGACGCTCCGGCCTGCCTCCTTGAAGGCCTGCCGGGCCCCGAACACCGCGGCCTTCACCTCGAGGATGTCCTGGGCGGTCTCGATGATGAGCAGGTCGGCGCCGCCCTCGACGAGACCGCGACCCTGCTCGGCAAACACCTCGACCAGCTCACGGAAGCTGATCTGCCCGAGGGTCGGGTCATCGCTCGCGGGCAGGAACCCGGTGGGCCCGATCGAGCCCGCGACGAACCGGTCCTCGCCCGCGGCCTTGCGTGCGATCTGGGCGGCCTTGAGGTTGATCTCGTGCGTGTGGTCCTCGAGGCCCCATTCGGAGAGCTTCAGCCGCGAGGCCTGGAAGGTGTCGGTCTCGAGCACCTCCGCCCCGGCCTCGAGCATCGACGCGTGGACGCCCTCGATCACATCGGGGCGGTTCAGGACGAGCGCCTCGTGGCAGCGTCCGGGAAGGCGGTAGTCGTCCTCGAGGCTCAGGTCGAACTGCTCGAGTGTCGCTCCCATTCCCCCGTCGTAGACGACGACGCGGTCGCGGATGGCGGAGAGGAAATCGCGCACTGATCGGATGCTACCAATGCATCGCCAAACCTTGACATGAGTGTGGCAAGGTTTGTCTGCGATAGCGTGGGCGCGATGTCGACCGAAGCGCGCACGGGCGTACTGCCATTCGGCTCATGGCCCACCCCGATCACGTCCGAGGTCGTCGTCGCGCAGGCCGTCCGGCTCTCCGAGCTGACCGTCGACGGGAACGATGTGATCTGGTCCGAGAGCCGGCCGTCCGAAGGCGGTCGCACGGCGCTCGTGCGTCTCGGTCCCGGTGGCGCGAGGGAGGACCTGCTGCCTGAGCCCTACAACGCCCGGACAGCCGTTCACGAGTACGGCGGCGGTGCCTGGTGGG
>Ga0187808_10000322_pt1 | contig 14090 bp, 18 predicted proteins | sample NC_wetland_sal_i_5_FD_132427 | JGI IMG/M metagenome (GOLD analysis project Ga0187808, IMG submission 132427) | Wetland sediment microbial communities from Neuse River Estuary, North Carolina, USA - ASW_3 | ecosystem: Environmental > Aquatic > Freshwater > Wetlands > Sediment | place: USA: North...
CACCGACCCACAGCACCTGCAGCGCGCCAAGCGCCTGCTGCCCCCGCTGCTGGGACGCCGCGCCACCGAGGAAGGCCTCGTCAACGATGATCCGGGCCCCCGGCACGCGCCATCGCCGCCAGCCCGCCTCCCCATGCGTGATCGCAAAAGGGTATGAAACCGTACAATATCGGCATTTAATATGAAAAAACGGTCACTTGATCACGAAAGGATATTTCTACGCGAAGCTTTTTCCACCGCATAGCACGCAAACGTTTACATGATCAGCGTATGCATTACCGAAATACCCCACAGGGGTATCGCAAGACGAATTCCCGAATCCGCGCACCAGATGCAGGCGTACCACCAGGCACTCCCGCCCCCGCGCAGCACGATTGCGCCTGGGCCCCGCCTGGGCCCGGAACTCTCACGGTCCCCAGCGTCACCCAAGTGCGGTCAGGTCCTTGTTCATCACCCATTGTGCGTGGACTCCGTCCCGGCCCCCGATGCGATCGGTCAGGGTCTTGTCGACCCTGGGCGTCTGCACCCACAGTTGAGGGATGTCCTGCCACTGTGTCTCGAGGAGCGCGAACTCAGCGAAGAGCGGAGCGACCTCGTCACGGTGTGCGGGCGGGACGAACTGAAGCAGGAGACGTCCCTGGTAGCCGCACCGCTCGTAGAAGCCCTCCGCCCCCTCGACGCTCCCGAGCGTGAGCCGACGCACGTCTAGACCGCGAGCTCCCGATTCCAGCGCCGACAGCAGCCCGCGCCCCAGGCCCACGCCCCGCACAGCGGCGGCGACCGCGAGGTGATCAACCGTCCCGAGCCCGTCACCATCCACATGGCCGAGCACGACGCCAGCGATCTCCTGTCCCCGCTTCGCGGCCAGCATCATCGGCGATTCGCCGGCCAGACGCTCATGGAAGAAGCCTGGACCGCGCCAGCCGTCGGCCAACGATGGGAAGATCCCCAGCAGGAATCGGCACGCGAGATCCAGCTCCTGCGACGTCCTGATCGGCCCGATCGTGAACTCGCCCACGGTCACCCTGGCCGCCCGGGCCCGCCGGACCACCCGCCGGGTCACCCGCCCGCCTGCGGACCTCCGGCTCCCAGCCGGGCGGGTGGCCGGCCTTCGGCCGTGGTGACGTAGAGCTTGCCGAGGATGCTGCCCAGTCGCTCGCGCTCAGGCCCGGTGAGCGGGCTGAGAAAGCCAGTGGTGTACTGTCCGACGGCCTGACGCAGCTCCGCCAGGGCCGACTGCCCGCGCTGGGTCATGGTCACCACATAACGGCGGCGGTCGCGGGGATCCCGCGCCCGTCTGGCGTAACCCAGTGCCTCCAGGCCATCGAGAAGCTCCACCATGTTGCCGCTGTCGATGCCCGCGGCCGCGCACAGCTCCTGCTGGGAGGCTCCGCCGACGGTGTCGAGGACCAAGAGGATCACGTACTGCAGGGGGCGGATCCCCCACCTGGCGAGCACCTCCTTGAAGCCAGCCCGGACGGCGGCACCCACTCGGGACAGCAGGAACCCAGGATCGGCCGTGAGCCGCTGCATCGCCGGCTGTGTCTCCATCGTCTATATGCTATGAGCTACAGTAGCTGTTCGCGACAGCGACCGGCGCGGGCCGCGGCGCCCGCCGCGGTCACCGAGCGTTTAGCCCAGCCCGGGAGGCGACTTTGGGTCTTGACAGTGAGCACGAACAGAGCGGCGACAGTCCGGTACGCGCTTCGGATGTCGACCGTGACCAGACCGTCGAGGCTCTCGCCGCGGCCAGCGCTGAGGGACGGCTCACCCTGGAGGAGTACTCGCAGCGAAGCGAAGCCGCCCTCGTCGCGCGCACCCGCGGTGAGCTGATCAGCCTCACCGTCGATCTTCCCGCACCGCCGCCAACCGACGGCGCGCCCGTTCCCGTGGAGATCACCGCGGTGCTCGGCAATGAATCCCGCAAGGGCCCCTGGGTCGTCCCCCCGCACCTCCTGGTCCGCTCGGTGCTGGGCGACTGCCATCTGGAGATGCATCAGGCGATCATCGGCCAGCATGTCACCACCATCGATGCGACCGTCAGATTCGGCACCATGACCATCTTCGTGCCCGACGGGATCGATGTGCGGCTGACCGGCCGCGCTGTCCTCGGCGCCAAGTCCTCGGACCTGCGCGGCGAGCCCGCGCCCGGAGCGCCCGTAATCGTCGTCAACTGCGATGTGCTCTGCGGAGCGGTGACCGTCCGCCGTCCGGACTGGCTCATGCGAAGGCGACAGGCACGCGAGGCCGCCCAGGCCAGCTAGTGGCCCAGGCGGCGCAGGTGCTCGGCGAAACGGTCGCCCGTTTCCTGGCTCGCCCGCGCCGACCCCTCCGAGATGTCGTGGGCGTAGGCGGTGTCCATGTATTCGCGCAGGAACTTGACCTGCTCGCCGCTGACCTGCGCGACCATCACGTACGAGTTCTCGTACGTGTTCCCGTTGCGCAGCCTGCCGCGGCCGACGGTCTCCGCTACGACCCAGTCGCCCTCGCCGATCATGCGGACGACTTCGACCTTCGGGTCGCCGGGCTCGAACAGGCCCTCGCGCACGGGCCGGAGGAAGTCCTCGATGATCGCGCGGCGGCCGCGCTCGGAAGGGAACCCGCGCGCCACATCATTGACCATCCACACCGAGTCGTCCCCGAAGAACTCCCCGATCGCGTCGAAGTCGCCGGTGCTCAGCGTGGCCAAAAAGCGCCGCAGCACGTCTTTGGGGTCACTAGGTACGTCAGGCATCCCGGCCTCCTGCGCGCCGATAGGCGGACGCCTCGATGTTCCCACGATGGCCGGACCGCGGAAATCGCCTCAGGCTCAGCGAAACGCCGCGCCCCGTTGTGCCTTCGCGACAGGACTAGCAGCGGGACGAGCACCAGGACTAGGGCCGCGTGAACGTGAGGTGGGTGACGCCGGCTGGCGAGGTCACCGACTCCACGTCGAAGCGCTCCTCAAGCCCTTCGAACCCGTCCCATAGCCGCTCCCCGCGCCCGAGCACTATCGGCACGACCACGACGTGCAGGTGGTCGATCAGGTCGGCGGCCAGGAACTGGCGGACAGTTGACGGTCCGCCGCCGATGCGGACGTCGAGGCCGCCCGCCGCCTCCCGCGCCGCCTCCAGCGCCGAAGCCGGGCTCGCGTCGATGAAATGGAAGGTCGTGCCGCCGTTCATCTCGATCGACGGCCGCGGATGGTGGGTGAGCACGAACACCGGGGTATGGAACGGCGGCTCGTCACCCCACCAGCCCTGCCACTCGTGGTCGGCCCACGGTCCGCGCTGCGGGCCGAACTTGTTCCGCCCCATGATCTCCGCGCCGATGCCCGGGGACCAGTTGCTCGCGAACGCGTCGTCCACGCCGGTGCTGCCACCGGACTCGCCCTGCATCGCGCGGAAGCTGCGGGTCGGGAAGAACCATGACATCAGCCGCCCGCCCGCGTGCCCGAACGGCGCTTGCAGGCTCTGCCCTTCGCCGGTCCCGTACCCGTCAAGCGAAACGGCGCAGTTATGTACCCGAACTAGCGACATGTCGAACTCCCCGGCTTGAATGTGCGGCCCCAGAAAGCGGCGCCTCAACGACGGTGCCCAATCGCAACGTTAGACCGTATGAATAGGCCGGAATCATCGCGCCATCCGCCGTTAAGATCACCTCATGTCCGGACCTGGCGGTGGAATTCCAAGGCTCGACCGGGAGCACGCGAACCCCGCTCGCGTCTACAACTACTGGCTCGGAGGCATGGACAACTTCGCCATCGACCGCCAGGCGGCGGAGCACGCGATCTCCGCCAATCCGCAGATCCTGGACGACGTGCGGGCGCACCGGGCGTTCCTCTCCCGCGTGGTCAGGTACCTGGTCGGCGAGTGCGGGATCCGTCAGTTCCTGGACATCGGGACCGGGCTACCCGCGGTCGGCAGCCCGCACGAGATCGCCCAGTCCATCTCCCCGGACGCGCGCGTCGTGTACGTGGACAACGACCCGGTGGTGCTGTCGCACGCCCGCGCGATGCTCACCAGCGGCCGCCACGGCATCGTGGACTACCTGGAGGCGGATCTGCGCGACACCGCCGCCATCCTGGACGTCGCGGCGGCGACCCTGGACTTTAGCCAGCCGGTCGCCGTCCTGCTGCTCATCATCGTGCAACTGATCCCCGACGCCGAGGACCCCTACGGCATCGTGGCGCGGCTGATGCGGGCCGTCCCAGCGGGCAGCTACCTGGCGATAGCGCACCCGGCCAGCGACATCCGCGCGGAGCAGCAGGCTGCGATGATCAGGCGGTTGAACGCCTGGATGCGCGTCCAGGAGGTGACATTGCGAGACCGGGCGGCGGTCAGCCGCTTCTTCGACGGGCTCGACCTCGTCGACCCGGGGGTGGTACAGCCGCAGCAGTGGCGGCCCCCAGCACCCGTGCCGGGCCCGGGCGTCCCGGCCGAGGTGACGGCTTGGTGCGGAGTCGGCCGCAAGCGTTAACGACGGCCGCGGGAACTCGGTCAGTGACAGCGTGTTGCCGTCGGGGTCGGTGAACCAGGCCACCATCCCGCCCGGGGATTGCCAGATGCCGTCGTCGTCTTGGTCCATCATGTCGTAGCGCAAAAACGTGACGCCCCGGGCGGACAGGCCGCGGACAGCGGACGTGATGTCGGGGACGCTCCAGCCGAGGACGGTGTAGCCGGGCTGGGCGACCTTGGGCACAGCCGTGACCCGGAGCATCGTGCCATGCGCGTCGAAGACGTGGGCGAAATCCGTGCGCTCGGTCAGCGGCAGGCCGAGCACCTGCTCATAGAACACGCTCGACCGGTCCAGGTCCGCGGCTGGCACGAAGGCGATCACGTCATACGAGTCCAGCATCGGACCTCCCCGCTGAAGTGCCCCACTAGCTGAAGTGCCCCACTACAGGATCGCCACCGCGTTGGCGGGCGAGCCGACCGCACCCGCCACGTTGAGCGGCACGCTGGTGAACAAGAACTCATAGCGACGTTCCCGCTGGCAGGCGGCGGCAAGCGCGGCGAAGTCAAACAGCTCGCCGATCGCGAAACCCAGGCACGGGATGAGCCGCAGGTGCAGCGAGGCGGACCCGGCCGCGCGGTCGACCGGCACCGCCTCGACCGCGGGGTTGTCACAGGTCACCGCCGCGGCCCCGCTGTTCCACAGGAACCGGCTGATGTCCTCGCTGCCCGCCAGCCCGGCACACGTGTACCCGAACGGGTCGATGAGCCGCGCGGCCACCTCTCGCCGCGCGGCCGACTCAAGCGTCAGGTACTTCTCGATCCAGCCGGTCCGCACGCACACGATGTCGCCGAACCGCAGGCTGCTTCCCTGGGCGAGCAGCGCCGCCTCGAGGTCGGCGACAGAGAACGCGACGTGGGAAAACGGGTCGTATCCGCGGCCCGCCGCCAGGTCGATCAGCACGCCCCGGCCGATGATGCCCCGCCCGGCCCAGTGCTGGATGCCCAGCGGGCCCGGATCTTTGTCCGGGCTGCCCTGCCAGCCCCCGTAGAAGCCGTCGTCTCCGGCGCGGATGTGCCGCAGGCCGTCCCACTGGCTCGAGCACTGCAGGTAGAACCCGTCGAGCCGGTCGTCCCACGCGGTCGGCGACATCGGGAACACCGTATGCCGGGCCGCCTGCCTGCCAAAGAACGGCGGGTCGGGTAGCCCGAGCGGCAAGCTCAGCCCGATCCGTTCGCCGGTCCGCACCGTCGCGGCAGCCGCCGCGACCACCGGTCCTGTGAGCCGGTTCAGCGTCCCGAACTGGTCGCCAGGACCGTACACCTGCCAGGAGTGCCGAACGCCCGCCCCGGGCAGACGGGGCAGCTCGTCGAACGGCACGACTACGTTGTCAGGCTCGCTCACGCTCCAGACGGTACAGCAGCGGCCGATATTCGATGGGCTCGCGGCCCACCTTTCTGGCAATCTGTCGGCATGACCGCGCCAGGAGAATCCGGGCCCGCGGAATCCAGGCCCGCCGCACGGGTGTGGCGCCAGGTCGAGGCCGCTCCGCACGGCCCGCGGGACGCGCTCGAACAGAAACTCACCCCCGCCGACTTGCAGACGCTGCTGCTCGACGTGAGCCGCCACCGGGCGGCGGCGGTCAGCCCGGCCCGGCTGATGCGGCGCTGGCGCGACGACCGGTACGTCCAGGCGGCGGGCAGCGACCCGCGCCGGGTGTGGGCGCTGGAGGCGAGGCTCTGGGCCCAGTTGCCTGACACGTTCGCCGGGGTCGACCTGTCCCCGGTCGCGCCGCTGGGCGTCTGCTCGGCGCTGGGCCCGGTCAGCCAGGACCGGGTGATCTCCACGGTCCGCGGCACCGAGGTGGTCAGCGACCCGACGAACGTGCTCGCCCTGGAGGCGGCACAACGCCGCCAGCGATCAGGAACGGACGCCGTGCACCTGGCGGCCTGCCATCGCGTGCTGCGCGGCCAGCCGTTCGACGCGCCGGGCGCCTTCCAGCACTTTCGCCTGTTCACCCTGGTCAGCAGCGCCAGGGACCGCGGGTCAGGTACCACGGAGGCCGCCCTGCTCACTGCCCACCTGCGGTTCTGGGCAAGCGCGCTGGGCGACCTGCTGCCTGATCGCCTGTCCACGATCAGCTACACGGTGTTCGGCTTCCCGCCGCTGCGAGAACGCGTGGACGACACGGTGCTGCCCGCGCTCGCGCCGATCCCGGCCGCGGTGACCATCGAGGAGGACCCCGCCAGGCAGCGAGCCCGCGGCTACTACGAGCGCGGCGCGCTACGGATCGACATCGCCCCGCGCCCGGGCGAGCAAGACCAGGGTCAGCACGAAGTAGGCGACGGCGGGTTCACCGACTGGACCGCGCGACTCCTCAATGACGCCAAGGAGCGCTGCCTCATCTCCTGCCTTTCCACCGAGCGGATGACGGCGCTCGGCACCGGCTAAAAGGCGTAACATCGACCGTCATGCGTGATGTGACCGAGCTTGACCTGCCGGAGATCGACTACAACTCACCGGACTTCGGCCCGGCGACCTATCACGAACTGCTCGCCGCGGCGCGCGAGCGGGGCTGGCTGGCCCACTCGCCGCTGGCGTACGTGGTCCTCGACGCCGAATCAGGCGACTTCTTCCTCCGCGCCCGCCAGACCGCCTTCCCCGGCCCGCAGATCGCCGAGCTTTTCGGCATCACCCAAGGCCCGCTGTACGAGCACATCCACGCGAACATCCTGAACCTCACCGGTGACAAGCACCGGCGGCTGCGGTCGCTGGTCGGCCACGCGTTCACGCCGCGCGCCGCGGACCGCTGGCGGCCGGTCATGCGCGGGTTCCTGCGGCGGATCTGGGATGAGCTGGACGGGGCGACGACCGCCGAATTCGTCGCGGCGTTCGCCAAGCCCTACCCGAGCCGGACGATCGCCGCCGTCCTCGGCGCCCCGGTAGCGGACGCGCCGAAGCTCTACTACTGGTCGAACATGGTGCAGCGCCAGTTCGACATCCAGGCACTGTCCACCCAGATCCCTGATATCGAACGGGCGGCGATCGAGGCCCAGGAGTACGTGACCAGGCTGCTCGACGATCGCAAGACCGACCCGGGCGACGACCTCATCAGCTCGCTGCTGGAGGCGGAGGGGCAGGGCAGCTCGGTTCGGGGGGCGCGGGGGGGCGTCCCCCCGGAGGAGCGGGGCGACAAGCTCAGCCACGACGAGTGCGTGAACCTCGTGCTCAACGTGCTGGCCGGGGGAGTGGACACCACCCAGAGCCAGCTCGCGCACGCCTTGCGGCTGTTCGCCGCCCACCCCGCACAGTGGGAGCTGCTCGCCGCCGACCCGGAACGCTACGCCAAGCCCGCCGTCCAGGAGATCCTCAGGTTCGAGCCGATCGCCCCGTTCACCGCGCGCATCGCGGTCGAGGACATCGAGTACCGCGACGTCAGGTTCCCGGCGGGCACGATCGTCGCGGTCTGCGCCGAGCGGGCCAACCGTGAGCAGGGCGGTGAGACCTTCGACATCACCGCGGAGCGCGACCCCAAGCTCTTCACCTTCGGCGCCGGCGCGCACTTCTGCCTCGGCGTCAACCTGGCCCGCGCGGAACTCGAGGAGGCGCTCGCCTTCCTCGCCCCGCGCATGCCGGGCCTGGCCCTGGCCGCGGACCCCGTGCTAGGCGGCGTGGAGGGAATCTACGGGATCGACTCCCTCCCCCTGCGCTGGGAGTAAGTTCACGAGCACTCTTATTCCGAACGGCGGGGGCGCGCCTGCTCTAGCGGCCTGCTTACTGCGGGCGATTGCTGAACGCGGCCCGCAGCCGATCCTCCTGCTGGACCGACAGGTCCGAACGCATCAGTTCCATCGCCTGCCCCTCGAACGCGTTCGCGACCGCGTCGAGCGCGGCATCGCCGCTCAGGAGCACGAGCGCGGATGTCCCCAGCGCCATGTCATCCTTGACCGCGTCGAGCATCGCGCTGTCGATGCCGGCCTTCTTGATCCGCTTGGCGAGCGCCGAGGCCCTGCTGCCCTCATCGGTCACGTGCTCCTGCACCTGCGGAAACGATGCGTACTGCGGCCACCGCATCACGGCGACATCCTGCATTTCGATCACGCCCTGAGAATCCAGCTGCTTAAGCCGCAGGACTGCCGCATCGGCACCTTCTGTGCCGCTGAACCGCCACGCCGTGGTTGACATCGATGACGCTCCTTCCCCCTGGGCCTGCTTCCCGCCGCGCCATCAGCCGATGGAAGCCGGCCTGATCCCCTTCGTCGGGTCAATTCCCCGGCGGCGTGAACGCACACATCCTGGTGCGGCGCCCTACTCCTGACACTCGTGGAGTTGCGTCGCGCGCACGATCGTCCACGGCACGGTGTCGCGTGTCACGACATCCTCCTGCTCCGCCTTGACGCGGAAGTACACCATGGGCACCAGTTCGCAGCCGACGATCGACACACAGACATGATGCCACGCCGGCCTCCCGGCCGGCGGCCAGCAGGCGCCGCGTCCCGCCGACGAGCGTCGCCGCCGCGTTCTTCGACGAGTCGTTGCTCGCGTCGACCACCACCTCACACCCGCCCAGCGCGTCGTCAAGCCCCGCCCTGGTGCTGAGGTTGACACGGTACGGCCGGGCGCTCCTGGTAATGGAACACGATTGTACGTAGACGTACAATCGTGTACGTTTATACCATGGCAGTCATGACGGTGAGCGAGGCTCGGGCGGCGCTTCCCGAGGTCCTCAACCGGGTCGAAGAGGGCGAGGAGGTCACGATCACCCGGCATGGGCGGGCGGTCGCGGTCATCGTGCGCCCGGACATCATGTGGAGCCGCTCCCGGGCAGAAAGCGTGCTGGCCGACGCGGACCGGTTGAACCAGATAATCGAGGCAGCAGGCAAAAGCCCGATGTCGCCGGGCGGCCTCACAGCGGAGTACGCGGAAGAGCTGATCGCACACATCCGCGCCGGCCGGGACGCGCGGTAGGGGCCAGGGTGGACGCCTTTGACGCCGATGTGCTTATCTACGCCGCGAATCCCGGCCATCCGCTGGGCGAGAGGGTGGCCGCGCTGTTTCCGCCGGGACCTGTCGCTACGCCGGTCGACAAGGCCGGTGTCGGTTCGACGTTGCTCGTCCCCGAGGTGCTCAGCAAGCCCTTGAAGGACGGTGACGCGGATGCCGTTCGTAAGCTCAGCGAGATGCTCGTCCGGCTGGACCTGCGACCGGTAGATGGGGCTACGGCCGCGCGAGCCGCCGTGCTCGGTGCCAGATACAACCTGCGCGCGGCGGATGCGACCCACCTCGCGACGGCGATCGGCATGGGCGCGCAGCGGTTCATCACCAACAACAAGCGGGACTTCGGCGGGCCGATCAAGGAGATCGACATCACGTACCCCGCCGACCTGCCACCCGCGCCGGGCTAGACCGGGCACGTCCAGTCATCGGGACTGACCAGCATCTCAACGCCTTCGCTGTCTGGCGGCGGGAAGTGCTCCCGCAGCGTGAACGCGTGCGGCGTCGGGCCATGGGCGCGCAGGTGCCGCACCCGGTCTTCGGCCTCGTGGATGGTGGGAATGTGCCCGCGGGGGATCCACCACACGGCCGCGTAGGCGTCCGTCATGCGCTCGAACCACTCACGGCGGCGCCGCAGCACCGCGATGTGCGCGGTCCCGTACACGTACCCGGCGAGCGCCTCGACCGACTCCCACACGGACATATTGATCAGGATCCCGCCGTCGGCCCCGTCGGCGTCCTGCTCGAACGCGCGCAGCGCCGTCGCGTTGCCGTCCTCGGTCTGCAGCCGCCAGACGAACCCGGGCGCGCCGTCCGCGACCGCGTTCACCGGGTCGAGCGCCGCGGCGAACTCCGCGAGCTGAGGGCTGTCAATTGGCGCGACCAGCCGGCCGATGTTGACCTGGGCGAGTACGTACGTCACGCCTCGATTATCGCGCGGAATATGACTGTGAGACGGTCTGCAGGCTCTGGCTCTGGCTCTGGCTGTTCCTGTTCCCTCGTGCTCGCACCCTGCCCCCCAGGCCCAGGAACGCGGCGATCACGATCGCCAGGTAGCCGACGTAGACGAGAAGCTGCAGCGGGGTGGGGGAGTCGCTGTAACCGAAGAAACTGTGCAGCACGTCGCCGAACGAGCTGTCCTCTGACAGCAGCCGGCCCGAATGCCACATGGCCGTGTCGAGCACGGGCAGCCAGCCGAGCTGCTGCAGGTTCTCGACGGCGTCGGCGAGCAGCCCGGCCGCGAAGACCATCAGCAGGGTGCCGATGACGGTGAAGAACCTGGCCAGGTTGAGCTTGTGCCCCAGCCGGTAGATGACGAACGCGATGCACAGCGCGCCGACCAGGCCGATCGACGCCCCGCTCAGGGCGCCGGCCGTCGACGTGGAGAAGATGATCGCCAAGGTGAAGACGACGGTCTCCAGCCCCTCCCGGCCGACCGCCTGGAAGGCGAGCAGCGCCAGGCCCCACCTGGCGCGACCGTCCAGCGCCGCGTCGGCCCTGGACCTCAGTTCCTTGGACAGCGACCGGGCGTGGTTGCGCATCCAGAAGGTCATGTAGGTCAGCACGCCGGCCGCGACGAGGAACGTGCCCGTCTCGAAGATCGTCTGGACGCGCGAGCCGTCGTAGGAGCGGATCGTCAGGTACGCGGCCGCGCCGCCGGCCGTGGCCAGGACCAGGGCCGCCCCTACACCGAGGAATACATCGCGGAAGTGCTCGCGTCGGCCGATGCGGTTGAGGTACGCGAGCAAGATAGCGACGATCATGCTCGCCTCGACCCCCTCACGCAGGAAGATCACAAGCGTGGCGAGCACGTAGCCTCCATCGGTCGTCGCGGTTTCAAGCTTAGGTTAGGCGAACCTAATATACCCGTGACCGCTTTGGCAAGCCATGGCGGGATGGGACCGGAGTATCCTTAAGTTCATTACTGCAGTGCGTGAGCGACAGTTACCGCTTTGTGACAGGTGATGCGGATGCGGCAGGTTAGATACAGGGCGCTCATCACGCTCGACCTCGTCGAGACGCCAGTGACCGTGCGCAGGCCGAGCGTGCCGCGGCCGCGGACCGCGCCGGACGCGAGACCGTCGGGATCGCCCCGGTCGTCGGACCCCCGGCTGGCATCGATCCCGAGACAGTACTCCAATCACACGCACGCCCTGATGGTCCGCGCTCAATGCCGGGACAAACCCAGCTACGCCCGCTGCTTCCCGGCGGAGATCAGCTGGGACGACGAGGAACCGCTGCACGCGGGCGACCGCGCCGAGGTGACGATCACGTTGATCGACGATGAGGCGTGCTCGTTCTTCGGCGCGGGGCAGCGTTTCAGTCTGTGGGACGGGATCGACGTGGGGCGTGGCACGATCTCCCGCCAGGTGCACACCGAATACGGCCCCTGCTGACGACGCTGGCTGGCACTACCGCAGGTAGGACGCGCCGTTCAGGTCAAGGATCGCCCCGCTGGCCCACTGTGCCCCCGGCGACGCCAGGTAGAGGACCGCGTCCGCGACCTCCTCGGCGGTCGCCACCCGGTTGTACGGGCTCTGCGCCTTGATCACGTCGCCGGCCCGGGTGGCGAGTTCCTTCGATGTCATGTCGGTTTCGACGTAACCGGGGGCGACCGACGCGACGGCGATCCCGTGCGGCGCGAGCGCGACCGCCAGCGACTGCCCGAACGCGTGCAGCCCCGCCTTGCTGGCCCCGTACGCCGGATGGGTCGGCTCGCCGCGGAACGCGCCACGCGACCCTACGTTGATGATCCGCCCGCCGGTTGTGCCGTCGCCGCGCGCGACCATGTGCCGCACGGCGCACCAGGTCGCGTTCGCCGCGCCGATCAGGTTGACGCCGAGCGTGTCCCGCCAGGCCTGCTGCCATTGGTCGTAGGAGCCGTCGAGCAACGGATGCGTGAGGTAGACGCCCGCGTTGTTGACCAGGACGTCGAGACCGCCGAGCCGGTCCGCGGCTTCGTCGACCATCGACCGCACCGCCTCGGCGTCCGCCAGGTCCCCCCGCACCACCACGTGCCCGTCGCCGGGCAGGCTGTCGCGCACCGCTGCCGCCAGATCCGACGCGTCCCTGTAGTGCACCGCGACCCTGTCGCCGAGCGCCGCGAACGCCCGTGCGATCGCCGCACCGATACCCCGGGACCCACCCGTAACAAGTACTGCTCGCACCAGCCTGACTCTACTGGCCTACCCGGCCGTCCACGCGCTCCCTCAGCAGGTCGGCGTGACCGCAGTGGCGGGCATACTCCTCGATCATGTGCACGAGCACGCTGCGAAGCGAGACCGCCTCCCGGCCCCGCGGGCCGTATTCGTGCCAGCCGGTGATGTCCAGATTGGCCGCCTCGGCCACGAACCGCTCGGCGAACGCCACCTCGGCCTGCCACACGGCCCACGCCTCGGTCACCACCTCGGGATCGGGCACCGCTTCGTTAAATGCCGCGTCAGGGTCGAGATCGGTCCAGAAAACGCTCCCCACGTCCTCGCCCGCGAGCACCTCACGGAACCAGTACCGCTCGCCATCCGCGAGGTGCCGGACAAGCCCGAGCAACGACATGTTCGATGGTGGAACAGAGCGGCAGGCAAGCTGATCCGCCGTCAGGTCCGCGCACTTCATCTCCAGCGTGAGCCGGTACTTGCGCAGGTAGCCAACCAGCGTGCTCCGCTCGTCAACAGTGTCGACCCCCAGTTCGCGCGGGTCGTCGTCCGGATCGACCCACATGTCGGGGAACACCGTCGCCTTGGTCCACCGGCTCGCCGTGGCTCCGTCATCCTCGTGTGAGCTCATGACTGCACTATCGACCGTACGCCCGGCGCGACGCCACCGATTTACGCCCTTCCTCAGACGTCGCACAGTCCCAGCAGCTTGGTGGCCGTGGCCCAGTTCCGCGCGGTCCCCACTACGGCGGCCTTCTGGCCGCCTACCATGCGCATCAGGGCCGCTGACACGTCGCTGGTCCCGAAGCCGTCGGGCGTGTGCAGGTACAGCGCCCGGCCCGCGGGGCGGACCGAGTCCCGCGCGCCCTTGGCGGCCGCGGCCGCGACAGCGGCGTCGATCTTGCCGAGGAGGTCGGGACCGGCCGGCGCGCTGAGGAACACCGCGTGGACCCGCTTAGGATCCGGCTCCTCGCGGAACGGGTTGGCATCCAGGATCTCGGCCAGCTCGTCGCGCGGCAGGATCACGACCGGGGTGGTGACCCCGAGCTTGGCCGCGATGGCCGCGCTCATCGCCCGCGACATCGCGTCGATGTCGTCGCCCGGCCCGGACATCGGCGCGGTGAACAGCACGTTCCCGCTGTTGATGTAGGTAGACACGCCGGTGTGGCCCAGCTCGGCCACGACCGCCCGCAGGTCGGCCATCGCGACCTTGTTCTTACCGCCGACGTTGATGCCCCGCAGCAGCGCGACATGAGTAGGCATGGACGCCATTCTGCCCCAACCCGCCGGCCACTGGGTCAGGGCGCGGTGAGCGGTTCGAGCAGGTCGATCAGCTCCTGATGGCCGAAGTAGCGCGCCCAGCCGAGCGCGGTCCCGTCGAAGCGGGCGTCGCGGATGTCCGGGTCGGCGCCGAGCCGCAGCAGCGTCCTGGCCAGCTCCGCGTTGCCGTCCTCGGCCGCCTTGTGCAGCGCGGTCTGCCACGGCTGGTCGCTGGGCACGTCGGTGCGA
>Ga0187808_10000323_pt1 | contig 14077 bp, 13 predicted proteins | sample NC_wetland_sal_i_5_FD_132427 | JGI IMG/M metagenome (GOLD analysis project Ga0187808, IMG submission 132427) | Wetland sediment microbial communities from Neuse River Estuary, North Carolina, USA - ASW_3 | ecosystem: Environmental > Aquatic > Freshwater > Wetlands > Sediment | place: USA: North...
CGGCCAGACGGGGATCAGAGTAGTACGCCGAGGCGGCTCCCGGCCCCTCCTGGACGATCCCGCGGGAACCGTTGAGCACGTAAGGTTGGACAGGGGTCAAGCTGAGCCGCAGCCGTCCGCTGCCGGGCACCGGCGCGTCGACCGCCCAGCGCCCGAGCGTGCCCCGCGGCTGCCAGCCCAGCACGAAGCCGTCGACGTCCATTCGCGTCTGGCCGCTGGCCAGGGCGCCGGCGGCAACGTACTCCCTGGAGAGCACGATCCGGTCGGCCCGCAGGTCGACCACGTTGAGCTTGGCCAACACAAAACCTTCACCCGACCACGCAGTCGCAAACCAAAAGAAGTCACGGCTGCGGCGATCGGCCACGGTTCCCGCCGTGTACCACCACTCGACCTGAAAGGCCGGATGGGCGCCGTGGTCGCGGGGCAGGACCACCGGCTGCAGCGCTGGCAGCGAAGCAGCCGAGGCTGCCGCGGCACCTGCGAGCGCCACCGCAATGGCCGCCACCAGCCACGCACGTCTCATCCCAACGCGCATGGCCCCGATGCTAAAGAAGGCCCAGCGCAGAGCCAAGATGCCGGCGCCGGCAACACACCTGCGAGTTGCTGATTCAGGGCTCTCGAGTTCGTTCTCGTGCGCGAGTTTGGCGGTCGGCCCGGTCACACGAACGGAACCGACTCGCGCTCCGGGGTCGCGGGATCGGTGGCCGCGCTGCGCGGGTCGATCAGGATCTTGGCGTGGACATCGGGGTTGCCGAGCGCGGTGAACGCGGTGTCGACTCCGTCGAGCCCCACCGTCCCGGTGATGAGCGGGCCGGGGTCGACGTCGCCCTCGGCGAGCATGTGCAGGGCATCGCGGAACTCGAGCGGCGAGTAGCCGAACACGAACCGCAGGTCGATTTCCTTATTGATGGCCATCGCCGGGGTGATCTGGTCGGCGCCGACCACCACGCCGACAACGACGACGCGAGAGAACAGCGGCGCGCCGTCGATGATGCTCTCGATCACGCCGGGCACCCCGACGCACTCGAAGATCACCGGATGCTTCGGCGCAGCGCCGAGCGCCTCGCCGAGCCGCCACACGTGCCACCACCCGACCGGGAGGCGCTCTAGCTTCTCGCGCGTGCCGACCGCGAGCTCGAGCGCGGAGGGCATGTCCGCGATGTGGCCGCGCCCCGACACGGCAGTGAACGGGGACGCGTGCGCAGGGTCAACGACCACATCCGCGCCGCAGGCGGCGGCCAGCACGCGCCGCCCGGGCGAGTAGTCACTGGCCACGACCGTGCACACGCCCTTGGCCTTCAGCAGCAGAATGACCGACAGCCCGATCGGTCCGCAGCCGATGACGATCGCCACGGTGCGCTTGCTCACCCCGCCACGGCGCACCGCGTGCCAGGCCACCGCCATCGGCTCCGTCAACGCCGCGATGTCGGACCCCAGGCCGCCCGGCACCGGCATCATCATCGACTCCTCCACGAGCATCTGCTCGGCGTAGGCGCCGGGAGCGTGCACCGAAAGCCCGACGGTGTCCACACCGCGGCTCCAGCGCAACAGCGGCAGCGCGACGACCTGCGTGCCAATCGGCGAGCTGCGCCGGCACCCCGGGCCGTGCTCGGCGACCTCCCCGCAGAACTCGTGGCCGAACACGATCGGCTCGTCGGACCGAGCGAAGCGGTCATAGCCCGTCCGCGCGGCCAGGTCGGCCCAGGCGTCGCAGCCGTGGCGCGCGTGCAGGTCAGACCCGCAGATCCCGCACCGCAACACCTGGATGCGCACCTGCCCGCGCCCGGGAACGGGCTCCGGCCGCTCGACCACCTCGAGCTCGGCGTTCCTGCACACCACGGCCCTCATCGCACGGCGGGCCCTCGGAGCAAGCCAGTCACGCCAGGATTCTTGCACCGCCCCGCAGCCAGCAGGAACCTGTCCCAGGGGGTGGTCGACCAGGCCAGAACCGCAAGCCGCCCCGGAACGCGCCGGGCGTAGCATCTTCTTACGCCGAGCCCGGAGGCGTGCCAGTCCGCTGCGGTGTGGCCGCGATTACGTCCAGACCGCAGGCGCCTATCCGCCGGTCAGCGCGTGGCTGCGCAATGCGCTCAGCCCGTGCTGGATCGCGTCTGCGATCTTGGCGAAGTGCTCCCTGTCGGCTGTGAGCGGGGGCGACACGGCTAGCGCCGCGCCCAACGGTCGCACCAGCACGCCCGCCTCGCGGGCAGCCATGGCGACCGAGGACGGGGCCGAAGGTTGGCGGTCGAGCACATCGGCGCTGAGCTCGACCGCGGCCATTGTCCCCACGCCTCCGCGGACCTCCGCGACCGTGTCGTGGCCAGCCAATGGCGCGAGCGCATCGAGCAGCACGCGTTCCTGATCGCGTCCGCGTTCGAGCAGCCGGTCGCGCTCGAGCAGGGCGATGTTCGCGATCGCCGCCGCGCAGCAGGTGGCGTGGCCGGCGTACGTGGCGCCGTGCCGGAGCACCGGACCGCCGGGCGCGCGCCAAAACGGCTCGGCCAGCCACTCTGAGACGATCACGCCCCCGAGCGGCAGATAACCGCTTGTGACTCCCTTCGCGAACACGATCATCGCCGGCTCGATATGCCAGCGCTCCAGTCCGAACCACGTTCCGAGCCGCCCGAATCCGCAGATCACGGAGTCGATCACGAGTAGCACTCCGGTCCGCTCGCACAGCGCGGCGACGCCCTCGAGGTAGCCGGCGGGCGGCGGGTAGACGCCCCCGGCCCCGATCACCGGCTCCACGAACACGGCGGCGACTCGTTCGGGGCCGATTCGCGCGATCGCCTCGTCCATCGCCTCGAGCGAATCGTGCCGCACCTGGATCGTGTCCGCCTGCGGTCCGAAGCCCTCGCGGTTGGCGGGGATGCCAGCGAGGGCGGTTCCGAAGCCGTGCGTGCCGTGGTAGCCGGCCGTGCGGCTGACGAGAATGGTGCGGTCCGGCTGCCCGAGCTCGTACCAGTAACGGCGAGCGAGCTTCGCGGCGGTGTCGATCGCGTCGCCTCCGCCGGACGCGAGAAACACGCGCGCCTGCATCGGCGCGCGCTTCGCAAGTGCATCCGCGAGCTCGAGCGCCGGTCGGTTGGCGAAGTCCCCAAACGCCGAGTACGCCTCCAGGCGCGCCATCTGCGTCGCCACGGCAGCAGCGATCTCCGGCCGACCATGGCCGACGTTCGCGTACCACAGGCTGGCGGTCGCGTCGAGATACCGCCGCCCGTCCCGGTCCCAGACCCACACGTCCTCGCCGCGCTCGATCACGAGCTCGGCGTGGCGGACCGAGCCCATGTCGGCGAACGGATGCCACAGCCGCGTGTCGGATCTACTCAGCCTTCCACCTCCTCGGGCTCGTCGTACCACGCCTTACGCTCGCCACGCCGCGGCCCGAATGTTCGTCTCGACGCGAGTCATCGCCCGCACCCCGACAAGCCCAGCCCAATGCACTCCTGCACCAGCGGCAGACCGGCGTCGGTAGCGAACTCTCGTCTGCCATCGCTCCCAGGCTACTTCCTCATGCTGTTAGAGGCACTAGCGGCGATCGGTCGTGTCGCGTTCGAGCAGTCCGCGTGCCGACATCCGCGCACTCGTCAGATTGTGCTCGAGGGTCCAGCCGCAGCCAACGCTTGGATCCTCGAGTAGATGTCCTATTGAGAGAGCCGCGATCGCCAGTCGTGACATCCCCGTCGCTTAGCGATCAGCATGAGCATCTCGATCGAATTCGATCTGCCGCGGCGGGAGCTGTGGTGACGAAGGGCGCGGCCCCCTCCGCTGATGAACTCGGGGCGAACGGGCCCCCCGAGGGGGTGCCCGCTGTCGGCCTGCTTGTTCTCCACAATCCAGACGAGGGCAAGGCTCTCGCAATCACTCTGTTCGAGACCGAAGAAGATCTTCGGCAGGGAGACGCGACGTTGAGTTCGATGAACCCACCCGTCCCCGGCGGCCCCGGCCGTCGCGTGTCAGTCGAGATGTACGAGGTGGCCGTCAAGGTCGACGCTTGAGTCGACGTCGGATGCACGTTGCTGCTGCACCTCGCTAGCGGGGAAGAGCTCAGTCCGGCACGATCCAGAACGCGATGACTGCGTATTGAAGCGCCGCCGCGGCGATCACGAGGAGGTGGAAGATCTCGTGGTATCCGAATACGGCTGGAGCGGGGTTCGGCCGTTTCACGGCATAGACAATTGCACCCAGCGTGTAGAGAGCGCCTCCGAGACCGAGCAGTGTCAGCCCGCCAATCCCGATGGCAGCTGCGAGCTGCGGGAGGGCCGCCACGGCGACCCACCCGAGGGTGATGTAGAGCGCGGCGCGGAGCCATGTCGGGGCGTCGCCCCACACCAGGTTGAGTGCGACGCCGATCATCGCCCCTGCCCACACCGCTATCAGGAGCGCGATCGCCAGCGGGCCGTGGAGCGCGAGCACCGCGAATGGCGTGTAGCTGCCCGCGATCAGCATGAAGATCATCGAATGATCGAGCCGGCGCATCCGGCGGCGTGCGGCGAGCGAACGCCAATCGATGCGGTGATACAGGGCGCTCACCCCAAACAGCGCCACGAGCGTAAGCGCGTACACCGTCACGGCGATGCGGGCGCGCGCGTTCGCGGCGGCGATTACGAGCACGAGGCCGAGTGGCACTGAGAAGACGCACGCCCATTCGTGAAAGACACCGCGCAGGCGCGGCTTGAAGGACGCGGGCGGTTCGAGCATCTGCCCAAACGCTAATGCTTCTGAGGAACCATCACCACGAAGTCGCCGGGGTGGCGGGGTCGCAGACCGCCGGGCTCAGTTCGCCTGTGCCACCGGACCGGCACGACTGGCTACAGCCTGGTGACTCGGGTGTGCCGTCCACGCGACTTGAATCCCGGCGGACATTGCCTGGTCACGGGAACGCCAGGAACGCCCAATGCTTGACATCGCCCCCATCGCCTGTGCGTCTGGTCGCAGCCCGGCCGCTACTCTCTCGGGCATCCCGGCATCCTGCGCTGAAGAGGGTAAGCGTTGCGATCGTCGCACGTAAATATGAGGGTCGCACCGACCGGTGCCAGGCGGAGGCAGATACGCTGCCGGCGGATCGGGGCGCTGGCGGTCCTTTTGGCGCTGGTGGCGGTCGCCGTCGGCGCCGGATTAGCCGTGGCGGATCCGGATGACTTCTCCGGCGGCCAGCTGTCCCTGGGCCGCACGTGGTGCCCGCGTGGGATCTGCGCACCCTCTACGCCACGAACCACATCGGCAACAGCCTGACCCCGATTGATCCGAATACGGGGCGGCGCGCTGGTCCGAACGTTCCGGTCGCTGATCCGTACAACATGTACTTCACTCCCGATGGGCGACACGCGATCGTCGTTGAGGAATCCCTACAGACGCTTGCGTTCCGCGACCCGCACACGTTCGCGCTGCAGAAGGCGCTCGATTGGTCCGACGCTCCTGCACACGATTCGTTCAGCCGCCGCGATCGCCGAGCTGTGGGTCGCTGATTCGGTGCAAATCAACCGCCCCGTCCCTCAGCGCTACCTCCATGGCGAGTACGGCGCGATAACTGGCCTGGACGATCACTCGGTCGCCGTCCGCTACTCCGTCCGATTGCTCTCGGGGCGGCAGAGCGACCTCTCGAAAGCGTGGGCGATCCCGTCCTTGCGCCCCTCCAAGTGATCGCCCCGCCCGCGGTCACGCACGTCAAGTACCGCGTGGTCCACTAGGCGCAAAGCGCCGCCAGGGCCCGCCTCGCATTTCGCGCGAGATCTCTGGCGAGTGTCAGGGCGCGGCGTGTCCGGTGAACTCAATCACCTGCTGGAAGGTGGAGCGGTTGGTCCAGCGCATGCTGAACGGGATCAGTCCCGGGATGAAGGTGATCCGCTCCGCGGTGGCGCTCGAGTACCAGTCCGCAGGATTCGGCCCCTCAGTCGCCGAGAGCTTCATCGCGGCGGCCTGGATCGCCGCCCATAATGACTTCCGGCAGGCCTTGAGATTGCCGTTGCCGCAATAACGACGGCTGAACGGTCCCCGCACCTTCATTCCCAGCTCGGTCCGCAGGTCCTTCGACACGTACCCGTACCAGCCGGGATCAAAGGACGGTGTCGCGCTGACTGGGATCATCCGCGCCAGGGTGTTGGTCAGCGGGCCCAGCACGGGGCTCAGCACGGCCCTGGCGATCCCGTTCCAGGCGGTGTCCATGACCGCCGCACCAGGGGCGTCGATGCGTCCGTCGAGGTTCAGGTCGATTCGGCTTGCCCCTTGTGCGCGCCAGAGGTCGATCAGGTGGGCCGCCTGCGGCGCGAGCCGGCTCGGGGGCGCTCCCCCGTCGAGAACACGCCTGATGATCGGCCACACCACCACCGTGCGGAGGTCCTCGGTGGCGGCCCGGTTCATGATCGAGACGTCGTTGTTCTCATGCATTCCGGTTGTGAAGCCCCGGTAGAGCTGCACGCGGTGCACGGAGCCATAGTTGTAGTTGTCAGAAGCTGCGCCCCAACCGGGTGCCGGCTTGTTATTCCAGTTCGTGAGCGTGTCTGAGCGCGGGGCGATCATGTGCGGATGGGCGTTCAGAGGAAGCCATCCGCGCCAGTCGTACTTGCCGGTTCCCAGCGTGGGGAGGCTCGGGTCGGTGCCCGGCGCCATGATCGGCAGCCTGCCTGAAGAGAAGTAGGCGATCTGCCGGCTGTCGATGTAGGGCCAGTTGAACGTCGTCCCAAACTGATTGACGGCACGGAAGAACTCCTGCGGGGAATGCACGCGGTCTGAATCGAGGTCGCTGAGCGCGAGCTCTCCGGCGGGCTCATCGCCCCGCGTCGAGCGGTCGAGCGCGACGGCGTAGGGCCGGCCGTGCACGGTGACCATCCCGCTGACGGGGCCATGGACGGTCTCGTAGAAGGTGAGCTCACGCGCCGGCTGCCCGTCGCCGGCTCCGAGCCGCCCCGCATCGAAGAACTGCATCGCGCGGCAGCGTCCCTTGTAGAGGTAGTGCTTCGAAGCGCGCGTGGGGCGGCTCCCGTTGGGGTTGCACAGCTGCTCGAGGAACTGCTGCTCGTTCTCGGAGTCGGCGCTCGTCAGGCTCCAGGCGAAGTCGCGGCCACGGCCGATGAACACGTACGGCGAGATCGGCGCGATGATCCCTTCTGCGTCGATGCCGCCGCCGTGGAGATCTCCCTGCATCACGATCTCCGGGTAGTAGTAACCGAGCTGCGGGCCCATCACCGCCAGCGGATACCCGTCCGCGGAGTGATCGTGTCCCGCGATGATGAAGTTCGACGCCAGGCGACGCGAGGCTGCCGTCGCGGCGACGGCGGCGCTCACGGCGCTGCTCTCTGAGCCCGGGTCGATGACCATCGCGCCAGGGGTCGGTCCCTTCGGCACGCCGTCGTAGGGGAAAGGCTTGTCGATCGTCGTCGGCGCCTCGGGATCATTGACCTCGCGCAGATCGCGGAACACCTGCCCTCCCGCCTTTGTCCCCAGTCTGCGCTGGAGGCGCGCGAGGAAGTCGGAGTTGGCGACCTCGTTGCCGCCGCCGTTGCCGAAGATCGAGCCGATGAACGCAAAGCCGGCGATCGCATCGGTCAGCTTTGTGTGAGGCAGCTTCGGGCCCGTCTGCTCGGGCGAGGCCTCGTAGGCGTTGACGCCATCAACCCAGTCCTGAAGATCACGCAGCACCTGGCGGCCCTTGGGGCCCGCACGTCGGAGCACGTTCTCCTGCGCGGCGACGAAGCGGATCGCCTCCGCGCTCGGCGTGAAGGACCGGGCCGATAGGAGCAGGCCGAACGGGTTTATGCCCGGTGCGTCGAGCGTCGCAAGGTAGGCGGGACCCAACCCCTCGAGCAGCAGCAGGCCGCGATCCTCCGCTGCCACCCATCCGGAGCCGAACATCACGTCGTCGCGGGTGCGCCCGTAGATGTGGGGGACGTCGTGGCTGTCACGGAGGATCTGCAGACCCGGTCGCCCCGTCTGCTCGCTGCGAACGACCGGGCCAGTTACCCCGAACTTCTCCGACAGGTAGAAACGGCTCAAGTCCGCGGTTGTCACGTTGCCCTGCAGCGGCGTAAGCGCGTCGTAGAGCTGACCTTGATCGGTTGAGTATTGATTGGGGGGAACTCCGCCGAACTCGCCGGGAGCGAGGATGTCGAACGCGGGCCCGGAGTAGTCGACCTGCGCTCCTGCTGGGGCAGCGACCAGCAGGGCTACAACAAGGGTTGCCAGGACGCCGCCGGCGAATGTCCGCATCAACAACTCCTCCTCTGAGGTTCTACAACCTGTCCGCCGGCCGCGGCGCAGCCTACCATTGAACTGGTTTATGGGGCCGCTGCGCACCAGCCCGCGCGGACATTGAGAGCTGGCTGAGCACCTCGTGGCAAGCATCGACACGACGGTGGCGGTAGTCCCGCATGTGCGCGGTCCGGGACGCGGATAGCCAGTCCGTTGCAGGAGCCCCTGGCCGTTGGCAAGCTAGGGACGTGATCATTGACGTTTGGATGCAGCATCCAACGCTGCGTTTTCTCAACCAGGAGATGTTCGAATCTCTGCGGCGTTGGACGAGTCAAGAGCAGCCGCGCGAAGAATTGCCGATCGAGTTGACGCTCGCCTCGATGGATCAGGCAGGCGTGAGCTTCGGGTTGCTCAGCGCGTGGCGGTCCCCCACCGGGGTCTTAATCGGCAACGACGAGGTGCACGGTTGGGTGACTGAGCACCGGGATCAGTTTGCGGGTCTGGCTGCGGTCGATCTCTCCAAGCCGATGGAGGCGGTGCGGGAGCTCCGGCACTGTGTTGAAGAGCTGGGTTTCAAGGGACTGCGGGTCATCCCCTGGCTTTGGGATGCGCCGCCCACCGACCGCCGCTATTACCCGCTGTACGCGACCTGCGTCGAGCTGGGCGTTCCGTTCTTCACGCAGGTGGGGCATACAGGACCGCTAAAGCCCTCCGAGACAGGGCGGCCCATTCCATATATCGACCAGGTCGCGCTGGACTTCCCGGAGCTGGTGATCATCGGCGGCCATATCGGCTACCCCTGGACCGAAGAAATGATCGCGGTCGCCCGCAAGCACGAGAACGTCTACATCGACACCTCGGCGTACACCGCCAAGCGCTACCCACCAGAGCTGGTCCGCTACATGCAAACGACCAGCGGACGGCGAAAGGTCCTATTCGGCACCAACTATCCGATGATCCTTCATCCGCACGCGCTGCAAGATCTCGACGCTCTTGGTCTTGACGAGGAAACCCGCGGCCTGTTTCTCGCCGGCAACGCGCAACGCCTGCTCGACGTCGCCAAGCACGCCTCGATCTGACTGCGTCAAGCGACTGACGCGATTCCTGATCCATCGAGTCTGAGAAAGAGGACCGGATGACGAACCCCATCACGCCGACCGACCTCATGCGGCTGCTCGACATCGAGTTCGACGAGATCACGCCGATACTCGTGCGCGGGTCGATTGCCGCCGACGAGCGCCATCACCAGCCATGGGGAATTGTGCACGGCGGCCTGTACACGACGGCGATCGAGAGCTTCGCGACGGCTGGCGCGTTCGCGGCAGTCGAGGATCGCGGGCAGCAGGCGGTCGGAGTTTCGAACGACACTGATTTTCTGCGTCCTCACCGCGCGGGCCGCCTGCAGGTCGCTGCGGCGGCGGTCCACCAAGGCCGCACCCAGCAGCTCTGGCAGGTCGAGATCCGGCGGCCCGCGGATGACAAGCTCGTCGCGCGCGGCCAGGTGCGGCTGCAGAACGTTGAGGCGACCACATGAGTCTCCGCCCCGAACGGTCTCGCGAGGACTGGGGAGCGCCCCGGAGCAAGACCGTCACCTGGTGTGACCCTTCGACCCTGGCTGCCGCGGCGGCGAAGCTCGACGGCCGCGAGTTCATGCAGGCGATCAGTGACGGTCGGCTGCCCGGACCACCGATGGCGAGCCTCGTCGGCGCCCGCCTCGTGTTCGTCGGCGACGGCGAAGTGCGTTTCCTCTGCGTGCCCGACGAGTCCACATACAACCCACTCGGGGTCGTCCACGGAGGGCTGCTGTGCACGATGCTCGACTTCGCGGCCGGTGCCGCCGTCCACACCCGTCTCCCGGCTGGAGCCGGGTTCTCATCGATCGAGATCAAGGTCAGCTATCTCAAGCCGCTGCGCGCTGAAGCCGGCGAGATCGACGTCCACGGGGAGGCGCTCCGGGTCGGCGGACGAGTCGCGTTCGCCCAGGCGCACGCCCGCGACGCCGGAGGCGAGCTCGTCGGCCACGCCACGTCGTCGTTAGCCGTGCTCCGACGCTGACACGCCTTTGGACCGGTGGGTGTTACGCCACCCCGGACTTCGTCGAGTTCACGTAGGCGCGTACGTCCGCGGCGGGCTCGGAGTAAGCGTCGCCGAGAGCAGTCTCGATCGCGGTCATGTACTCATCGCACCATGGCGGAAGCTCGTAGTCGATCGCTCGCAGAAACTCGAGCGTCGCGGCCAGGCGAATGTCGGCGATCGACGGCCTCGAGCCGCCGATGAACTGCTTCCCGTCCAGGAAGAAGACTCGGTAGGCCTCGAGTGGCCGCGCAAGGGCTGCCGCGGCATCGCTCTGCGCCTTTGCCTTCATCTCCGGATCGGCGTCGGAGGAGCCAACTTCGCCGGGGTACTGCGGGAAGCCCAGCGTCGGATACGTGGCCCGCGCGACGAGCGGATAGAGCGTTCCGATCAGGTAGAACATCGCGCTGTCGACCATCGCGCGCTGTGCCGGGTCGGTGGGGTACAGCTCGTTCAGCCCGTGCTTGTTTGACAGGTACTGCATGATCGCGCAGCTCTCCCAGAGCGAGCCGTTGGGAAGACCGGCCTCCTCGAGCAGCGGCGTCAGGTCGGCCGGGTCCTTTGCCAGGAACTCCGGGGTGCCCTTCTTGCCCCAGACATCGATCTCCTCGAAGTCGAGGCCCGCCGCGCGCACGAAGATGCGGACGGACAGGTTGTTGACGCTCGGCGTCAGGATGCTCAGCGTGTTGGCAGCCATTGGTCCTCCTAATCGCTGGATCGCAACGTGTTCAGCTGCTGGTAGGGGTGCTTCGGCGATCGGTCCTCCGAGAGCGACTCCCGGGACCGGCGGACGAGCGCCTCGATCGCATCGGCGAGGTGGATCTGGTCGATGTTGTAGTCGCCACGTTCCACCCGGAGCTTGTGGGCCTCGAGCAGGACATCGGTGTGGGCGAAACCGCGTGGCGGTTCGAAACGGTAGGACGCGAGCTCGATCAACAGACCGAGCGGATCCTCGAAGTAGATCGAGTCCATGAAGCCGCGGTCCTTGACACCGCTGTGGCGGATCCCGCGCTCCTCAAGCCGCTCCACCGCCTGTCGGAAGGTCGCTTGCGAGACCGCGAGAGCGAGGTGGTGCACGCAGCCGACCTCGGTGGGTGTGCGTTGCGGCTCGGGCACCCGGTCCTCGTTTGTGAAGACCGTGATCAGTCGGCCGTCGCCCGGATCGAAATACAGGTGGCTCTCAGAAGCCCGGTCGAGGTTCGGCTGCTCGAACACGAATGGCATCCCCAGGATGCCCTCCCAGAAGTCGATCGACGTCTGTCGGTCGGCTCCCACAAGCGTGATGTGGTGGACGCCCTGGCTTTGAAGCTTTCGCATCGGCCGCTCTTCTCGACTAGCGCTCGATAAGTTTGGACTTGTAGTCGCTTCGCTGCAAGCTGCCCCACGGAACGAGATCGATCCGCGTCTGGACGATGAGCACGGCACGCAGCCTTCCGCGAATGGATTCGGCCAGCGCGGGGTCAGTGCTGCGCCCCTGCGCGAGCTCGACGGTCACGGGTAGCGGCGGCTCCTGTTTGACGCCCGCTGCCTGAGCCCTGATGACGATGTGGCCGCTCACTTCCGGTGCGAATGCGTTCACGACCTCGCGGACGGCGGATGGGAACACGTTCACCCCCCGCACGATCAGCATGTCGTCGGTGCGTCCAAGGCAGCGGACGCGCGGACTGGTGCGGCCACATCGGCACGGCCCGGTTCGGACCTCGACGTGGTCGCGCGTTCGAAATCGCAAGAGTGGCGCGGCGCGATGCCGGAGGTGCGTCAGCACCAGCTCGCCCCTCGCTCCGTCCTCGAATGCGAGCGGGGTACCCGTCGCGGGATCGATCAGCTCAGCGTGGACGAACCCGCGAGCCCCGAGGTGCATGCCATGCTGCTCTTCGCACTCGCCCCATAGCGACACGCCAATGTCGCCGATCCCCATCGCTTCGGTGACCTTCGCCCCCCACCCGGCTTCGAGCCTCGCCCGGAATGCGGGCTCCCCGCCGCCGGGCTCCCCGGCGACGAGGACACGTTCCACGCTTGACGTGCGCAGGTCCACGTTCCGCTCCGCCGCCGCTTCGATGAGGTGGGCGGCGTAGGAGGGCGTGAGCACCACGGCCCGCGGGCGAAGGAGCTCGATCGCGAGTAGCAGGCGTTCGCTGTTGCCGGTCCCGACCGGGATGTGACATGTGCCGAGGCGGTCGAAGGCGGCGAGCGCCGCACCTGCCACGAACGGTCCGGCGTTGTATGTCGAGACGAGCCGGTCGCCAGCGGCGATTCCGGATGCCGCGTAGCTGCGCGCCGATCCGGTGACCCAGTTGTCGAGATCGGCGGTCGTCAGGGGGACGTAGCTCGGGACGCCGGTCGTGCCGCTCGTGGAGTAGATCCGCACGATCTCCGATGGCTCCGCGCAGAGGTGCGCTCCGATCGGATTCTCAGGTGTGCACGTCGCCTTCAGCTCCCGCTTGTGCGTCAGCGGCAGTTGCGCAATCTGTTCAAGCCCGCCGGCGGCGCTGGCCGAACTGAAGCCTGCTGCCGCCAGCTTTTCGCGATAGAAGGCCGAGCGCTCGAACAGGTACGCGAGCTGGTCGCGATAGCGCGCGTCGTCGAGAGCAAGCTGCTCCGCCCACGGACGTGTCTCGACGTCAGGCGCCAGGATCACTTGGAGACCCTTCTCGCCCGCGCTCGTAGACGATGGCTTCCTCCGCCCCCGCCGCCATCAGGAAGCCAACGGGATGCTGTTGCTCCTCGATCAGGTGCGCGAGCAAGCCAGCCGTCCGCGCGAGGATCGGGACGGCCTTGACCGCGGAAGACGGGAATCCAAGATCGAGCATCACAGCGGCGATCGGCATCGAGACGTTCATCGTGAGCGGCTTGCCCCAGGCCACCGCCACGCTGTCGCGCAGACACCGCGCGAGCAGCACGTGGGGTCCACTGACCTCGCGAGCATCAGCGAGCTCGAGAATCCGCTCGGCGCGAGGGTCGAGCGGCCGATGCACCGGATGGCCGAATCCCGGTGCCCTCCCGCCCGCGGCGTGGATTGATCCCGCGATCGACTCTGCGACAGATCCAGGTGAGCGACCTGACATCACCTCAAGCTGAGCATGCTCGAGGAGCCGGGCGCACTGCTCCGAGGTTCCCAGAATCACCGGTCCGCACCCGAGGATCCCCGCGGCCACGGCGCCCTGTAGCGATCCCGGGTCGGCGGCGAGCGTCATCCGCGCCGCGATGTTCGTGGGCATCATCCCGTGCTCGGCGATCGCCACCAGCAGCAGGTCCAGGAAGAATCGCTGGTCGTCCGTCGGTTCGTGGCCCGTCACCAACAGGTAGAAGTACTCGGTGAAACTCATCCGGCCCATCAGATCCCCGCACAAGTCCCGCCCCCGCACCTCGACACGGTCCTGGTAGGCGTGACTGATGTGGCTGACCGGATCAGTGGCGCTCCCGATCTGCATGGCTGATTCCCTCCGCTCGCTCGTTGACCGGCTCAAACCACTCGCCGTGCAGTCTCGACGATCCCCGCGGGGTTTGCGACGTCCTGCTCGATCGGGCTGGTGGCAGGGTGTGTTCGTGAAGGCTGTCGATTGTCGATTCCCGGGGCGCCTATGCGTCGTATAGACATTCAGGCCGTTTTTGACTCACGACGAGCGACCAGTCGGTCTTGAAGCTCAAGCTCGGCGACCGGATCAAACTCAGCGCCGCGCAGTTCGAACGGTTCTCCAGGGCGTTCTTGAACGAGATCCAAGCCAAATTCATCTAAGGCCGCAGATTCGAAGCAGCAGGGAACAGTCCGTGTCTCCAGCCGCGGATCCGGCCGAGGGTACGGTCGCGTCTCAGCTTC
>Ga0187808_10000324_pt1 | contig 14024 bp, 20 predicted proteins | sample NC_wetland_sal_i_5_FD_132427 | JGI IMG/M metagenome (GOLD analysis project Ga0187808, IMG submission 132427) | Wetland sediment microbial communities from Neuse River Estuary, North Carolina, USA - ASW_3 | ecosystem: Environmental > Aquatic > Freshwater > Wetlands > Sediment | place: USA: North...
AGGTGGCGATCACGCAGGCGCTTGTGTCCAGCCCGGGGCTGCTCGTCCTCGACGAGGCGTGGACCGGGCTCGACCAGGCCGCGCGCGGCGCCCTCGACGCCGCGGTCACCGAGCGCGTCGCCGGTGGCGGTGCGGTGATGTTCGTCGATCACGAACAGGCGCGGCTGGCCGGCCGGATCAGCGAGCGCTGGCAACTCGACGGCAGCGGCCGGGTCACCGTCGTCGCGGGCGGGTCGGGCGCCCCCGCCAGGCCCGAAGAGGACGACGGCACCGTCGTGATCGACCTGGACGGCGTGGAACCAGAGACGCTCGCCAGGATCGAGAGCCTGCTCGGCGTGCTGTCCTGCACGGCGGCGGCGGCGGCACACGCCACCGTGCGGGTCAGGGCGTCGGGGTCCGACGCGGTGCTGCGGCAAGTGCTGACCTGGGACGGCGTACACGTGGCGGCGGTGCGCGCGGAAAAGGAGGTCGGCCGGTGATCGCGCTGCTGCGGTACCAGACGGCGATCATGCTGCGGTCGCACCGCTGGATCTTCCCCGCCATCGCCTACGCCGCGCTTATCGCCGTCGAGGCCGCCGGCTCGGCGACGCTCGCAGAAGGGCTCGGCTGGAGCGCGGCGATGCTGGTCCCGGTGGTCGCCTTCCTCACCCGGTCGATGCTGATGGCCGAACCTGACGCCGCCCGGGCGTGCGTCGCCGCGGCGGCCGGCCCGATCCGGGCCCAGCTGGCGACCTTGCTGACCGCGTTCGGCGGCGGGATCGTGCTCGCCGTCGTCGGCGCCTGCTTCACGCTGCTGACCAGCGAGTCCGTCGCGAAGAACCCCCAGCACGGGCTGCTCGGGAAGGTCACGGCGACGTTCGCCCACCCGCAGGTGCTGGCGGCGGGGCTGGTCACGGCCGTGATCTGCCTGCTCGTCGGGGCGGCCGTCGGCGCGCTGTGCAACCCGCCGCTGTTGCGCCACCCGGCCGCGGCCATGCTCGCCACGCTGGCGGCGGCGATCTTCGCGCTCGCCTCCGACGTCTCCCCGGCGGGCGCCGCGCTGCGGCTGAGCAGCGCGGCGCAGTCACAGCCGCAGGCGGCGCAGTGGCCGGGCCTCGTCCCGCTGGTCGCGTCCCTGTGCCTGGTGGCGGTCACGTGGGGCGCTTCCGTCGTCGCGGCCGCGAACCGCGGCTGATCCTGGAGGCCGATGATGCGGCGGACCAACCCGGGTAGGCCCACCCGTCTTCCCCACCCGGGGCGGAGTGCGGGCGGCTGGACAGACGGGCGGGGACCGTTCGGAATAATGGGTTGGAATTTCTTACCAAGCTCCGGCGGGTTGCCTGGTGACCCTGTTCAGGCGGTTGAAGACGTTGACGACCGCGATGGCCAGGACGAGTGCGGCCATGCCCGGCTCGTCGTAGTGCCTGGCGGCTTCGTCCCAGATCTCGTCCGGCACGGGGTCGGTGCTGTCGGCGAGCCGGGTCGCCGCCTCGGTGAGGGCGAGCGCGGCGCGCTCGGCGTCGGAGAAGTATGGCGCCTCGCGCCAGGCGGCGACGGTGGCGAGGCGCTCGGCGGTCTCGCCGGCCTTCGTCGCCGACTTGACGCCGCCGTCCACGCAGGCGCTGCAGCCGTTGATCTGGCTGGCCCGCAAGTGCACGAGGGCGAGCGTCGGCGCCGGGACGAACTGCTCGACCCGGACGTGGGGATGCGCGCCGACGAGGCCGCGGCGGGGCTGGGCGCGGCCTCCAGAATCAGCCGGAGCGGACGCGGTCGCTCGCTGGCTGTCCGGCCGGGCGCGCGGCGCGCGGCTCGCGCCGCTCGACGGCGAGCCGGGCGCGGTGTGGGCGGTCGGCGGGAGGGTGCGCGTGGCGTTCTGGTTCACGATCGCCGTCGACGGGCGGATCGCGCGCATCGACCTGATCGGCTCGCCAGACGAACTCGGCACGCTGGACATCGAGATTGCGGACGTGCCTCGATAGGGTACGCCATGTCACGTCACCGCATGACGGAGGAAACGATGGCCGACCCGAGAGTGCTTGGGATTGTGCTGGCAGGCGGCGCGGGCACCCGCCTGGCCCCGCTCACGGACGACCGGGCGAAGCCGGCCGTGCCGTTCGGCGGCGTGTACCGGCTCGTCGACTTCGCGCTGTCGAACCTGGCCAACAGCGGCATCAGGAAGATCTGCGTGCTCACCCAGTACAAGAGCCACAGCCTGGACAGGCACATCTCCACCACCTGGCGGATGAGCGACCTGCTCGGCAACTACGTGACGCCGGTGCCGGCGCAGCAGCGGCTCGGGCCGCAGTGGTACACCGGGTCGGCGGACGCGATCTTCCAGTCGATGAACCTGATCAACGACGAGAACCCGGACCTGGTGGTGGTCGTCGGCGCCGACCACGTGTACCGGATGGACCCGCGGCAGATGATCGCGCAGCACCTCGAGTACGGCGCCGGCGCCACGGTGGCGTCGATTCATGTCTCGCGGCAGGACGCGAAGTCGTTCGGGATCGTGGGGGTGGCCGCGGACGGCCGGACGATCGACCGGTTCCTCGAGAAGCCGTCCGATCCGCCGACGCTGCCGGACAACCCCGAGGAGTCGTACGCCTCGATGGGCATCTACGTGTTCGACACGAAAGTGCTCGTCGACGCGCTGCGCCGGGACGCCGCGAACCGCGAAAGCCGGCACGACATCGGCGGCAACATCATCCCGCTGCTTGTCGGCGACGGCGCCGCGCTGGCGTACGACTTCGAGCTCAACGAGGTCCCCGGCGCCACGGCCCGCGACCACGCGTACTGGCGTGACGTCGGGACGATCGACGCGTACTTCGACGCGCACATGGATCTGCGCACCGTGGACCCGGTGTTCAACCTGTACAACTACCGCTGGCCGATCCTGACCCACATGGCGGCGCTGCCCCCGGCCAAGTTCGTGCACGAGGAGGGGGACCGGGTCGGGCGTGCGATCGACAGCCTGGTCAGCAACGGCGTGATCGTCTCCGGCGGCCTGGTCAGGCGGTCCGTGCTGTCCCCCGGGGTGCGGGTGAACAGCTGGGCGCAGGTCGACCAGGCGGTGATCTTGCACAACGTCGTGATCGGCCGGCACGCGGTCGTGCGGGACGCGATCATCGACAAGAACGTAGTGGTGCCCGAGGGGGGGCAGATCGGGGTGGACAAGGAGCACGACAAGGCGCGCGGGTTCGCCGTGTCGCCGGGCGGGATCACCGTGGTCGGCAAGGGGCAGGAGGTTCCGTTGTGACGGCTGGGGGGCTTAAGGTCGCGCTGCTCACCCGCGAGTACCCGCCGAACGTGTACGGCGGCGCGGGCGTGCACGTGGAGTACCTGTCCCGCGCGCTGGCCGGGCTCGTGGACGTGACGGTGCACTGCCAGGGGGGCCCGGACGGGCGGGAGGGGGTGGTCGCGCACCATCCGTGGGCCGGGCTCACCGACCAAGTGCTGCGGATCTTCTCGGTGGACCTGTCGATGGCCGACAGCGTGGCGGGCGCGGACGTGCTGCACTCACACACCTGGTACGCCAACCTGGCCGGGCACCTGGCGTCCCTGCTGTATGGCGTGCCCCATGTGGTCACCATGCACTCACTGGAACCGCTGCGGCCGTGGAAGGCCGAACAGCTCGGCGGCGGGTACGCGCTGTCTTCGTGGGCCGAGCGGGTGGCTGCCACCTCAGCCGCCGCTGTGGTTGCGGTCTCGGAAGGCATGCGCGCCGATATCCTCTCGGTTTACCCCGAGATTTCGTCCGAACGGACGCGGGTTATCCACAACGGGATAGACACCGCTGAGTACGCGCCGGACGACGATATCGGGGTGCTGTCCCGGCACGGCATCGACCCCGGACGGCCGTACGTGATCTTCGTGGGCCGGATCACCAGGCAAAAGGGCGTGCCGGTGCTGCTGCGGGCCAGCGCCATGCTCGACCCGGCCGCGCAGCTCGTGCTGTGCGCGGGCGCGGCGGACACCCCCGAGCTGCTCGACGCGGTCGCGTCGCTGGTGTCCGGGCTGCAGGCGTCGCGCACCGGTGTGTTCTGGATCCCGGAGATGCTGCCCAAGCGGGAGATCATCCAGCTGCTCTCGCGTGCCACCGTGTTCGCCTGCCCGTCGGTGTACGAGCCGCTTGGCATCGTCAACCTGGAGGCGATGGCCTGCGGGACCGCGGTGGTGGCCTCGCGGGTGGGCGGTATCCCCGAGGTCGTCTCGGACGGGGTGACCGGGCTGCTGGTGCCGCCCGACGACCCGACGGCGCTGGGCGACGCGCTGAACGCGCTGCTGCGGGACCCTTCGCGGGCGGCGATGATGGGCGAGGCCGGACGGGCGCGCGCCGTCAAGGAGTTCAGCTGGGATTCGATCGCGGCGCAGACCGCGGCGCTGTACGAGGAACTGGTTCTATCGTGACAGGTCGTTACAGGATCCGGACGGCGAGCAAGCACGCGTCGTCGCCGGTGTCCGAGCCGGCGCTGGCCAGGATCCGCGCGGCGTAGCTGTCCAGGTCGGCGTCGACAGGGACAGCCTTGGCCGCGAACTCGGCGAGAGCGTCGCTGATCGAGGCGGCGCGCCGCTCGATCAGCCCGTCGGTGTACAGCAGCAGGATGTCGCCGGAGCGCATCGGGAGGGTGAGCTGCTCGTACCTGGCGGCCATGTCCACGCCGAGCAGCATCCCCTCGGGCATCGGCTGCACCGCGGCGACGCCGCCGCGCACCAGCACCGGTGGCAGGTGCCCGGCCCTGGCCCAGTGCAGCATGCGGGCGTCGGGCTCGTACCGGCAGCACACCACGGTCCCCGTGTCGCCCTCGGTGAACAGGGTGGCCGCGAAGTTCAGCTGGGTGACCAGTTCCAGCGGCTCCGTCGTGGTAGCGGCGAGGCCGCGCAGCGCGTTGCGGGCCGCCACCATGCCGGTCACCGCGTCGATGCCGTGCCCGGCGATGTCGCCGACGACGAACAGCAGGTCGCCGCCCGGCAGCTTGAGCGTGTCGTACCAGTCCCCCGCCACCAGGTAGCCCGCCTGCGCGGGGCGGTAGCGCACCGCTATCTCGACCCCTTCGGCCTGCCCGAGGCGCGTCGCCGCCGGCATGATCGCGCGCTGCAGCCGGATCGCGAGCTCGTGTTCCTCCGCGGCGCGCTGCTCACTGTCGGCGAGCTGGTCGCGGGCCGCGGCGAGGGCGACCTGGGTGCGGTACAGCGGCGAGACGTCCTGGAACGCGCCGCGCAGCGCCACCGGCTCCCCGTTCTCGAGCACCGGCTCGGCGAACACCCGGACCTGCCTGACGACGCCGTCTTCTGGACGCACGATCCGGAACAGCACGGCGGCCGGCTCCCGCTGCCGCAGCAGCGACTGCCGGAACCGGCGCAGCAGGGGGCGGTCGGCGGGGACCACGAAGTTGTTCAGATCGGCCATCGGGATCGGCTGTTTTGCGGGGTCCAGGCCGAAGATGGCGTACGCCGTCTGGGTCCAGCGGACCGTCCGCGTCCTGAAGTCCTCGTCCCAGCCGCCAAGCTGGCCCAGCCGCTGCACGTGACCGAGCAGTTCGGCCAGGCGGCTGTCCTCCCCCGCCGATCGCCGGCGCCAGGTGAAGACCACGTATCCGGCATGGCGCGCGGCGTGCAGGTCCGCGATCTTCGCGGTATCTGTATCCCCTGTCAGGGGGCCTGTGCGCGGCATCGCGACCGGGCCGGTCACCCGCTGCGGGACGCCGTCCGCGAGCACCCGCACCGCCCTGGTGAACAGGCCATCGTCGGACTTGCTGTCCGGGTATGCCTGCAGCAAGGTAAGTCCCGCCAGTCGCGCGACGGGACGGCCAGCGGGGTCGACGTAACCCGGGCTGAGGTGCACGATCTCGAAGTCGGTCGGCGTGCCGCCTGTCGTCACCGGGCGGACGACGAGGACCGACTCTGCCACCTGGTCGAGCAGCCCGAATACAGCCGGGTCGACGCTCTGGTCCGCTTGAGACGGACCGGAGCCGACAGCCCGGCCAGGCAGCTGTTCATTGGTGGCCGTCAACAATCGCCTCCCGTGCCGCAACCACCCCCGTCGCGGTGATGCCAGCACGCTATCACTACGGCAAGAGAGTGACCGGTCACAGCGCCGTTGCAACGGCAAAGAAATGCGGCGTATGGGATTCCGTTATGACTGACACGCATTGCGGTCATCACAATCATGTTGGGCGGGTGCGAGTGCGGGGCGCGGAGGCTCGGCCGCCGTACGTCTTGCCGCGGTTCTCCCGAGCCCGCGGGTTGGCGGCCCTGGGGTCAGAAGGCCCCGCGTGGTCCTTCTCGACCCACCGGTCGCCTTTCCTTTGCCACTTGCGCTTGAGCGCCGAATAGGCAACGCGGTGCGCGCGCTCGCCATCGCCGTATTGCTCGGCGGCGCTGTCATGTGCCTTGGCGAAGGTCTCTTGCGCCTTTTTCGGCGAACGCCTGATCGTGGCGGGGAGTTCTTCCTTGACAGGCTCTCCGCTCTTGCTGGTCTTCGGCATGATTCCTCCTTCTACGGTCCGCGTTCGCCTTGGCGACGGCGTGCGAAAGGAAACCCGAACCAGAGCCCGCCGAACAGGGCAGCCACGAAGACCGTGATCACTGCCGCTGGCAGGAGACTGGCGACGAAACTGGTCACAAGCAGGACCGCTACCGACACCGCCAGTCCGACGGCGGCCAGCCCGGCGGTCGCCATCGTGTTAGCCGAACGGACCAGGCCCTCCTTCAACCCGCGACGGAAGGTCAGCCTGTGATAGGCCACGGGTCCGAGCAGCAGTGCGGTAGCGACCGCGGACAGCAGCAGGCACGTGAGGTACAGATCACGCTGGGTGCCGCTTAGCCGGGCGAACCTGTTGGTGAACGGCAGCGAGAGCAGGAAGCCGAACAGCACCTGGACGCCCAGCCCCGCCACCCGCAGTTCCTGCAGCAGTTCGGCGAGGTTGCGGTCGTCCCGCTGTGCCTGTGACTCCTCTCGCGGGTCAGGCTCGTTTCCTGGCACGGGCTACCAGCGGTACCAACGGCCTCTCGACGAGCCTTCGCCGACCCGCACCAAGAAACCGAGCAGCCAGAGAACAAGGACCACTAGCGCGATCCACCACAGCACGTGGATGGCGAACCCAAGGCCGCCGAGAACCAGTGCGAGCAGCAGGACCAGCAGAATGATGCCCATAACTACCTCCTTTCTCCGTCGTGGAGAATGTCTTCGTCGTGGAGAGGCCCGAAGTCATGGCCCCCCCGGGGCCGCCTGCAAGTACCCGGCAGGCCACACTTCACACCAGCACCGACTCGACCGCTGAATTCGCTACTGTGGCGCGGTGGGAACTCAGGTGATCGTGCTCAACGGCGGATCCAGTTCGGGGAAGTCGGGGATCGTCCGGTGCCTCCAAGCGGTCCTGTCGGATCCGTGGCTGGCCTACGGGGTGGACGGGCTGGTCGAGGCGATGCCCCCATCCCGCACGCCAGGGGCGGGGATCGAGTTCGGGTCGAGCGGAGAGGTCATCGTCGGGCCGGAGTTCCGCGCGATGGAGGCGGCGTGGATGGCCGGGATCGCCGCGATGGCGCGAGCCGGGGCACGGATTATCGTGGACGACGTGTTCCTCGGCGGGGCACAATCACAGCAGCGGTGGATGTCGGCGCTTGCCGGGCTCGCGGTGCTGTGGGTCGGCGTGCGGTGCGAAAGCTCGGTCGCTACCGGCCGGGAGATCGCGCGTGGTAACAGGAACATCGGGATGGCCGCGTCCCAGGCCGAGATCGTCCACCGCGGTGTGGTCTACGACCTGGAGGTAGACACGACGCACACGCAGGCCCTGGAGTGCGCGCAGGTCATCGCCGCCGCTCTAGTTCGCGCGGGAGACTAGCCCCCCGGTCGCCACGCTAGCGCTGGCTGTCCCTGTTCATGATCACGAAATTGCACCGCACCGTGTTTTCGCTGCATGCGGTCGGGTAGCCGAAGCGGACATTCGTCACACCAACAACAACAGCAAGCCGAGTTCGCCCACCCAGTCGCACGCCCGAACGCGTAGCTGGCGGCGCGGGCGACCCGGCTGGGAAGGCCGAAATGAAAGGCAACATGCGCGCGGCGATCGCACTCGGCATCGGGTATGCGCTGGGCAGAAAGAAGAGGCTGCGCACCGCGACACTGATGGCAGCCGTCGCGGCGTTCGGCAGCTCAAGCGCCGGCGGCCTGGTCCTGCAGCGAGGGCTCAAGGTGCTGAGCAACACCGACGCCCTCGGCAAGCTCGCGCCGCAGCTCGGCGATCTCGCTGACACGGTGCGTGGCGACCTGCTGGACGCGGGCAAGGCCGCGGTCGGCGCGGCCGTCAGCAACCAGGTCGACTCGCTGACCAGCTCGATTCACGAGCGGGCGGAGCGGCTTCGCAACCCAGGCGACGTGGCGGCGGCAGGTGCCGACCAGGCGACAGAAGCCGCGGGTACCGCGGGCCGGGCAGCGTCCTCCGGTGCCCGGCGCACCACGTCCACGGCAGGCGGCGCGGCCCGGAAGGCAACCGGCCGCGGCAGCGCCGACGGGCCCGACGAGGATGACCGCGACGTGGACGCTCTCGACGACGACTACGAGGCCGACGACTACGAGCCGGACGACTACGAGCCGGGCGAGGAAGACGCGGGCGAGGAAGACGCGGGCGAGCCGGACGAGGAAGACATGGGCGAGCCGGACGACGGCGGCGCTCGCGGGCGACGCGCGGCGCAGGAGCGGCGCGACGGCGGCCAGCGCCGCTCCCCCGTCAGCCGGGCGAGGAGGTAACAGCGTGGCAACGGAGAATAAGACCAACGGGCCGATGGACCGGCTCAAGAACGAAGCGAGCGGTCTGGTCGGCGCGCTCGCCGATCGGGCCACGACGTCGCTGCTCGGCAAGGTGGAAGGCGCGACCGGGCGGCTCAGCGACTATGTGGAGGGCGGCGGTCCCGGGCTGATGGCCGCGGTGACCGGCGCCAAGAGCCTGGCCGAGGGCAAGTCACCGGCCAGGTCCGCCTTCAGCGCGGGGTTCGCGGGCATCAAGGAGAAGGTCTCCGGCCTGTTCGGCGGCAAGAAGGGCGGCCAGGCGGGCCGCCAGAAGCTCAAGGTCACCAGCATCGCGGAGACGATCGACGTGGGTGTCCCCCGCCAGGTCGCCTACAACCAGTGGACTCAGTTCCGGGAGTTCCCGACCTTCACGAAGAAGGTGGAGAACGTCGACCAGGAAGAGGATCAGAAGCTCCACTGGAAGGCACAGATCTTCTGGTCGCACCGTGAGTGGGACGCCAACATCCTGAAGCAGGTCCCCGACGAGTGCATCGTATGGCGCTCCAAGGGCGCGAAGGGGCATGTCGATGGCGCGGTGACGTTCCACGAGGTGACTCCGGACCTGACCAGGATCCTGCTCGTCCTGGAATACCACCCGCAGGGCCTGTTCGAGCACACCGGGAACATCTGGCGGGCACAGGGCCGTCGCGCCCGGCTTGAGCTCAAGCACTACCGGCGCCACATCATGTCCAACGTGCTGCTCAACCCCGACGACGTCGAGGGCTGGCGCGGGGTGATCGAGGACGGCGAAGTGGTCAAGGACCACGAGACCGCCCTCGAAGAGGAGCAGCGCGACCGCGGCGAGCAGCCGGACGAGAACCAGCCGGACGAGAACCAGCCGGACGAGGAGTCGGCGGACTACGAGGCCGGCGAGGGGCCCGAGGCGCGACAGGACGACGAAGCAGGCGACGAGGAAGGCCCGGAGGACGAGTACGCCGAGGACGCCGACGGGGAGGCTGAGCCGGCGCGCGGCCGCGGGCGCGGTCCCGACGAGCGGCCCGCCCCGCGGCGCCGAGCCGGCGTCGGCAGCGCCGCCCGCACGCGGCGGGCCGCCCCGGCCAGGGTCGGCCGTAGCCGATAACACCCGAGGACAGGGAGTGAGGAAATGACCACAGCAATGCAGCCATCGGGCGGAGGCGGAGGGGGCTTCGCGCGGCCGAACGCCTCCGGCCTGGCCGACGTCCTCGACACGATCCTGGACAAGGGGCTCGTGATCGACGCGTACGTGCGGGTGTCGTTGGTCGGCATCGAACTGCTCACCGTCGACGCGCGCATCGTGATCGCGAGCGTGGACACCTACCTGCGGTTCGCCGAGGCCGTCAACAGGCTCGACATCTCGCAGGAGAAGGAAGGCCTGCCCGGGCTCATCGGAGACCTGGAGCATAACGGCGCGAAGAACAAGACCAAGGGCGCCCTCGAGGCGGCCGGCGACAAGCTGCGCGAGTTCGCCGGCGGATACGAGGAACCGCAACGCGCCGGGCGCCGTTCCCGCCGGGAAGGAGACTGACATGGCCGTTCAGGACACGGACACGCGCAAGCCCGCCGTCTACGTCTACGGGATCCTGCCCGCTGACATCGAACTCGAGCCCGGCGCGGCCGGCGTCGGGGATCCGCCCGGCGAGGTCCGGGTGGTTCGCCGCGGTGATCTGGCGGCCCTGGTCAGCGACGTTGACCTGACCAAGCCGCTGGGCCGGCCGGACGACCTGTTCGCGCACGAAGGGCTGCTCGACGCCGCTGCTGCCGAGGTGCCGGTGCTCCCGCTGCGCTTCGGTGCCCTGGTGTCCAGCGATGACGCGGTCGCCGAAGAGCTGCTCCAGGGCCATCGCGATGAATTCGTGACCGCGCTGAGCCAGCTCGAAGACCGCGTCGAGTACGTGGTCCGGGGACGTTACGACGAGCAGGGGATCCTGCGCGAGGTCCTTGGGGGAAACCCGCCGGCGGCGCGGCTAGCCAACCAGATCAGGGGCGCCGATCCCGACGCCACTCGCGAGCTGCGGATACAGCTCGGAGAGATCCTGAACTCCGAGGTGGCGGCCAAGCGCGAGAAAGACACCCGCGCGGTCGGCGACGCCGTGGATGGCCTGGTCGAGGCGAGCGTCGTGCGTCCGCCGAGCAGCGAGCTCGACGCGGTGTACATCGCCCTTCTGGTGAGGACCGACGCCGTGGACGACCTGGAGGAGGCGGTGTCGCGATTGGCCAACGACTGGGCAGGCAGGGTCGACCTGAACCTGATCGGCCCGCTCGCCGCCTACGACTTCGTCGGCGCGCCCGCCGCGACAGCGGCTGCGACGGCCCACAGGGAGCTGACATGAACCCGCTTACGTGGCCGTTCAAGCTCCCGCTACGTCCGGTGCACGCCGTGATCTCGCTCGCGGAGGCCATCGACGAGCAGGCCCAACGAGAGCTCCGTGACCCGGCCCGGGTCAGGCGGGAGCTCGAAGAAGCACAGCGGCGGGCGGCGGCCGGCGAGATCTCGGATGAGGAGCTCGCCGAAATCCAGAACGCAGCGATGAGAAACCTCATCCCGACCGCGGACCCCAGCCGCCCGCCCGCCGCCGGTCGCGATGACGACAGGAGGTGACTGACATGACGGAACAGCGGCGCGTCCGCGCCGACGGCGGCCAGGCAGCAGCGGATCCTCCGCCACTGACCGCCGCCGAGGTAGGGCGTTACGGGATGCGGCAGATCGCCGAGCTCACCGGTAAGGAGCCGGAAGGCGTGACCGGCGTGGTGCCGGCGGAAGATGGCTGGCTCGTCACCGTCGAGGTGGTGGAGACCCGGCGGATCCCCGCCTCGACCGACCTGCTGGCGACCTACGAGACCGAGATCGCACCGGACGGTGAGCTGGTCTCGTATCGGCGCGTGCGCCGCTACGCGCGCGGCCGCGGTGACAGCGTTGGGGATGACGCATGATCGAGGGGAACATCGCCGCGGCCGGCGCGGGGGCCGCGCAGAGTTACGGGACCGCGAGTGTGGCTAGCGGCCGCGGGTCCGCGAACCTGGGCGACATCTTGGAGCGCATCCTCGACAAGGGCCTCGTGATCGCCGGTGACATTCAGGTCAACCTGCTCGACATCGAGCTGCTCACGATCAAGCTGCGGCTGGTGATCGCCTCGCTCGATACCGCTAGGGAAGTCGGCATCAACTGGTGGGAGAACGATCCCTGGCTGAGCGCGGACGCCTCGCGGCGCGCGGAAGAACGTGAACTAGCCGCGGAAAGCGACCTGCGCGCGGAGAACCGTCGGCTGCGTGGCCTCGTCAGCGAACTGGAAGCCGGCGAGAACGGCGGGAACCGGGCCACACGGGAGCGGAGGGAACGATGACTTACGAGGGCGTCTGGGTGTACGCCATCGCCGATCACGCCGACGGGGACGTTTTCCTGCCCGCTGGGGTGGCCGGCACACTGGTACGCGCCATGACCGCCGGGGGGCTGACGGTGCTGGCCAGCAATGTCGACCTAGCCGAGTTCGGCGAGGCGGCGCTGCGCCGGAACCTGGCGAACTTGGCATGGCTGGAGGAAGTGGCACGGGCACACCACGACGTCGTGCACGCGGCCGCCCGGCTGTTCCCCGTGCTTCCGGCCCGGTTCGCCACCGTCTACCACGGCGATGCCAGCATGGTCGCCGCGTTCGCCGAGCGGGGCGACCAGTTGCGTGCCGCGCTCGCCCGGGTCGGCGGGCGCATGGAGTGGGGCGTGAAGGTGTATGCCGTGCCGAAACAGCGCGGCGCGGAGCCGGTCGCGGCTCGGCCGGCCGCACCTGGCGCGGGGATGGCTTACCTGAAGCGACGCCAATCGGAGATCTCGGCGAAGCGCGAGTCGTCGCGGACCGCCGTGGCGAGCGCGCGGGAGGTGCACGTCGGACTGTCCGGGCATGCCGCGCGGACACGGCTGTACCCGCCGCAGGCGCCCGCGCTCAGCGGGACGAAGGAGCCGATGCTGCTCAACGCGGCCTACCTGCTCGACGCAGGCGGCGCCGCCAGGTTCGCCTCGGTCGTCGCCGACGCCGCGGCCGCGCATCCCGACCTGCGGCTGGACCTCACCGGACCGTGGCCGCCGTACTCGTTCGCCGGGCAGGAGGCCTGACGGGCGCCGCCCGCGGCCGCGTCCCGGCCCGACTGCCGCCGGACTTTCCGGCCGAGCGGGTCGCGCTGGTGGACCTGCTGGACCGGGTGCTCGCGGAGGGCGTGGTAGTGACCGGGGAGATCACCTTGTCGATCGCGGACGTCGACCTCGTCACCGTGTCGCTGCGCGCGCTGCTGGCTTCCGTCAGCACTCTGAACCGCGAGGAGGGTAGATGACGCATCCGATCTGCCGCCGGCTCGACGCCGGCGACGACCCGCGGGCCGCCGAACGCGGGCTCGCCAGCCTTGTCCTCACCATCGTGGAACTGCTCCGCGAGCTCATGGAGCGGCAGGCGCTGCGCCGGGTGGAGGAAGGCACCGTCACCGACGAGCAAGCCGAGCGGCTCGGCTGCACGCTGATGCGGCTGGACGAGCGGATGAACGAGCTCGTCGAGGAGTTCGGACTGGAGCGGGAGGACCTCAACCTCGACCTCGGCCCGCTAGGCACGCTGCTGCCGAAGGAGTAAGCGCGGGCGTGTCGGGTAGCCGGCGAAACCCAGACGACACAACACACAGGGAGCTTCTCATGCCAAAGCACAACAGCGACCCCGTTCTGGCGCACCTCGTTCGGGCTGTGAACGAATCGACGTACGCGGGCGTGCCGATCACGGTATCCGCGCACGGCAGGGTGCTGACCGGCATGCTCATCGCCCAGGAAACGTACTTCACCGAACTGGTGGAGCGCAGCCCGCTGATGAGCGCGCTGGAGCCCGCGAGCGGGATGCTCGGCAAGGACTACACCAAGGCCGTGAGCGACGAGGCCGACCATCATCTGCACCTTCGCGGCGGCGAGAGGGCCGGCGACGAGCTGGGGCTGTGGCGCATCAGCCTCGAGTCGGTAGACGCGTGGTCGTTCCGCTCCGACGACGGAGCCGCCGCAGAGGACAAGGGGCCGTTCGCCCGGCTGCTGCTGGGTACCTAGCCCTTGATCCGACGCCACTAGCCGCCCCGGGCGCGGGCTTACCCCTCGTGCCCGGGGCGGATTATCACCTGGCGCGCCTTGCCTGTCCCGCCGTGGCGTGTCCCCTCGCCCTTCTCCCCTCCCCGGTCTCCCTTCCCCGGTCTCCCCTCCCCGGTCCCCCCCCCCCCCCCCCCCCCCCCCCCCCCTCCCCCCCCCCCCCCCCCCCCCCCCCCCCCC
>Ga0187808_10000325_pt1 | contig 14024 bp, 9 predicted proteins | sample NC_wetland_sal_i_5_FD_132427 | JGI IMG/M metagenome (GOLD analysis project Ga0187808, IMG submission 132427) | Wetland sediment microbial communities from Neuse River Estuary, North Carolina, USA - ASW_3 | ecosystem: Environmental > Aquatic > Freshwater > Wetlands > Sediment | place: USA: North...
GGAGGAGGCCCACCGGCCGGACTTCCTGAAGATCTACCCCACCCTGGTCCTACCGGGCACCGCCCTCTACGACGACTGGAAGGCCGGCCGGTTCCGGGCCTACGACACCGCGACGGCAGTGGAGCTCCTGGCGACGATCAAGCGGACGATCCCGCCGTGGGTCCGGATCCACCGGATCCAGCGCGACATCCCCGCCCGCCTGGTCGCCGACGGGGTCCGGACCAGCAACATCCGCCAGCTCGCCGTCGCCCGGCTCCGGGCGGAAGGGGGGCAGTGCCGCTGCCTCCGCTGCCGGGAGCCCGGCCGGGGAGCGACCCCTCCGGCGGACGAGTTCGTCCTGAGCCAGGAGGTCTACCGTGCGGCGGGCGGCGAGGAGAGGTTCCTTGCCTTCGAGCACCCGGCGACGGATCGGTGCGCCGCCTACCTCCGGCTTCGGTTCCCGGGCCCCGGGACGGAGGGCGGGCTGACCGCCCCGGTCGTCCGGGAGCTGAAGGTCGTCGGTCGGGAGCTCCCGGTGGGGGCGGAGGCGGCCGCTCCGGAAGCGTACCAGCATCGGGGGTTCGGCCGCACGCTGCTCGCCGAGGCGGAACGCCAGGCCTTCGACGCGGGGTTCGACCGGCTGTTCGTCATCAGCGCGGTCGGCAGCCGGGCCTACTACCGCGCGCGGGGCTACGTTCCGAGCGGGCCGTACCTCGCCAAGCCGCTCGGGGGCCCCCCGGGCTAGCCCCAGGCGGCCCGGGGCCCCGGAACCGGCCGCGCAACCGTTAAACTCACCCCCCCCTCGGCCGCCGCAGGACCCCCATGGCCCGGAACGTTCAGGTCGAACCGCTCAGGACGGTGCACATCGAGGACCAGCAGGTCGAGCTCGTCGAACGGAAGGGGCTCGGCCACCCCGACTCGATCGCCGACGGGGTCTCCGAGTCCGTGAGCCGAGCGCTCTGCCGCCTCTACCTGGACGAGTTCGGCCGCATCCTCCACCACAACACCGACGAGACCCAGGTCGTCGGGGGCGCCTCCGAGCCGAAGTTCGGCGGGGGCCGGGTCACCAAGCCGGTCTACATCCTGCTCGTCGGGCGGGCGACCACCGAGGTCAACGGGGAGAAGCTCCCGTACCGCGACGTCGCGATCGAGGCCGCGCGCAAGTACGTATCCTCCATCTGCTCGCACGTCGACGCCGACCGCCAGGTCGAGTTCGACTGCCGGATCGGCCAGGGGTCGGTCGACCTGCGCGGGGTCTTCGACCAGAAGCAGGTCCTCGCGAACGACACCTCCTTCGGGGTCGGCTTCGCCCCGCTCTCCGACACCGAGCGGCTCGTCCTCGAGACCGAGCGGTTCCTGACGCTGAAGCTCAAGAAGAAGGTCCCCGCGCTCGGCGAGGACGTCAAGGTGATGGGGTACCGGCAGGGCTCCAAGATCCGCCTCACCGTCGCGGTCGCGCTGGTCGACAGCGAGGTCAAGGGCGCGACCGAGTACCAGGGCGTCTGCGACGAGGTCCACAGCAAGGTCGCCGACCTGGCCGCGAAGCTGACCCGGCGCGAGGTCGAGATCGACGTCAACACCGCCGACGACCCCGAGCTCGGACGCTACTACCTGACGGTCACCGGCTGCTCGATGGAGGCCGGGGACGACGGGTCGGTCGGCCGCGGCAACCGCGCGAACGGCCTGATCACCCCGTGCCGCCCGATGAGCCTGGAGGCGTCCGCCGGCAAGAACCCGGTGAACCACGTCGGCAAGATCTACAACCTCCTCGGGAACATCGTCGCGAACGGAATCGTCCAGGAGACCGGCGGGGACGTCAAGGAGGTCCACGTGCGCATCCTTTCCCAGATCGGCAAGCCGGTGGACGAGCCGCAGGTCGCGAGCATCCAGATCCTTCCGGCCGAGGGAGTCCGCCTCTCGGCGGTGAAGGGGAAGGCCGAGGCGATCGCCCAGGCCGCGTTCGACGACATCGGCACGATCCCCCGGCGGCTGCTCACCGACAAGCTCACGGTCTTCTAGGGGCGGGCCCTAGCGCCCCCGAGGGGCGGCCGTGCGGGTCTACCTCGAGTCGTTCGGGTGCGCCCAGAACCGCGGCGAGGGGGCGGCGATCGCCCGGGCGGTGGCGGCGCACGGGCACGACGTCGTCGACGCCCCGATCGGCGCGGACGCCTCGATCCTGGTGACCTGCGGCGTGATCGGCCCGACGGAGAGCCGAATGCTCGAGCGGTGGCGCCGCCTCGCGGAGCTGACCCCTCAGGTGCTGGTCACCGGGTGCCTCGTCCCGCTGCGCACCGGCCGGTTCGAAGGTCCCGGCACCGACCGCACCACGTTCGTCCCGATCCGTCAGCAGGCGACGATCCCGCAGTTGTTGGGAGACCCGGGCGGGGCGTCGGCCGGCCCGATCCGCGCGGCGCGGGCGGAGCTCCCCCGTCTGGCGGAGGAGGTCGTCATTGCCCAGGGGTGCACGAGCGGCTGCGCCTACTGCTTCAGCCGGCTGGCCCGCGGCTCGCTCACCAGCGTCCCGCCCGAACAGGTCGCCCTCGCCGTCCGAGCCGCCGTCGGGCGGGGCGCCCGGGAGGTGCGCCTCACGGCGCTGGACACCTCCGCCTGGGGGTGCGACCTGCCGGGCGAGAAGCGCCTGCCCGACCTGGTCCGCTCCGCGGCGTCCCAGGTCGGCCCGGGCCGGCTTCGCGTCGGGATGATGAGCCCCCAGAGCCTCGGGCCGTTCGTCGAACGGTACGCCGAGACCCTGAGGGAGGCCGGCGTGTTCCGGTTCGTTCACCTGCCCGTTCAGAGCGGGTCGGACGCGGTGCTGGACGCCATGCACCGCGGCTACACCGCCGCCGAGTTCCTGCGCCAGGTCACCGTCCTGCGCCGCCGCGTGCCGGACCTGCATCTGGCGACCGACGTCATCGTCGGGTACCCTACCGAGACGGAGGACGACCACCGGGCGACCGAGCAGCTGATCGAGGAGGTCGGGGCCGAGATGGTCAACGTCACGCGATTCTCTCCCCGCCCCGGCACGCCCGCCGCGCGGCACCCTCCGCTCGGTCCTCGCCTGGCGCGAGACCGGTCGCGGCGTCTGGCCGCGCTTCGTCGGCGCGTCGGCCGCGAACGCCTCGAGCGATGGATCGGCGAGCGGAGGCCGGCGCGCATCCTCGAGTACGGACCGGGGGGAACTTCGGTCGGACGGCTCGACAACTACCTCCCCGTCGTCCTCTCCGACCGACCGCCGCTCGGGGCGGAGGTCGACGTGACGATCGACGGGGCCCGGTCGACCTACCTGCTCGGCCGGCTCGCCGGCGGTTTCGGCGGGGACTCTAAATAGGGCCCGGCCCCCATAGCTTCCGTTCGGAAGCCCCGCCACCTCGCGCGGGCTCTCCCCGTGACGTGGTCGAGTTCTGGGTCGTCGTCCTGGCCCTCGCCGCTGTCGTCCTGTTGGTGGTCGTGTATCTCACGATCACCCTGATGAGCCGCTACCGGCTTCGCCGGGTCGCGGAGCTGCGTTCCGCGGCGTCGACCCCCGGCGCTCAGAGCGACCGCGCCTACAACCGGCTCGCGCTCGCTCGCCGCGAAGCGGACCTCCTCGCCGCGCAGGGGGTCGAGGTCCCGGCCGCCCAGCAGCTGATCGAGCTCGCGAACCGTTCGCTGGACGGGCGGGACTTCGGGCGAGCGTACGACTTGGCCCAGTCCGCGCACGAGACGCTGGTCAAGGCCCGGCGCGATCCGCTCCGCGCCGGCTCGAAAGGTTCCTCGCCACCGCCCGCCGCCGCTCTCTCGCCGACCTCCTCCCCCTCGGCCTCCGTCTCCTCCGCTGCCGTCGCGGCCTCCCCGCCCTCACCGACGGTTCCGAAGAACCGGGTCGAGGCCCAGTTCCAGCTGAGGATGTTCGAGCAGGACCTCGTCCAGGCGAAGAAGCGCCGCCCGCGCGGCGCGGACACCGAGGGCGCCCGCGAGCTGTACGTTCAGGCGCACGCGGCGTTCGCTCGGGGCGACTACGCCGAAGCGTTCCGGCTCTCGCTCCGGGGCCGACGGCGGGTCGGGGGGACGGTCGAGACCCTCGCACCGACCGGACCGCCAGCGGCGACCTCCGCCCCGGGAACAACGATGGCGGATCCGATCCAAGCCGCCGAGGAGGCCGCCGCCGCGGGGCGCTGTCGTCAGTGCGGGCACCCGACGGTCGCGGGCGACACGTACTGCCGGGGGTGCGGAGCGGCGCTCGCCGCCGTGACCTGCCCGAGCTGCGGCGCGGCCCGGACCCCCCGGGACACGTTCTGCGGCAAGTGCGGAGCCCGGTTCGGCTGAGCGCGCCGGCTCACGCCGCCGGAGCCAGCCACTGGTCGAGGCGACGCTGAGTTCGGGCGTCGTGAAGGACCGCGCTCGACCTCAGCCACTGGTCGAGCGGGATCGTGAAGCTCGCTCGCAGACGTTCCGAGAGCTCGGCCAGCCCGCTCAGTCGTTCCGGGGGCTGGCGGAGGGCGGCGCGGACATGCTCCCGAACGTTCCAGACGCCGAGGGGAAGGATCTCCCCCGGGTGGACCTCCCGCAGTACGACGACTCCCCCCTGACGCCCCAAGCGGGCGAGAGCCTCGGCGGTAGCCAGGCGCGCAGCGTAGTAGCACCCCCCGATCGAGGCGTAGGTCGTGCGGCCGGCGAACCCCTCGTGATCGCCCATCATGACGATCCGATCGGACGGGTTCCAGATCGTGTGCGGGTACCACGCCTCGATCGATTCGTAGCGGTACGTTCCCGGAAGGAAGGCGATCTGCCAGCGGTTGTCCAGGGCGGTCAGGGAGTACAGCAGCACCTCGCCGAGCTCGGGGAGGTCGCGGACCTCTTCGAGAAGGCGTTTGGACAGCAGGTCGTCGACCGCGGTGATGCTCCAGCGGGTCGGCACGAGTCGACGGCGCCCTTGGCGACCGAGCGCCCCGACGCTGAACGCTCGCTGGATCCGGCTCACGCGGACACCGCGGTCGTACAACTCCTCGACCGCGGTCCGGGCGTTGGCGTGCACATCCGAGCTCAGCCGCTCGAGGTTCGGGTCGACTCGACGGACGTCCAGCCGCACTCTCTCGATCGGGGCCGAGGGCCCGAACGGCGGGGTCGAGTCCGAGAGCGCGAGGTGCCCGCGGGGAGGCCGGCGGAACTCCGCCTCGCTCTCGACGGACTCGACGGCGAGGCCGAGCAGCTGGAACCGCTCGAGTAACGCGGCCGGCCGGTCCGCCTCCGTGACGCGGAAGCGGGAGGTTCCACGAACCAGGCCCGTGCGGAAGCCGACGACCTCTTCGACCGTGCGACCGACCCATTCCTCCGGCGTATCGAGCAGCTCGGTCGACCCGTGCATCGGGGAGAGGAGCGGGCCGATCGCGACGTTCGGGTAGCCGAAGCGGCCGACGAAGACCCCCGGAGGGGAGCTCCCGTCCAGCGTCGTTCCCTGGACCATCGGCAACGTCCGTTCGAAGGCGCGGTACTTGACGAGGATCGGGCAGACCGGCTTGCCGCACAGCAGCTGCGCCGAGCGGCACTTGAGGCAGAGCGCTGGATCCTCCCTCAGGCCCGGGATCGTCCACGTCAGCGACGGGACCGGTGCCAGGCCGGGAATCGGGGCAGGGGACGGCGAGCCGACCATCCTACCTCGGGTACGGGGGGCGCCTATCTAACGGGCCCCGGAGAGGTCACGAAACACCGAAGGCCGCGCACGAAGGCACCCTCAAATAGCGTGCGCTGGTGGGCGCCCGCGCTGGGACTGTGGGGTAGCTTGGTCCATCCTTCGGGGTTCGGGACTCCGAGACGCCAGTCCAAATCTGGCCAGTCCCACTTCCGCCGTCCGCCGGCCGAGGGGCGCGAACGGTCGCTGCCCCTCCCTGCGGGTCGACGACAGGCAGGGCGATAGGTCGGTCCCGGTCAGCGGAGCTTCTCGAGCAGCGCCCGGACCGCAGGGCCGCCCTTGCGGAGCACCGGTCCGCCGTGGTAGGTCATCAACGCGTCGATCGACAGCTGGCCCATGCGGCGGGCCGAGATCTGCGCGGTCGGCGTGTGGTGCGTGTACTCGGGCGGCGTGAGCGTGACCTGCTCGCCGTCGCCAAAGAACAGGTCGCCGCTGAACAGGATCTTGTGCTCCGGTTGGTAGTAGGAGGTGTGTCCGGGCGTGTGGCCCGGCGTATGGTAGGCGATCAGACCCCCGGCGGCGTCGACCGCGTCGCCGTCCTTCAGGGTCTCGTCGACGCGGAACGGCTCGGCGGGAGGCGAACCGGGACCGTCGTACTTCGGGTCGTTGGCGATGTAAGCGGCCTCGATCCAGTGGGCGAACGTCCGGGCCCGCGTCTTCTCGGCGAGGATCTTGAGCGAGCCGGTGTGGTCGCGGTGCAGGTGCGTCAGCAGGATCTTCTTCACCGCGGTCGGCTCGACCTTGACCTTCGCTAGGTAGGCGAGGGTCGCCGTGTGCGAGCCGGGAAGACCGGTGTCGATCAGCGTCCAGCTCGCTCCCTTGTCCTTGACCAAGTAGACGTGGGTCGTGAAGTCGGGGGACGGGTCAACCCCCTCGACCTGGTGCACGCCGGGCAGGATCTCGACCATAGAGTGCCTCGGGCTCGCGCAGGCGATGCGCCTAATGACGGTTCGCGCGGACGGTCGAGCGGGGGTCCCGGAGAAGGCCGCCCTCTACGACTCCGTCCGCCCCGCCCGGCGGCGCCACGCGGCTCCGACGTTCGTGACCGACGAGGCGACCACCTCCGGCGACAGACCCCCGAAGTCGAAGATCCCGAGCAGCTCGTCCACGCCGATGCTCGCGAATCGCTCGAGGCCGCCCACCACCGCCCCCGCGTTCCCGAACAGGCCGAAGCCGGCGCGCTCGATGGCCTCGGGGCTCGCGTGCTCGGGGCGCTCCTGGCTCTTGCGGACCAGGTGCGTAGAGCCACCGGCGAGCCGGCTCGCTACGTAGCGCCGGAACGCCTCACGGGCGATCTCGGGGGACGGACCCAGGTAGAGGTGGACCGCCACGGCGACCTCTCCTCGCACGCCGGGCGGAAGCGCGGCGCGGTACTCGGCGATCTGTGCTCCGAGCTCTCCGAGGTCGGCGACCGTCGCGTACGGGATCAGCGCGATCGAAGCCCCGCGGGCCGCTACGTGGGCGATCGCTTCGCGTCGCTGGACCGCGATCCAGACGGGCGGATGCGGGCGTTGCACCGGCAGGACGTTAAGGCGCACTTCGGGGCTGGCGGGCCCCCCGGCGCGTACGGGCTCCCCGCGGAGCGCGGCGAGGACGGTCTGCAGGTTTCGGTCGAACCGCTCTCGTTTCTCCGCGGGATCGAGCCCAAACGCTTCGAGCTCCGAAGCGAGGTAGCCGCTCCCGACCCCGAAGTTCAGCCGCCCGCCGGTCAGGCGGTCGACCATGGCGTACTGCTCGGCGACCTCTACAGGGTCGTGGAACGGAAGGACGCTGACGAGCGAACCGAGCCGGATCCGCCGGGTCCGCATCCCGCAGGCCGCGAGGAGGACCGCAGGGGACGGACAGACCCCGTCGTCGTGGAAGTGGTGCTCGGCGACCCAGAGCGAGTACAGGCCCGCGGCCTCGACCTGCTCCGCGAGCGCAACCGTCCCCGACACCCGATCGGCGGCGTGGCCCGGCAGGTCCGGGTAGGAGTCCAGAACGGTGAACGCGCCGAGCCTCACACGTGGGGCGACCGACCCAAGGTTGAAGGCGTTTCCCCGGCGTGGAGGCGTCCACCATGCGGACGACCGTAGAAGGGCGGCGGGTTCCGATTCTCCCGCGGCGAGCGTCCGTCGGAGGCGGTGCGCGACGACCGGCGAAAACGATAACCCGGACCGCGCGCGATGCGGGAGACGTGGGCTGGTAGATCAGCACGGAAGATCGCCGGTTTTGCAAACCGGAGGCCTCGGGTTCAAATCCCGACCAGTCCATTGCGACAGTCGTCGGGGCAGACGGTGCCCGTCCGATGGGGCCGCGATCGGTGCGTGGTTCCGAACGGGGTTCGACGCGGAGCCGGCCGTGGCAGGGTCGATCGCCCTGCGGTCGGCCGAGCTCCTTCGACGGGCTTACGATTCGGAAAGACCTGCCTCTCCTGTATCGTCCGCCTATGATCCTCCCGAAACACGTGGTCCCGACCGACCCACGGATCCGCCGTCGGTGGTGGGCCGGGCTGGGGTTGGTCGCCACGGGCGGCGCGCTCGTGGCGGGAAGCGCCATCGCGCTCGCGACCGGGGTCTACCAGGCCGGGTCGTCGACGCACGGCGGGGGACTGAGCGGGGGGGCCGGGTCGATCCAGCTTTCCTTCACCTTCGTCGGCCCGCCTGCCTCCGTCCTCGCTCTTTGGGTAGTCCTCGGTCTCGTGCCGCTTCTTGCCATCATCTCGCCGCGAACGAGCTGGCTGGCCCTTGGGGCTTCGGTGGCCCTAGGGTTCTTTGTCGGAACGTATGTTCTCGCTTCGCTGCTGCTCCCCCCGTTTCCCACCGCGGTGATCGCGTTGTACGGGCTGCTGTTTTCCGGAGCGTGCCTCAACTGCGTTGGCTCGTGGCTCTTGCACCGGACGAAGAACCCCCCTGGCGTCCGTACAGCGGCGGTCGTTCGCTTGGTGAAACGGAGGTCCACCCCCACCGACGAGAGACGCCTGCTGGCCCCTCGAGAATGATCTGCAACACACGGTCGATGGAGGACCTTGATCTGCGCTCGGAACGAGGGCCGCCGGCAAGCAGCGCGGCGGCGCCGTCTTCCCTCGGCAGGGGTCGCTGAACGTTCTGCCGAGGTCCTCGCAGCGGCCCCCTCCCGAGGACCGTACCAGGCGCTGAGGGAGCACGCATCCATCCTCTTGGGTTCGCCTTACCTTCAGGACGGGGGCGTCCGACCGGTCCTCTCCGCCGCGGACCGCGCGTCCGATCGTGTCGCCGACGGTGCGCGCCGGGCTCGCGCCCGGTCCCTTGGACAAGGCGTGGTCTTCGGTCGGTGCCCCGCTCTACTCCCTCGCCCGCGACGCCGGAATGACCGCGACCGGGCTCAACGGAGACGGCACGGGCGGGGGAACGACTCGCCCGACCGACGGCAGGTACCTCGCCGTAAAGTTCACCATCACGGAAACGTCGTCGCCGTTGATCACGAACGTTCCGGGCGAAGCCACGTAGCCGCGTGCGGAGACCGTGTAGGTGTACGTCCCGTTCGCCAGATCGGTCCAGCCGATGCTCGCGTTCGTGAGGGAGCGTATCGATCCCGGCTTCGGGGCGAGGAGACCGGTGCCCCGGGTCAGCCTCAGGTGAACGGTCCACGAGGCGTTGACGAGGCCCTGGGAGGAGAACGTGACTCCGTAGGCGTTGTACGGCGAAAAGTCGACCTTCACGCTGAAGGTCCTTGGCGGGGTCGTCACGACGATCCCTCTGCCCCCGGAGACGATCTTGTAGTTCGGTTCCGGGGTCACCGCGAAGGCGAACGATCCGGCCGCCAATCGGACGGTGATCTTGGTCGACGACGAGGAGTTGTACGTCGTACCCAGGACGGTCAGCTGCCACGTCGTGCCTTTCGCCAGCCCCCTCTCCGTGAAGACGACGTTCGAGCCGGTGTTCAGGAACTTCACGCGGACGATCATCGGGTACGAGGTGACGGTCAACGCTCCCTGGGGCGACGCCGGAGTGTACAGGTTCGTGCCGACCACCTCGTAGGTGTAGGTCCCGCGGGAGAGCGGGACGGTCAGCTGCCGGCCCGAGCTCACGAACGTCTGACCGTCGACGACCACGCTCCAGGTCGCGGCCTTCGGCAGGCCGGTCTCCCGGAACGTCTCGTTCGTGGTCGTCAGCTCGCCCGCGTAGCGGAACTGGAACCAGAACTGGTCGCCGCCGGCGCCGATCAGGGCGTTGGTGTTGACCGAGGACGGCGCGATCCAGCTGGCGGCCGCGGCGTAGCCGATCGACTGGCCCATCCAAGTGTAGAGGTTCAAGGCGTTCAGGATTGTCTCGCCCAGGTCGTAGAGCAGATACCCCGCGGGACCCGCTACCAGCCCGTCGGCCCGCTGCGTCGCCCAGATGTAGACACTGTAGGCGACACCCTGGCACGCGTTAGGGATCGTGGTGCTGTTGCCGACGTTCGCCCAGTAGGACGCGTTGGCGAGGGAGCCCTCGGCATGCCCGCAGAGACTCACGTTATCGAACGCAGGGAGCGCCAACGCCTCGGACACGGCGTCTGTCCCGGTATAGAACCCGTCCGGAAGCCCGTAAGCCCGTTCCACGGGGTTCGGATCCGGCTCGGTGGAGACGAATCCGTTGTCGTAGATCGGGCACGGGCTCTGTCCCGGTAGGGCTGGCGAGCAGGTCGAGAAGAGGGGGTACGACACGCTCTGCCCGACGTCCGGCTGCAGCGCACCGCCGGTCACCGAGGTGATCGACGCCGCCCAGATCGAGGCGGTGGCGATCAGGGGGGGATAGTCGGGGCTCTGGATCGAGAACAGGCACGGCGCACCGACCGTGCAGTTGGCGAGGGACGGGTCGTAGTACGGTGAGGAGGCGTTCCGCCCTTCTGCCCACCACCATCCAGCGCTCCCGACGATCGAGGCGTTCGTGCTAACGCTCCCGCCGTTCGCCAGGTACGGCCACGGCACGGTGTAGCCGTTCGAACAGCCGTTGATCGTCGTCGACGGGGCGTAGCAACCCATCCCGTTCGGGATCGGGCCCCCGGTCGGCAGGAACGTCCGCAGGCCGTACGACGTCCAGACGTTGGATTCGATCGCCGCGAACGGATAGGACATCTGGAGGAGGCCCCGCGCGGCCGTGAAGGCGAAGAAGTTCGCGGGGATGTTGTTCGCCCCGGTGAAGCCGGGGTCGGAGCTGCGCTCGGTGGGACTCCAGCTCAACACGTAGTTCTGCTGGAAGAGCGCGAGCGACGCGGCCCCGATGATCGTCAGCTTCCCGAGCCCCTCGAGGTCGAGCAGTGTGTGGATGCCGGAGGTGAGCTGCACCCCCCCGTAGTCGAGTTGGCCGGACTCCAGGCCCGCGAGCTCCGTGGAAGGGTCGACGGCCCAGGCGATGCTGGCGTTCGGGATGTACCGTCCGGGCGCGGGGTCGCAGTAGCCGGTGTACTGTCCGAAGTCCCTCGGATCCCCACCGCAGCCGCTCGGCTGACGGTAGGCCGGGTTCGGCGCCAGCCGATACCCCGATGTCAGGTTGACGGTGGACCAGTACGGTCCGCTCCCCACCATCGTCGTCTGCAGCCCGGAGGCGTTCGATGTCGCGCTCGCGGCCTCCGCTGCGTCCCAGCGGGTGGACCCCGTGGCGGTCAACGTGGAGTTCAGGAACGCCTGGAAGCCGGGATCGGACGTGCTGGTCACGTTCCCGGGGAGCAGGCAGCTGCCGTCCCCGTCCGGCGCGTGCGTCTGCGGAAGGCCCGGCAGGCCGGCGTCCTGGGGCGAGGCCGAAGCCCATCCGCAGGGCGTGATGTAGAGGCCGACCTCAGGCGCGAGGTAGGCAAGAAACGACGGCCAGTCGGTGGCGTTGGCGTTCGCGTCGAAGGTGATGCATCCGTGGCCGAGCACCCCGTCCATCGCCGCCGGGGGACAGAACGCCGAGTCGTTCACGAACATCGACGAAAGGACCGCATACGGCGTGGTGTTGAACGGGCTGTGAAGGCCCCCGTCCCAACCCGGTCCTTCCCACGGGAGGAGGGCTTGCGCGAGTGTCCCACCCGGATGCTCACCGAACGGGTCCGAGAAGGCGAGCGACCGAGCGGCCGAGAACATCACGTCCGACGGGTAGATCGACCAGTTGGCGGACGTCGCCGGATCGTAGAAGTGCGCCGCCGGGTCCAGAACGAACGTCCAGTAAATCGGTTCGCCGTTCGTTCCCGTGAACGGCTGACCCGTGCCGTTGAAGATCCCCGTGAAATTCGAGCCGTAATCCTCGGAGCACTGCGCTGTCCCGGGCACACAGGTCGCCGCCACCGGGACATACGACCCCGACGAGGAGCCGTTGTAGGCGATCAGGGTCTGGTAGACGTTCATGATAGGCTCCTCGTCCTGCTGGTAGGAGGCGAGGGCCGGATCGACCGTGTTCGCTCCGAGGCCCAGTTCATCGATCTCGAGCGTGCCGGGGTGAGGGTCGGACGAGGACGCGGCCGTGGCCGGAGCGGCGAGGGAGGGGAGACCCGCCGGCGCGGCGGCGTGCGATGCGCCGAACGGCGCCGTAGCGCTGGCCGCCGCAGTGACCACCGATACGCCGCCGCTCACGACGAGCGTGACGACGACAAAGAGAACGGCCCTCGCTGGCCGACCCGCTCGCCCGAAGAACCTCCGACCGCCCGAGCTAACCGCGCGACTGTCCCCCATCTGCTTCCTCCCGGTGCCAGAACTCTGGTAGCGCCCCCGGACCGGAGCGCTTCGCACCCCGAGGGCTCAACCGAGGATATACCTGACCCGGAAACGTCAGGAACCCTGGGGCACCCCCTCGTGGCGTTGGGCATACGCTCTCGTTAGGTGCGTAGCTCGCGCGCAGCGGCGGGGGCGCTCGAGGCTCCAGGACGACGGGAGCCCCCCGGCTCGGTGCCCCCACGAGAGATAGCCCGTCGCTCACTCGAGAACGACGATCCGCCGCTTCGCCCCGATCTCCTTGAGGATCTTCGGCCAGACGGTCACGCTGACCTCGCCGAGGTGAGCCTTGCGCAGCAGCAGCATCTGGGTTCGCGATTGTCCGATCCCTCCACCGATGCTCAGCGGGATCTCGCCTCGGAGGATCGCCTGGTGGTACGGCTGCTTGAGGAAGTCGAGCTGGCCGGAGAGGTTCAGCTGTTGGCGCAGGGTCTCAGCGGTCACCCGGATCCCTCCGCTCATCAGCTCGTGCCGGCGCCGCGTCACCGGGTTCCAGACCAGGATGTCGCCGTTGAGGCCGTGCATCGGATGGCCGTCGGGTGACTTCGTCTCGGTCACCCAGTCGTCGTAGTCGGCGGCCCGGAGCTCGTGCGGGTAGCCGTCCTTGAGCGGCCAGCCGATCCCGATGATGAACACCGCCGGGTACTTCTGTACGAGCTGCGTCTCCCGCTGCTTGCGCGGCAGGTCGGGGTACATGTCGAGGATCTCTTCGGCGTGGAGGAAGCGAAGCTGCTCGGGGAGCTCCGGGTAGCGCGGGTCCCGCAGCGCCGGGAACTGGGCCCGGGCGTGCTGCTCGGCCCCTTTGAGGACCTTCCAGATCTTGCGGACCGTCGCCTTCAGGAAGTCGAGGTTGCGGTCGGAGTCCTCGATCGCGCGTTCCCAGTCCCACTGGTCGACGTAGGCGCTGTGGTCGTGGTCAAGGAAGTAGTCCTTGCGGACCGCCCGCATGTCCGTGACCAGCCCCTCGCCAGGGCGCATGCCGAACTGTCGGAGCGCCATCCGCTTCCACTTCGTGGCGGCCTGGACGACCTGGGCGTCGATCGGGTGCTGGTTGTGGTCGTTGGTGATGTGGAACTGGATCGGGGTCCGGGAGCCGTCTCGGTCGAGCATGTCGTTGACGCCGCTCTCCGCGTCGACGATGAGCGGGACCTGGACCATCATCAGGTTCAGCTCCTCGCAGAGGCCCTTCTCGATGTACGACTTCACGGCGTAGATCGCGCGCTGGGTCTCGCGCGGCGACAGGAGGGGTTGGTAGTCGGTCGGGAGCGCGGCCTCAACGTCGGTGTAGTTGCCGATCCCCGGACCGGCGAGGTCCATTGCCTTCGATGCGACCATGCTTCCGCCTTCGCCCGACCACGGCGGTCCGCGCGCGATAAAGGGGCCGTCAAGCGTCGTCCACGCCGGCGGCCCGGGGCCCGGTCGCCTTCCCGGGGCGGAGCGGCCCGTCCGTCCGGAAACCTCTATAGGCCTCGGTGCCCGCGGGCCGGACGTGGAGGAGAACCTCGACCCGATCCTCATCCAGGTGACGATCCCGCTGCCGGTCCCGATGATCCACGCCGCCCTGGTCGAGCCGAAGCGCCTCCAGGGCTGGCTGTGCGACCGGGCGGAGGTCGACCCGAAGGTCGGGGGGACGTACCGCCTGCGGTGGGACGGTCCGGTCCCTCACGAGAGCCCCGGGACGATCACGCA
>Ga0187808_10000326_pt1 | contig 14012 bp, 16 predicted proteins | sample NC_wetland_sal_i_5_FD_132427 | JGI IMG/M metagenome (GOLD analysis project Ga0187808, IMG submission 132427) | Wetland sediment microbial communities from Neuse River Estuary, North Carolina, USA - ASW_3 | ecosystem: Environmental > Aquatic > Freshwater > Wetlands > Sediment | place: USA: North...
CGATGAGGTCGCCCGGTCGAAGGTTCATCGCCTCCGCCCACGGTTTCGGAAGCGTGACCGCGATCGAAGAATGGCCGGCCTTGAGTACTCGACGCTCCCGATTCGGTGTCCCCCACGCCATTCGACTGCTCCAAACCTACTACAGGTTCCGTAGGTCATGAGGGGTCCCCCATTTGAACGTTGCGGAAGAGAAAAAAGGGGATAGCGCGCGCTCAGGAGTGTCGGTGGTCGTCCGTGGCCGGAGGGAGCGGTGCCCCCGGGGCATGGGGCTCGGCATAGCCGAGGCGCTCGGGCGGCATCTCGTGCACGGCGCCCTTCCGGCGACCGACCACGAACCCGAGCACGAGCGCGATGACGACCAGCGAAACGATCGTGCCGATGATAATGAAGAGGGCCGCGCCCGGTCCGGGTAGCCCGCTCGACACCGTCAGGTTCGAGGGGAGGTTCATGCCGAACGCGATGAAGCCATACATTCCCTCGGCGAAGTGCCCGGGCTCGGTGCAGACGAACTCGTACCATCCGGGTCCCGGCGCCGGGAAGGTGCCCGACGTCGACCCGACGGAACTGATGTTGACGTTGAACAAGACGGCCGGCGCATGTCCGTAGACCAAGCTCTCGAAGTTCGACTCGGAGATGGTACTCGGAACCACCCAGCCCTCGCGGCCGATGATCGTGAACGAGTGGGCGATGGACCCGGCATCGGTCAAGGTGACCGTGACGTTCGTGTTGGTTGCGACCTGCTCAAAAGTGTTCGGCGTGAAGGAAAAGGTCGTGGTCGCCGTGACGTCAACCGTAGCGGCACCGGCCTCGTCGATGGGCTGCGCGCTGACCGGACGGACCCCCCCGAATCCCGCGAACACGGCCACCGTGAGGGCCAGTGCGAGAACGATGGCGAGCGCTCGTTCTCGATGACCGCGCAATCTCATTCGCTCCCCGGACAAGTATCGACCGCCCGCGGGACGGTGGGTAGCATTCAAAGCCCCTTTGTACGAACCGGGACCGTCGGAGAGACCCACCCCCGCCCTCGGCCAGCGACGTCGCGGTTCGTACGCGGGGAATATGTAGCTGCACTCTCCCCCTAGCCCTCGTGCCGGCGTCGCTCGGTCCGATCGCGCTCTCGGCGGTGGGTCCCGCGGCCGTCGGACTGCCGGCGCTCTGGGGCTCGGGAGAGACCAACCTTCAGCAGACCAACGCCCTGGTCTGGATCATGATCGCGCTCTCGGCGGTCGGCGCGATCATCACGTTCGCGTTCCTGGTGTACGCGCTCTGGAAATTCCGTGACCCCAAGATGAGGGATCGTCGATATGGTTAACAAGCTCGAGGTCGCCTGGACCCTCGCGACGGTCGCCCTCATCACCGGGGTCGCCGTGTACTCGCCGATCCTGGTCTACCACCTCGACGCCCTCCCGGCCACCCCGACCGAGTACGTCGACGTCACCGGCCACCAATGGTACTGGGAATTCTGCTACCCCGTGAACGACACCTGCTTCAACTCGACGTACGACGCGTCCACCAATACGGTGAGCGGCGGGGGACTTTGGGCTCCCCCCGGGGCGGTCGTTCAGGTCAACGTCACGGGCGCGGACGTCGTCCACTCGTTCAACATTCCGCAGCTGGGGGTCCGGATCGACGCGATCCCGGACCGGGTCAACTTCTACGCGTTCACCGTTCCGAACGCTGCCGCGGGGACGGAGTACCTGATCCAATGCACGGAGTTCTGCGGCACGTTCCACGGCACGATGCGCTCCTTCCTCTTCGTCACGTAGGGCGGGCGTCCGTCCGCGAAGAGCTGTCTCCTACGAGAAACGCTCCCCCGAGGGGGAGCCATCCCTTTCGCCGTCGGGACCGTTCGCCGTCTAGGAATGGCCGCCGGGGGAGTTCGGTCGCGTGGGGAAGCGTCCGAAGAGAGCGGCGGACGCGGTGAGCACGACGCCGATCCCGAGGAGGACCGCCGAGCCCGTGAGCACCCAACCCTCCACGATCGCCGTGCTCGGGGCGGGCGGCGGCGTTGGGACCGGAACTCCCACGTAGAGGAAGCCGTACATGCCGTTCGCGAAGTGGCCCGCCACCTCGCAGATGTACTGGTACACCCCCGGGGCGGGGACGGTGAAGTTGGCCCACGCGGTCCCTCCGGGGATCGCGGGCACATTCGAGTTGACGAGCGGGGCGTGCGACGCGAAGTAGGCGGTGAAGTTCGTGGGCGAGAGGCTGACGTTGGACTGGGGCGCGAGGGTGAACGTATGCCCGAAGGTGCCCTCGTTGCGGACCAGCACCGCAATCACGACCGGGAAGTGCGACGGGCTCGCGGAGAGCACGTTCGGCACGAAGGAGAGGCTGTCGGTGGTGTTCTCGCTAAGGGCAAGGCCCGGGACCTGGGAAGAGATGTTGAGGAAGCCCCACATCCCCGACTGGAATTGGTACGGGACGACGGACGCGAACTCGAACGAGTCGAACCCTTCGGAGGCGTTGAAGGTGAGGTTCGCCCATCCTTCCGCGCCGGCGGCGAGGGACACGTTCGCGAGCGTGCCGTTCGCGGTGAAGAACGCGTACACCTGCGGGGGCGAAAGGGTCGAGGAGAGACGAGCGCCCGAGGTCTTGGTCAGGGTGAACGTGTGGGCGTACGACCCGGTGTTCACGAGGTGCAAGGAGACCGAATCCCCCGCCGGGACGGTCAGGAACTGCGGAGAGAACGACGGGCGGTCGGTCAGGTTCATGGTGACGTTCTCGGCGCTCTGGAGCGGGTGAGCGACGCCGACTTCGGGGGCGACGGGAAGGAGAGATAGGCCGGCGACCGACGGAACTCCGATCGACGCGAGGAGAAGACCGCCGACGAACCAGGGGAGAGCTCGCCGGAGGATTCGGGGCACGCGGGACGAACCGTCGGTCACGGATTCCCCTGACGGCGCGTTGACCTGGGTGCGGTTGATATGGATAGTGTACGAATAATCCCGTTCGGTCCGTCGTCCGCCGAGAACCTTCACCGACCCACCGCGGGCCGGTCGGCGGGACGAGACGTCAGGACGGCGGGGACCGGTGACCCGGTCACCTCGGTGGGCACCTCGGAGTCATCGTCCGTGCGCGAGAGCCAGGGTCGGGCCATTCGCCCGCGGTAGTAACGGCGGATAAGGTAGGCGACCTCGACGCCCATCACGACCCCCATCACCGTACCGAACGCAAGGTTCGCGACCACGCTCCCGCCCGAGGCGACCACGAAGAGTCCCGCGAGCGTCATCGCGAGAAACGCGCCGGCGAGCCCCACCAGCAGCGGACCCTCCTCGCGGGGGACGCGGCCGCCGAGGAGCGCCCGTACGAGGAGCCCGAAGATGACGGCCATGAGGACCGTCATCCCGATCCCCCCGACCGTCGGATAGGTGGTGACCCACGGCCCGAGCACTGCGGAACCGGCGAGCGCGAGGAGCGCCCAGCGTTCGGTCCTTCCGAGGGGCGCCCAGACCAAGAGCGCCGCCATCACGGCCGCCATCGACCAGAAGAACCAGACGGAGGAGAGCCCGACCGCGAGCGCGGGAAGGGTCGCCGTCGGGCCCCCCACCGCTCCGTAGGCGAAGAGCACGCCCATGAGCGCTTCCGAACCGGTCGTGACGACCGAGAGGGTGACCGGCCAGAACCATCCGGCCGCGTCGACCCGTCGATCCCGGAACAGGATCTGCGAGACGAACCAGATCCCGGCGGGAAACATCATCATGAAGTTGAAGGCGAGCAGGACGTACGTCCACGCCTCGGTGGCGTTCGGGTCCAGGAAGACATCGAGCAGCGCGAGGAGGAGAAGAGTCCCGCCGCCGAGTACGGCGAGCGCGATGACCATCTGGGTGAGCAGCGGGGGCCGGCCGGTCGTCGGGAGCACCTTGCCGAGTAGGAAGATGGTGACCGCGATCATCGAGAGCGCGACGATCGCGAACGGGATCAGCGCGGGCGTGAACACCAGGGCGGGGAGTGGCAGGAACATCGTTGTCAAGTGCGACGACCCCCGCACTCATATTCCCCCGGTACCGACCGGGAGCTCGATGCCGGCCCGGACCGCGGGAGCCCTCAGTGCGCGGTCGACGAGGTGTCCGACGAGCTCCCGCCTTCGAAACGGCGGATCAGCTGGGTCGTGACCTCGATGAGCGGGTGGTGGCTCGCCCGGTCGATCTCGATGTCCTCGACCGTCGTGAGATGGTGCTCCTTCGCGATCCGCTCGAAGCCGGTCTCCTTGGTCGCGAACTCTTCGGGGCGGTCGCAGGTCAGGATGAACGCCTGGAGCTGGGTGAGGCCCATCTCGCGGGCGGCGAGCGCCCGATGGTGGCCGTCCACGAGGATCCACTCCTCCCCCTTCTGAACGACCAGCACGGGCTCCGCGAAGCCCCGTTCGAGCTCGTAGCGGCGTCCTTCGAGCTCGTCTTCGAACACCTTCCACTGGGTGGGCGTGAGGCGGGAGATCGGAACGAGGCCGCGGCGGAAGGAGAACGGCAGGCCGTAGCGTTCGGAGAGGAGGCGCTTCAACGTGTCCGCCTTCATCGGCGACGCCCGTTCGAAGTGCGAGCGTACCACGTCGAGGTTGGAGAGGATCCCGCAGAGGCGGCCTCGCTCGTCGATGATCGGAAGGTCGCGCAGCCCGAACCGGAACATGATCCGGGCCGCGTCGTCCAGTCCCGTATCCGGGTAGGCCGTGTACGTCCCGGGCCGGATGATCTTCGCGATCGGCGTGTCCCCCTCCGCCGAGTGGCGCAGGAGCTCCTTCGCGCTCACAAACCCGACGAGCTTGCCGGAATGGTCGGTGACGGGAAGACCGTGGTGGCGGCTCTTCGTCAGCTTGCCGATCGCTTCCCGAATCGTCGTGGTCGAGCGGAGGTGCTCGACCTCCAGGATCATGTAATCCCGGACGCGCACGATCATCGGTCGCGCAGGGCCTGTTCGTCGCGGAGGTACGCGGTGAGCACGTGCAGCACGATCAGGTGGGTGTCCTCGGTGTGCTGCATGCTGTTCGACGGGACGACCATCGCTACATCGACCAGGTCCTTCAGCTTCCCTCCGCCGATGCCCGTGAGACCGATCGTCGTCATCCCCATCGCCCGGGCGGTCTTCACCGCCTCGAGGACGTTCGGTGAGTTCCCGCTCCCGGAAATCGCCACCGCGACATCGCCCTTCACGGCGAGCGCCTTGAGCTGCCCGGAAAAGATCTCCGCGTACCCGACGTCGTTCGCCCACGCCGTCATGCCCGGGATGTTGTCGTTGAGGCTCACGCAGCGGAACCGTTGGCCGGGGCCCCGTCCCTCGGTTCCCCCGGCCACCTTGGCGATATCCGTCACGAAGTGGGAGGCGGTCGACGCGCTGCCTCCGTTCCCGAAGAAGAAGATCGTGCGGTCCTCGCGGCGGGCCCGGAGCAGGATCGGTACGATCCGCTCGATCCCCGCCCGGAAGAAGGGCGAGGAGAGGACGGCTTGCGCCTCCTGGACGTAGGTTCGAATGTACGGTTCCAGGCTCGGGAGTTCGCTCATCGTCCCACGAACAGGATCCGCGAACCCTCGGGGGTGATCCGAACGGGTAATCGCGTCATCGGCGACAGGGCGGCCGCTATTTGATGGCTGCGTTCCGGGGGGTGGAGGAGCAGGAGAAACCCGCCTCCGCCGGCCCCCGTGATCTTCCCGCCGTAGGCCCCGGCCGCTTTCGCGGCCGCGTAGTGGCGGTCGATGTCGTCGCTCGAGATCCCTGCGGAGAGACCGCGCTTCAGCCGCCATCCCTCGTCCAGCACCTCTCCGAGGCGTGGCCAGTCCCGCTGGACGATGGCCGAGCGGGCGATGCCGGCGAGTTCGCGCAGGCGGAGGAGCGAATCCCGGTTCTCTTCGGTCCGGGAGTTCTGCTGCTTCAGGATCCCTTCGGCCTTTCGCGTGATGCCGGTGTAGAACAGGGAGAGGTGGTCGCTCAACTCCAGGCGGTTCTCGGTGGACAGCGGGATCGGGGAAGCTCGGACGGAGTCGTCCGACCGGAAGTCGAAATACTCCACACCCCCGAACGCCGCGATGTACTGGTCCTGCTTGCCGAGGGCTCCCCCCAATCGGTCGATCTCGATCCGGCACGCCTCTTCGGCGAGCTCGGCCGGGTCCTTGAGCACCCCTTGGTGGGCGTAGAGGGCGTTCAGAAGACCCACCGTCAAGCTCGACGAGGACCCGAGCCCGGTCCCTTCGGAGGGGATGTCGGCGATCGTGTGGACCTCGAGCGCCTCGTGGACTCCGGCCACGCGCATCGCCTCGCGCACGAGGCCGTGTTGGAGGTCCTCGAGCCGGTCGACGTTCTCGGTCCGGGAGTACGCGACTCGGATCGCCTTGTCGAACTTCTCGTTCACCAGGACGTGGATGTATCGGTCGATGGCAGCGCTCGTCACCGCGCCTCCGCCGAACGTCCGGTAGAAGCTCGGAAGGTCCGTGCCGCCGCCCGCGAAGCTGATGCGAAGCGGCGTTCGGGTGATGATCACAACCCCCGTAGCGGGGGGAGGGCCACTTATCCGTTTTGGGGGTCGGGCTCGGGTTCCCGGAGCGCCCGGGCCGCTCCCGGGGCAGGGGTCGCGCTCCGCGACCAACGGGCGCGCCGACCGTAGAAGCTGCGGGTGGTCGCGGCGAGGTCGCCGACCGGGGCGAGGCCGGGGAGCGCCTTGGCGAACGAGGTCGCTCGACGGTCGAGCACGATGGCGATCCCCCGGTCGTTCTCGGACCGGATCATCCGTCCGCACGCCTGCAGGATCGCGCGTTGGGCCGGTGCCTCCACGGTGTACTCCCATCCCTTGCCGGTCGTCGCGTCGAGGAAGGAGCGGAGGGCATCCCGCTTGGCCGTCGGTTTCGGGTAGGGAATGCCGACCATCACGACCGCTTCGAGCTCCTCGTCCGGGTAGTCGATCCCCTCCGAGAGGCGCCCCCCGGCCACGCCGAGGAGGACCGTCCCCTCGGGGTCCTTCTTCCAGCCTTCGATCGACCGCCAGAGGTCGCCCATCGGGACCCGGCTGTATTCGATGAACACGTTCCCGGGAAGCTGCGATTGAAGGCCGGCCTCCAGTACCTTCTGGAGAAGGTCGAAGCTCGGGAAGAACACCGCCGTTTTGACCGGCAGGGTTTCGAGCACCTCGACCAAACGGTCGGCGAGCCGCTGGATCGCCCTCGGGTCGTTGCGGATCTCCTCGAATCGGGTCGTTACGCTGGGGTCGTAGAGGAACTTCCGGTTCTCCGGCGGGAAGAACGACGGGACGTCGAGGAGGCGGGCGGTCGGGCCGAGGCCGAGCGAGTCGCGGTATTCCTCGAGCGGGGCGAGGGTGCCCGACAGATGGACCGACAGATGGCAGTCGAGGATCGGTTTCGCCGGCCCGCTCGCGTCTAGGGCGAACGCCTCGAGCGCTGGCCGCGGAACGCGGGTGGCGACCTTGACGTACGTCGGAGCATCGAGCTGAGGCCAGGAGAGGAGCGTCAGGGCGACCGTGTGGACCCACGACCGGGGGAGATGTCGCTCCCGCCTCCGCTCTTCCCGAAGGTTCTCCCCCCAGGTCGCGAGCGCTCCGAGCCAGGTGTCGAGGCGGTGCGAGGTACCCCCGAGGGCGGTGAGCAGCGCATCCTCGAAGACCGACGGCGGGAGGACCGCGTCCTCCTCCCGGACGAGCGCGTGGATGAGTTCCTCCACGCCGGCCGCGACGATGTCGAAGAAGCGGCTCGCGCTCGGTCCGTCCGGAAGCTGGAAGTCGCCGCGCTCGGCGATCTCCGCGCGCGCTCGTCGCACGGATTCCTGGGGGAGTGCGACCGTGGTGAGCTCGCGCAAGTGGTTCGGCAGGTTGTGCGCCTCGTCGACGACGAGGTCGACCCGTTCGGGGCCGACCCCCATCCATTGGAGAAGGGAGCGGCGGATGTGCGGATGGAAGAAGAACGCGTACGGCGCGGTCACGAGGCGGGCGTGCGGGACGAGCTTCTTCGAGAGTTCGTACGGGCAGAGGTTCTCGTCCCGGCTGTACTTCTCGAACTCGTGCGGAAGGGGGAGCTTCGTCTGGAACCGTTCGATGAGACCGTCGAGGTCGGTCTGCAACACTCGAGCGTAGTACGGACACCCGTCCAGGTCAGTGAGGTCAATCTCCCCGCCCTCGGGGAGCTCTGGCGGCGGAACGAGCGGCGCCTCGCCCTGGATCGCCCGTTCGGTCGCCCGCTTGCGGTCGGCGCAGAGCTTGCCGTGTTCCTCCGCCGTCGCGCCCTTCACTTCGGCGACGTTCTCGAGGAGGAAGCAGCGGCGAGCCCGTCCTTGGAGGCCGATCGCGAGAATCGGTCGGTCGAGGCGATGGGCGATCGCCCGGGCCTCGTGGAGCACCTGGACCTCCTGCGAGTGGGTCCGGACCAGGTACAGGATACGGTGGTCGGCCTTGACCGCGTGCTCGAGGAGCGGGGCGAGCGTGGCCACGGTCTTTCCGCTCCCCGTAGGGGCGTTCACCAGGAGCGCGCCGCCGCGGTGTCCGAGTTCCGCCACCTCGCGGAGGATCGATTCCTGACCGGGTCGTGGGCGGTACGGAAACAGGAGCGAGGCTTCCGGCGCGGTCGTGGCGGCGGGCGTGATTGGCCTCCCGACGCGCCGAGCGGAGGACTGGGGGTTTAAGCTGCGCCTTGACTCGCACCCGATCCGGGCGATGACGGGCTGCGGCGAGACGAACGAGGGGGGTTAGCCGGTCGCCAGCCAGCGCTCAAAGACGCTCACCCGAACGCGTACCGAACCCCGTACGGACCGCGCGGCATCGTCCAGGTGACCGAGCCTTGGTCGCACGCGATGTCGCATGCGCCGCACTCTACGCAGTCCTCGTACCGGAAGACCAGGCGCCCGTCGATCCGCTCGTAGCAGGCCGCGGGGCACACGAAGGTGCAGAGCGAGTGGGGGCACCGGGCGCAGATCTCGGGTTTGACAGTGATATGAGCGTGGTCCGCGGAATCCGTGGTCGTCCGCAGGGTGCCGAGCCTTCGCTTGACCTCGACGAACTCGACCGCTCCGGTCGCGGGCAACGGAGCGGGGGTCGACATCGCTACGGTCCCGCGGCTTTCGGCAACTTGGCCAGGATCTCGAGGTCGGCGCGGACCGCGGCGACGCTTTGCCGGAACGCTTCTCGCTCGGCCGGAAGGAGCTCGACTTCCACCACCCGCTCCACGCCTTGGCGTCCGAGAACGACCGGCACTCCGATGCAGACGTCTTTCTCCCCGAACTCTCCGGAGAGGTGCGCCGCCACGGGGAGGAGACGGTGCTCGTCGAGCGCGATCGCCCGCAGGAGCTCGGCCTGGCTCGCAGTCGGCGCGTAGAACGCGCTGCCGGTCTTGAGGAGGTTCACGATCTCCGCACCGCCCTGCTTCGACCGCGCCACGATCGCCGCCAGTTGGTCGGCCGGAAGGAGCTTGGTGAGGGGAACCCCCGACACGCTCGTCAGGGAGAGGAGCGGTACCATCGTGTCGCCGTGCGTGCCGAGGACGAACCCCGTCACGTCCCGCGGCGCCACGTGCAGGGCTTCGGCCACGAACGTTCGGAAACGGGCCGTGTCCAGCGTGCCGGATTCTCCGAAGACGCGCGCCGGGGGAAGGCCGCTGACCTCGCGGAAGTAGTAGGTCATCACGTCGACGGGGTTGGTGACCACGATCGAGACCGACTTCGGGGCATGGAGCTTGACCGCCTCGGCGTGCCCCTTCACGATCCCCGCGTTCTTTTCGAGCAGGTCGGAGCGGCTCATGCCGGGCTTCCGGGCGAGCCCGGCCGTCTCCACGACCACGTCCGCCCCGCGGAGGACGTCCAGCGAGGTCGAACCGGTGACTCGAGTCGAGAACCCTAGGATCGGGGCCGACTGCTGGATATCGAGGGCCTTTCCCTGCGGGAGGCCGTCGATGATGTCCACCAAGACGACCTCGGCCGCGAGGTCCATCTCGGCGAGCCGCTGCGCGAGCGAGCCGCCGATGTTCCCCGCGCCCAGCACCACCACTTTGGCGAGTGCGCTCATTCCGTTCCCGTCCCGTCTACCCAGCCGCCGTCGGGCTTAAACGTGAGCGCCCGGAGGGCCTCCACGTCCGCCGAAAGGTTGATTCCCGACCTCCCCCGTTCGTCCCCCGATGGTGGACGTCGACTCGATCCTGCTCAGTGTCCAGGAACGGGACAAGTGGCGGAACCGGCTGGGGGTCCTCGAAGATTCCCTCCGCGAGGTCCGCGACCATCGCCGGAAGCTGGAGGCCCGGCTGCGCCGCGTGAAGAAAGAACTCAACCGCCTCCGGGTCACGGTGGACGCCGTGCTCGACCTCACCCGAACTCCCGCACGTACGAACGCAAGCCATGGCCCGGGTGCTCCCCCCAGTCTTTAGGCAAGAGCAGCTCCTCTCGTCCCAGCGGGAACTGCTGGGCGAGCTCGGGCGGCTTCGCCGCGAGGAAGAGTACCTCACGCTCAAGGTCCGTCAGGCGCGCGAGCAAGTCCTGTATTATGAGGGCCTTCTGAACCTCCTGCGCCGGGACCTCGGGAAGCCGGCCGGCCTCTCCGATATCGTGCGCCGCATGGGATGACGCGACGACCGTGAAAATCCTCGTTGTGGGCGCCGGGGCCGTCGGCAGCCTGCTCGGAGCCGCCCTCCAGGAGGGGGGCAATTCGGTCACCCTCGTCGGGCGCGCGGAACACATGGCCGCCGTTCGGGAACACGGGCTCCGGATCTCGGGTCCGCGACCGCGGGTGGTCCGTCTTGAGGCCGTGGCCTCGGTCGCGCCCGGGACGGAAAGCGAAGTCGTGCTGGTGACGACCAAGACGTTCGACCTCGTGCGGGCGACGACCGAACTCGCCCGGACGCTCTCCCCCCGACCGGCGCTCTTCCTGCAAAACGGTCTCGGCATCCTTCCGGCCGCGCGGAACGCCCTCGCGGCAGGGGGATGGAACGACCCGGCGGCCTACGCGGTCCAAGGGGTCAACTCGATCCCGGCCACCTACGTCGGCCTGGGCGAGGTCCGGGAGACCGGCCTCGGCGAGGTCCTGCTCCCCGTCCCGGGCGAGGCCGGCCCGGCGGCCGGGGCGGCGCGGCTCTTCCGGATGGTGCTTGACGGGGCCCGGGTCCCGGTCGAAGCGGTCCCCGAATTCGAGCGCGAGGTCTGGCGGAAGGCGCTCGTCAACGCGGCCATCAATCCGGTCACCGCGGCCCGGGGCGTGACGAACGGGGAACTTCTTTCCGAGCCGAGGCGCACCGAAGCGCTCCAACTCCTGGGAGAGGCGCTCGCGGTCGCGCGAAGCGCCGGCTTCGACTTCACCAGCGAGGAAGTGACCCGGGACTTCGAGCGGATCGCCCGGGCCACCGCGTCGAACCGTTCGAGCATGCTCCAGGACCTCGACCGCGGCCGCCCGACGGAGATCGACGCGATCTCGGGAGAAATCCTGCGCGAGGCGACGCGGCACGGCCTCGACCTGCCCGCCACTCGGGCGATCGTAGCGGAGATCACCGCGCGCGCCTCCCGGGCCGCGCCCGGGGCACAACCCTCATAGTGGCCCGACCCTCGCTCTTCCCGAATGGTCGAGAAGCTCGGGATCGCGTCGGCGCCGGTGCACAACCGTCGCGTACTCGTCCGCGTCGATTTCAACGTCCCTCTGGACGCGAACGGTCAGATCGCGGACGACCGACGGATGCTGGAGGCCCTTCCGACCCTCAACCACCTACGAACCGCGGGGGCTCGGACGATCCTGCTCTCGCACCTTGGCCGCCCCGACGGGCACCCGGACCCCCGTTTGTCGCTGCGGCCGGTCGCCCACCACTTGAGCGAGCTCCTCGGACAACCGGTCGGTTTCGTCGAGGAGATCGTGGGAATGCACGCGCTCGAGCGCGCGACCCGGCTCGAGAACGGGCAGTTCCTGATGCTCGAGAATCTACGATTCCGTCCGGGCGAAGAGGCCAACGACCCGGCGTTCGCCTCCCAGCTCGCGAACCTGGGCCAGCTCTTCATCGAAGACGCTTTCGGCACCGTCCACCGAGCGCACGCGTCCACCGTCGGGGTCCCGAAACGTCTCCCGTCGTTCGCGGGGCTCCTCGTCGAACGTGAGGTCCGGGAGCTCTCGAAGCTCGTCGAGGCTCCCGTTCGACCCTACGTGGTCGTCGTCGGAGGCGCGAAGGTCGCGGACAAGCTGCCGCTGCTCACGAGCTTCCTCGGACGAGCCGATTCCCTCCTGATCGGCGGCGCTCTCGCGTTCCCGTTCCTCGCGGCGCAGAACGTGAAGCTCGGCGCCACCCCGGTCGAACCGGGGCTCCGGGAATCGGTCGAGGCGTTCTTCCGTCGGGCCGGCGCGGCGGGAACGGAGGTGGTGCTTCCGTCGGACGTCGTCGCCGAACGGCCGGGGCATCCGGACGCGACGGTCCACGCCGTCGGGCATCTTCCTCCCGGCGCGATCGCCCGGGACATCGGACCCGCGACCCGGGCTCGGTTCGCGGAGGTCCTCGGCCGGTCCCAGACCGTGTTCTGGAACGGACCGCTCGGGCTCGCGGAGGACCCGCGATTTGCGCACGGCACCCAGGAGGTCCTCGCGCGGCTCGGCGAGGTCAGCGGGTATCACGTCGCAGCGGGCGGGGATTCGGCCCGCATCGTGCAGGAGCTCGGAGTCGCCGGAAGCTTCCGGTTCATCTCGACCGGGGGCGGTGCGGCACTCGAGTTCGTCCAGGGGATCGAGCTCCCCGGACTCGCCGTGCTCCCCGACGCCTAGCGCCTGCGCCCATCGGCGGCGGGAGCGACGCGGGGTCGAGCGTCGCGACGAGGTAGCGAAGGTACGCACTCCCCACCCGGGGAACATCGACCTCGGCGACCTCGGGAACGTCGTACGGGTGATGGGTCTCGAGATACCGGAAGAGCGCTCCCACCCGCTTCGGAACGGTCTTGAAAAGGACGAGCGACTCGTCGGCCGATTCGAGCTGGCCTTTCCACCAGTACCGAGAATGCGCCGGGAGGACGTTCGCGCAGGCCGCGAGCTCCTGGCGGAGGATGATCTCGACGGCCTCCAGGGCGGCGGCGCGCGAGGGATACGTCGTGAGCACGAGGCGCATCGGCCCGACCGCGCGGACCGGGTCGAGAGGATACGGGCTCATGCGGGCGGTTCTCCGACGACCGGGCGCCCGGCCGAGAAGTCCAGCGTGGCGAGTCCCAGGGTCGCGAGGTCGACCACCGCGGCTCGGGCGGGAACGGGAGAAATGTTGCGCATCCGTTGGTACTCGGTCTCGGATTGCCAGGTCGAAGCGTTCAGCAGCAGCACACCGCGGTAGCGGTCGACTCCGTAGGTGTGGGCGTGTCCGGTAACGAGGATGTCCGGCGCGGGGTCGATGACGAGGCCGTCGCGCGGGAGCGGCGCGAGCGGCGTCCGGTCCCCGTAGATCGGAGCGAGGTGCCGCATCTGGAGCATCCGCTTCATGACCTCCGTCGGTCGCGCGTAGGAAGCTCCGGGGATCGCCGGGATCAGGTCGTCGAAGCTCCGTCCGTGGTACGCCTCGACCACCACGCCCGAAAGGGCGAACGTGGACGGGTTCGCGAGCGTCCGGACGTTGGGAGGGAGGAGCGAGGCGAGGCTGGCCGGGAGCGCGGGCTGGGGCTCGGCCGGGGAGACCGCGTCGTGGTTGCCCGGGATGGCGACCACCGTGAGGCGGTCCGGGATCTCGGAGAGGCGCCGGCCAAGCTCGGCGTACTGTTCGACCAGGTCCGGTATCGCGAGGTCCCGCTCCTGGCGAGGATACACTCCGATCCCGTCGACGAGGTCGCCCGCGATCACGACATGGTCGATTGAGGCCGCGAGGTCGGGGTGCGGACCCCGGCCGCGGAGGAACTCGATCAGATGGGCCCAGTTCTCGGTCAGGAACGAGCGGCTGCCGACATGCAGATCGGAGAGGAACATCGCTCGTCGAGACGAGCTCGCCCGACCCATCGGCCGGGTCGAGGGAACATCGGGGCGCTCCACGTGGGAGACCCGGGGGAATTTCCCCGGTTCCTTCGAGAACGTCAGGTTGAGCCCGACCACCTCGTCC
>Ga0187808_10000327_pt1 | contig 14011 bp, 8 predicted proteins | sample NC_wetland_sal_i_5_FD_132427 | JGI IMG/M metagenome (GOLD analysis project Ga0187808, IMG submission 132427) | Wetland sediment microbial communities from Neuse River Estuary, North Carolina, USA - ASW_3 | ecosystem: Environmental > Aquatic > Freshwater > Wetlands > Sediment | place: USA: North...
CGTTCGTGATGCCCCTGCGCAGGCGCTCTGTTTCATCCGCACGGCGCAAGGCTACCCGTACACGGGCCAGCAACTCGTTTAAGCTAAAGGGCTTGGTCAAGTAATCATCGGCCCCTTGATCGAGAGCCTTCACCTTGACCGGTTCCTCATCATGCGCCGAGAGCACAATCACGGGAGCCCTACTCCATTCACGCAGGCGGCGCAAGAATGCCAGACCGTCCAGTGTGGGCAAAGTAAGGTCGAGCAGAACAAGCTGAGGCTGAAAGATAGCTGCCCGATCGATAGCCTGCGCACCATCAGTCACTGCCTGCACTTGATACCCTCGCACTCTCAACTGAGCCAGTAGAAATGCACGCATTTCTGGGTCATCCTCGACACAGAGGATGCGTGCTTTGGTATCTGTAATGGACATGGCGCTTCCTACCCTACCTCTCTCTTGATGGCACTAGCAGCGGGAAGGATGAATGCAAACGTTGACCCTTGTCCTGGGCCGCTCTTCAGCGTCAATGTACTGCCGTGGGCCTCGATGATGCCCCGGCTAATGTACAGGCCCAGTCCGGTGGGCGGACTCCAGCGTACGCCGCGTCGTCTTTCTATAACGAATTGTCCTGGTCGATCTGCCGAAGGGCGTCTCATAGCTGCAAAGGTGCTAAAGCGCGTAAAAAGCTGTGCTTGTTGCTCTTGTGTCATGCCTGGTCCGTGGTCAATGACACGCAACTCAACACCCAGGGGTTGCTGATCCGGCATGCTGAAGACAGGCTCAGCTTCCAGAAACACAGTGTCGCCTTCAGGGGCATAATGGAAAGCATTACTGAGCAGGTTCGTCAGTACGCTCATAATAAGTTCATAGTCAGCCACGACAGCAGGCAAATCAGCGGGAGCACGAATCTCCAGGTGGCGCTGTGAAGAAGTGATCAACGCCTCCAGACGATCTTGCAGATCCTCCAGCATCTCCGCTGGCAGAATCGGCTCGAGCTCGAGGCGCAATGCCCCTGCCTCCACGCGAGAGGCATCGAGAAAATGGTTAATCATGCCCACCAATCGTTCAACCTGCTCATCGGCGGCCTCTAAAAAGTCATGTTGCTCCTGGACTGACCACTCGAGGTCCTTAGCCAGAAGGGCGCTTACATGGACACGGATATTGGCAAGGGGTGTTTTGAGTTCGTGGGCCATCGTCGTGAAGAAGTCCTCGCGTGCGCGTTCCAGAGTCTTCAATTGCGTAATATCGTGCCAGACTGTCACTGCGCTGCTAATCGTGCCATCGCTGGCACGCAGAGGTGCCGCATTAACGAGGAGAAACACGGTCTGACCGTCAGGTTGTATGAAGTGTAGTTCGGCTTCCTTTGCCTCTCCATTACTTAGAGCGAAGGAAAGGGGTTGTTGCTCATATGGAATGATCGAGCCAGACGATCCGTACATCGTGGTGAAACGCAGCAACTCCTCAATATTTATGCCCACGGCAAGCGTTGTGATTACACCAGGGTCATCGGCGGGTGTGGAGGCCCGATTTACCGCACCCGATGGAGTAGGAATCGCGCCTGACGGGATGGCAGCCATTATCGCCTGCTTCCCTTCCGGTACCCAGCCCATGCGTTGCAGCAGCTGCGCTCCCAGGTTGTTGATGATCGTAATGCGTTTGTCAGCAGCCGAGACGAGCATCACGCCTGAAGGTAAACGTTCCAACAGAAGCTGCATACGTGCGCTTTCCAACTCCTGCGCCGCCTTTGCAATTTGCAGCGCTTGATTGCGTTGCGCCAACTCTGATGTACGCGCGACTACCTCGGCCTCGATGCGTTCTCTGGCCACCGCCTGTTCCGTCACGTCATGGTAGACGACCACGAATGCGAAAATATTGCCAAGGGCATCATGAATAGGAGCTTGGGAACGGCGCATCGTATAATGCTGACCGTCCGCCCCTACGATCTTGATTTCATCAATGCTCCTCTCCAGGGCGCGACGCTCAAGCTCTATCACAATATCAGGAATGCTTTTGAGGTCATACTGGAAAATAGCACTACTACGAGCCAGGGCTTCAGTTACATGCAGCCCGATTATGTCCTCTGACCATCCCAGCAGTTTGCGTGCAGCATGGTTGACATCAGCTACACGCCAGCGCGCATCGTAGATGATCACCCCGTCAGGGATAGCCTGCATGATATTCTCACGCTGGCGAGCATAGCGGTTCGCAACCTGGGCCAGACGATTGATGCCGCGAAAGAGGCGAGCGTTCTGTATGGCCAGCCCTGCCTGCTGAGCAAACTGCTTGAGGAGCTCAACCTCCTCCGCAGGAAAGCCACGTGCTCGACGATGATAGACTTCTATCGTCCCAAGCACAGCACCCGTCATAGGAGTGAGGGTGGAACCGTTGGAGGTGAAACTTCCTCCCTGGCTCTCTTCAGCAGATGGCTCAAAAATCGGTACGCACAGGACGGAACCAGGACGACGTGGGAAACCTTCATCGTCAAGCAATGGGAACTCAAGTTCAGGTTCCCTATTCGTATTTGTAATAATCAGGGTTTGACGGTCGCGCATGACACGACCGACCAACAACTGCTCGCTGAGTTGTGGATGCCAATCTTGCCAGCCAGGATACAGACCTCTTTGCGCAGCTACTCTAATGGTGGGAGCAGTGCCTGTCGTGTTGCGCGCCTCTGCACGCGCTTGTTCCTCAAAACCTGGCACATGCAGCTCGGTATCGTCTTCTGGCTGATCAATGAGCACAACCGCGCAGCGTGTAGAACCAACCATCTCTTGCACAGCCTCCATGATACGGTTTAGCACACCGGGAAGTGCAAGGGGTCCGGCAATAGCTGAAGAGATATTATGGAAGGCTTTGAGACGAAGACGCGAATGTACCAGGTTGGTCTGATCCTCAACTGTAACGATTAGCGCACTCCCACGATAAATCGGGGAGCTACCTCCCACGACTATCATTTTGTCATGTGGTTGCTCCACAGAACCTGACCGGTTGGTCGTAAAACTCGGTGCCGGTTGAATATCCACACGCCAGTACGTGCGTCCCCGCGTCTTGAGCAATCCTTCAAAGGGAACTTCAGAGAAACTTGTGCTTTGACCCGAAGAGCAGACGTGTTGTAATATGGGCAGTGCTACTTTGTATACCTCATCGGGTACTATCTCGTCGAGACGACGGCCTATCACCCCTTGGGGATGCCAGGATTCTTCCAGTAGCGATAGGAGATGCGCGTTGGCATAACTGATGCGCAAGTCGGCACAATTGAGGATGGCAATCCCCACCGACATGCATCCCAGGATATATTCAAGCTGCCCAGATTGCTCTGGCTCCATGAATGTGTAATTTCTAGGTATCGACGTTGTTCCTGCACACACACTCCCACGATAAATCGAGGAGCTACATACTATTATAACTTATTATAAATCTTAGGTCTCTGCCAGATAATATCTGTAAGGTGTAATATGATTGACATTAGTGGCAAGCGCGTTCTGATCATGGGTCTGGGTTTACACGGGTCTGGCATAGCAGCAGCGCGTTATGCCGCCCAACACGGGGCTATCGTACGTGTGACCGACTTGAGATCGGCAGAAATCCTGGCACCGAGCATCCAGGCACTGGCTGGTTTGCCGATTGAATATGTCCTTGGCGAACATCGCAATCAAGACTTTCTCTGGGCCGAGGTCGTCATCCGTGTACCTGGTGTGCGACGAAATTCACCATATTTACAGTTAGCCAGTGAACATGGCGCAACCATTGAGTTAGAGATTGCCTTCTTCTTTCTTGAATGTCCGGGTCGCATCATCGGCGTTACTGGCACTCGAGGCAAAACAACCACCACGACGCTCATTTACGAAATACTGCGTGCGCACGGAGTTCCAATTGTAATAGGAGGTAATGTCGCAGGCGTCGAGACTCTCTCCTTGCTTCCTCAGATCACGCCTGATACGTTGGTTGCGCTAGAGTTGTCGAGCTGGCAACTCGAAGGCCTGGCTCCTCATAGGCTCAGTCCGTCTGTTGCTATCATGACCAACGTCTATCCCGACCACCTCGATACCTACCAGAATATGGAAGAATATGCCCAGGCCAAGGCTACCATCTTCCACTACCAACATCCTAGCGACCTGGCCGTATTCAACTATGACAACCCCTGGACGCGCCGCTTCGGTGAGGTGGCCCCTGGTGAGACCTGGTTTGCGAGCCTGGAACATGGGGGCTATTTTGCGCGTGGTTCTGCAAGCATTGTCCCCTTCAACTTCAGCCAGGGTGGAGGCAAGCTCACGCCCCTACCAGGCAAGCACAACCTTGAGAATATCCTGCTGGCAACGACCACAGCACTACTGTTGGGCGTTCCCGACGAAACCGTTGCCGCTACGGTGAGTCGGTTTCGCGGCATCCCCCATCGATTGGAAGAGGTACGTGAGCTCAACGGCGTGCGCTACATCAACGACAGTGCGAGCACCACGCCCGTCGCCGGTCGAGCAGGCTTACAGGCATTTGATGCGCCGATCGTGTTAGTTGCGGGCGGCAATACAAAGCATCTCCCGTTGGAGGATTGGCCGGAGACCATCGTGCGATGTTGCCGGGACGTAATTTTGCTTCAGGGAAGCGGTACAGGCGAGCTGTTACCCACCCTGCACGAGGCGGCGAAAAAGCAAGGTGTTGCTGATCCTGTGCGTGGGGTATTTGACGACTTTACAGCCGCTATGGATGCCGCAGTCGCAGTGACGCGACCAGGCGATGTGCTGCTCTTCTCACCCGGCTTCACCAGTTTCGGCATGTTCCTCAATGAATTCGACCGTGGCGATCACTTCGTCGCGTATGTACGTGGGCTGTAGTATCGTCGCGCTCCTTCCTACAGGATGCCCTTGTGAAGCGCATCAATTTCTGCTACTATAGCCGAGCAGTCATGAAGAGCACAAGCCTGAGCACGAAAAGCAGGACGAATGTCTGCTAAACCACAGCAAAACAGGCTCTAAAACGCGTCTGCTCATACTTGCGGAGAGAGTAACAGATGAAACGGGAGGCCCAGCCCACCTTGTCAGTCGAAGGTCAATACGCCCTCGACCACTATTCCTCTGCCCTCAAGGCAGCGGAAGACCTCTCGGCGGTGACCATCCGCAACTACCTGAGTGATCTGCGCCAGTTCATGGCATGGTGCGAATGGAACTTTCGCGAAGAGCGGGAGGAGCCATCTTTTGCACCACAAGCGGTTGCATCTCCCCTGCTGATCCGTTATCGAACCTATCTCCAAACCACCCTTTGGCTCCAGCCTTCCACGGTAAATCGGACACTCATGAGCCTCAAACGGTATTTCGCTTGGGCAACAAAAACACAGATCATTCAATATGATCCGATGACCATCGTCAAGTTTGTCCCCAAAGAAGCAACCCTTCCCAGGCACCTCAGTAATGAGGAAGAGAGCGCGTTGGTCGCTGCCGCCAACGCAATTGGTACTTTACGAGATCGAACCATCATCACCTTGCTGCTCCATACTGGTCTACGCGCACGGGAACTGTGTACTTTGACGTTCAAGCAAGAGCATATGGGCAAACGGAATGGGACGCTCCGAATCATCGGCAAGCGCAATAAATTCCGTGATGTTTCCCTTAATACCACCGCACGGTCCATCCTGAGTACCTATCTCTTTCCCTCAGAAAAAACACAGGAGGCGCTCACGGAGCGAGCATTGGGGCATCTGATCACCAAATATGCAAGGCAGGGACATCTCGTCGATGTGAGTCCGCATGATTTGCGGCATCGTTTTGGTTATCGCATGGCTGAGTCCGTTCCACTTCACCGATTGGCACAAATCATGGGACATGACTCCTCACTGGACACCACCAAGCTTTATATTCAAGGAACCAGACGAGATCTGCAACAAGAGGTAGAAAAAATCGCCTGGACCTGAGAACTATCCTTTTTTGATCTTTCGTACAAAAAGAAGGTTCGCAAATGACAAATTTGGTAGGACAGCAATTCGGTAACTATCAGCTCGTCAAGCTGCTTGGCTTCGGTGGTTTCGCCGAAGTCTACCTGGGCAAGCAAGTCCATATGGGAATACAGGCCGCTGTCAAAGTGCTGACGGGGAGATTGATGCCGGAAGATATTGCACGCTTCCGAAATGAAGCTCGTATCATGATTGAACTGCGTCACCAGAATATTGTGCGCGTCTTCGAATACGGCCTGAACGGACGTATTCCTTTCATTGTCATGGAATATGCTCCTCAAGGCTCTCTGCGAGAGCGTCATCCAAAGGGTACGCGTGTTCCACTCCCGACAGTGGTAGAGTATGTCAAACAGGTCGCTGCCGCTTTACAATACATCCACGATTATGAGCAAGGCGAAGACAAAAATTTCGTTCACCGCGATGTTAAGCCACATAACATGTTGATCAGCAAAAACAATGAAATTCTACTTAGCGATTTCGGCATCATCACAGTTTCATCCAGCATCAATCCAGATCAATTCCAGGAAACGACTGGAACCTGCGTTTACATGGCTCCTGAGCAATTTCAGAACAAGGCTATGCGTGCCAGCGATCAGTATGCATTAGGGATTACTGTCTATGAATGGTTATGCGGAAGCCCCCCGTTTGAAGGAAATTGCAATGTTTTACAATATCAGCATATCCATGTCGCGCCGCAGTCCCTACGTGAGCGCGTCCCTGATACCTCGCCCGCCGTCGAGCAGGTTGTCCTCAGAGCCCTTGCAAAGAAGTCCGAAGAAAGGTATTAGATAGCATCCGTGATGAATTTGCAACCCACTTTATTGCAGGCTTGCGAGCTGTATTACCTGGAAATCGGGATGTACCAACTATATCCGATCGGGAGCAACTTTCTACGACATTTGATCGTATCTGGGACAACCTTCAGCCTGATCAACGTCGTGCCACGGCTATGCGTATCTGGGGACAATATCTTCTACCAAAGGCATCAAAGCATGCAGGTGTAGAACCAGGTGATGCGGATGGTTTATTGAATGTCAAAGAGTTTATACGTCTTCGCCAAATACCTACACATGAGAGGTGGCGGTATGAGTGGTTGCCTGGTAAATACAAAAGCCAGATACACTCTGCTGCCGAGGTTGGGAAACTCCGTCTTCAATTAGAATACGAGAGCGAAAAAACGGGCGTCCTATCCCATATTGAGATGAACCCAAAGACAGTAGCCCGTGGGAAACGCTTGGTACTCAAGTATCATGTTCATAACGGCTTAGACTTTGAAGTACCAGTATGGCTCGGCGCTAGCCTGGTTGCAGATGATCAAGATTATTTCAATACCCATGAAGATGTTGATGTCGTCCTAACGATGCAATGCTGTACTGATGGCAAGTGTCCATAATACAAGGAGGCATCTCGTGATCCCGATGCTGCACATTCAACTGCTCGGCGAGTTCTTGTTGGCCTCGGACGGCAAACCTGTGACCAGCATTGACCAACCACGGCTGCAGTCCCTGCTGGCCTACCTCGTTTTGCATCGCGACGCACCGCAATCCCGCTCTCACCTGGCCTACCTGCTCTGGCCGGAGTCGACTGATGCCCTGGCGCACTCGAATTTACGCACGCTGGTCCATCGCTTGCGTCAAGCCTTGCCTCATGCCGATGCTTTCCTGCACAGCGATCGGCATAGCTTGCAGTGGTCTACAAGCCCGCAGGATGCTCCCTGGACACTCGATGTGCTGGACTTCGAGCAGGCGCTTGCCGAGGCGAAGCAGGCAGAACACAGCGGCGATCTTGCAGCAGAGCGACAAGCTTGGGAGCAGGCGGTGACCCTGTACCGGGGCGATTTGCTGCCGAGTTGCTACGATGAGTGGATCCTGCCCGAGCGCGACCGTTTACGCCAGGAGTTTCTGGGAGGGCTACAACGGCTGATCGTCGTGCTGGAACAAACACGCGACTACCAGGGAGCGATTCGTGCTGCTCAGCGCCTCCTCCGACATGACCCGCTGCACGAGGCCACCTACTGCCACCTGATGCGCCTGTATGCTCTCAGTGGCAACAGGGCTGCCGCATTGCGGACCTATCACACCTGCGCGACCGTTCTAGAGCGTGAGCTTGCGGCAGAGCCAGGCCAGGCAACCCGCGAGGTCTATGCACAGATCACACAGACGAAGGTGCCGGACCGTGTACATCCCGCACCTTGTCCCACACTTGTCGCGGGAACATCTCTGGTGGGCCGAACGCAAGAGTGGCTTGCCCTGCAAGAAGCCTGGAAAGATGCGGCTGCGGGCCAGCCACATCTGCTCATTCTCTCGGGTGAGGCTGGCATTGGCAAAACACGCTTAGCGGAAGAATTGCTGACCTGGGTAGGAAGACAGGGGTACGTGACGGCGAGTACACGCTGCTATCCCCTGCAGGAAGAGATAGCGTATGCTCCTGTGGCAGCCTGGCTACGCGCCGATGCCTTACGCCCTGTTCTTGCCAATCTCAGCAGTATCTGGCTGTCCGAAGTCTCACGGCTCGTGCCCACCCTGCTGGAAGACCGCTCCGACATCCCTCCTGCTGGCCCACTGTTGGAACGGTGGCAGCAGCAGCGTTTCTGCGAGGCACTGGCGCGAGCCATCCTTGGGACGGGTCGCCCGTTGCTTCTGTTGCTCGACGATATCCAATGGTGCGATCGCGAGACGCTCACGTTCCTCCACTACTTGCTGCTCTTCAATCGACAAGCACCCCTGCTGCTTGTCGCAACGATGCGCTCGGAAGAAGTCATCCCTGAGCATCCTCTCACCTCATTGCTGCTAACCCTGCGCCACGACCGGCTGGTCACTGAATGTCCCCTCGAACCTTTGGATTCAACCAGTACCGCTCTGCTGGCAAGGCAAGTTGCAGGTCGAGACCTCCCTGTGTCTCTGGCAAGAGTTCTTTATCAAGAAACAGAAGGCAATCCGCTCTTTGTGGTGGAGACGGTACGCGCAAGAGCCCTGGAGCAGCAGAGAGAGCCATTCCCCACTCATTCAACATACAACCATGAGAGTGCTTCCGCCGCCCCACTCTTACCAGCTACCATCCAGGCCGTCATTGCAGCACGGCTCGCGCAACTCTCGCCTGGGGCGCGCACGGTCGTGAGTATCGCTGCCGTCATTGGACGGTCGTTCACCTTCGATGTGCTGCTGCGAGCCAGTGAGCAGGATGAAGATGCGCTGGTGCAAGGCCTGGACGAATTATGGCAGCGGCGCATTGTGCGCGAACAGGGCAGAGAGGCCTACGACTTTAGCCATGAGAAACTGCGCGAAGGGGCGTACCTGGCATTGAGCAGTGCGCGTCGCAGGCTCCTCCACCGGCGCGTCCTGTCCGCTCTGCAAGCAGTGGTCGCCCCTGCCGCACAGCTTGCTTACCATGCCTTACACGCGGGTCTGAAGGACCTGACCTTTCACTTTAGCATAGTGGCAGGCGATGATGCGATGCGTTTAGGGGCCGTACACGAGGCGGTAGCTTACTATGAGCAGGCACAGCGTGCGCTTGTCGAGTACGATAGCATCCCTGACGAGCGGCACTCTCTTTCACTTGATGAGGTACACCACCTCTACATACAACTCGGTCGCGCCTATGAACTCACGAGTGAGCACCAGAAGGCCCAGGGTATCTATGAAGCCATGCTCGCCTTTGCTCGCAAGGCAAATGTCCCAACGATGGAATGTGCCGCGCTCAACCACATGGCGATGCTCGCGAACTGGCAACACCTCAACATAGAGAGGGCGGCAGCACTGTTGCAAGAGGCACATCAGGTTGCCGAACGCAGCGGCGACAGCGTTGGTCTGGCGGAAACGGAGTGGGGCCTGGCCCAAATGAACTACTACTTGGTGAACGCGAAGGAAACCTTGCTCCACGGCGAGCAGGCGCTGGCCCTGGCGCGCGCATGCGGCCAGCAGGAGCTCGTAGCACGGAGTCTGAATGTGCTGGCCTATGCGTATGAGTTGTTGGGCCGCCTGGAAGAGGTGGATACTCATATGGAGGAAGCCAGAGCTGTGTATACAGCGCTGGGGAATCGAGCTATGGAGGTAGATTGCCTCTGCCTGTTGGCGTATGCCCGCATTTTTTCTGGTCGTCTCAAGGAGGGGTTGGAAGCGGCACGCAGCGCGTATGCCACGAGTCGCGAGATGGGGAATACCTGGGGACAGCACTATAGTAGTCTTCAATTGACCGATGGGTTACGGGAGATCGGCGCGTACAGCGAGGCCCTGGAAGTGATCAACCAAAGTCTGACGCTGGCAGGCACGCTGGACTTTCCTCCCTTATTCATCGGCTCTTACTACCTATTAGGGATGGTGCAGGGCACGCTGTTCGCACTCGAGGCCGCCTGCACGAGCCTGCACAAGGCCACTGTGCTCAATGAGCGTATCAAGGGCATCCCCAGGTCGAGAATGTTCGGCGGGACCCTTGCGGCCACATATTGTCTGAGTTATGCGCTGGCTGAAGAGTGGACCCAGGCACATGAGTATGCGTTGCAAGCTCAGGAGGCACGTCGCGACCATGTACCATACCGCTGGTCCCCCACCCTCTGGTATGAGACGCAAGCCCTGGTGCGCGCAGGAGATAGTGAGCGTGCTGAGCAAGGTGTGCGGCGTTTTGGTGAGCTTGTTGAAAGGGGTGGAAAAATGAATACACGAGACCGCATCGCCTATCTGCAATCCCTGGCTACTCTCGCCTTCGCACATGGTGCACCCAACCAGGCAATTGCTCACCTGCAAGCAGCAGCACACCTTGCCCGGGAGATCGGTCTGCCTGGGGAACTCTGGCTGATAGAAGCTGCCCTGGCAGAGTTGTACCAGGAAAACGGCGATACCTTCCAGGCGAGGAGCACATTAGCACGTGCCGCCGAAATTGTGCGCTCGCTCGCCAATGCCATACAGGACAAGCACCTGCGCAAGACCTTTCTCTCAGCGACGCGAGTACAGCGCGTCCTTCACTAACAACACACGTTCACCGCTTATTCCTCTTCCTCATCCGCACAACGCGTTTTCATGAAGCGCTTTTTGAAGCTTTTTTGAAGCTCTGTCTACCATACACTACCACCATAGCTACGAAATAGTATGCAGAAGCATTGCTCAGGAGGCAAAAACAGATGCTTGATGTACGTATCGACCAGCAGGCTCTTGAAGACCTCGAAGCTCATCTTCAAGGCCAACTCATTTTCCCAAGCGACGACAACTACGACAAGGCCCGTCGCGTCTGGAATGGCATGATTGACAGATATCCGGCCTTGATTGCTCGCTGTGCAAATGCAGCTGATGTGGCCAGCGTTGTCAGATTTGCTCAGAGCCAGCACCTTCCTGCCTCCGTGCGGGGCGGTGGTCACAATGTTGCAGGAATTTCTGTCTGCGATGGAGGTATTCTCATCGATCTTTCTCTGATGAAAGCCATCCAGGTGGATCCGACCACACAGACTGTGTGGGCAGGAGCCGGGCTCCTACTCGGCGAATTTGTGCGCGAAACGCAGATGTTCGGGCTTGGCACCACCGTTGGAACCATTTCCCCAACGGGCCTCTCGGGGCTGACGCTTGGTGGTGGCATAGGCTGGCTGATGGGCAAATATGGGCTCACGGTTGACAGCCTGCTCGCCGTTGAGATCGTGACCGCTGATGGGCAGGTACTGAGAGCCAGCGCTACTGAACACCCTGACCTCTTCTGGGGGGTACGCGGAGGTGGAGGCAACTTTGGTGTCGTGACCTCGTTCAAGTTCCAACTGCATCCGGTCGGTACACTGTTAGCGGGAATGGTTGTTCATCCGATGGCACGGGCGCGGGAAGTGCTACGCTTTTACCGCGAGTATACGAGCAATGCTCCCGATGAACTGACCTGCCTTGCTATTTTCGCAACGATGCCCGACGGCCTTGCGGCAGTTATCATTGCCCTGTGCTACTGCGGACCTCTCGATGAAGGAGAGCGCGTAATCGCACCTGTCAGAAAATTCGGTCCACCATTAGTCGATCTGATTCAACCGATGAGCTACCTCGATCTCACAACGATGATTGATATGACATTGCCCAATGGACGCTACTACTACGATAAATCGAGTACGCTCAAGGGAGAACTCAGTGATGAGGCCATTGACACACTCATCGCATCTGCCTCATCCTTCACTTCGCCGTTCTCGCAGGTTCTCATTCCGCATGTTCATGGTGCTGCCTGTCGTATTGCTCCAACTGCCACAGCCGTTGCTGCACTGCGTGATGAAGCGTATGTCATAGAAATTATTGCAGCATGGGAAAAGAGTGAGGCCAGGCAGCATATCGAATGGGCGCGTGCGTTCTGGGAAGCAATGGAACCATTTGCAACCAGGGGAGTCTATATCAACTTCTTGAATGACGAGAAAGAGGAGCGCATACGAGCGTCCTACGGCATCAACTATGATCGGCTCGTCGCCCTCAAGAACACATATGACCCGACCAACTTTTTCCACTTCAACCAGAACATCAAGCCAACAGTGTAGGGAGCTCTGCTGATTGTTTACGGCGGCGGCATGACGCTACCGAGCTCTTTCTAGCTGGGGTCACCATATTTTTTCGGGCAAGGCATACGCTAAGAAGTGAAATGCCTTCTCAGGCTGTTCTACCTACTTCTCCCGACGAGAGATGAACACGCAAGAGCATGGTTTGTCTGCATCTTTTCGACTTTAAGTCAGGAAAAGCATGCACCACGAGGCACCGAAGCGGGCTTAGCGTATGCCTTGCCCGAAAAAATATGGTGACCCCTTGATGCACTAGACCGCACCCTTACTCTTGACCCAAATCAGATAGAAGCGTGGCATGTAAAAGCAATAACGTTCTTTTATTACCAACGCTTTGCTGAAGCTCTCACCTCTTTTAATCATTTGCTTGCTATTAAGCACGACTATATTGCGAAGCCTGACGAGCCTCAATCTGCTTTAGACCAACTCGATGTAGGTTGGTGCGCGAAAGGAATTACGCTTGTCTTCTTACAGCGCTTTGAAGAAGCGAATATCGCTTTTGATTATGCCATTAAACTTGTTCCCAATCATTATCATTCCTGGGCTGGAAAAACACTGGCACTCGAATATCTGGGTAGACTCCAAGAAGCGTTGGGAGCATCGGAGAAAGCCTTAGCATGTGATCGAAACTCTTGGCGTGGCTGGAATATAAAAGGTTCGATCCTGGTGAAATTGAAACGGTACGATGAGGCAGAAGCAGCTTATGATCAAGCGCTGGCGCTTGATTCCTCAAATGTTGGAGCATGGACTGGAAAAGGTGAAATCTATCGAGACCGCAGCCAATTTACTCAATCTCTTACTGCTTATTCCAACGCTTTGGGAATCGAGCCTAATAATGTGGAAGCACAGTACGGCAGGGGACTTGTATATGTAATAATTCATAAGTACAAGGAAGCAATTAATGATTTCAACCAAGCACTTCAGATCAATCCCAAGCACTTGCCCTCGCTAAAACTCAAAGCGTATGCTCTTAAATTATCAGCTCGTTATCCGGAAGCACTCGCTTTGTATGAGCAGGTCATAGCAATCTGGCCGAATGAAGCACAAGTGTGGATCGATAAAGCAAGTGTGCTTCATGCGCTTGGTCGCCATGAGGAAGCGCTGGAGGCCGAAAAACGTGCGCATGCGCTCACCAAATAGTCCTTGCGCCGAAATACGTGGAAATCAGCAGGGCAAATGGCTGTCTCAGGAAGGAATCCTTGCCATACCCTAGACATGCTCGAGGGGATACACCGTTCTGAGCATCTTGCTGGCTATTGAAGTTGTACTATGGCCGTGGGTTTGTGGTAAACTACCTAACAGTGGATAGGGAACCCTATTTTGGTTTCATGCTTACAGAAGCAATTGAGCGCAACCACAAAATGCCCATTAAGTTATGATACGAACTTGCTCATAGGAGAGGAGAGTCGCCTTATGACAATGATGATGAGCAGGAAAGCACTGGAGGATTACGGCCTGGTAAACCTGAGAAAGATTTATTGGAATCTTTCTCCCGCCGTTCTGGTTGAACATGCCTTATCTCGTGATGAGGGAGTACTGGCTTCCAATGGTGCTCTTGCCGCAATGACCGGCGTGCATACAGGGCGCTCTC
>Ga0187808_10000328_pt1 | contig 14009 bp, 11 predicted proteins | sample NC_wetland_sal_i_5_FD_132427 | JGI IMG/M metagenome (GOLD analysis project Ga0187808, IMG submission 132427) | Wetland sediment microbial communities from Neuse River Estuary, North Carolina, USA - ASW_3 | ecosystem: Environmental > Aquatic > Freshwater > Wetlands > Sediment | place: USA: North...
CCGATCTGGTTCACGTAGAACGGCGTACCCTCGACCGGCGCCTGCTCGGCCTCCAGCCTCGCTGGCCCGGCGCCGCTCGAGTCATCCGGCTGCCCGCTGTCCGACACGCGGCAGGCGACGGCCCTGACCGAGCTCGTGCGGGCGGTCCACGACCACTCGGGGACCTTCAACATCACCGACTACCGGTGGTTCAACCTGCGCGATTCCAATTCGAGCGGACCAGGGACGCTGGTCGGCCCGACGTTCTCTTCGGACGGACTGCTGAGCGACGACTACACGCCGAAGCCGTCGTTTGGCGCCTACCGAAGCTTGATCGCAGCGCTCGGCGCTAGGACGGCTCCGGCGCGGCCGCCCCGGTGCGAGGGCCGTAAGCGGCAGCACGCCCGCCGTCGCGGAACTCATCCGCGGTCCTGCGGGCGGTCTCGATCGCCCAGGCGCCGGTAGTCAGCAGCCCCACGGCGAGGATCAGCACGCCGAGGCCGACGATGATCCACCACCCGACATGGGTAGCGAGCGCGAAGCTCGGGCCGATGCCGCCGGCCAGGGTGCCCCCGCAGAGCGCGCCGATCACCGCCACGCCGAGCGTCATCCCGACCTGGCGGCTGGTCGACGCCACCGCGGCCGCGACGCCGGCCTGGGCCGGCGGCATCCCCGAGACGGCGGTGTTGGTGATCGGCGGGTTGACGAAGCCCACACCGATCCCGAAGATGAAGTACGCCGCCAGCAGATAGCCGCTCGCCGTGTGGGGCGTAAGCCGGGTCAGCATCAGCCCGCCGACGATCAGCGACGCCGCTGCCGCCACCATCGACGGTCTCGCTCCGTGGCGCCCCACCAGGCGCCCGGAGACCGGGGAGACAACCAGCAGCATCCCCGCCATCGGGAGCATGTACAGGCCCGCGTCGAACGGCGAGAGACCGCGGACGTCCTGCAGGTACAGGGTGTTCAGGAACAGGAAGCCGCCGATCGCCGCGAACGTCGCCACCGCGATCGCGCTGGCGCCTGAGAACGGCGCGCTGCGGAAGAACCGCATCTCCAGCAGCGGCTCGCGGCGGCGGAGCTCGTAGCGGACCAGGGACACAAAACAGACAACTGAGAAAGCGAACAGCCCGAGCGTCTCCGCTGAGGTCCAGCCGGCTCGAGGAGCTTCGATGATCGCGTAGGTCAGCGATGCGAGCGCCGCGATGACCAGCACCTGGCCGACGGGATCGAGCCTCCTCGGATGCGGCGCGCGCGACTCGGGGACGAAGGCCGCCGTCAAGACGATTCCGAGCAGTCCGATCGGGACGTTGACGAAGAACACCGCGGGCCATCCGACCGAGTCGACCAGCGCGCCGCCGACGACCGGGCCCAATGCCATGCTCAGCCCGAACACCCCGCCCCACACGCCGATCGCCTGAGCACGCTCGCGCGGATCCTCGAACACGTTGCGGATGATCGACAGCGCGACCGGGTTGAGCATCGACCCGCCGATCGCCTGGAGCACGCGGGCGGCGATCAGGAACCCTAGGTTTGGCGCCAGGCCGCACAGCAGCGACCCGAGCGAGAACACGATCAGGCCAATCTGGAACACGAGCCGGCGTCCCACCCGGTCCGCTGTGGAGCCCGCCAGCATCAGCAAGCTCGCGAGCACCAGCGTGTAGGCATCGATCGTCCACTGCAGGCCAGACACCGATGCGTGCAGGGAACGGTGGATGGACGGCAGCGCGACGTTTACGATCGTCGTGTCGAGCCCGACCATCAGTAGGCTCATGCAGCAGATCGCGAGCACCAGGAGGCGGTGGGGGCGGCTCAGCTCGTACACAGCAGTAGGCTAGTCGGCTACCCCGCCCGGTTTTCTCGTGAACACCGCCAACACTGCCCAGAGCCAGGGGCCCGCGTTCGCTCAGACGATCAACCAGGTCAGCGCGCTGCTGACGATCCCGGCGATCCAGAAGATGAACGCCGCCGTGGCGCTTGACCAGCAGCCGTTCGCCTCGGTCGCACACCAGTTCCCGGCCGCAAACGGGCTGCTGTAGCGGTTGCTGGCCCGGGGGCACGTGCGAGCCCGCGCAGGCAAGCACGCAGAACGAGGACATGAGCTCGGGGTTCTGGGCGGCCTTGCCGCCCTGAGCCTCGACGCGCTCTCGAGCGTCGCCTACGGCCCCGAGGCGATCGTCCTGGTGCTGGTAATGGCCGGGAGCGGGGCCCTCAGCTACGTCGTTCCGCTGACGCTGGTGATCACCGCGATGCTGGTGCTGCTGGTCGTCTCCTACTCGCAGGTGATCGAGGCGCATCCCGAGGGTGGCGGCGCGTACTCGGTGGCAAAGGCCAACCTGGGGCGCTGGCCGAGCATGCTGGCGGCGGCGGCCGTGGTCGTCGACTACGTGCTCACGGTCGCCGTCAGCCTCGCTGCCGGCGCGGCGAGCCTCGCGAGCGTGTTCCCGGGACTCGCCCATCACCTGCTCGCCATCGCGCTGATCGGCCTGGCGCTGTTGACGATCGTGAACATGTTCGGGATCGCCGAGTCGGCGAGGCTGCTGATGGCGCCGACGGTGGTCTTCATCGCGAGCATCCTGGCGGTGATCTTGCTCGGGGCTCTGCATCCTCATCCGGTTGCGAGGATCGGCACGCCGATCCCGATCCAGCCGGTCACGGCGTTGACGATCGTGCTGCTGCTGAAGGCGTTCGCCTCCGGTTGCTCCGCGGTCACGGGGGTCGAGGCGATCTCCAACGGAGTGCCGGCGTTCCGGCAGCCGCGGATCAGGACGGCCCAGCGCACCGAGGTCTCGCTCGGAGTACTGCTCGGCGTGATGCTGGTCGGGTTATCGCTCCTGATCAGCGCCCACCACATCGTCCCACGCGGCGGCGTCACGGTGCTGGCGCAGCTGACGGCCTGGGCGTTCGGAACAGGATGGGCGTTCTACGTCGCCAACCTCTCGGTATGCCTCGTGCTCGGCCTGGCCGCGAACACGAGCTTTGGCGGACTGCCGGTATTGATGAGCCTGCTCGCGCGCGACCACCGGCTGCCGCACCTGTTCTACCTGCGCGCCGAGCGGCCCGTTTACCGGTACGGGATCGTGGTGCTGGCGCTGCTCTCGACGGCGCTGCTGGTCGCTGTCAACGCGCAGACGTTCCGGCTGATCCCACTGTTCACGATCGGCGTGTTCATCGGGTTCACGCTCAGCCAGCTGGGGCTCGTCGTCCACTGGCTCAAGGACCGCCCCCCGCGGTGGCGGCTGCGCGTCGCCCTCAACGGAACCGGCGCCGTGATGACGGCGATTGCGGTGGCCGTGTTCGTGTGGAGCAAGTTCCTCGCGGGCGCGTGGGTCGTGCTGCTCACGATCCCGCTGTTGATGTACCTCTTCTGGCAGACCGAGCGTTACTACGCGCGGGTCGCGAAGGAGCTCGGCCTTGGCAAGACGCCGCCCCGCCCACGGCAGCTCGAGAGCATCGTCGTGGTGCCGACCACTACCGTCAGCGTGCTGACCGCGCAGGCGCTCACCGCGGCGCTGTCGCTCGGAGACACGGTGGTCGCGATCGCGGTCGCTGGCGACGAGGAGGAGCGCCAGCAGATCAAGCGGAGCTGGGACGAGTGGAAGACCAGCGTGCCGCTCGAGGTCCTGGTCGATCCGCACCGGTCCCTCGTGCGGACCGTACTGCAATACGTGCGCTCGGTGCATAGCGACGAGGCGACGATCACCGTGCTGATCCCCGAGGTACTGCCACGCAAGCGCCGGCATGAGATCCTCCACAACCAGCGAGGCCGCCTCCTAGAAGCGGTGCTCAAGGCTCGCACGGATGTGGTTGTCGCGACGTTACCGTTCCATCTGCACGATTGATGCATCCGGGACACCGGCGCGCGCCGGGCGTCCCGACCGCTGGGCCAGGCATGTATGGGCGCCACCTTGTCGGCTAGCCTGGTTTTTGGAGATGGCCAATCGGCCCACCCGCAAACGCAGGTATTACGAGGCGGCACACAAGGCCGATCTCGAGGGGGCCGCCAAAACCGACGACGAGGTCCGCCGGAGCTCGCGGCCCACTCAGAAGCAGAGCTTCAACATGGCGGCGCACAAGCTCGGCTACTGGGCTCCGCCGGACTCGACCAGCGCTCACGAGGAGGAGTCGGAAGCCACCCGGAAGCGCTTTGAGGCGCTGGCGGATTCTCAGCGAGATGTAATCGGGCACGCCAGTCGGGCCGTGCTGGCGCTCGGGGCGCTAGGAGTCGTGTATGGCGACATCGGCACCAGCCCGCTGTACACCGAGCAGGTCATCTTCGGCTCGTATCGGGCGACGGCCCACGTCACGCCGGCCACCGTGTACGGCGTCGCCTCGCTGATCTTCTGGGCGCTGATGATCGTCGTCTCGATCAAGTATGCGGGCTTCATCATGCGCGCGCACAACCGCGGCGACGGCGGGATCATGGCGCTAACGGCACTGCTCCAACGCAGCAAGGTGCCTCACGGGGCGCTGCTGGTGACGCTCGGTATCTTCGGTGCCGGGCTGTTCTTCGGCGACGGCATCATCACCCCTGCGATCTCGGTCCTCGGTTCGATCCAGGGGGTGCAGGTTGCCACGCCAGCACTGGCCCACCTCATCGTTCCGTTGTCGGTAGCCATCCTGATCGGGCTGTTCGTGTTGCAGCGGTTCGGGTCCGGCACGATCGGATCGTTGTTCGGCCCGGTGATCCTGGTTTGGTTCGCCGTGATCGGCGTGCTCGGCCTCAGCGAGGTGCTCAAGGACCCCGGGGTGCTCCAGGGCCTCTCGCCCAGTTGGGGGGTGCGGTTCATCGTCGACCACGGCGTTGCCGGCTATCTGGTTTTGGGCGGCGTGGTGCTGGCGGTGACCGGCGCCGAGGCCCTCTACGCCGACCGGGGTCACTTCGGCGCGAGCCCGATCCGCCTGGGCTGGTTCGGCCTCGTCCTGCCCGCGCTGATGCTCAACTACCTGGGCCAGGGGGCCTTCATCCTCCACCACCCAACCCTGTCGAAAGACCCGAACACGTTCAACCCCTTCTACCAGATGGCCCCCAGCTGGGCCCTGTGGCCGCTCGTTATCCTCGCCGCCGTAGCGACGGTGATCGCCTCCCAGGCGGCGATCTCCGGATCGTTCTCGGTGGCAAAGCAAGCCGTGCAACTCGGCTTCCTCCCAAGGCTCAACGTCCTGCACACCTCCGGGACGGAGGGCCAAATCTACGTTCCCGTAGTCAACTGGGCGCTGTGCATCGGCGTGGTCGCGCTGACGCTCGTGTTCCGCTCCGCCGCCAAGCTGGGGGACATCTACGGGGTCGCGGTGACCGGCACGTTCATCCTCAACACGCTGCTGTTCGTGGCCATCGCGCGATTGCTCTGGGGAACTCCGAAGCGGAGAGTGCTGCCGGTAGCCGTGCTGTTCCTGACCGTCGAGATCGCGTTCTTCAGCTCGAACATCGCCAAGGTCGGGCACGGCGCGTGGCTCCCGCTGGCGATCGGGCTCGTGATGGCGATCGTGATGCTCAACTGGCGCCGGGGCCAGGTGGTAGTCACGCAGAACCGCGTCGCCCAGGAGGGATCGTTGAACGAGTTTCTCGACGGGCTCGCTGCGAGGAAGCCGCCGCTCGTGCGGGTGCCAGGGGTCGCAGTCTTTCTCTGCCGCGACAAGGAGACCACGCCGCTGGCGCTGCGTGCAGACGTCGAACACACCCACACGCTCCACCAGAAGGTCGTGATCGTCTCAGTCGAGACCGTCAGCATCCCCCACGTCGACAGCTTCGACAGGTTCACGGTGGAGGTGCTGGGCCATGGCCTGTTCAAGGTCTTCCACGTGGCTACCAGGATCGGCTACCACGACAAGCTCAACGTGCCGGAAGCGCTGCAACTGTGTCGCATGCGGGGGCTGCTCGAGCGCAACCTCGACCTGGAGCACGCGTCGTACTTCGTCTCGCGGATCACGATCACGCCGACCGATGCTCCGGTGATGCAGCGTTGGCGCAAGAACCTGTTCATCGCGATGGCACGTAACGCATCCAGTCCGATCGACCACTTCGGACTGCCAGCCGACCACACGGTCGTGATGGGCTCTCAGGTCGCGCTCTAGATCGGGGGCCCACCCTGATCGATCATTCACCACCGATTCGCTTGCGGCGATGATCGACGTGACGCTGCGGCGGGTCGTGAGCGGCAGCGCGGAGCTTGCGGTGCTCGAGGCGGGCGACCGGCGACGCCCCACGGTCGTCCTGATCCACGGGTATCCGGATACGAAAGCAATGTGGGATCCGGTGATCGGGCACCTGGCCGGGCAGCTCCACGTGGTCGCCTACGACGTCCGCGGCGCGGGCGCCTCGAGTGCCCCGCGCGCCACCGCCGCGTACGACTTCGACCGCCTCGGCGAGGATCTGAGTGCCGTCATCGCGGCCGTCGCGCCGGACAGGCGCGCCCACTTGATAGGGCACGACTGGGGCGGGCTTCAGGGTTGGGAGTTCGCAACCGACCCGAGGTTCGAGGGAACGCTTGGGTCGTTCACCGCGATCGCTGGCCCCTCGCTCGACCAGGTGGCGCTCGGTGGCGCAGTGCTTCTGCGCCGGCGCCATCTCGTTCAGTGGCTGCTCCGGGCGCGCCGGTCGTGGTACATCGCCGTGCTGTTGATGCCAGGCGGGCCGACGCTCTCGTGGCGAGTGCTGCTCGCCGGAGGCAGGTGGCGGTCCCAACTTCGCCGTCAGGGGGTGCCGACCGACGCGGGGTACCCCGCGCCCACGCTTGCGCACGACGGCATCCACGGCGCGAAGCTGTACCGCCGCAACGTGCCACGGCGAAGCGTGCGCCCACGGCTGGACGCGAACGCTCACGTCCCAGTTCAGCTGATCGTCCCCACCGATGACCGTTACATCCCGGAGTCCTACTACGAGTTGGCCGGCCGCTACGCCCCGGCGCTGCTGCGGCGGGGCGTCGCCGGCTCGCACTGGCTGCCGCGCACGCATCCAGAGCTCGTCGCGCGCTGGATCGCCTCGTTCGTCGAGGCAGTCGAGTCTGGTCAGCCGATCGAGACACCGGGTTCTTAGCGAAGCTCTTTTAGAAGGACTCCGGGCTGCCGGGGCGAAACGGCAGAGCATGCTGCTCAAACGTCGCACCCCCCGCATCGAGAACCGGCCCGGCGATGCCAGGAAGGGCTTCGAGCACCTCGACGCCGGTGCCGTCGCCGTGCTGCGCTGGCTGAACGCCAACCGGGTGGAGTTCGTGCTCGTCGGACCCGTCGCCGGGGCGATCAGAGGACGGACCGGCGAACGCGGCCCGGTCTCGATCGTGCCCGCGCCCTACCGCCGCAACCTCGAGCGCCTCGCCCGCGCGCTCGACTCAGCCGATGCCTGCATCCGCCTCGACGGAGCGGGGATCGGTGGCGAGGCGGACACCACGCCAACGAAGCTCACCGCAGAGAAGCTCGCGCGAGGACAGCTCTGGACGCTGCGCTGCGGATCGCACGACCTCGACATCGAGGGCCATGCTCCCGGCATCGCCAGCTATCAGGATCTCCTGTACGAGGCGAGTCGCTTCGTTCCGGCCGAAGACGTGAGCGTGGAGGTGGCCTCACCTGAGGACATCGAGCACTACGCCCATGTTCGCCGCACCGGGAGCGCGCCGGAGATCCGGATCACGCGGGCCGAGGCGCCGGCGTAAACGCATCCGGCTCCGGGCCTCGCTCGCTCCGCTTCCGGCTACCGGTAACCGCTCCACTCGCTCGGCAGCTAGCACGGGCCGGCATCCAGCCGGCGGAAACGCATCCGGCTCGGGGCCTCGCTCGCTCCGCTTCCGGCTACCGGTAACCGCTCCGCTCGCTCGGCAGCTAGCACGGGCCGGCATCCAGCCGGCCCCTCAGCGGTATCGCCCCGGCTCCCACAGCGGCTCGTCGCCGGCGTTGGCGCCGCGGCTGAGGATGAACAGCAGGTCCGAGAGCCGGTTGAGGTAGCGCAACACCTCTGGGTTGAGCTGATCGCCGCAGGCGATCGCCAAGCGCTCGGCCCGCCGGCAGACCGTCCTGCAAACGTGGAGCTGAGCGGCTGCAGGGGAGCCTCCGGGGAGCACGAAGGACTTCAGCGACGGGAGCGTGGCATTGACCTCGTCGCAGCGCTGCTCGAGCCACTCGGTCTGTTCGGCCAGCACGCGCAGGCGCTCGCGCTCGGCGTCCTGCGGTGCCGCGATGTCGGCGCCGACGTCAAACAGATCGTTCTGGACCCGCCGCAGCCACCCGCTGTACTCGGCCGGCAGCCCCTCGACGGTGAGCGCAAGCCCGATGTGAGCGTTCAGCTCGTCGACGGTGCCGTAGGCCTCGATTCGCGGATGTGTCTTGGGCACGCGACTCATGTCACCCAGATGGGTCTCGCCCGAGTCCCCAAGGCGGGTGTAGATGCGGGTGAGGTTGATTGTCATCGCGTACGCCCAGTCTAGGGCTCGCTCGCGATACGATCGGGCGCGTTCAAGGTCGGTGGTGATGGGAAGCCGGTGAGAGCCCGGCGCGGACCCGCCACTGTGATCGGGGACGCCGGCCGCAAGGCAGCCACTGGCGAGGACGACTCGCCGGGAAGGCGCGGACGGTAGGCCCGTAAGCCAGGAGACCAGCCGCCGACCACAATGCCGATACGCCCTCGTGGAAAGGGGTGGCCCTAATGAAGAAGGTAGGACTCGTTCTTTCAAGCTCGCTGGCGCTGACCTGCGGCGTGGCTGCGCCGACCGCGCTCGGCTCTGACGCGTCGTCCGGAGCGCACGCCGTCGCGGCCGGGCCGACGGTGACGGTGCAGATCAAGACTCTGACCAAGACCCTGCTCCGCCCGACGGCAGTGCGCGGCCACCCGGGCTGGATCACCAAGGGTGGAACGCCACGCGGCAAGTGCTCGGCGAGCAGCGCAGCAGGCGCGCTGGATGCGGCGACGCATGGCAGGTGGACCGGCAAGTACTACGCCAGCGTCCCCGGAATCTTCATCACGTCGATCCTCGGGGTGAAGCCGACCGGCTCCGACTACTGGGGAATATTCGTCAACAACCGGGCCTCGGGCAGCGGCATCTGCGACATCCACCTCCACGCGGGCGAGCGGCTCCTGTTCGCGATCATCAAGTGAGCGCCGGCCGCATGCCTACACCCTAGTTCCTCATGAGCGCGAGGGCCGCAGTCACCGCGATGGCGAGCGCTTCAGCGCTCGCCATCGCTGGGTGCGGCCTAGGCCCCGGACCCGGTACGTCCAACGTCACGCTCACGGTCACGCGAGGGTTTGGAGCGAAAGCGGTCGCCCAGGTCACCGAGCGGCGCGTTCCCGGCTCGGAGACGGTGATGCGGATGCTCGAGCGGCACCTTCAGGTCGACACGCGCTACGGCGGCGGCTTCGTGGAGTCGATCGACGGCCTTGCCGGGAGCTCATCGCATCTGGACTGGTTCTATTACGTAAACGGCGTCGAGGCGCCAAAAGGCGCAGCGGTCACGGCCGTTCACGGGGGCGACCGGATCTGGTGGGACCTGCACGACTGGACGGCGACCCAGTCGATCCCCGCCGTGGTGGGCTCATTCCCAGAGCCGTTTCTTCACGGGGTGGGCGGAAAGCGCCTGCCGACGACGCTGGAGTGCGCCGCCGACGTCGGCCAGGCCTGCAAGCGGGTGTCCTCCGAGCTCGACGCGCTCGGTGTTCCAGCCGCCACACAGCTGATCGGGACCGGTTCGGGGACCGACACGCTCGGCGTTGTCGTCGGAACGTGGCGCGATCTCCAGGATGAGATTGTCGCGAGCCTGATCGACCAGGGGCCATCGTCGAGTGGCGTCTACGCCCGGTTCGCCGGGTCAGGTGGCAGCTCGCTCCAGCTGCTGGATCCGCGCGGCCAGGTGGCCCGGACGCTCGGCGCGGCAGCCGGGTTGATCGCCGCCACGGCTGCGAACTCATCGGAGCCGATCTGGCTGATCACCGGAACCGACGTTGCCGGCGTCTCGGCCGCGGCCGCAGCGCTCACCCCGAGCGCGCTGCGCGATCATTTCGCGCTCGCCGTCCAGGGCACGAGCGAGCTGCCGGTTCCGGTGGCGGGTCAGCGGTGAGCTACCGACGGCGCGCGAGCCCACTCCACGCGGCCCGGGCGGCCGCCGGGCTGGCCTATTGCGGGGCGCTCGCGTGCGCAGCCCTGGTGCTGTCGGCGCCGCTCGCGCTCGCGGCGGTGACGGCGGCGATCGCGCTTGCCGGGGTCGCGGCCGGAGTCGGTCGCGAGCTTCGCCGCGCCGCCCTGCTTGCGCTTCCGCTCGGGTTGCTCGTCGCCGTGATCAACGCGCTCGTCACGCGGGACGGGCTGACGGTGATCTGGAGACTGGGGGACCTGCCGGTGCTGGGGCATACGGACGTCACCCTCGAGGCGACTGTCTACGGCGGGGTGCTCGGTCTGCGCGCCGTGGCGCTGATCCTGTGCGGCGTGCTGTACACCGCCGCGGTCGACCCAGACGAGGTCCTGAAGCTGTTTCGCCGGGTGTCGTTTCGCTCGGCGCTGACGGCGACGCTCGCCACCCGGATGGTCCCGATCCTGATCCGGGACGCTCGGCGCCTGGCAGACGCGCAACGCTGCCGTGCCGACCGTCCGCCAACGCGCCTGCAGCTGATGCGCGCCAGCACCTCCGGCATGCTGGACCGGGCACTCGACGTGGCCGCCGCACTCGAGGTCCGGGGGTACGGCGCGGCCCGGCGCCCCCCGCGCGCGCGCCCGCCCTACTCGCGCCACGACGTTGCGTTCCTCGCGTCCGCGGCCGCCGTGCTCGTGCTCGCGGTCGGCGCACGGCTCGCCGACCTGACCCCGTTCTCGGCCTATCCCGCACTCCACGTCCCAGTCCACGCCGGGGAGCTGGGGCTGGCCGCCGCGCTGGTCGTCTGCGCGCTGCTGCCGTTCGCGGATCGGAGGGGGGTCGAGCGGTGAGCGTGCTCGAGCTCGGGCACGTCAGCTACACGTATCCGGGCGCTTCACGGCCGGCGCTCAGAGAAGTGACGCTGCGGGTCGAGCCCGGCGAGCTCGTGGTGCTGGCGGGAGCGTCGGGCTCGGGTAAGTCCACTTTGCTGCGGGTTGCGAGCGGACTGGTCCCGCATTTCCACGGCGGCGTGTTCGCCGGCCGCGCGCTGGTCGCCGGCCTTGACACGCGCGAGCACGGCCCTGCTGAGCTGGCGGCCGCGGTCGGGACGCTGTTCCAGGATCCGGAGTCCCAGGTGGTGATGGGGACCGTCCGCGCCGAGCTCGCGCTACCGCTCGAGAACCGGGGCCAGCCGGAGCCGGCGGTCGCGCGCGGCGTGGAGGAGGCCGCACTGGCGCTCGGGATCGCGCACCTGCTCGACCGTCCTACCGCCTCGCTGTCGGGAGGCGAGCTTCAGCGGGTCGCGCTGGGCGCGGCACTGGCGGGAAGGCCGGCTCTGATCGTGCTCGACGAGCCAACGTCGCAGCTGGATCCCGTGGCTGGCGACGAGTTGATCGCGGGCCTGCGGCGCCTGAACGAGGACTACGACGCCGCGATCGTGATCGCCGAGCACCGTCTCGAACGCTGCCTGGGGCTGGCCGATCGGGTGATCGCGCTGCGCGATGGGCGCGTCGCATGCGACGGCGCCCCGGCGGAGTTCCTGGCCTGGGCGGTCGCTGAGGCGCCGGAGCTCGCTACACCCGGCGCCCGGCTCCTCGCCGGGGCGGGCCTCAGGCCCGCCCCGGGGGTCAAAGCCGCGCGGGCGACGCTCCGCGACCGAGGCCTCCTGCCCGACGTGCGCGAAGGGTCATGTCCGCCGGCATTTGGCGACCGGGGCCTCCTGCGGGACTTGGCCGAAGGGTCACGTCCGCCCGCGTTTGGTGCATCAGATCGCCGACGTCCGCCCGGCGAACCCGCGCTCCAGTTCTCGCGCGTGTGGCACGAGCTTCGTGAGGGCCCGGCGATCCTCCGGAGCGTGTCGCTCACCGTCGCCCCGGGCGAGCGGATCGCTCTGATGGGCCGCAACGGAGCAGGGAAGTCGACCCTCTTGCGGCACGCCGCGGGGCTGATGCGCCCGACCCGAGGCCGGATCACCGCATCCGGACGGGTCGCCCTCCTGCTTCAGAACCCCACCGACTATCTGGTGCATGAGACGGTGGGCCAGGAGGCCTCACCAGATGCCCTAGAGGCGGCTGGCCTGCAACCGGCGGCGTTCGCTGCCCGCCATCCCCGCGAGATTTCGGTAGGGGAGAAGCAGCGCCTGGCGCTGGCGATCGTCCTCGGTGACCCTGGCGCCAGCCCGCCCACTGCGGTGTGCCTCGACGAGCCCACGCGTGGCATGGACCGGGCGCTGAAGGGCGAGCTCGCTCAGCTGCTGCGCCGGCTGGCCGGCGCGGTGATCGTCGCCACGCACGACCCAGAGTTCGTCGCTGCGTTCGCCGACCGCGTCGTGTTGCTCGCGGCTGGCGCCCCGATCGCCGATGGGGCGACGGCCGAGGTCCTCGCGACCGGCACGTACTTTGCGACCGAGACAGCTCGGATTCTCGGTGGCGCCGGCGGCGCGCTCACCCCCGAGGACGGAGTCGCGCTTTTGACGCAGGCTGGGCGCAGGCCCAGCCTGCCAAGCGAGCCCGTAGCTCGACGATTGGCATTGGGGCGCGGGGACGGGAGCCCGGCGGGGGATCTCAGATGAGCTGGCAGCTCGGGGCGTTCGCGATTCTGTCTCTCGCCCTTGCAGGCGGCTTTGGTTGGTATGAGCGCTCGCGTCCAGACGCCAGGGTTGTGGCGCTGGTCGCCACCCTGGCGGCGTTCGCGGCGCTCGGACGGATCGCGTTCGCGGCGCTTCCCAACATCAAGCCCACGACCGACATCGTGCTGATCTCCGGATACGCGCTTGGCCCTGGACCCGGGTTCGTGGTCGGCGCCCTCGCGGGGCTGACGTCCAACTTCTTCTTCGGTCAGGGGCCGTGGACGCCGTGGCAGATGGCCGCGTGGGGCGCGGCCGGGCTGATCGGAGCGGGGCTCGCCGCCGCCACGGCTCGGCGGATCGGCCGCTGGCCGCTTGCGCTTGCCTGCGCCGCGGTCGGGTTTGCGTTCACGGCCGTCCAGGATGTTGGTGACTGGGTCACCTACAGCGACCACAGCCTGGCTGCGCTGGGCGTGTACGTGGGCAAGGGGCTGGGGTTCGATGCTGTGCACGCGGTCGGCTGTCTGGGATTCGCGCTCGCTTTCGGTCCGGCACTGGCGCGCTCGATCGCGCGCTTTGCCGCGAGGCTGCAGGTGACCTGGCAGGCGGCCGTCCCGACGGCGCTGGTGCTTGCGCTGGCCGGCTCGTCCGCGGCCTGGCTGGTCGCCCAGCCAGGCCTTGGATCCGCGGTCGGGACGGCGCGTGCGGCCGCTGCCGCAACGCCCACCTCGTACCTGCTCGCAGCCCAGAATGGCGACGGTGGCTTCGGGGGCGCCCCGGGTCAGTCGTCCACGCAGCTGTTCTCCGGTTGGGCCGCGCTCGGGCTGGCGTCCGAAGGCGAGGACCCGCAGAACGTCAGCAGGGCCGGTCACACCCTGGTCGCCTACCTCCGGGCCGGAGCCGGCGCGTTGACAGATCCGGGATCGCTCGAGCGAACGATGCTCGCGGTCGGGGCGGCCGGGCTTCCTCCCGGAAGCTTCGGGGGGCACGACCTGGTGGCGGCACTCGAGCGCGACGTGGGCGCTGACGGGTCGGTCTCTGACCAGACGAATCTGACTTCGTTCGCGGTACTCGCGCTGCGCGCGGCGGGCGTCTCCCCCGATGCCAGGACGCTTCTGTGGCTCGTACGCCAGGAGGACCGGGATGGGGGCTTCAACTTCGCGACCGCGGGGTCGAGCAGCGACGTCGACGACACGGGCTCGGCGCTCGAGGCGCTCGCCGGAGCTCCGGGAGCGGCGGCCGCGCGGGCCCGTGGACGGGCGGTGGCCTTCGTCCGCACCCAGCAGGACAGCGACGGCGGGTTTCCGTCGACCCCGGGCGCAGGCTCCAACGCACAGTCGACCGCCTGGGCGATCCAGGGACTGGTCGCCGCGGGGGTCGATCCGAGCTCGCTGCACCGCGCTGGCTCTTCGTC
>Ga0187808_10000329_pt1 | contig 13998 bp, 10 predicted proteins | sample NC_wetland_sal_i_5_FD_132427 | JGI IMG/M metagenome (GOLD analysis project Ga0187808, IMG submission 132427) | Wetland sediment microbial communities from Neuse River Estuary, North Carolina, USA - ASW_3 | ecosystem: Environmental > Aquatic > Freshwater > Wetlands > Sediment | place: USA: North...
AACAGAATGATATTGCCACTGCCCTCTGCCTCTTCCAACACTTTCAGGAGGCGCTCTTCAAATTCACCACGGTACTTCGTACCGGCCACCAGCGTACTGGCGGACAACTCTATCAAGCGCTTCCCACGCAGCTCAACGGGCACCGTGCCATCGACAATGCGCTGAGCCAGCCCACCGACGATCGTTGTCTTGCCCACGCCCGAATCGCCAAGCAGGATGGGATTATTACGGTCCTTGAGCATCAAGGTCTGCATGAGCTGGCGTATTTCCTTCTCACGTCCAATCAGTGGCGTCAGTTGCCCCATACTGGCCTGCCGGGTCAGATCACGTCCCAGGCGATCTAGTAATGAAGTTCCCCCTTTGGATGCTCCCTCCTGGCCCACGCCAACTGGAAGTTCCATTGGCGCTGCCCCTGGATTCGTACCTATCGAAGGCACCAGTTCGAGCAGGGCACGTGCATTACTCATCAGGATCAGTTCAATCAGGTGAGCTGGATTAATACCCAGTTTGGTGAGCAGTTCGTGCGTCACCCCATCGCCTTCGCTCAGAACCGCCTGCGCTATAGAACGCTCATCTATTAAGTTTGCACCTGAATTCAACGCGTTACGTTCCGCGGTTTGCAAAATCTCTTTACAGCGACGCGTTGGCAGAATTGGCGTCTCACTATTCGCCTTACCAGAGCCAAGCGCAAGGCGAATTACATCTCGCACTTGTTTGGGCGAAAAATTCAAGCTGCGCAGCGCCTCCTGCGTACATCCGCCATCCAACTTCGTTAGAGCGATGAACAGATGTGGCGTCCCCAGGTAGTCTTTACGCATGCGCCGCGCCTCCATCAAAGCAATAGCCAGCACTTCTTGCAAAAAGCGGCGATCCAGTCCACCGACAGAAGCTGAAATTGGTGGGATCAGTTGACTTTCATCGAAGAGACCAGGCTCCGCTTCGATACTCTGTTCCTTCCCTGTAGGTGAACTCGCTGCCAACCGCTGGGTCGGGTCCCCATAAAGTACATACGCCATACACGAGATATCGTCTGGATGACGCTGAACCATCACCGAACGCGCACGGCGCATCGACTCACCCAGCGACACACCCTCTGCCAACTCCTGATAGAAAAGCACCACCAATTCCTGCACGCGCAGCATATTCACAGGCCAGCGCATCGTGACTACCGCTCCGGCTCCTGCCGCCATCAGCTTACCCGCCACGCCCTCCATCAACTCTTCTCGCTCCTGCTGGCTGTAGAATCCCGATTTATCGTGGGTTGCACTCCCATTCCGTCCCTGCTGGCGCTCAGCTTCATGATGGCTCAGAAAAACGAGCGGACGCCGCGGTTGGACCTGCAATAATTGTTCAGCGATGCTCTCATCTAAACGTGAACTTCCCGCCAGGGTTAACGCGCCATCCCCTGTCGGTAATGGCCCTGCGTAATGCACCACCTGTGGGGCGTCCGCATTGATGCGCATTCGCATCTCTAAGGGGTTGGCCTGCTGACGATAGAGGATGATACGCGACACCGACTCTGGTAACGTCGTACAGAGAGCCGCAACCTCCTCCTCAGCTCGGGGACGTTCACCCGTAGGATTGACGAGAAATAACACCGAAAGGCCCTGCGCCGCAGCTTGCCGATCACCCTTGCGTTGCAAACGATCCTGCTTTGGCATACGCTGCGTTTTGTCCAGCATCGTACTCACCTTGCGTCCAACACTCAGGTACCGGCAGAGGTAACGCCCAGTCTTCTGTCCTCCGTCAAACAGTAGTTCCCAGGGGATATCGGGCGTATTCGTACTGAGGATAAGCGGGGTATCCAGGCGGCGTAAAGCTTCTTGGATGGGTGAAGGCAGCAGCGTATCAAAGAGGAAACGCCCTAACGCCTGCAGGGAATCGGTTACCACGCTCAGCTTTGTCGTTTGACTCCTCACCTCCGTCAGTGCCGATGCTTGCATTTGCTGCGCCGCTCCCTGCAAAGCGCGCCGCAGCCGTTCACGCATCTCGGCATTGAGGTCCGTCACATACTCCTGGCCGACGGGATCTGGGCCTTCGGGCAGATCAAGGCAAAAACGAAATATATTGTCCTTACGTGTGATATTGAGTAGGGCTGGCTGTTCCATCGAATCTTCTCTTGTACTTCTTAAACCTCATTCAGTCTACGAGCAGTGTAGCATATCAGCAAAAGCCTGTCGAGGGTCTATCTCCCCACCTTCAAGATTAGCCACTAGACGTTGTGGGAGTGATGTGCTAGGCTATAGACAACAGGAACTGGTGCAGCACCTGCCAGCGTTTGAGCCAGAGACTCGTAAGGAGGAGAGATGACTGCTTTACCAAACCGGCTCACCATGAGTGTTGAAGAATATCTTGCGTTGGACCGGAACAGCCCCGAGACGCGCTATGAGTACATCGATGGATATGTGACCATGATGGCTGGAGGAACCCTCGACCATGCCACGATTAGCCTGAATATGGCCAGCACCCTGCGGGGCTTACTGCGTGGCAGTTCCTGTCGTGTGTTTCCTTCAGATGCACGTGTGCGCCTCTCTGCGACACGCTATGTGCTTCCAGATGTAACAGTGAGTTGTGACGGGCGAGATCGAGGACGAGTTGATGTTATTCAGTATCCACACTTGGTTGTCGAAGTGCTTTCCCCGAGTACAGAGGACTATAATCGCGGGAGAAAGTTCACGTACTATCGGGAATGCCCAACGATTCAGGAGTATGTAATGGTCAACACGGAGTACCAGGCGGTCGAGGTCTGTCGACGAGCAAGAAATGATTTATGGAGCTTTCATGTCTTTAGATCAGGAGAGGATGTTGAATTGGCCAGTCTCGGGGTGCGTTTTCCGATAACTGCTGTGTATGAAGATGTGGCACTCCCTCCCGAAGATGACAACGTTCCGGCGTAAGCGGGTTGGTTTAGAAGAAATAGGCACAACATGTCGCAGATGAGTAACGAAACAGAGAACAAGAGTACTCCCCCGGAAGAGATTATGCGGGGAAAGTACGATGTAATTGTCGTTGGCGCAGGTCATGCAGGATGCGAAGCCGCGCTGGCCAGCGCACGTATGGGCCGCAAAACACTTTTATTGACTATGAACCTGGACAGCATCGCCCTCATGCCCTGCAACCCATCGATGGGTGGTCCCGCGAAAGGACACCTCATCAAAGAAATTGATGCCCTGGGCGGCGAGATTGGTCGCAACACTGACCGTACCTTCATTCAGATTCGCATGCTCAACACCGGCAAAGGCCCGGCAGTGCAAGCTCTGCGCGCTCAATGCGACAAACAAGCCTATCGCCTCTCCATGAAGTTTGTGCTAGAGGGTCAGCCGAACCTGGAATTGAAGCAAGCAAACATTACACATTTGCTCAGCCATGCCGGTGTAGACGGGCGTCATGTCATCACAGGCGTAGTAACGAATAACGGCTGGCAGTACGAGGCAGGTGCGGTTATCCTCACCACTGGCACATTTATCAATGGCCGTCTCGTCGTGGGCGAAAAAACACAGCCAGGTGGCCGTGCAGGCGAAGGCCCAGCACTGGGTATCTCAGACTCGCTGCGCGCACTCGGTCTGGAAGTGCGCCGCTTTAAGACTGGCACACCGCCGCGCATCGATGCTCGCACTATCGATTTCAGCAAAACAGAACCACAGCCCGGCAGTCGTACGCCGCTCTACTTTTCCCAGGATATGTCTGCACGAGAAGATGTACAACTCCCCGGTAGCAAACCTAACCCCATTTATCCCGTTACCGTAGAAGACCTGCATGGCTGGCGACCGCAACTGCCCTGCTACCTCGTGCATACTAACGAACACACCCACCAGGTCATTCGCAACAATCTGCACCGTTCGCCGCTCTATACCGGCATTATCAAGGGCATTGGCCCCCGTTACTGTCCCTCCATTGAGGACAAGGTTGTGCGTTTCGCCGATAAGAGCACACACCAAATCTTCCTGGAGCCGGAAGGCTGGCGAACAGGAGAGGTCTATGTGCAGGGCATGAATACGAGCCTACCGGAGGACGTGCAACTTGCCATGCTGCGCAGCATCCCCGCGTTGGAGCACGTCGAAATGATGCGAGTGGGCTATGCCGTCGAATATGACTACGTACCGCCGGAGCAGTTGTTTCCGACATTAGAGACAAAACCCATCTCAGGCCTCTTCCTCGCTGGTCAGATTAACGGCACCTCCGGCTACGAAGAGGCGGCAGCGCAGGGCATCATGGCAGGCGTCAATGCAGCCTTGCACGCCAATGGCGAGCCCGGCTTTGTGCTCAAGCGTCACGAGGCCTACATCGGCGTACTGATTGATGATCTGGTCACGCGGCCCATGAGTGAACCGTATCGACTGCATACGTCACGCGCCGAATACCGTCTCCTGCTGCGACCGGAGAGCGCCGACCTGCGCCTGAGCGACTACGCTTATAGGTTTGGCTTAATCGATGATGCACGTTATGCCCAGATTGTCAAAAAGCGTGAGAGTATCCAACACGCGCTTTCCTGCATCGATTCTGTCGTGTTTACCTCATCGCGCACAATAGAGGCATACGCGCAGGAGCTTGGTATAGCTCCCCTGGGGCAGATGCTCTCCGCCCGCGAACTCTTGCGGCGACCAAAGGTATGTTATCACCAGGTCGTTCAGCTGGCACAGCGAGTGACAGAACAGACCCTTCGCTTCGCTCAGGGTGACAACACAGGAACACAGGATTGTCATGCTGAGCGAAGCGAAGCATCTCTCTGCCCGTCGAGAGAGACCCTTCGCTTCGCTCAGGGTGACAACACAGGCGGTGAAGAAAAAACAGATGCCATTCCTTCGCCACTCCCCGCCCTGGCTGGTTCCATCGCTGATGAGGTCGAATTGCAAGTTAAGTACGAAGGATATATACGCAAGCAAGCACAAATGGTTCACCGCACGCAGCGGGTAGAAGAGCAAAACATACCCGAAACGCTTGACTACCAGGCTATACAGCATCTCCGCACCGAAGCCCGCCAGAAGCTGACGCGCACCCGCCCGCGCACAGTTGGGCAGGCGTCACGTGTAGAAGGTGTCACTCCCTCAGACATAGCTATCCTGATGATCTACCTGGAGAAATTGCGCATCGCAGGCTCACGTTCTTGACCAGGACCGAGCGCATTGATGGCCCGTAATAATCCGAAACGCCCATTCTCTTGACAGTCCCAGACCACTGGCTGTACTATATCGCAGGCAAATGTAGAGGCAAACGGGAGTCCTGTCAATGCAGATCGATTGCTAGACCCTTTACAAATCTGATCGTTGCCCACAACAACCCGCTTGGGACACCACCATCCAGATTGCTGTATAGCACCAAAAAAAGGGAACTCTTCAGCAGGGGGATGCAGACGCCGTCTGGGGGACGGTGTTGCCCTTGCCGGGGCGCTTTCCATCCTGTTGTACATCAAGTGGCTCCCCGCAGGGGGTGCAGGGGGACGCAGTCCCCTTGCCGGGGCGCGGGGTGTCCCCGCTTCCTCTCTTCACCTGCCGCCGCAGGCGGCTCGAAGAGGGTACCTGAAGAGTTACCAAAAAAGAGGGAAATACTCGTGTATATTCTTGTGGTAGAAGATGACCAATTTACCAGCGCCATGGTGCAATTTGCACTCAGTAAAGAAGGTTATGAAGTCGAAACAATTGACAACCCACATGGCGCAATGCACATGATCAACAAACAAGAACCCGACTTGCTCATCCTTGATATAGGCATGCCTTATCAGAACGGCTTTGAGTTCTCAAAGAAGCTAAGGTCCGCGGGATACAAAATACCCATTATTTTTATGACTGCAAGGGATGCCATCGAAGATAAACTTCAGGCGTTCACCCTCGGGGCAGATGATTATATTTCTAAACCCTTTAACTATCAAGAATTGGTGGCGCGAACGCAAGCCGTCATGCGTCGCGTCAGGAAGGATACTGATAAAGGGGATCAGAGCATACGCAGTGGTCAGTTTGAACTTTTGCCAGCAGAATTGAAGGTAGTGAAACCTGATCGCACAGCCATTTCGCTTACCCCGAATGAGATGCGGGTGCTGCGAGTGCTGATGGCATCGGCCGGTCAGGTTGTCAAGCGCGAACGCATCTTCGCGGAAGTTTGGGATGATGAAGATTCTAGCAGCAATAGCGTCGATGTCTACATACGCCGTTTGCGTGTGAAGCTGGAAGTAGATCCAGAGCACCCACAGCATATTATAGCTATTCGTGGTAGTGGGTATAAGTTTGTCGGGACCCACGATAAATAGTTTGATTAGCCCGACTTTGGGTGCGAAGCAGCCCAAAGGTCGGGATCATCGAGCATAAATCGGGGTCCTACAGGGGGGAAGCAAAGAAAATGTTCCAGTACCTGACGGCATTAGTCGACAACACCTCTGATGCAATGATCGTGCTCGATCAGCATCTTCAGATCCTGGATATCAATCCTGCGGTCACGACCACCCTTGGCTGGGTGCCTGAAGATGCCATCGGACGCCATTGCACAGAGGTACTCAAGTGTCAAAATCTGAATAAGATTGAACTCTGCGGGACATCGAGCTGTCCACTTGTGCGCGTGCTCCAACAGAGGAAATCATTGCCTAACGAAGAATTAATTATTGGTGCAGAGCCAGGCCGCTCCTGCGAAGTTTCTGTCAACGTCACCCCTGTTGATCTTGACGAAGTTGCCTGCGTCGTCTTTGCCGCCCGCGATGTATCTACACTTACGGCGGCCAACCGCGTACGTGCAAATTTTGTCTCGATGGTCTCACACGAACTCAGAACGCCGCTTAACTCCGTGCACGGCTTCGTCGACTTGCTGCTCCAGGGCCATATGGGCGAGTTGACGGAGGAGCAAAAAAAATATCTTGGCTATGCCCAGGAAGGCGTCCAGCAACTCATCTCCATCGTCGAAGACATCCTGCTCATAACGCGCTCAGACTCAGGACAGTTTGTGATCAAGCAGGAAGAGGTAAACTTGTTTGTGTTAGTGAGACAGGTTGTCAGTAACCTGCAAATCCAGGCACGCAAAGCGGAGGTGGTGCTGCAAGTGGAGGCCTCATCCTCTGCACTATGGCTCTATATTGATCCTCAGCGTATGAAACAGGTGCTCAACAATCTGCTCATCAACGCTATCAAATTTACTCCACCTGGAGGCACAGTGACGATTCGTGCTCTTCCATACAATGAGTCTTTTGCGATGATCACCATATCGGATACCGGAGCCGGCATCCCTGTTGAGGACCGTCCACACGTCTTCGAGCGTTTCTACCAGTCGAATCACAGTTCGCAATCAAAAGTAGGTGGCTATGGCCTGGGTTTGACCATAGCAAGACTGATAGTAGAGCAACACGGTGGCTGCATCGATTTCTATAGCGTCCTGAAGGAAGGAACGACGTTTTCTTTCACTGCCCCGCTGTATATTTATCAAACCGCCCCGTAAAACCCCTGGCTAAAGCTTAGGGGATAGAAGGGGCGTTCCTTGGATGGCGGCTTGGGAGGTGGGAATACCCCCTTGACATACGCCTAATTTGGATGTTCAATAGATGTATGAACAAGCCAGAAAAGTCACCAAAATCGTTTTCCATTCGTCTCTCTGTAGAGATGCTGAATGCCTTACGGCAGATCGCCAAGCAGCATAATCGCTCCATCCATGGCGAAATTCTGACAGCGCTCTCCGAGCACATCAAAAAGAGCCAGAAAGAGCGTGACCGCCCGTGACCAGGAACAGGCAGCCCATACAACCGAAGACGCCCAAGCGCCCCAAGAAGCCCAAGAACCCGAATGTGCGGAGAAGCGCATACAAGTTTCGCTTGTATCCCACCAAGAAACAAATCGGGACCTTGGAATGGACGTTGCGCCGTTGCAAGGAGCTGTACAATGCCGCCTTGCAAGAGCGCCGCGATGCCTATCAGCTGTGTGGGGTGTCCGTCTCCTATCGCATGCAAGCCGACCAATTGCCTGCCGTCAAGCAACTGCGAGAGGAATATCAGGACATCCACTCTCAGATACAGCAGGATGTGCTCAGGCGACTCGATAAAGCCTTTGATGCCTTCTTCCGTCGTGTCGAGAACGGCCAGGCGCCTGGCTACCCTCGCTTTAAGGGTGGCGACCGCTATCATAGCTTCACCTACCCACAAGGTGGCTATGAGATCATCGGTTCCCGATTGCATCTCTCCAAGATTGGACACGTCAAGATCAAGCTGCACCGGCAAATCAAGGGTAAGATCAAAACGTGTACCATCAAGCGCGAGGGCGACCAATGGTATGCGGTCTTCAGCACAGCGTATGAGTTGGACCCGACCTTGATCTTCCACCCAAGCGAGGAAGCGGTAGGAATTGACCTGGGGATCAAGTCCTTTGCTGTCCTCTCCAATGGGGAGATAATCGAAAGTCCTCGCTTCTATCGCCAAGCGGAAGAGCAGATCAAAGAGGGCCATCGCAAGATTCACCGCCGCAAGAAAGGCAGTCATCGCCGCCATCGGGCCAAGAAAGAACTGTCGAGGCTCTACCGCAAAGTTCGCAATCGACGCCGTGATTTCTTGCACAAAGCCTCGCGCAAGTTGGTCAATCAGTATGGCACGCTGGTCTTTGAGGATTTGCAGATCGACAACATGACTGCGGTACCAGCCCCCAAACAAGATGAGCAGGCAAGTACGTGCCGAATGGAGCCGCCGCGAAAGGTGGCTTGAATAAGAGTATTCTGGATGCAGGCTGGGGAGCCTTTGTCACCCTCTGCAACAGCAAAGCGGAAGAGACTGGCTGCTGCGTCGTGAAAGTGGCTCCCCACCGTACCAGCCAAGAGTGTTCCGGCTGTGGGTGCATCGTTGAGAAAGACCTCAGTGTGAGATGGCATTCCTGCACGCACTGTGGGACCGAACTGGACCGTGATCACAACGCTGCGAAGAATATCCTGCATCGCTACCAGAAGGAGCAACAGAACGGGGCAGGAAGTGTCCCACACAAGCCACTGCGGGTACGTTCCGCCGGTGGGACTGTGTAGAAGCCCCTGGCTTTCAGCCATGGGGTACTTCACCCCCATAGTGTCGGTCGCTGCTCGTCACCAGCGTCTGTCTCTTGCCACGCATTGTCCTTGGAAAGTTTATCTGCTTGGCGTGTTGGTTCCGGCAAGCGATAGCCCTTGCAACAGGCGAGCACATACCGCAAGCTGGTCGCCAGAGAAATACGATGCCCTAACGAGATAATCATCGGCTTCACATGTGCCCGTGTGCGTACTACTGCCCCAATTGTCTCACCCTTATCAACCAATGGCACCCAACTTCCTTGCTCCTCGCTCAGGTGTGCATGGTGTCCTACCAGGATCGACTTGCCACAACCAATCGTCGGCAAATCGAGCCAGAGGCCCAGGTGTGAGGCAATCCCCAACCTGCGCGGATGTGCAATCCCCTGGCCATCAACCATTACCAGGTCTGGCTGCTGCCGTAAGCGGGCAAAAGCGCCCAAAACACACGGCGCTTCACGAAATGAGAGCAGACCAGGGATGTAGGGCATACGCACAGGTTCCTCGTAGACATGCCGCTCCAGCATCTCCAGATCCGGGTAAGACAGCAGCACAACAGCGGCTCGCGCCATCCCACTCTCCTCGTTGAGCGCCATATCCACCCCGGCCACACAGTGTACTTCACCCAATTGATCCTCGCGCACAATGCGCTGCGCCAACTCCCGTTGCAAGGCAATAGCTGCCTCTGGTTCGAGATTCCAATCGTGTAATGGTGTTTCTGACATACTATCGTGCTTCCGCTCTAAAGATCATACGCGGGCTTTCACGCTCGAAAGGGCCAAGTTCGTAGTCGCCGTAGATGTCCTTGATCATAAAGTCAGCATGTTCAAGTAAAAGTTCCATCTCAACACGCTCGAAAAGATAGACCCATGTTTTGATCATCGTACGCCGTACCGGTTCCCCCTGCCTATAGTGATCGTAGAAATGGGTCAACTCCAGTAAATGCCTGGTTGCCGACTCCGCAGGACTCACCAGGTGGGTCAGGATAGCGCCATCATGATCTTGCCACGTTCCCTGGTGCAGAACCTGCCCGCTCACGTTCTCCAAATAACGTGAGTCCGCATTGGCGATATCCAAAACGAACATCGCGCCAGGGGTCAGGTGTGCACGCACGCCAGCCAGGGCCTGCTGCTGCTGCCGGCGCGCATAGACGTGTGCGAACGACCCAAGGGCAATGAAGGCCAGGCGGAACTTCTGCTCCAATTGCAAGCTGCACATATCCTGCTGCACAAGCTTACAACGCGATGCTACCCCAGCACGTTCCAACCTCTGCTGGGCCAGGTTCAGCATTTTGGCAGAAGTGTCTACGCCGGTTACTTCATAGCCTTCCTCTGCTAATGGCAACAGCAGACGGCCACTGCCACAAGCCAACTCCAGCACCGGTCCATTGCATACCGTGGCAAAGTCCCGGTACAGGTCCACGTCCTCATCGTAATGAGCATGCTCAATATCGTAGAAAGACGCTATCAGATCGTAATCACTCATTGGCTTTGCCGCACATCCTAGAAGTTATCTATGCTGGTAATTTTCCAGCCGCTGCTTTCTTGCTTTAACTGAACATGTACATCGTAGGGTGCACCGTTGCGTGTCTCACTCACAGTGAGCATGGCAGTGTTGACCCCGTTGTTAGAGTTAAGCGAAGTATTGCTTATAGAATAGGCAGTCAGCTTGCCTTTTTCCTGGTCAAATAGCTTGGCTCCCTGGATGTACAGGCTTTGCGTGAGCGACTGACCGTTGAGTGTAAGATTACTTGTGTCCAGGTACGTGAACGCGGTGTTATAGTCCTGGTTCTCGACAGCCGTATAGTATTGGTTAGCCACATCAGTGGCTCCATTATGCGTGCCGAGGTAAAATAGGAGCACGAATCCGCCTCCACAGGCCAGCAAAAGAACGACTACGATCCCAAGCACAATCCACAGCCAGCGACGCCGTTTCTTCGGTGGTTGCTGTTGCTGTGGCGCGTAGTTCGGTACCTGTGGGATGCCATACTGGGGTTGCCCGTAGGGAGCTTGTTGAGGCTGTCCATACTGGGGTTGCCCATAAGGTGGCGGCTGTGGTTGTCCATACGGCTGTTGTGGTTGCCCGTAAGGTGGTTGCCCATAGGGCGGCTGTTGTCCATAAGGTGGTTGTTCCGGCTGATTCTGACTTGGATCGTTGTACATTGATAAGTCCTCCAAATCTCTTAAGAGTATATCTGTCACGACGTGTACGGCAAGCATAGCATGAAGTGGGTACAACTACAAGAGGCGAATTCTACCAGAGTAAAGCTCCTTTGATCATCCAAACACGGCAGTATTAGCAGGTTAACTTCTACAGTTGCTAATGTTATAATACAGTCTGAGGTTGTACACTAAAGATAAGCATCAAAACGTGAAATAGCTCGTTTGGTTGAGCGGAGGACTGCAAGAGTCGCCCAGTGTAAAAGTCCAGTCTTTGTCAAAAGGCGGGGAAAGTCATGGCTATAGCGTTTAATAAGCCTCTGGTTTGTCCAGTCTTGATTGGTCGCACAACTGAACTTGCGGCCCTCCGCCTGCTCATGGATCAAGCGAAAAGCGGTCAGGGCCAGGTTGTCCTGCTTTCCGGGGAAGCGGGCATTGGCAAATCACGCCTGGTGGCTGAGGTCAAAACATACACTGCCTCTCAAGACTTTCTGTTTTTGCAAGGCAGTTGCTTTCCGACCGATCTCTTATACCCCTACGCTCCTCTGCTGGACCTCTTACGCTCCTTCTTGAGCGGTCACTCGCACGCCAGGCCTGCTGCCGAGGTAAAGCAGGTCGCACAGGCGTTTCTCCCCTTGCTCCCTGATGTCGGCCACGTGCTTGCAGATGTTACTCCTCCACCCACGCTGACCTCGTTCGATCCCGAACAGGAGAAGCGCCGCCGCTTTGAGACCCTGGCCCACTTCTTGACATGCCTGGCTGGAGCGCACCCGGTGTTGCTCGTGGTGGAAGACCTCCATTGGAGCGATGACATCAGCCTGGAATTCCTCCATTACCTGGCACGACGCTGCTCTGCTCATCCGCTCCTCCTCCTGCTGACCTACCGCAGTGACGAGGTCCGCCCCAGCCTGCACCATTTCCTGGCGCAATTGGACCGGGAACGGCTCACGCAGGAGATCCTGCTCGCTCGTTTCACACGAGACGAGGTCGAGGCGATGCTACGTGCCATCTTTGCATTGCCTCGTTCCGCTCGTTTAGAGTTGCCTGATCCTATCTATGCGCTCACTGAGGGCAATCCATTCTTCGTCGAAGAAGCGCTCAAGTCACTGATCGCGGCAGGGGAGATTTTTTACGCTAATGGTCGCTGGGACCGCAAGCCGCTGGGTGAGTTGCATGTCCCGCGCAGCATACAGGATGCTGTGCAGCAGCGTACGGATCAACTGAGTGATTCTGCCAGGCGAGTGTTGACCCTGGCGGCAGTTGCTGGACGACGTTACGACTTTGCCCTCTTGCAAGAACTCACACAGCATGACGAACAATACCTGCTCCAGCTCATCAAGGAGTTGATAGCTGCCCAACTGGTCGTTGAGGAGTCGGCGGAAAAGTTCGCCTTCCGCCATGCGCTGACGCGGCAGGCCATCTATGCCGACCTGCTGGTCCGCGAACGCAAGGCGCTGCACCGCCGCATTGCCGACACGTTGGAGCGCCTCTACGCCTCTGTCCTTGATGCTCACCTGGCAGATCTGGCCTACCATTTCTTTGAAGCGGGGGCATGGGAGAAAGCTTTGGAGTATGGACAGCGGGCAGGAGAGCAGGCACAAGCCATGTTCGCCCAGCATGCTGCCATCGAGCAGGTGACGAGAGCACTGGATGCCGCCCAGCATGCGTCGATTCCGCCTCCTGCAGCACTCTATCGCCTGCGTGGACAGGCCTACGAAACCCTGGGTGACTTTGAGCGCGCGCGTCCAGATTATGAGACCACGTTGCAGATGGCCCAGAGAGCTAGCAACCGCCACGCGGAGTGGCAGGCCTTAATAGACCTGGGTTTTCTGTGGGCGCAGCGCGATTACGCCCAGGCAGGCAGCTATTTTCAGCAGGCGCTTGCGCTGGCCCGTCAGATGGACGATCCGCGCACCCTGGCCCACAGCCTCAACCGCCTGGGTAACTGGCATATGAATATCGAACAGCCCCAGGAAGCGCTGCACTACCATCAGGAGGCACTTACACTGTTTCAGCAAGTGCATGATTCACATGGGATTGCCGAGACCTATGACCTGCTGGGCATGGCAGGTGCCCTTGGCGGTGATCCGGTTCAAGCATCCGCCTATTACCAGCAAGCCATTGCGCTATTTCAGGAACTTGGCGACCGTCAAGGGTTAGCCTCCAGCCTAGCGACATTGGTGGTTCTCGGCGAAGGTGGGGGGTATCAAATCGAGACGATGGCGCCGGCGACGACCGGTTTCCCTGAGTCTCTCCACTTTGGCGAACTAGCTCTCCAGACCACCCGCGAGATTGGTCAGCGCTCTGCCGAAGCCTATGCACTCTTTGCCTTGGCACAATACCTGGGTCCACATGGTGAGTACGCACAGGCGTTAGAGATGGCGCAAGCGGGTCTGGCTCTCGCCGGGCAGATCGAGCATCGCCAGTGGATAACCTTTGGGTACTGGATACTGGGGACACTGTATCTCGATCTGCTCGCGCTACCAGAGGCACAGCACCATCTCGAACAGGCACTTACACTGGCACAGGAGGTCGGCTCATGGAACTGGATGCGCATTGTTTCGGCATTTCTTGCCCAGGTGCTCATCTTTCAACACGACCTCACGAAGGCCGACTCGACCCTGGCTGCTGCGCTTGAACCTGATGCCGCCATGCAAACCATTGGGCAGCGGCTCGTCTGGGCTGCACGCGCCGACCTGGCCCTGGTTCGCGGGAACCCTGGCCTGGCGCTGGACATCACCGATCGGCTGATCGCGTCTGCCGCCAACCTGTCTGACCAGCAGGTCATCCCTCGCCTCTGGAAACTGCGGGGTGAGGCTTTGGCCATACTCCGGCGAGGAGCAGAAGC
>Ga0187808_10000330_pt1 | contig 13986 bp, 14 predicted proteins | sample NC_wetland_sal_i_5_FD_132427 | JGI IMG/M metagenome (GOLD analysis project Ga0187808, IMG submission 132427) | Wetland sediment microbial communities from Neuse River Estuary, North Carolina, USA - ASW_3 | ecosystem: Environmental > Aquatic > Freshwater > Wetlands > Sediment | place: USA: North...
CCTACGAGTGGCCGGTGAGCGCGGCTTACGTGGGGGATGTTTGGGGAAGCATTCGGCGCAGCGTTACGGCGAGCGGGGAGACTGCGCAAGCCTCCGCCGCCCTGTTGGAGAATGCCCGGCTTACCTATCAGGCGGAGCTTGCGGCGGACTACTTCGAGTTGCGCGGCACGGATGGCGAGAAAGAATTACTCGAGACCACCGTGAAGTCCTATCAGGATTACCTCAAACTTACCCAGGACCGGTTTAACAGTGGGGTGGCCTCGGGCTCGGACGTTGCACAGGCACAGACTCAACTGGAAACCGCGCGGGCACAGTTGATCGACTATGACGTGGCGCGCGCTCAATATGAGCACGCTATCGCCGTCCTGGCTGGCAAGCCTCCTGCTGAGCTTTCCGTCACTTACCACGCGATCAAAATCATCCCGCCGCCCGTGCCTGTGGGACTCCCTTCCACGCTCCTGGAGCGCCGCCCGGATATCGCCGCCGCGGAACGCCAGATGGCCGCAGCGAACGAGCAGATTGGCATTGCGAAGGCCGCCTACTACCCCACGATAAGCCTCAGCAGCGCGACGGTGGGGCTGCAGAGCGGGCGGTTTTTGAGGTGGATCGATTGGCCGGCCCGGTTCTGGTCCATAGGTCCGGAGGCGGCAGAAACGATCTTCGATGCAGGCCGGCGCCGCGCCACGCTGAATCAGAGTGTGGCGGCTTACGATGCCACGGTGGCGAATTATCGCCAGACGGTACTCACGGCTTTCCAGCAAGTCGAGGACAACCTGGCGGCGCTGCGCGTGCTTGAGAACGAAGCGCGTGCTGAGGAGGCGGCGGTGAAAGCCGCCCAGAATTCCCTCGACATCTCGACCTATCAGTACAAGGCGGGGACCGTCAATTACCTCGCGGTGATTACGGAGCAAGCCATACTCCTTCAGGACCAAGTGCAGGCCCTGACCATTCTGACTCGTCGTATGAGCGCCAGCGTGCTCCTCATCGAAGCGCTGGGCGGCGGATGGGACGCTTCAAGGCTGCCTACCCTGCACGAAGTGGCACAGGGTAAGTAGGAAGGCCGTGCTCACATAAAAACTACCGACTGAATACCATAAACCTCGAAGCGCTTTCTGCAGTGGGGATTCTTGCATTGAACGAAATCGTCTCGCCGCAGCATGTAATCCCTAGATTTGGCGAATCGCGCGCGATCCCGTTCGTCCGCGTGACCTGGAAGCTTCTTCCTTTTCGTCCGCACTAGCCACCGAATCTCATATGCGTCTGTCTGATGACAATGCAGGCAGGACAGGGTGGCAGATTTCAGAGTCTCGTTTTCATCGAAGAATTCGCGCTCATCCATGGCCTCCTTATCTTAACCGGATTCGTGCTCGAACTCCACATCGAATTGAAAACGCTGACGCCTTGTCCCGCCAGAAAACATTAACACTATTCTCTCGAACCGGCGTATAATGCGCTGGGGGCGAGACTCACACAGTCTCTTAGGTCTTGCTATGAGCGGAGGACCAGTCGTATGGCCCACACTTTGGGCGAACAAGAGCTCGCCGATTACCTGTTTGATCGCATCATTGTGAATTGCCCGACCTGCCTGGACAACAAGTGCCTGCGCGTGGCGTGTCTGAAAGTTGCGGAGGAGCTACTCGAGGACGCCGAAATCGTTTACAAGCTGGCCCCTGTTTCTGACGGCGGGGCGTAGGCAGGGAACAGGGATTAGGACTTTGGCATTGGGAAATGCGGAATGGCGAACAGGGAGCCCATAAGGGCTGACTGTTCCGTTGTGCTTTGTCCACCGGCCCCCGCTTGCCGTCCCCGCTTTCCCGTTCCGTCTTAGCTGCTCCTTTCTGTTCCCTCTCCCCTCGTCCCTAACCCTAACCCCCGATCCCTAACCCCTGTTCCCTGCAAGAAATCTTGGGCCCAGCCACGCCAGCGCCAGGGCATCGATCAGTCCATGCGCGAGCATGGAAGGATAAAGGCTTCCGAAATGAATAACGGGATAGGCCAGTAGCGCTCCCAGTAGAGCTGCTCGTACCATCCCGCTCCAACCTTGATAAACGTGCGCCAGCCCGAAGGCCAGCGACGACCCAGCCCACGCCCAGGTGCCGGAATGCAGCCATTGGCCAAGCTGCGCGAGCAGGAAGCCGCGATATAAGAATTCCTCGCATAGGGCGGCTGTGGGGGCCAGGAGCAGCACGGAACAAACCTTTTCTTGGCGCGTCCTGGGAATCAATAGATAAACCAGTTCGCCTTCCGCCGGCCACCAGCCGCGGGATTCGAGGAAAAGGCCAAAGCCTATGCCGGCCACAAACATCGTAACCAGAGCACCTGCCCAGATGAGCCCGGTGAGGAGTGGGAGGGTTCGGAAGCCTATGGAAGAAGCACTCATTGAGCTGAGAAAGAAGATGAGCAGCCCTACGACTGCCAGCAGCCACTGCGAGATCGCCGCCGAGAAGTAAAGTGCCAGCCGTGGCATCTGATGGAGTCGGCTGTCGCGCGTGGTTGATAGGGAAAGGACCGGAACGCCAACAACCAACAAGAGTATGAAAAGAACTAACAGCGCCTTGACCAACATTTCCAGTCCAACTGAAGTGAAGGTCGAGAACAGAACTGCTCTTTGGTCAACGCAAGAGATACGCCCCCAGAACCGCCCGGCAACGGTCGCGGTAAACTTCCACTGGCACGTCCTCAGGACCCATTAGCCACTGGAGACAGTAACCGTCGACCAGGGCGCGAATGGTGGAAGCAGCCTCCAGTGGGTTGACCCGGCGAAACTGCTGCTGCCTGATTCCGTCTTCCACGATTCTCGTATCCCTCTGCTGGCACTTCTCGAAGAACTCCGCAAAGAGCTTGCGAAATCGCTGGGAGCGTGCGCCGCGGCTGACAAAATCGAAAAAGACCAAGTAAAGCTTGCGATTGACCTCGGCGCTATGAAACAGGACTTCCAGTTCGGCCCCCAGCCGGGTGCGCGCAGCTTCCTGAGAGTGGACAACCTCGTCCAAGCTGCGGTTCAACTGGTGAAGCAGCCACTCCAAGACGCCGAACAGCAAATCTTCTTTGGTTCGGAAATAATAGAGAGCCCCTCCCTTGCTCGAGTCTGCCCTGGCTACGACGGAATCGAGCGTGGTCGCCTCGATTCCCCGCTCAAGAACTTCCGCGTAGCCTGCCCGTTGGAGTGCTTCGCGACGGCGGCCAGTAAGTTCGGGATTAGCCCTGCGGCTCATCGGGCTCCTTATTGGGAAGAGCGTCCAAACGGATTACTTACCTTGGGTAGTGGCTTCATTTAGAACGGCATCCCTTGAGGCGCTCTCGCCAGCATGATAGCATGAGTTGAGATCAGGGCAATCGATGAGCGAGGGAAGGCAAAACCTTGTGGGGCTGGACCGCCAGGAATTGGAACGACTGGTGGAGTCGCTGGGGACGGCGCCTTATCGCGGCCGCCAGCTCTATCATGCGCTTTACCACCGTCGTGAAAAAGAGATTTCAGCCTTGACAGTCCTTGAGAGCAATTTCAGACAAGCCCTGGCAGCTCGTTATGAAATCTCCTACCCCAGTGTCCAGCACGAGTTCATATCCAAGGACGGCTCCGCCCGCTATCTGCTGCGTCTTCAGGACAACACCTCCATTGAGACAGTGTTTATGCCCGAGGAAGATAGGATCACGCTTTGCCTCTCCAGCCAAGCGGGCTGCGCCGTGGACTGCCGGTTTTGCTTCACCGCGCTCTTAGGACTTCAACGCAACCTTTCGGCGGGCGAGGTTCTTGGACAAGTACTGGCAGTCGCAAACGCGCGCGTGATTCCCCCAGGTTCACGGCTCAATCTGGTCTTCATGGGAATGGGTGAGCCGCTCCTAAACCTTGCGCAAGTGATGAAAGCCGTCCGGATTCTCGCCGACGCTCAAGGTTTTGGGATTCCCCTGCGTCGTATAACAATATCGACTTCGGGCATCGTCCCCCGGATGGGCGAGCTTGCCCATGACCCGAGGCGCCCGAAGTTGGCCGTCTCTCTCAACGCTTCGAGCGAGGAGCAGCGAACCGAGCTGATGCCGATAAACCGCAAATACCCGCTTTGCGAAGTCCTGCGAGCCTGTCGAGCCTATCCGTTGCGCCCGCGGGAGCTGCTCACTTTCGAGTACGTTCTTCTGGGCGGCATCAACGATAGCGACGCCGATGCCCGGCGCGTGGGAGAACTGCTGCGCGGCATACGCGCCAAGGTCAACCTTATCCCCTACAATCCCGGCTCCGAGCTTCCTTATCGCCCCTCGCCCCTGGAGAGGGTCATAGCCTTCCAGCAGCTCCTGACCGAAAGGAGGATTCCGGTCTACATTCGCATCTCACGAGGACAGGATATTGGCGCCGCCTGCGGCCAGCTCCGCCTAGCAGGGATGTTAAAGGGTGAAGGGTAAAGCAACCTAGCCTGAAGGCTTAAGGCTAAAAGGAGGACAAAGGTTAAAGCAACATCCCCTGACCCTTAGCGCCTCAGCCTTCACCCTTTACCCTTTATCCTTTTTACCCTTTAACCTTTAGCAGCCCTTGGGCGGACAGATTCCAATGACCGCAATCATGCGCCCAACTCCGCTTCCCTCCAGACGGTAGGAATAGAAGAGGTCCGTGCGGCAAGCCGTGCAGAAATCCACCGTAGCCACCCGGCGAGGGACCAGCCCCGCGGCCTGGAGCTGATCCCGGGCGACGGCAACCAAGTCAAGGTGCGTAGACGGTTTTGGGACGGCGTTGTGGCCCGGTGGCCGCATATCCAGGAGAGAGAGCGAATGGCGGTCGGGATGAGACGCCGAGGCTTCCGGCCGCTTACGAAAGAACTTCTCCGCGTGCGGAAAGCGCCCCTGAAATGCTTCCTCCACCTCTTGCCCCACTTCATAACAACACACGCGGATGGAAGGGCCCAGGACGGCAAGCAGGCTTTGGGGTTCAGAATCAAACACGCGGCGCATCTCTCCCACGGTTTTTTCGATGATGCGCGCCAGCGCTCCACGCCACCCGGCATGAACTGCGGCCACAGCCCGGCGTTTCGGGTCCACCAGCAGCACGGGCAAACAATCGGCGGTTCTCACCGATAGTAGGATCCCCGGTTCATCGGTCAATAGCGCATCACCTGGAGGTTGCGCGACACCGGGCCGTTCAGGCAATTGACTCCCGCCCAAGCGGTACTCGTATTCGCCGCCGGTTACGCGGCGAACTTGATAAACAGTGGCGGAATGGACTTGCCGAAGCCCCGCCAGCGCGAAGTCTTCCGCGCCAAGTTGATGAAAGAAAAGATCCCGATTTCTCCGCACTCTGGCGCGTGGTTCGCCCTTCGTGAATCCGAGGTTCAGCCCCGCAGCCAGGCCACGGCTCACCCCACCCCGCCGAGTACTGAATGCATGCACCAGCCATGAATAACGAGCGATGAGAGGGTGCTCAATCCACGCCAGCCCGCCACGGGAGACGATATGTGATCCTGATTGACCCAAGACCCGAATATAGCACACACCGCAGGTTGAACTCTGAGCGCCATTCTGATAGTCTAGAAACAGGAGAATCGTTCAACCAAAAAAGCCGGGTAGCCGTGCAGACTAAACCTGTGATGTCTCTTCTCTACACGGAAAGTGGTTCGGATGTTAGGCGTCAAACATCGTGATGTTGTGGATGGCAAGTGAAAAGTTGCAACCTCCGCGCGCAACTGGGACATCCAAATAATTGAGAAGGCAAAACAATGTTATCGGATCGTCTGGTCCGAATGATCGAAAGCCATGCGGATGAGTTGACGCGCGCCTTGGTCGAAGACCTTCAGTCTAACCCACGGACCGCGGCTTACCACCATCTCTCCAGAAACGCAATTCATCATCGCACCTACCATGTGTACAAGGATCTGGGTTTGTGGCTGAACACCAAAGCCGAAGAAGACATCGAAAGCAATTACACCAAGTTGGGAAAGGAACGCGAGGCCGAGGGCATCCCTCTCAGCGAGGTTGTTTATGCCCTCACTTTGACCAAGTACCATCTTCGAGACTTCATCCGGGTCTCCGGCTTGGCTAATTCTGCCATGGATCTTTACCAGGCGCTGGAACTCCATCGCCTCTTGGGCCAGTTTTTCGACAAGGCCATCTATTACACCGTCCGGGCCTACGAACGTTCGGCGAAATTCCAAAAAGTAGCCGGCGCCGTTCAGGAAGGGCGCAGGGCCTGACGCAACCGCCGGCTTGTGGCTCATGATTGTTGGGACTGGCGTTGACATTATGGAGACTTCTCGCATGGAGGAAGCTCTCCAGAAGCACGGCGAGCGATTTGCCAAGCGCGTGTGCACGCCGGCGGAGATCGCGTATTGCGAGAAATTCAAGAACTCAGCGGAGCGATTCGCCGCACGCTTTGCAGCCAAGGAGGCGGCATTTAAGGCCTTAGGGACCGGCTGGAGCCAGGGCATACGCTGGGTGGACGTAGAAATAACCCACGCCGAGAGCGGCAAGCCGGAGCTGATCTTGCGGGGTCAGGCGGAAGCAATCGCCCGCCGCCTGGGAGTTGTACGCACCGCTGTTTCGATTTCACACGCTGGGCGTTTTGTTGTCGCTCAAGTGATTTTTGAATCCGATGGCTAGCCTTCCGCAGTCGGGGTGCCATTACCTGCAAGGCCTGGGCATGGTGCTGCTTTGCCTGCTTGGGTTCCCACGGGTCTGGGCGCAGGGTATAGAGGGACATCAGCAACTCCCGGAATTGGGCGCCAAAGCGGCCTCCCGCTTGCTTTTATACCAAGACACTCCTGAGTACCCTGTCCTGGCCAAGGTGAACTTTATTCAGGGCCGAGTTCGGATCCAAATCGTAGTCTCCCCCGAGGGTACGGTGGCAAGCGCGCATGTGCTGAGCGGCAACCCCCTCTTGGCGGCGGCTGTGCTGGACTCGGTGGAAAAGTGGCGTTACCGCCCGTATATGGGAAAGGATGGTCCCACATCCTTCGGGACCAAGGTGGAGGTCAATTTCCAGCTCCGCACACAGAGGTTGGATCTTGTCCCGTCGCAGGCGGAATCGGACTTTCGTCGGCAAGTGAAACCTCCGGAAGTTATGACAAGGCCGAAGGGAACCTCCGCCGCTGATCCTTCCGTGCGCCTGCGTTTGCTGGTAAGCGCGGAAGGCAAAGTGATCGATTCAGAAGTCCTCAAAGGCATTCCCTCGTTGCTTGAAAGAGCGAGGAGGATCGTCAAGCGGTGGTCGTTCCGCCCGGCGTGCTGGGGCACGCTATTCATTCCTTGGTACCTTGACGTTGACGTCCCAGTCGACAATGCCCCCGCCCAGGCGGCGGGCGGTTCGCAGCACGGGCGTTGAGGGCCCGTGACAGGAAGGTTTGGCGCCACGCTCAGATCGAGACATCGCCAGCCCTCTGAGAAATTTTCCCCCGAACGATCGTCCCGCGTTAAAATGTAGGAAGTGGGGCCGAGAGGAATCTTCGGCCCGGCGCTTGGCGCCTGTGGGGTGATTGGTTAATGAAATTAGATTGGTCAAAACGAACCCGGAAAATCTGGCCCCTGATTTTTGCGGTTCTGATTCCGCCCAGCGCGGCTCTTGGAATCGAACAAAGCAAAGAGGCCGTTTTTCAATATGCGGGTGGGACCGAGAAAATCGAAATTGATTGTGCCGGCAAGTTGGAAGTCACCATGGAGGGCCTGATATTCAAGTGTCCGGGGGCGTCGGTGGAAATGCCTTTTTCGACGATCACCTTGATGCAATTTCGCCCCGACGTGAGTCCCCGTGTTCGGAACCTGAAGCTCAAGTGGAAGACCTACCCCTCGATCCTCATTCCGGGCAAACAAAACAGATATTTCACTGTGGTTTGTAAAAAGCAGGGCGTAACTCACGTGATCGTCCTGCGAGTTGATCCCCTATCCATGCGACCCTATCTTGCCGAGATCGAGCTGAAATCCGGGAAGCGCGTCGAGGTAATGCCTTACGAGGACTACTCCTAGGGACTCGAGTTTCGGCTGCTAGGGATTGCTGTTGTTGCCGCCCAAGAAATATCCTGCCTTGGTCCGCACTTTGACTCCGCTTCGGTCGACATGCACTTCGATGCGGTGAAAACCGTTGGCGGAGGACGAGTGAGGCACGTAAGCGATTTCGTACTGGCTCTGGATTTCGTCGGCTATCTTGTTGAGCTCGTCTTGCATCGGCTTTTTTGACCAAGCACCATAATTCAGCCCGCCCGTGTACCCGGCATAGAACTCCAGGGGAGTCTTGGCTACCACGGAGCGGATCAGTTCTCCACTCGCCAGGACAAGGGGAACGACCGGCAGGGTAGGCACATCATAGGTATTCTCGATGGTCGATGCTGTAGGGGGCATGTTGGGGGGCACGGGGAGCGCCATGTTGACAGCCAAGGGGTCCGGTGGGGGCGCCTTCGGCTGCTTGGTCAGCAGCGCGCGCGACTGGCTGAATCCCAGACCGTAGATCGTGATGCCCGCGTCCAGGGCGCGTTGCACAACCTCCTCTTTGGTAGTCTTGCTCCCCAGGTCGTGGCCATCTGAAAAAGCCACGATTATCCGGCGGTCTTCCTTGGGCCGGCTTTCGAGCAGTGCAATGGCATGTGCCAGGGCGTCATTCAGATGCTGAGAACCCCCGCGGGCCTCGAGGCGGCGCAGGCCGGATTCCAGCACATCGCCGTTTTGGGTGAAGTCCTGGAAATCACGAATCTGGTCGCCGTAGGTGACCACCGCAGCCTCTCCCTGCGGCCCCAGCATCAAGTTGGAGAAAACCGGACCGAGAGGGCGGACCTCGTTGAGCAGCGGCTCTGAGGCGCTATTGGTTTCCACCACAATTACCGCCGCCAGGGGGCGCTGCTCGAGGCTGAACTGTTCAATGTGCTGGCGCACGCCGTTGTCCAGAACTTCGAAGTCCTTTTCCTGTAAATCGAAGACATAGTCGCCTTTAGAATTGATCACCGTCACCGGCGCTACCACCATGTTCGACGGAACCCGGATCCGCGTCTCCGTCTCGGTCTCGGGCGGCTTGGTGCTAGGCACAGACTCATGCTCGGAGGTCTGGGGCGGCGGGTTTTGGCCGGGTGCTTGCTGGGCACAGGCAGGAGAAGCCAGGGCCAGAAAACCGCCCACAAGCACCACATTCAAGGCGGACTTAAAGAAAGCACAAGTGCGATTCACAGTCATTCACCCCTCCAGAATATAACCTCGCTTAGATATAAGATGTCCGCATGCCCGTCCGCGTTGCCGATTAAGATAGAAACTGGAAACTCTAATTTCCAGTTTCTGCTTTCCATTTTCCAGCTTTCCCCCGCTGCCGCAAAGCCTCATACAGCACCACGGCGGCTGCCACGGAAACATTAAGTGAAGGCACGGGGCCCCGCAGGGGGATATGCGCCAATTCATCGCACGCTTCCCGCACCAGGCGGTGCAAACCTGCTCCCTCTCCTCCCAATACCAGCACGCAGCCCAGGGTATAGTCCAAGTCGAGGTAAGACTTGCCGGCCTGGGCTTCAAAGCCGTACACCCATACGTGGCGCTCTTTCATCTCCTCCAGCGTCCGTACCAGATTGGTGACGCGCGCAATCTTCACGTGTTCGAGCGCTCCTGCTGAAGCTCGTGCCACGGCGGGCGACATTCCTGCGGCGCGACGCTCCGGAATCACGACCCCATCGCAGCCGGCAGCCACCGCTGTCCGCACAATGGCCCCCAGATTGGCAGGGTCTTCCACTCCGTCCAGGACCACAAGTAAAGGCCGCACGGAACCGGCCAGAAGGGTTTCGATGTCGTCATAGGCTCGAGGGGTGCAGACCGCCACGACGTTCTGATGTTGCGTGTTCCCCGCCGCTCGCTCCACTGCCGGTCGGGGAGCAAAACGCAGGCCAATGCCTCCCGCCCGGCAGGCATCAATGATTTCCTGCACGCGCGGATTGCATTGCCCTTGCGCGACCAGCACGTATTCAACCGGCCGGCTCCGCACCGCCTCCTTGACAGCGTGTATGCCGTATACCACCTCGAGCTTTTCCCCTGTCTCCCGGTGCGACATACGTATTTGAGTGGACTAATTACCATACCACACCCGAGCCTTGTGAAGCTTGTCATTCTCTTGCCAAGATTCCTCCTCGCTGGCCCATGGACGGTCCCAAAGCTCCAGAGCAGGCTGGCCGTTGCATTCGGGGGGTGGGCGGTTGTATCTTTTCGTTCGGGCGGAAGCGCCGGTTGACTACCAGCTGTCACCCGAGACCCTCGGTGAGGTCAGCGTCTTGACTTCTCACCAATTCCCCCCTTGGGGGACCATTTTGGCGTCAGTGGTGGCTCGCACACCTGATGTCCAGCAGAGTAGGAGGAGGTTTGATATGAGATTCCCGCATACGAAGTGGACGTTGCTCTCGATTTCTGCAGCACTATTGACAGTGTTCTTTCTACTCACTTCGCCGCTGGGCCCGGAGTCCGTCGACGGAGCCAAAACGGGCCGTTCAGCCCCCGCCGATCTGGCAGGCTTCTCTTCTCTGGCGCCCATTGATACGCACGTGCATCTTTACAAGGATGACCCGGCCTTTGGGACTTTCCTCGACCGCCTCAACCTGCGCATCCTTGACATCTGCGTGATTGACGATCGTGATCCCTACGCCAAGGGCTTGGAACCGCAGCGCAGTGACGTGCTCAAGGTCGTGCACACGACGCATGGCCGGGCGGTCTTATGTACGACCTTCAGCCCCTACGGGTTCGAAGAGCCGGGATTCAGCCGGCGCGCCATCCAACAGCTCGATGCGGATTTTGCGGAAGGCGCCATCGCGGTAAAGATTTACAAAGTAATGGGCATGGAGATGAAATCGAAAGCGGGAAAATATGTGATGCCTGACGACCCCGCCTTCGAACCTATCTATAAGGACATTGCCGCCCACCATCGGACCGTGGTGGCGCACCTCGCGGAGCCTGATTCTTGCTGGCAGCCGCCCAACCCTGCCAGCCCCGACTATGAGTACTATCAGCAGCATCCTGAGGAATACGCTTACGCGCATCCCGAGTGGCCCTCGAAGGCCGCCATCCTTGCCGCCCGCGACCATCTCGTGGCGGAGAACCCCACGCTGCGAGTGATCGGCGCGCATCTGGGCAGCATGGAAGCGGACGTGAACCAGATGGCCCAGCGCTTTGACCGCTTTCCCAATTTCGCCGTCGACACGGCGGCGCGCGTCCCCTATTTCATGCTCCAGCCTCGTGACAAGGTGCGAGCCTTCCTGATCGAATACCAGGACCGCGTCCTCTATGCCACCGACCTGGTAGTCATGCCAAAGGACCAAACCGAAGCGGCGCTGGCGGAGTGGAACGACACCTATGCGCGCGATTGGAAATTCTTCGCCACGGACCAGACGGTCGAATATAAAGGGCACAGCTACCAGGGTCTCGCGCTGCCAGGGCCCGTTCTGCGCAAGATCTTCCATGACAACGCCGTTCGCTGGCTGCCGGGAATTATGGGAACGGAGTGATGTCGTCGCCTGTCATTCTGAGCCCTTCGCTGTCATCCTGAGCGCAGCGAAGGATCTCGCTCTGGTCCCTGATGAAGCGAGAACGAAAAGATCGGAGCGAGATTCTTCGCTTCGCTCAGAATGACAGGGTTTTATGGTTTCTGGGTGCCCGTCAGCGGACTGGCATGCGCGACTGGCATGGGAATAGCGGACCAGGGCCCCCTCACCCGACCCGCGACGGCTGGTGAGAGCGCCGTCGCGGTCCACCCTCTCCCCCAAGGGGGAGAGGGTTAGATTTTCATTTCTATGTGGGGGCCGCGGGCCCATGCCCACTCAGGATGACAAAGGATGCGCTCCGCATGACAGGTTTCGGAGCTTGGATTCCTTGAAGAGTATCGCTATTGCTTGCGCACTCCTGGTGCTTTGGCGTCCCTGGCCGGGGTATGGGCAACAAGTGCGCCTGGAAGATGCCTCCCCCGGCGAGCCCACCCCGGACGTATACAAGCAATTGCCCATTAGCGAGGCGGAGCGCACCACGCTTCGTGAGGCCATCAAGGCGCGCAACTATGCTCGCGCAGAGGACTTGCTGGCGGGGGAAATCAGTCGCCAACCCAAGTCCCCGGAACTGTTGAGCATGGTGGGGGGCGTTTTCTTTCTGGATGGCAAGTACCTGAATTGCGCCGTCGCCATGAAAAAGGCCGAAGCGCTCGCGCCGCTTGGCTCCCGTGAAAGGTTCACATTGGCGATGAGCTACATTATCCTGAATCACCGGGATTGGGCGCGGCCGGAACTGGAGAAGCTTGCCGGCGCAGACTCGCGCAGCCCCCTCTATCCCTATTGGCTGGGGCGCATCGACTATGACGCCATGCAGTTCACAGCGGCGGAAGCGCACTTCCAAAAGGCCTTGAATCTGGATCCAAAGTTCATGAAGGCCTATGACAACTTGGGGCTCACTTACGAAGCCTTGGCGCAATACGACGATGCCGTCCGGGTTTACCGGCAGGCGATCCTCATGAACCGTTCCGAGCCAACTCCTTCGCCGTGGCCTCCCCTGAATCTGGGCACGCTGCTGGTGAAACTTGGAAGATTGCCCGAGGCCGAATTGTACCTGGAGGAATCCCTGAAGTACGATTCCCGCTTCCCAAAAGCCCACTTTCAAATGGGCGTACTACTCGAAAAGGAGAAGAAAGACGACCAAGCCTGTAAGGAGCTTCTTGAAGCTGTGCAAAACGATCCCTCCTATCCCGAACCTCACTATCTTCTGGGCCGGATTTACACCCGCCAAGGCAACAAGCAAAAGGCCGATATTGAGTGGCAGATTTTTCAGAAATTGAAGCAGGAAAGCCCACAAGAGCGCCCGCATTAGAAGCTGTTTCAAAACCTCCCGGAATGCGTTCAATTCCCTAAGACCACCCGACAGTGGAGAGGCTACCGGGGGCCACCCGGGAAACCCAGCCAGTTGCTGATGTCTCAGCCCCGTAGGGGCGACGGTGAGTAAGGCCCCAAACCCTTTAACTTAAGGCCCCGAAATAGCGTATTGAGCCACGGTAGTGGTGCCGTATTGTGGCCCACGGCGCAAGCCGTGGGATCAGGGAGAGGGAGGAGTTCGTTGAGCCCCGTAGGGGCGACATAAGCACAGCGCTCGGGCGTACGCGGGCCGTTCGGGGTGCGGATGTCGCCCCTGCCGGGGCTAAGCGACTTATGTTGGATGCTCGTTCTCCCACGGCTTGCGCCGTGGGCCACAATATGCCGCCCGCTGCGCGGGCTTTGCGACGATTCGGAAGCGCCGCAGACCTAAAAAGCAGGTCGGCGCTACCCAGATGTGGTGGAGAGCGAGTTTTCAATTCGCTTGTTTTTCCTGCGCTTGTTTTCCCTTGACATCCCGTTGCCTGTGTGTTAAACAGGCGTCGCATTTGGGTAGTCATGGTGGTTGAACAGTCCTTGTCGTAAATCTTGCCTACGGGTATCGCATGCGTTACTCACCGAGACAAGATGAAACTAAGAAAACCTTCATTGCATACTCCTTCCCGCACGTAGGGGCGCATGGCCGTGCGCCCCTACAGGGGCGAACTGAGTTTTTGCGTCGGATGTAGGGCCAGAGGGGGAATAAGATGGGAAAAAGGCGTATCGGAGCCTTAGGGCTTACGTGTTTATTCGCTCTGCTTCTTTCCGCTTCGGCAGGAGGGCAGAGTACTAACGCAACGCTTCGGGGTACGGTTACCGACCCCACCGGTGGGGCCGTCCCCAATGTTCAATTGACACTCACCTCCATAGCCACGGGTACGGTCAGCAAAACTGCTTCCGGACCCGATGGCCTGTATTCCTTCCCCAACCTGCGGCCTGGCATCTACGAGCTGAAGGCCAGTGCGCAGGGGTTCAAAGAGTACGTGCAGTCAGGCATTGAGTTGACGTTGAATGGCATGGCCCAGCAGGACGTGAGACTGCAACTCGGCGCGGCCATTCAGACCGTTGAGGTCAGAGCCAACGCCTCTCCCCTCAACACCACCGACGCGCAAGTGAAGGGCAGCGTGACGCCCGACATCCTGAAAGAGTTGCCGCTGGAAGTTTCCGGCAC
>Ga0187808_10000331_pt1 | contig 13959 bp, 7 predicted proteins | sample NC_wetland_sal_i_5_FD_132427 | JGI IMG/M metagenome (GOLD analysis project Ga0187808, IMG submission 132427) | Wetland sediment microbial communities from Neuse River Estuary, North Carolina, USA - ASW_3 | ecosystem: Environmental > Aquatic > Freshwater > Wetlands > Sediment | place: USA: North...
AACCCGAGACATACAGCACCTTCATCTTCGGACGGCCGGGCTTAAGTCGCTCGGCCAGCTCGAGGCCGCTCATGCCGGGCATGACCACGTCGGTGAGCAGCAAATCGATGGACCCCTGGTTTTGCTCGCTGATCCTAAGGGCATCGTCAGGTCGCTCGGCCGAGATCACAGTGTAGCCGGACTCCTTCAAAACCTCGAGAGTCAAATCCCGCACCATCGCTTCGTCTTCGACCACGAGGATGGTTTCCGAGCCTCGCGCGTGATGGTCGTCTGCTTGGCGGCTCTTCGCCGGTTCAGCCACTTGATCGACCCGCGGCAAATATATCTTGAAGATCGAGCCACCGCCCAGTTCGCTGTAAACGTAGATAAAACCGCCACTCTGATGGACAATGCCATGCACGGTAGCCAAGCCGAGCCCTGTCCCTTTCCCTTGCTCCTTGGTCGTGAAAAAGGGCTCGAAGATGTGCTTCTGGGTCTCCGCATCCATGCCGCACCCGGTATCGCTTACGCTGAGCATGACGTACTGCCCGGGACGGAGGGGGTAGTGGCTGCTGGCACGGACCTCGTCGATGCTGACGTTTTCGGTCTGCAGGGTTAACTTGCCACCGTGCGGCATGGCGTCGCGGGCATTCACCGCGAGGTTTAAAATTACCTGGTCGATCTCTCCCGGGTCGGCTTTCACCCGCCCCAAGTCCTTGCCCGGAATAAGCACCAGATCAATGTCCTCGCCGATCAAATGGCGTAACATACGGTTGATGTTGGCGAGAGTGTTGTTCAAATCCAGTACCTGCGGCTGGAGCACCTGCTGGCGGCTAAAGGCCAGGAGTTGGCGCGTCAAAGTCGCGCCTCGATCCGCCGCCTTCAAAAGCTCGGCCATATGTGGATACTTCGGGTCGGCGGCATCCAAGCGCCCCAAGACGAGTTGGCCAAAACCGGAAATGACCGTCAGCAGATTGTTAAAGTCGTGGGCCACTCCGCCTGCCAGACGCCCCGCGGCCTCCATCTTCTGCGCATGGCGAAGCTGCTCTTCAAGCCGTCGGTGCCGAGTAATGTCCCGACCAATGCCCTGGACCTCGGCCGGCTCTCCGCTTCGTTGGATGAGCCGCGTTCCCAGGTCCACACGCAACCGGGTATTTTTCTTGGTGACGATTTCCACTTCGTAGGTGTGCTGCTCTTCCTGACTCGCTTCCTGAAGTATCTGCCGAGCGAGGGGGGCGAATTCGGGCGCCAGGATCTGGGCGAGATTCATGTTCAGCGTTTCGGGAAGTTCGCACCCGGTCATCCGCCGGCCGGCTTTGTTCAAGGAGCTGAAACGGCCTTCCAGGTCGCAGGTAAAGACCATGTCGTTGGCATTTTCGAACAGTTCCTGATAACGCTCTCTCGCGGCGGCTTCGCGCTGCAGCGAATCGCGGATGCTCTCCGTTTTCTCCGCCACCTGCCGCTTGAGCAACATCGCCCAGAGCGTGGAAGCCAGGACCAATGCCGCTAGGATCGCCATCATTCTAAGCATACGCGTGAAAGTCCACCAGGGAGGAGGTTGGATCAACAGGACGTCATCCAGCGAGCGGACAAGAATCCTAAACGCGCGGGGATTGTGATTTTCATCCGCCTCGAGCATACAGACCCCGGTCAATTGAAGCAAACTTCCCGGCACCAGAGCTTCACGCTTCTTCTTTGGCGGAGTATCCCCCACCTGAGCCAGAAAGAGGATATTGCCCGACTCCATGTTCAGAGTGTGCAGGCCGGGGCCCGGTATTACGTCCAGCAGTCGCGCCTGGATGCGCACGAAGTCGGCATCATGGCTGCCATCCAGCGCCTGGTTCGCTGTGACGGAGATGGGTACAGGGGAAGGTCCGGTTCCGATTCGCCGAAAGACCGCATCCCGCAAGACCGCCGCGTATTCACCCACAGCAGGGAACCCCACAACCTCGACCAGATCCCCGGCCTGGACGGGGGTTGTCTCCAGCGTGTGAACCTGCAGGCCGTCGTTTTCTTCCTTAATGAACAACAAGCTACCCGGCTGTTGTAGCGTGACCACGCCGTGCACTCTGACACGGTGGCCGGATGCTCCCTGCGGAGTGAACCGCAGCAGGCTCGCGACGGGACGCCGAGGGGCGACAAACGCGTTGGTGGGGGCTGGCTCAATGATCCGGAGTTGATTGAGGTTGGGCGAATAGAGAATCACGCCGGTTATTTGATTCTTCTGGTTGAAGATTGCGCCGCACACACCTTGAATGCGCACCTTGGCATCTACGAGGCAATTAGGAACGGGGTAGTGGAAGGCTGGAAACTCGACTCTCAGCCGGCCACCCTCCGCCGTCACTTCGAGGAACAGCGTGTCCCCCTCTTTGGTCGCCGTGTGGACGATGCCTTCAACCTCCACCCATTGGCTGTCCTCTTGGGAAGAGGCCATACGTTCGAAGGTGACTCGCCGAGCCTCCGGCAAAGGAGCCTGGCCCAAAACACGAATCTGGGGCTTGTCTATTTGCGGCGCGAAGTCCGGCGCCGTGCTGACGCCTTCCACTTCCACCAATTGACCGGGCTGAACCGGCGGCTTTGCGCTACCGATGTTAACCCAAATACCCGCCGTGGAGTCCTGGATGAACAAGTCCTCCTCGGCGGGATTGAAGTACGTGACTACAGCGCGCACGAGGATGGGGTACCCGAGATTCGCCTCGTCGGGCGTAAGATTCCGAATCTGCTCCACACGGGTTAGTAAAGGGAGGCCCGACTTTTGAGGAGGGAGCTGTCCAGCGTGCAGCAGTCCTGTGGATGCTACACAGGATAGAAGCAAGGACAAGTAAAAAAACCAAGACGTGCCATTGGCTATCACGCGGTCCTTAAGGCCTTTGGCGCTCTTCGTGGTTCCGCCCGATCTTGCGGCGGCTTCGGCTGTCTTGTTGGCTGTCCCCCTTTCTGCCTTCAGTTCCACACACCTTGTAGGTGGAGTGGGTTCAAGGGAGGCGTGGCGTTTCTTCTCCTCCACCAATAGCGTTGGATGTTTGCCCCTGCGAATGTCTTCCCAAACCTCGTCCGGAATCCTGAAAAAGGCCTGGACCACCTGAGGGTCGAATTGATGCCCCGATTCCTGCCGGATCTCTTCCAGCGCTATTTCCCACGGGAGGGCGCGCCGGTAGGGGCGATCCGAGGTCATGGCATCCAGCGTATCGGCCACGGCGAATATGCGCGCCCCTAGGGGAATCGCATCACCTCTCAAACCTTGTGGATAACCCGCACCGTCGTAAGCCTCCTGGTGCGTCAGAACGATTTCAGCCGCGGGGGCAAGGAAGGGGATGTGGCAGACCAGTTCGTACCCTTTGCGCGAGTGGGTCCGCATTATTGCGATTTCATCCGGCGTCAGCTTGTCTGGCTTGAGCAGAATGGCATCCGGGATTCCGATCTTGCCAATATCGTGCAGGTAGGAACCACGCAAGATATGGCTTAACTGCTCGTCCGTGCATTTCGAGGCTTTGGCAATCTCCAGGCAGTAAAGGGTCACCCGGCGCGAGTGGCCCTCCGTTTCCGTATGCCGCAAGTCCAAGGCCGCTCCAAGCGCCTGCAACGTCTGGTCGTAGGTCTCCTCGACGCGCTCCACGGCAGCTTGAAGTTGTTCCGTCCGCTCCAACACCATCTCCTCGAGGCGCTCACGATAGGCTTCCACTTCCAGTTCGAGGCGCTTTTTTTCGAGCGCTCGCTCCACGGCTACTACGACGGCATCAAGCCGAAAGGGCTTCACGATGTAGTCGTCGGCGCCGAGCTTCATTGCCTCAACACCCACGCGCACATTGTCTACGCCGGTGGCCATCAGGAAACTCATCCGCGGGTATTTGGCGCGCACGGCTTCCAAAAGCGCCAGGCCGGAGATACCTGGCATCCGCAGGTCGGAGATGAGCGCATCAAAGCTCTCCCGTTCTAATATGTTGATTGCTTCGACGCCGCCTCCCACGGCTCGGCACTCGAATCCTTCGGGGGACAGCCCCTCGATGAGGAGCGTGCAGATGGAGGGTTCATCGTCTACGATGAGAATACGACCCCTCGGGACGTTTGACGGCATGCGTGCCTCCAGCCTGTAGACACTTCCACTCCGCAGGCATGCTAAGAGCTATCGATGCTTCTCGGGGCGATACTAGCCGCGCCTTCAGTACCTCACAAGGTAACTCGCGTACCGGTACCTTTGTACCAACGCGGACTCTGCCTCACGCCGGCCAAGCCCACGCGCTGAACCATTAGGTTTTGGCGCGGCTTTAGCCCGCTCGACTCCATATTGAATGAACCGGAATTTGCGGCTTGGACGGATCGGGCTGGGGCAAATACCCGCTGGCGCATCAGGTCAGATAAGTGTGGCAGCGCCTTGCCGTCGCCATCTGGCGATCCTCCAGATGCCGGATCATCGCTACCAGACCGAACTAACGCGCTACTCCCCCTGCCGCAAGCGTGCAATGAATTCCCTTTTCGCCTATACTATGAGCGCGGGCCCATAGCTCAGTTGGTTAGAGCAGCGGACTCATAATCCGTTGGTCGCAGGTTCGAGTCCTGCTGGGCCCACCATTACCTTTGTAAATGTCATTCCAGGGTACGCTATTGGTCACCTGGTAACGGTGACCAATAATGCCACTGGAGGGATGGCCTGTCAAGCCAAATCGCTCCAAATATTGGGGCAGCTTCGCATGGGTGGGAACGCCTGGAAAAACCGTGTGGACGAGCTGTTGCGACGCTCTCTGGCCGCCGATGTACCTGAAAACACGAGGCCGGCGGACAGAGACCGCCACCGTAGCGAAGTGATTTCACAGCTCTTTGGGATCAGGGAAGAGGGTTATATTAAAAGTAAACTGGAACGAACAGAGGCCGCAGGCCGGCAGCAGGGGCGGGACGGACTCGCCCCGGGGGTATCTCATGAAGCCTCGCCATTTCCTGGTTTTTGCCAGCAAGGTTACAGCGGCGCACGTCATCACTTATTTGGTGGCGGGGGCAATCGCCTACCCGCTCTTCACCAAAGAGTTCTACGTTGGCTCGCACCCCATTTTCAAGCTCTTCATGCGTACGGAGGTCGAGCCGGAGTTGTGGGGACATGTGGCAACTTGGTTTCTCCCAGCCCAGTTCTTGGAGGGACTGCTGATCGCGGCAGCTCTCTACCCCTTCTTCGATACGCTCATGATCTGGTCGTTCAGTAAACGCTTCCTCTCCATTTCCGGACTCTACATTGTGCTGGGATTCTGGGCGGCAACGGTGGCAGCGCCGGGAACGATTGAAGGGCTGGTGTACTTGCGGCCCATTTTCACTCCCCTCGTCCATTTAAAGGTCCAGCCGGAGATCATCTTGCAAGGCTTAGCGCTGGGGGCGATATTGGCGTTGTGGATGGGACCTCCGCGGGATTGATCCATTGATTCATTGAGCCATTGAGCCCCCGCAGGATTGATCCATTGAATCATTGAGCCATTGAGCCATTGCGTTGCGCATTCAATGATAGCCTATATAGGTAATAATATATAAAGCTATAACCAGCGCCTCTATTGGCCGCAATGAGTCAATGATTCAATGAATCAATGACTCAATCCTCAGAACCCTTGATGTTCAGTCCGGGCAATGATCTCGTTCTGCAATGCCGTGGTCAGATCACAGAAATAATCGCTGTAGCCCGCCACACGGACGATGAGGTCCCGATACTTCTCGGGGTTTTGTTGGGCGGCGCGGAGAGTCTCTGCGGTTACGACGTTGAACTGGATATGGTGCCCGTCCAGCTTAAAGTAAGAGCGAACCAAGTGGGCCAGCTTGTCGATTCCGTCTTCACCTTCCAGCAGTTGCGGCGTGAACTTCTGGTTCAGCAGAGTGCCGCCGGTGCGGGCGTGGTCCATCCTGGCTGCGGATTTGAGCACGGCAGTCGGTCCGCGCCGGTCCGCGCCCTGCACGGGCGAGATCCCGTCCGAAAGCGGCTCATAGGCCTTCCGCCCATCGGGTGTGGCGCCTGTTGCAGACCCAAAATAGACGTGGCAGGTGGTTGAGAGGTAATTCACCCGGTAACTTCCGCCCTTGGTGTTCTTGCGGCCGTTCACCTCAGCGTAGAAAGCATTGAATAAGTCCGTCAGGATGGCATCCGCATACTCGTCATCATTGCCGTACTTCGGCGTCTTGTTCAAGAGCAAAAGCCGAAGACTTTCAGGGGAACGAGAGCCTGCGCCAGCCGCTGGTATCGTTCTTTCATGACTCTCGAAATTGGCTGCTAGGGCATCCAGCAACTCCGCCATCGCTACGTCCTTGCGATCAAAGACGTGACAGCGAATCGCCGCCAGGCTGTCAGTGCAACTGCCCGGGCCCACGGCCATGATGTAATTGGTGTTGTAACGGGGACCTCCGTCGTTGTAATCCTTGCCTTTGGCGATGCAGTCATCGATCAGCAGAGAAAGAAAGGGAGCCGGCATCTGCCTGGCATAGATGCGCTCGATGATGTTGTTTCCTCTCACCTTGATTTCGATGAAGTGGCGTAACTGCTTCCGGTACGCCCCGAACAACTCATCAAAGGAACGGAAGTTCCCGGGATCGCCCGTCCGGAGGCCGAGGCGCTTGCCGGTGCGCGGATCGAGCCCGTTGTTCAATGTTATTTCAAGTACTTTCGTAAGATTGAAATATCCAGTAAGGATATAGGCTTCCTTGCCAAATGCCCCCGTTTCCACGCAGCCGGACGTGCCGCCGCCGCGCGCGTCTTCGATCGACTTCCCTTGCCGCAGCAGTTCCTCGACCACCAGGTCAGCGTTGAAGATCGAAGGTTGTCCCCAGCCTTGGCGGATAATCTCGATGCCGCGCTTGAGGAAACGGTCGGGGCTCTTCTTGCTCAACTGCAAGTTCGAGGACGGCTGCAGCAAACGCATTTCGTCGATCACGTCGAGGATGAGGTACGTGACTTCGCTGACGCCATCCGAGCCATCCGCTTTCAGGCCTCCGTTGTTGATGTTGGCAAAGTCGGTGTAAGTGCCGCTCTCCGCCGCCGTAACGCCCACCTTGGGCGGCGCGGGCTGATTGTTGAACTTCACCCAAAAGCACTCGAGCAGTTCTTTAGCGCTCTCGCGCGTCAGCGTCCCGTCAGCGAGACCCTTCTCGTAAAAGGGCGCGAGATGCTGGTCCAGCCGCCCCGGGCAGAAAGAATCCCAAGTGTTCAGCTCACTGATGACGCCCAGGTGTATGAACCAGTAGGCTTGCAACGCCTCCCAGAAATCGCGCGGGGCGTGCGCCGGCACGTGGCGGCAGACGTCCGCGATTTTCCTGAGCTCAGCCTGGCGATCGAGGTTCGGTTCATGCGTTGCCATTTCCCAGGCTCGCTCCGCATGGCGTTCAGCGAAACGGATGACGGCGTCGGCCGCCACCCCCATCGCCCTGAGTTCCTCCTGCTTGAGGAAGGCCTCAGGATCATTCAGGAAGTCCAGGCGACTCAGACTCGTCTCAACTTCGGACTTCAGCTCCAGCAGACCCTTGCTGTAAATGACATCTCCCAAAGCGGTGTGGCCCGGCGCGCGCTGTTCCATGAACTCCGTATAAATGCCGGCCTCGTAGGCATCTTTCCATTCCTGCGACATTTCCTGAAAAATGAGGTCGCGAATCGAGCGGCCTTGCCAGAAAGGGATGATCTGTTCGCGTTGAATCGTCCTGGCTTCTTCATCGACGTGGTAGGAAATCTTCTGCCGTGAATTGAGAACCTCGAGGTCCGCCATGCTGTGGCAGCAGAGTTCAGGATAGGTGGGGGTAGCTTTGGGCGCGGGGCCGCGCTCGCCCACGATCAGCTCGTCGTCGCCAATATAAATCTTCTTATTATCCAGCAAGTGCCGAAGCGCCAGGGCCCGCAGCCGCGGAACCGAAGCGATGCGGCAATCTCGATAGAATTCCGTTATCAGGGCTGCCCGCTCCAGCGACAGCACCGGCTTTGCCTCGAGGCTTGTCTGCCGTAATCTTGCGACTCGCTCATTCATCGTCAGCCACCCACTTTCACCTTAAAACCCGCGCGCTCAAACTCTCCTGCAATTTTCGTCACCAGCTTTGCAGGCGGGGCTTTGACCTCTTCCAAACGGAAACCCAAACCCAGCCGCTTGTATTTCTCGGTTCCCGTCTGATGGTACGGCAACAGATGGATCCGCCAAAGTTGAAGCCGCGAAAGCAAGGCGATCATCTGCCTGACATTCTCTGCATCGTCATTTATTTCGGGAATGATCGGGTAACGAACCACCACCGGCTTTTTTCTTTGAGCCAACGCCTCCAAGTTCGCCAGAATGGAGTCGTTGGCAACACCGGTGTACTTCTTGTGCCTCAACGGATCCAGAGTTTTCAAATCGTAAAGGAACAGGCCTACCTTCTCACTGAGCCCGAGTAGCGCATCCTCCTTGGCCAAGCCGCACGTTTCAACTACCGTGTTGATGCGTTTTTCCCGGCACACATCGAGGAGTGAATCGAGGAAGCGCGGCTGCGCCAGGGGTTCGCCGCCGGAGAAAGTGACGCCACCGCCCGATTCATCCCAGAAGATCAAGTCTCTTTCGATTTCACGCGTCACTTCCGAAACCGTCATCCGGCGCCCAGCCACCTTTCTGGCTTCAGCAGGACAAGCATTGGCGCAGGTTCCGCATACCCGGCACGCCGAAGTGGTGCGGATTGAACCATTCACGCGCTGGACCGCCCCATGGGGACAAATTCGGACGCACTCTCCGCAAGCCAGGCAGCGGTTTTCGAAGAACATCAGGTTCGGCTTCGGGTCTTGGCCCTCAGGGTTGTGGCACCACCAGCAAGACAGGGGACAGCCTTTGAAAAAAACCGTGGTCCGAATGCCTGGGCCATCGTGCAGGGCATAGCGCTGGATGTCAAAGAGGAGGCCGGAGGGCTCCCCCGAGGAGGCGTGGGCGGCGGTGTCGGCACCGCGGTGGACTCCGAGTTGGTTGTTTGCTCCAGTCATCTTTCTGATTCGCGCTCACGGGTGGCGCATAATGTCGCTCCATCAGCAAGCCAATGGATAAGCACGCATTATACCTTTCCTGAGCCGTCGCATGCATCGCGACAAAAAGTAGGTGTGGAAAAACCACGCAGTGGGGTGGCCTCCGTGGCCGCCATGCCGCAACCGGCCCGCGCTTGCGCGACCCAGCGACGCAGCGTCACAACGCAAATTGTTCGATCTGATTCGTGCACTTTCGCACTCAGAATAGAATTCGTTTTGAGTTCGTTTTTCGCTCCAGAAAGTCAATTTCATGGAGAGAACCGGGTAGCGCGGACCCCCGGTTTTGGGGTCCGCAGCTCTCACCCGAACTTGTGGGCAACCCGCCGACCCCAAAACCGAAGGTCCGAGCTACCGGGGGTTCCTTTGTTTTCATAGACATTCCGGCTTCGTTCGTTCAATTTTGCAAAGAAATTACTACTTTTCCCCGAGCGTGTCCTTTTTCCAGATAACGGATCGCCTCAGGGACCTCACCCAGACTGTACCGCTTGTCGATGACTGGGGTTACCCGTCCGTCCGCCATGAGGTCGCCGAGGATGGTCAGGTCCTCTTTGCTAGGTTTCGCCATAAACGTGGTGAACTTCTGGCTTACGAACGGTGCTAACACAAACACTGTGATCGCACGGGCAAAAAACCCGATCATCCATCGACCGGGCGATCCTCCGACCCCGACAAATATCCCCTTGGGATTCAAGATGCGCCTGCATGCTGACAACGAATGGTTCCCAATGCAGTCGAAAAGGATGTCGTATTTTTGTGCGCTCTTCGTGAAATCCTCCCGAGTGTAATCAATGACCCGATCCGCCCCGATGGATCGGACCATCTCCAGATTTCTCGTACTGCATACGCCTGTCACCTCTGCACCGGACGATTTGGCGATCTGCACCGCGAACGTACCCACGCCTCCCGCCGCGCCGTTAATCAATACCTTCTTTTCCGGCTGAATCTTCCCCTTGTCGCGCAGACCCTGCAATGCTGTGAGTGCCGCGATAGGTACAGACGCCGCTTGCTCAAACGTCACGTTATCCGGCTTGGCGGCCAAGGCTCGCTCGGACGCACACGCATACTCGGCAAAGGCCCCGCGGCAGGCGCCGAACACTGAGTCGCCCGGCTTGAACTGAGTTACATCTCGGCCCACTGCTTCTACCTGCCCGGCCCCATCAACGCCTAGTCGTGTCTCCTTTGGTTTGCTCAGCCCGGCCATCAGGCGAAGGAAGTACGGCTCGCCCCTCATGAAATGCCAGTCGTAGGGGTTGACGGAAGCCGCGCGGACTTTTATCAGAACCTCATTGTCCTTAGGGGTCGGCTTTTCAATTCCTTCATATTTGAGAACATCGGGTGAACCATACTGGTAATACACGATTGCTTTCATGTCAGCATTCTAGCCTACTATAGAGCGTTTGTCGAGGGACAGGAAGTCCATAGGACAAGAAGAACCGCAAACTGACTGGAGAACGACAGTGTGCGGTAGTGATTCGACATGGCCCACAGTTCAAGGGTTTCCCTGCCTCGGATTCTGGTTTTAACGGGCACCTTGATGTGGGTATAATCAGGCAAGGGGCAGAGGCACTTCACCCTAAAGCAAGCACGAGGGATTATCGGATACAGCGCCCGCGCGTTTCCCGGTTGGGGCAGCGCGTCGGGTATAGGCAGCAACTCTCAAAGGAGGAGGTATGGCCAGCAAGCTAAACTACGTAATCAAGTTTGTGGGGGACATGGACAGGGCAGTCAAGTTTTACAGGGACGTGTTAGGGTTAACTCTTAAGTTCCAATCGCCTGGGTGGAGCGAATTCGAGACCGGGGAAACAACGCTCGGCCTGCACCCCGCTTCGGCCGCGAACCCCCCGGGGGCAGTCGAACTGGGCTTCGGGGTCCCGGATCTTCACGAGTCTCATCGCGAGTTAACTGAAAAGGGAGTACAGTTCACCATGCCTCCCACGAAGCAGGATTTTGGGGGTGAACTCGCGCAGTTCGTCGATTCCGAAGGTGGGCGATGTAGTGTGAGCGGGCAATAGACTCGCCAAACTGAGAGGCGCATCCTAGCGACCCCTTCACCCGCCTGCGGGCCGTAGCCGGCTGCGGGCCCGGAGTGTCTATGACCCTTCGGCGAGCGAAGGCCCGGCCCGCCCCGGCTGGTAAAAACGCTGGCTGCGGACCACGCCTCTCCCCCAAGGGGTAGAGGGCCAATCGTTGCCTATATCCGGACGTTCCGTGCACACGCCCGCTGGCGCGTCAGGAGGTGTTTCCATGCTGGGAGGATGTACTTACATGGTCAAAAAGTGGGGCATACCAATTGCCTTTCTGGCGCTTTGGGCCTTCTGTGCCGGCCCGGCGGTGAGGGCACAGGAGTCCAAGCATCTCAGCGCCCGGGGCTTTGACTCCGGTTTCGAATTATCGAACGGGACCTTCAACGGGATGTTAGCCGCGAGCGACGGCAAAATCTACTATGTCCTGTGCGCGGAGAACATCGACATCGGCGCCCAGATGTATTCGTACAATCCCGCCACGGACAAGATCGAGCACTTGGGTGACTTGACGGAGGCTTCCAGGGAAAAAGACCTCAAGACCGTTCCCCAAGGCAAAAGCCATGTCACCTTTGTCGAATCCAACGGAAAGCTTTACTTCGCCACCCACGTCGACTGGTACAGTGTGCAAGGTGAATTGGAATCTATGGCCGCCCCTCCGCCCGGCTATAAACCCTATCCCGGCGGCCACTTCCTTGCCTACGATATGGCTTCCGGAAAATTCGAGAACTTGGCGAAAGCGCCCTCCGGCCAGGGGATCATTTCGATGAATATGGATACCCAGCGCGGCCGGCTTTACGGCCTCACCTGGCCTTCCGGTTATTTCCTGCGTTATGACCTGAAATCACGCGAACTGAGGAACCTGGGCCCGCTTTACAGGGATGGTGAGGGCGGCCACGCGACATTGCGTGTCCTTTGCCGGGCGCTGCCCATCGACCCTCGTGATGGCTCGGTCTACTTCACCAACGCGGATGGTGATATCCTGCGCTACCGCTACGATCGCGATGCCATCGAGACGGTCCAGGGCGACAATCTCAGAAAGGATTACTTTGGCACTTGGAATCCCTTGACGGGAGAAAACATGGGCTACGGCTGGCGCCAGGCTATCTGGTACGCTCCTGAAAACGCCATCTACGCTATCCACGGACGCTCCGCCTATTTGTTCCGATTCGACCCGCGGGCGGAACGCGTGGATGTGCTCGAGCGCATTGCCTCAGAACCTTCCGAGCGAAGCGGCATGTACGACGATTTTCATTTCGGCTACCTCAGTTTCACTCTTGGGCCGGATGGCCACACCCTGTATTACTTGACGGAAGGCGCCATCGTCGAGAACGGCAGGCGCGTAGCCAAGTATGAACGAGCGCCGGGAGAATCACGGGGAGAAAAGATCGAAGATCTGCACCTGATAACCTACGATATTCCAGCCGCGAAGTACATTGATCACGGCGCGGTGTTCTTCAGCGACGGGGGGCGGCCCGGGCTTGTCAACTCGATCGCGGTTGGAAAGGATGGTTCGGTTTATTGCATCACCGATATTCCCGGGAAACGACGGCACATCGATTTGGTGCGCATTCCGCCGGTGGAGTAGGTGAGAATTGCCGTCACGCAGAACGAGGGGCCGAGAGCGGTTGGGTGCCCGCCCCGAAGGGGCGACCGAGCACAGCCCAGGCCAACGGCCTGGGTCGAAATTTCATGACTGGGTCGCACAAGGCCTGAAGGGGCGCAATAAATCCAAGCTCGATGTGCACAGGGCGTCGTCCGAGGTTGTGTCCAAACCCTCTCCCACCCTTTCAGGGTTTGCCCAGAAGGGTGCTTTGGAAACCCAGGCCGTTGGCCTGGGCTGGGCTAGGTCGCCCCTTCGGGGCTCAGGCCTTGGGAGTAAGACGCCGTCACTTCTGCGGCACTTCGAGCTCGATCCAACTGGCAATCCCATCGCGGCCGGCGATGTTCCGCGGCCACACCTCGAGGCGGTTGCGGCCGGGATGCAACTTCCAGGGAAAGATTGCGGCGACAGGGGCCTTCGCGCCTCCATCAATCTCGGCCAGAAACGTTTCGAAACCAGGGGTTTCAGTGTCCAGGTGGACCAGGAATTCGCCAGGCTTCGTGGTTGGCTCGAGAGCGTAGTGGGCTTGGTTGAGTGTCCACTCGAAATTGCCGTAGCGCGTGATTAGGTTGGGATGGATCAGCTCGGCGGGCACCTCCGCATCAGTCCAGACTTCAAATCCGGTCCAAGTCCAAGGGCCTTTCCCGTTGTTGAGGGGAAGAGGCCACTTCTGCTCGAGGAAATTGCTTCTGGGGATGAGCCTCATTTCCGCGAACGACATGTCCACATCGAGCCCACGCCATTGGAGCACGGAGTCCACGATGTGCACAATACGAATGGGCTCCACCTGCTGGCCGCGCAACACGCGGAGTTGGCGCTGCCGCACCTCGAACAACGAGAGCGGCTCGCTGCTGGCCATGTCCTCTGGAAAGTAGGCGGCCGTTCCGTCGACCCAGACCCATTTCCGGAACTCATTCGACCAGATCTCCACCGGTTCGTGACCAACGGTTGTGGGGCGGCCCAGCGTTCCACTATCGATGGAAATATCCCGGCCCACGAATCCGAAGCTCTCGCAGGCCTGCAAGAACACCAGGTCGTATTGCTGGCAGAAGCCGCCCACCGGCTTGCCGTCGCGGTGATTTTTCAGGATTTCGAGTGCATCCCAGGGAGGATAGTATTCGTCCAGGTGCCACTGCTGCCATGGCCAATTGCGCGATGACCAAGCTGCCAACTTGGTGAGGATGTTGAATTCCGTCTTCGCGCCGCCAACCACTTCATCGAGGTGATAACGCGTTCGCAGCTCCTTCAGTTTGGGCTGATTGAACGGCTCGTAACGGAAGGGAATGGAGGTGCGCACGATCTCTTCATTGTGGGAATCCACAACCCTGACTAACTTCGTCCAATCCTCCTCAGCCAACACAGGCGCGGTG
>Ga0187808_10000333_pt1 | contig 13926 bp, 10 predicted proteins | sample NC_wetland_sal_i_5_FD_132427 | JGI IMG/M metagenome (GOLD analysis project Ga0187808, IMG submission 132427) | Wetland sediment microbial communities from Neuse River Estuary, North Carolina, USA - ASW_3 | ecosystem: Environmental > Aquatic > Freshwater > Wetlands > Sediment | place: USA: North...
CCGCAGGATGTCCGTCTCGTAGGTGTGCGCCAGCGACCGCCAGCGCAGCGGGCCGGTGCACGGCTTCCCGCGCAGCGGGTTGGCGTGCGACGTGGGCGCTCGGCCGTGGTTCTGACCGCCCCAGCCGCACCAGTCGCAGATCAGGAACCCGCTGCCGCCGGGCCCCTCGGCCAGCGACACCAGCCGGCCGCGGGTACCCGAGTGGCACCAGGCGACCGCGCTGCCCGGCGCCCGCCAGCGGGCCTCGGCAAGCTCCTCGCCCAGCGACACCACATGGACCGCCCCGTTCCACGAGCGCTGCGGCGGGGCGTTGCCCGGCTTACCGGTACGCGGATCGGCGACGAAGCCGAACTCCGGGACGCAGTACTCGCGGACTGGCCCGTCGGCAGGCCGACCGCACGCGGTGCAGGCCGGTTCCAGGTCCTCGCCGCCTTCCCGGTAGTGCTGGCAGCCCCGGCACACCGTGTACGACCGGGTGATCAGTTCCCTTCCCGGCAGCCGGTAGATGCCGGCGCTCCGCCACAGCACGCCGCCGGCCACCACTTCGGCGCCAGGCGCGTACTCGTGGATCGCCACCGACAGGTCCCGGGTCAGCTCGAGCCTTGCCCCCACCTGGCTGTCGCAGTGCGCCGTGCGCAGCTCCACGGTGTCCACCGGGAACCCGTACTTGGGCAGGATGTTCCGGTTGGCCAGGAAGCCGATCAGCGGACGGCGGGTGATCGTGTTGATGCTCCGCTCGAAGCGGGCGGCCAGGTCGCTGCGGCGCTGCTCGAAGGCTTCCCCGCGGCGGTCTTCGAAGGTAGCGACATCGTACGTGAGCTCGGCGCGGACGTGCTCGAGCAGCGCGGCCAGCTCATCCACCCAGGTGCCGTTCTCGACGCCCAAGCGCTGCCACGCGGCCAGCGGGAGGATAGCCCGCAGCGCGTCGTGGACCTCGGCGGGCACCGGGGTGAGGAACGCCTTGACCCGCTGGCACGGCGCGGTTGCCGACGCACCGGGCAGGAAGAAGTCCCCGGCGGTCTTCCACTCTTCCCCGGCGTTTTCCTTCGCGTCGCGGAAGAAGGCGGCAAGCGCGACGGAGTGCGCGTGCCGACGGTCGATGCGCGGGTTTCCCAGCGGCACGTACGGGGCGCGGACCTGCCCAGTGAGCATCGACTCGGGTTCGGCGTACCGGGACAGGTCGTGCGACCGGCGCTGGGCGTAGCTGAGCACGAGCGCGGCCGTGTCGCTGCGACGACCGGCCCGGCCCGCCCGCTGGATGTAGCTGGCGGTGGTGGGCGGCATGTTGCGCAGCAGCACCGCGCTGAGCGCGCCGACGTCGACGCCGAGCTCGAACGTGGTGGAACAAGACAGCACGTTGACCTCGCCTGCCAGGAACCGCTGCTGGATGTCCGACGCCTCAAGACCGGTCCATTGGGCCGTGTGCTCACGCGCTGTCAGCGAGACCGGGGCGGTCTGCCGGTACAGCGCCCGGTAGTGATCGTCGTCGGCGTCCGGCCGGGCCGGAACGAGGCGACCCGAACACGCCAGGGTCGGGCAGACGCCGCGCAGCGAGGCAGCGGTCACGCGCCGGCAGACGTCGCACTGGTACAGATCGGTGCCGGGCGCCAGCGTGAGCCATGTGTGATCAACCTGGTGGACCTGGCCGATCCTCGGCAAGGCGGACGAGCGCAGCCATCCGTCACGGACCGCCGTCAGCGCCCGCCAGCAGCCGGCCAGGATCTCCCGCGGGTCGGCCGACGGCCCCCCGAGCATCGCGAGTACCCGGCGCAGGTAATCAAGGCGCTTGTTGACACCGCGGGTGGGCAGCCAGCTGAGCACCTTCAGCCTGGCTTCCGCGCCGTCGCAACGCACGTAGATGGGGCCGCGCCGCGGGTCGAACAGCTCGTCGGATGGATCCACCTCCTCGGGCATGGTGACCGCGCCCTGCAGCCGCAGCGACCGCACCAGTTCGGCCAGCAGCAGCCAGCACTCCGCGCCGGTGAGCCCGAGGTCGAGCAGCGGGCCGGGCGGACGCCAGGACGGCTCGGTGCCCAGGACGACCCGGAGCAGCCCGAGGCCTTCCAGCGATTGCCGCTCATCGAGAGCCATCAGTTCGCGCGCCACCCAGCGAGCGGTCTCCCGGCGGCGCCCCTGACGGGACTCCCGGCGCGAGAACACCCCAGCCTCGCCGGCCACGGCGGCGGTCGCCTCGATCAGGTCGTCCACTGTGCAGGTCGCGTCCCGCGCGGTGGCCCGGGCCAGCCCGTCAAGGATCAGCCTGCGCTGCTGCACCAGAGAGTGGCTGGACTCCAGATAGGGCGCGAAGAACGCGGCGGCCTGCCGGCTGTCGCTGAACGCGAGGAGCTTACGGCCACCGCCAGGCCGGTCAGCGTGGTCAGGATCCACGGGCAGCGCCTGGTACAGCGCGGTGGCCAGCACGGCCGCAGACGCCTCGTTGCCGCTCTCGAAGAGCCGTATCAGCCCGGCGCCCCGCGCGCCGCAGGCCAGGCATCCACGGGGGGCGCCAGACCGGACGGGAATTCGCCGCACCGCGCGCATGCTCGCGCCGCTGCAACTGCACTGCGTTCCGTGGGGATACAACCGTCCGCACCCGGCGCATAGCAGCGCGCTGGACGCGTCCGCGCCGAAGGCGCTGCCCTCTTCGAGGGTCTCGTCGTCCTCGTCCGCGACCTGGTCCGGCTCGCCGAGCAGCAGCCAGCTCCACCGGTCGCCGCGGACCACGCGCGAGGTGAAGCGCTCGCCGTTGGCGCCCCGCTCGACGGTCCCGGCTAGGTAAACCGCGCCGCACCGTTTGCAGCTGCCGAACTCGAAGACAGCCGCACGGCAGTCCGGGCAGATCTCGTGCCGCGCCAGCGCCACGTGCGGCCCTTCCGGGGCCAGACAGGTGAACGCGCCCTCCGTCGCCCGGGCGAACAGGTGATACCGGGCAGACAGCACCGGCGTTCCCGCGGCGTCACGGACCCGTGAGCCGAGCGCGACGAGCGCGCCCAGTCCGGCCTCGGCTTCCTGCCGCGGCGCGAGCGGGAACACCGTCGCGGCGAGCTCGCCGAACGCCCGCGGAGCGGCCGCAAGCAGCTTGCGCAACTGCCCCAGCGCATGCTCGCGGCCGAGGATCGTAGCCGCGTCCGTGCCCGCCGCCAATAGAGCCAGCCCAGCGGCCGGATCATCGGCAGCCGCGAGCCGCAGGTATTCCGCAGCCGGCAGCGGCCCCCAGAACGGCCCGTCAGGCACTGCCACCCGGGCCGACCGGACCAGATCCTGCCGCCCGAGGTCGCCGTCGGACCACTCGAAGGGAGCGTCGAACAGCTTGGCAGCGAAGTCCATCACCGCCTGCGGCCGGTCACCGACCGTGGCGCTGGTCGCGATCGCCTGAAGAGACAGCCCGGTCCGTTCGGGCTCTGCTGGAGAGCCGCGGCCTACCCGTTCACGCAAACGGCGGAGCAGCATTCCCACTTCTTCCGCCTTCGCCCCGTCGTAGACGTGCGCCTCATCGAGCACGACGAACCGCCAGTGCCCGCTGTGCTTGCCCTCGAACAGATCGATATCCGCCGGGCGCAGCAGCAGGTACTCCAGCATCGCGTAGTTGGTGAGCAGCAGGTGCGGCGGGCTGTCCCGCATCTCCTCCCGGCTGAGCAGCTCGCAGGGCAGCCGGGTCTGCCCGGGGTTGAGCTGCTCGAACAGCGACGCACCCTCGCCCGCCCGTTCCGGGGTATCACCCGTATAGCGCCCGAACGTGATGTGCGGGAATCGCTCGAGAACCTGGCGCAGCCTGCGCACCTGGTCGTTGGCGAGCGCGTTCATCGGGTACAGCAACAGCGCGCGCACGCCCGGCCCGAGGGTGCCGGCGGAGTGTTCGGCGATGAGCTCCGACAGCACCGGAAGCAGGAAGCACTCGGTCTTCCCCGATCCGGTCCCGGTTGCGACCACGAGGTTGCGGCCCGCGGCGGCCTTGCGGATCGCCTGTTCCTGATGCAGGTACAGCGGGCGGTCCAGCGGCAGGGCCGGCCCGCCGAGCCCGGCGAATGCCGGGTCAAGCACTCCGTCGGCGATCAGCTCGCGCAGGCTGGCGCCGGTCCGGTAAGACGGCGTCGCCTCAAGGATCGGCCCCTTGGTCAGCAGCGGGCTGCTCTCGATGGCGTCCCGGAGCGCTGCGGCCAGTCCCGGCTCACGTACGGGCAGCAGCGACCGCAGGTACCGGCGGTAGGTGGCGCCCAGCTGGGCGCTGGTGGCGACCACGTCCACTTTCGGTAGCTTATGAGAATCACTCGGAACGGACGCGTGGTTCCCGTCACGGGATCGGGTTGATCCATGGGTCGGCCGGGCCGGACGGCCCGGCGATCCGCGCGATCGTGGCCGTGCGCCCGCCGACGGTGATCCGCAAGCTGGCGCCGCCGCGGGCGGTCACCGTGTCGGCCATCCGGCGCAACGGGTAGCGGCCCTGCCTAGTCGGCTCGAGCACCTGGACGACGACGCCGTCCAGGCCGACGACCTCGATGGGCGGGTCGTGGTCGATGCCAGGCAGGTCGATGCGGAGCGCGCCGCCGTGCCACAGGTCGGCGGCGCGGAGCGGGAGCGGGCCCGTGTGGTGCCACCGCGTGGGCGCGTCTGTGCTGCCGGGTTCCGGCTCGATCCGGATCCGGACGTGCGGCGGGGTCACCCGCAGTCGGTGCACGACCCGCGCGACGATACACGTCACTTCGATCGTCACGGCTTCGGCCGGGACCGGCGCCGCCAGCGGTGAGACCGTCATCCCGGGCGGGGCCGTGATGGCGGCCTCGGCCGGATCCAGTCCGCGGGCGGTGGTCAGCCGGGGCGCGGGGAAGTAGCTGACGGCAAGCGCCTCCGCCACGGTAAGCGTGCGGCGCATCCCGGGCCTGGCTTCGCCGTCCGCGGCCGTCACGATGACCGTCAGCTCGCCCAGTACCGGCCTGGTCACCCGCAGCCAGAGCCGCTCCGGCTGCCAGCCATCGGCGACCGCGGTAAGGCTGCTCAAGATGGCGTTCGTCCCGGCTTGGCGGACCTCGACGCGCCAGCGGCCCGGCCCTGGAGGCAGCAGCACGCCCGGCGGTTGGGCGAACACCGGCTCGCCAGTTCTCGCCGTCACGCCGGGTACCGGCGGACCGGTGGCCAGGCCTGGCTTGGAGCGGCCGAGCACCGGGTGGCGTCGCCGGGCCCCGTCATGGTCGTCCTTTCTTGCCAGCTCTAGCCAAGACAGTCCGCGCAGGTCAAGCTGGAGCAGCCGCCAGCCTCGCCAGGTGAGCGGCAGCCGGCTGGTCACCACGACTCGCGGCGGGATGTCGGAGAGCAGGTCCGCGTCGCCCGGGTACAGCACCCAGACGGGTTCGGCGGGCAGTTCCGGGTCGACGCGCTCGCCGCTGGCGTCGAAGACCAGCAGCGGATCAGCGGGATCAACGACCTCCTCAGGGAGCGCGGGCCGTTCGGCCATCAGCACGCCCTGGCCGAACGGGTCCAAGCGCGGCCGCGGGTACCCGATTTCGTCCGCGGTCCCCGGTGGGCCCAGATCCGGTGGCACGGCCTGGGCGAGGATCGCGTCCCGCACGGTGCTCTGCGGAGCGTCCGCCGAAGCGATCCCGAGCAGGGCAAGCGCGACGAGGAATGCCTCGCCCCACTCCTCGGGCGAGCGCCGGGTCGCCCGCACCCTGGCCGCCCGGTGCCAGCCAGGCCAGAATCTCCCGTCGCGGTCGCTTCCACCGCGATAGCCGACGCCAGCGACCCGGGCGAGCGCGACGACCACGCAGGCCGGCCATCTCCGCGCCACCTCGAGGGGCGATCCCGTTCGCGCCTGGTCGCCCAACGCGCTGGCCGTGGCCCGAAGGAGCTCCGCTTCAACCTCAATAGTTGCGGCGCGTGCCCCGGCGCTCAGATCGCGCCGCCAGCCGGGTTCGAGTAGGTCGAGCAGCGCGGCGCCGCTCAACGGCCCCGATTTCACCATCCACATTATGGCGCGCGCCGACTGCCGCCGTATGGGTCGCTGGGCCGCGGAGTTCAGCACCACGCACACCACCAGGTCAGGACCCGCGTCACCCTGACCGGCGACACCATCGACACCGTCAGCCGGACAGCGGAGCGCGTCGTGGTGCCATTCCGCCCCCAGGCCGCGCAGCTCGCCGCCAATGCGCCCGGCCCGCACGGTTCTGCATGGTGCCCCCAACGGGATTCGAACCCGTGCCGCCGCCTTGAAAGGGCGGTGTCCTAGGCCACTAGACGATGGGGGCTTCGGCGGGGAAGCCCGCCGGAACCGCGACTCCTGTCCACAAGACGATACCGCTTGCGGCGTACCACTCCGTCAAGACCTGCGGCCTGACCGTCCAGAGTCGCACCGGTCCGTTCCGGATAATTGTTTTGGTGAGCTTTCGAGTGGCGCGGCCGTTTGGTTGCGGCCTTCTTGGCTACGACCGGCGCTTGTTGATGATGGACTCCAGGATCGAGCCGTCCTCGTCTTCGTCCGGGAGGATCACCCAGGCGATCAGGTAGCCCAGGATGCCCAGCCCGTAGAAGACCGTGAGCACGCCGAACGCGAGCCGGACCAGGTTCACGTCCACCCCGAAGTAACGGCCAAGCCCGGTGCACACACCGGCGACCATCCGGCCCTGCCTGATCCGGACCAAGCGTTTGGTCCCGCTGCCATTGTTTCCGTTCATGTGTGTGATCATGCCCACTTCGCCACTGCGCTGTCATCAGGTATGTCCCCGGTTAATACCCTGATCGGTAGGACATTGATAGGAGTCGCCATGACCGCCGAAACCGACCTGCTGCGCATCGATGACCAACTCGACGACGAAGAGCGGCTCATCCGCGACACCGTCCGCGCCTTCGTCAACGATCAAGTGATCCCGCATGTTCCTGACTGGTTCGAAGCGGGCGTGCTGCCGCGGGCCGTGCTGACCGAGCTGGGCAAGCTCGGGTTGTTCGGCATGCACCTGAAGGGCTACGGCTGCGCGGGTACCGGCCCCATCGCCTACGGCGTGGCGTGCCGGGAACTCGAGGCGGCGGACTCCGGGCTGCGTAGCGCGGCCTCCGTCCAGGGATCGCTCGCCATGTTCCCCATCTGGAAGTACGGCAGCGAGGAGCAGAAGGAGAAGTGGCTCCCGGCCATGGCCAACGGCTCCGCCATCGGGTGTTTCGGGCTCACCGAGCCCGATCATGGCTCCGACCCCTCGTCGATGCGCACCAACGCGGTGCGGGACGGCTCCGACTGGGTGCTGAACGGCAGCAAAATGTGGATCACCAACGGCTCGATCGCGGACATCGCCGTGGTGTGGGCTGCCACGGAAGCGGGCATCCGCGGGTTCCTGGTGCCGCGCGGCACTCGCGGGTTCAGCGCCCGGGACATCCACAAGAAGATGTCGCTGCGCGCGTCCATCACCTCCGAGTTGGTGCTCGACTCGGTACGCCTGCCGTCCGACGCGGTGCTACCGGGGGTCACCGGGCTTCGCGGGCCGCTGTCGTGCCTGACCGAGGCGCGGTTTGGCATCGCGTGGGGGGTGACCGGCGCCGCGCGGGCCTGCCTGGAGAGCGCGGTGGAGTACTCGACGACGCGGACACAGTTCGGCAAGCCGATCGCTGGCTTCCAGCTCACGCAGTCGAAGCTGGCCTGGATGGCGGTCTCGCTGTACCAGGCGCAACTTCTGGCACTGCACCTGGGGCGGCTCAAGGAAGCGGGCACGCTGACGCCGGTGCAGGTCAGCGCGGGCAAGATGACAAACGCGCGCACCGCGATCGACATCGCGCGGCAGGCCAGGACCATCCTGGGGGCCAACGGCGTGACGCTTGAGTACCCGGTGATCAGGCACGCGAACAACCTCGAAGCCGTGATCACGTACGAAGGGACCGAGGAGATCCACGCGCTGGCGCTCGGCCAGGCGCTGACGGGCATATCCGCCTACCGCTGACCTTCGGTACGCTTCTGAGTGCCGCCCGGCGTCAGCTGGCAGGCGCGCCTAGCGCCGCCAGGCGCTCTGCGGTGTTCGAGGGGTGCTAGCTCAATGGCAGAGCAGCGGACTTTTAATCCGTTGGTTCAGGGTTCGACCCCCTGGCGCCCCACTGACTGGCTCTGAGCTGGTGTTTCGTCTTGGATGAGCTCCCGTTAACGGGCGCATCGAACCGACGCGGCGGCTAGCTGATGGACTGTCCCCGGATCTCAGCGAGATCCTCAGGCGACGCCTCCCGGAGGGTGGGCCAGCCAATCCCGTTGGTGCCGCAGAGGAACTCCCGCTCCTCGCCCTCCTTTAGAGACATCCGCATCTCATCGGACCTGCGCAGAAGGACGAACCGCATACGCAAAAGGTGTTCCCCTGGATCCACATTGAAGGCCCTCACCTGCCCGTTTCCGATTTTGCCCGCGGAGTGGCCGTCGATAACCACCGTGTAGTTCCAATGAAGCCCAAAGAGGCGAACAAGCAAGGCGGTAGGGAGCACAGTCGCGAGCGACACCGACCGGTCTGGCTTCGATCTCGCGATCCTGATTACTGACATGCTGCAAGTTCCTTTCGTAGTGGAGTGCGTGGGCCTCCACGGAACCCTCGCTGCAGAAGACAACCCAACTCAACGGTACGCCTATCGAAGTTCGCTCCCGAATGTCTCATCTGCAGCACAACTGCGGGCCCGAGACCGACGGCGCTTCCACCGGGGACAGGCCGCAGGACGAGGCAGGCTGATCTGGGCAGTACGGGCTGCTCACATGTTCGCCGAGCATTCGATCAGGTGCTCGGTCCACGCGGTGTGACGTTTGCGGAGTACTCGAGCGGTCAGGTCGGAACGGCCAAGATCGCGGTAGTTCGGGACCCATGACTCGACAGAGGTGTGTGAGCGGGCTGCGGCCCACAGGTCCGACAACAGGGGATCAGGGCAAGCGACTCTGCTCGCCGCTTGGTAGGACTCCAGGAACCGGTCGGCGATGTAGTGGTCAAACAGCAAATAGAGATCCAGTCGGCACCAGCCCAGATCGAAGCCGCGCGGGCCGAGGCCAGCACCAGACCAGTCCACAACGCCGGTGAGAGTGCCGTCCTGCCATACGGTGTTGCCGGACCAGAAGTCGTAATGTGTCAGCACAGTCGGCTCGGTGGCGAGGGATTCCCATCTGGCCGAGACCAGATTGGCTGCCGGACCGTGAAGGGCCGCACGGGACCCTTCTGGCCGGTCGGACACTCGGCGAAATCCAGCCAGCCTGTCGCTGGCCGTCGCGTGGATGCGGGCGAGGGACGCGCCGAGTTGCCGCGCGAAGCCCGATGGATCGGCCGGGGTAATGTCGGCGAGACCCGGCAGGCGGGATATCAAAGTCCACGGCCCTTCCGGAGGACTGCCGGGGGCCGTAGCCAATAGTCGCGGGGCCAAGCCGTCGAGTCCGTCCAGTGCGCCGAGAACCCGCGTCTCGTCGGCGACCGCACGATCGCCGGCAGGGAACTCGCGCAGGATGAACTCCCGGTCAGGGTTGGCCGTCCGGATCAGGTAAGTACGAGCGTGCGTCCCCCCAGCTAGGGCAAGCGTTCCTTGCACCGTCGCGTTCGGCCCAGCGAGCGCCGCCGCTCGGTCAATCGCCGCAACTGACACCGGGTGATGGCTCACAGCATGAGGTTAGGGGATGTACTGCTGCCAAGCGGGTCGCAAACCCCGGGCCTGGCGGGGCGGGCCGGACGTCATACCATTCCGTCATGGAGACGTCTGCGATTACGGCAACGCTGCCGGGACAGAACCTGAGCCGAGCTAAAGCGTTCTACGTTGAGAAAGTGGGACTTCAGGCAATCGAGTCCCCTATCTCAAGGCAAGAGATGGCCAGGTGGGCCTCACAGTTGGAGATGGTGTCAAACAGATCTTCGTATATCCCGCCCGGGTCAGGTCGTCAGGGGAGTTCACGCAGGCGGTCATCCATGTGCCCGACGTGCGCGCTGCCGTCGAAGAGATGAGAGGTCGCGGCGTGGAGTTCGAAGAGTACGACACGCCAGAGACGCGGACCGAGAACGGCATTGCCCATTGCCCGGATGCCGGGTGGAGGCGAGGCGGCGTGGTTCAAGGACTCGGAAGGCAACTTGGTCGGCATTGTTCCAGCCTGAGAAGAATTAGCCTGGCTGCGCGCCCAGTTACCGCCCATTACCGACATCATGGGGAGCCGATCCTTGTCAAACGGCTCCCCATGATTTCTATTTTCCCTTTTGAACATCGCCGGAATCCGCCCCGCACTTCCGGAGGGGTCTTTGCTGTAATCCCACGTAGCGCCCGCTAATCCATGGGGTCCGGTTCGGGGAACTCTTCCTCTCGCTCCGCGGCCTTGGTCCGATCATATGCGATTTTGCGCCGCTCTATAGAGCCCGTTCCCGTGGTATCGCATTCCGCGGGGCTTCCAAAACCGCGCGGCTCGCGCTCCCCTACCATGGTCAGTCTCTCGTATGAGAGGTCATGGCCGAGTGCGTATTCTGATCCCTCTACTGGCGTCTTGTCGCCGGTAGCCGCATTCTTGGAGAGGCCCGCGCGCTCCGGATGTTCCGCGGTCACAAGCCAGCAACGGCTCAACCGGACGTGACCGGGGACCACATGCCGAACCACTGCTCGGCCCCGTAGGCTTCGAACCGCTCTACCTCGGTGAATCCCAGCTTCGCCGCCAGGCGCATCGAGCGGGCGTTGGCAGTCTGGGTAAAGAGCACCACCGGCTCGCCGGGAAGCTCGTCGGCAGACCAGCCGAGCGCCGCTACGCACGCCTCGGCGGCGTACCCGAATCCCCACGACTCCGGCAGGAACAGGTAGCCGAGCTCGGCCTGCCCGGCAGCAGCCGTTGGACCGTGCCCCGTTGCTCTGCTGAGTATGACCTGGCCGATCATGGCTCCGTCGAGATCGGCTGTGAAAAGGCCTGGGCGCCGCTCGGGATGTCCGCTCAGCCGGAGGTGTCGCACCCCTTGAATCGATGCTACGCGACTGGCATGCCCGCCTCTCGGCCCGCGGCCGCGCCATGCTCAACAGTGCCGCCGCACTGGACGCCTATCTGATAAATTATTACTAGTAAAAATTTACTACTACGATGTCAGTGTGACCAGGCCCGGACGCAGGCAGCGCGCCGACAGCCGCTATGCCGAAGAGGCTCAGCGACTCGCGGAACATTTGCGCTCACTGCGCTACCGGGCGGGGCTGAGCCAGGAGCAATTGGCCACACGAGCCGAGGTGTCAGTTGCCACTGTGAGCAAGATAGAAACGGGGGTTGTCCGGGAGCCTGGCTACTTCACGGTCGTCGCGATTCTGGATGCGCTCAAGGCGGCCAGTGCGCAACGAGCCGCTGATCCTTGCAATGCACCTGGATCCCTGTTTGAATTTCCCGCATAGCGCGCCGCAGTATCGAATACAGGAGGGATAGGACGTGAACCAGCCCACGTACCTGCTGCACCGGGGCGACGCGCTCGAGGCGTATCGGGGCTGGCCGACCCCGACAACGATCGTCAGTGATGGCGCCTACGGCATCCGCGGTTTCCACGGCGACACGATCGGCACCGACCGGATCGCTGAGTGGTACCAGCCACATATCGAGGCGTGGAGCCGTCTGTCCGGGCCGGCCACGACGCTGTGGTTCTGGAATACCGAGGTCGGGTGGGCGACGGTGCACCCGCTCCTGGTAGCGCACGGCTGGGATTACGTACAAGCCATCACCTGGGATAAGGGGACGGCGCACATCGCGGGCAACGTAAACGGAAAGACCATACGGCGGTTCCCGGTTGTTTCCGAAATCTGCGTCTTCTATCAGCGCCGGTTCGAGGTGTCCTGCCCGGATGGGCTGATGCCTGTTCAGAAGTGGATGCGTCACGAGTGGCAGCGGGCCGGGCTGGCCCTGAGCCGGGCCAACCAGGCCTGCGGGGTGGCCAACGCCGCGACGCGCAAGTACCTCACTCAGGACTGGCTGTGGTACTGGCCGCCGGGCGAGATGATGGAACGGCTGGCGGCCTACGCCAACGAGCACGGCAAAGAATCCGGCTGGCCCTACTACTCGCTCGACGGACACGCCGCGGTCACCGCTAAAGAATGGGACGCGCTGCGGCACAAGTGGCGGCACGTGCACGGGATGACCAATGTCTGGCAACTCGCGCCACTGCATGGTGTCGAGCGCATCAAGGGAACCATGCGCCGGGCCGCACCCCGCGTCTACAACCCGAGCAGCCTGTCCTCCGCGCACCTCAACCAGAAGCCTCTGGAGTTCATGCGCCGCATAATCAACGCTGTAACCGACCCCGGGAACGTGGTATGGGAACCGTTCGGCGGCCTAGCGTCCGCCTCCGTGGCGGCCGTGGAAGGCGGCAGGTTCGCCTGTGTCGCCGAAGTCGACCATGACTTCGCGGAAATCGCCGCCCAGCGCCTCGACGACGCCACCGTCGGCCGGGACCAGGAATCCGAGGACACGACCGCGTAAAGCCTTGCCCGTGAAGGCCGCCAACCCGCTACAACTCCGGCATGACCGCACAGCCCCCAGTGGCAGTACCTGAACCGCCGCGCGAACCAGAGCTGCCTGAAGGCGATCCGCGCACGCTGCTCGTCCAGCGGGTACGTGCCGCGCTCATGGTCTTGCCCGGATTCTTCGAGTTCGGCACCCATTTCGAGGGAATCGACGCGACAGACCTGTTCGCCCTGAACTCGGTGCTCGGCGCGAGCATCGAGGGCCAGGTTGTGCGGACGCTCAACAAGATGCGGGGCGAGTGGGATCCTGACGAGCAGTGGACCGGTTACCGGTTTGTGCGGCAGTCCCAGACGTTCCCCGACGTCCTCCTGGTTCGACGGGGCGCGGGCTCGGCCGACATCGCGATGGGAATCGAGCTCAAAGGCTGGTACTTGCTATCGAAGGAGGGCGTCGGAAGCTTCCGGTTTCAGGTGACCCCGGCGGCCTGCGCGATTTACGACCTGATCATGATCGTTCCGTGGCGGCTCAGCAACATCATGTCTGGCACTCCCATCGCGGGTGACCCCTGGATTGCGTCGGCCAGATACGCGGCCGAGCTCCGCAATTACTGGTGGGAGCACGTCAGAAAGACCTCCGATCCACGGGGCATCCGCCAGCCGAGCGGAGTCCGGCCGTACCCGACCAAGGACATGAACATTCTTGACCTCCCGGAATACGACCGCGGCGGGAACTTCGGGCGACTATCCAGGGTCACCGGGCTCACGACCGACTTTGTGGCAGCCGCCACGGCCCAGGACGCCCTCGGCATCCCCATCGACCACTGGATCAACTTTCTTAAACTTCACAGCGACAGCAGCGACCCTGGCCTCGTGACCGCGAACCTGCTCCAAGAGCTGACAGCGAGCGCCCGTGCCCGTTCGGAAGAAGACGCTCGCCAAGTACTCACCTACCTGACCGAACTTGTCCGCTTGCTATCCCCCGGCTCGGACGGCTGAGCAGGTTTTAGAGACCCCGCGGGCAGGCGGGTGCCCAGGGATCTTTATCTAATCGTTATTTCGAGATCAGGCCTGTTCACGGCCTCGCGCGTGTATTCCTCGTCCTTGCATCAGAGTGCTGGCTGGAGCGAGAGGTGAGCTGGTGCGGCAGGAGGCCGAATTCCGGGAATTCTATGAAGCCAACTATGGCCGGATTGTGGCGATGGTGACAGCCGTCTTGTGCGACCGTGATCAGGCGGAGGACGTGGTGCAGGAGGCGTTCGCACGCGCGCTGACACGCTGGTCCCGGATCGGCGGCTACGAGCTGCCCGAGGCGTGGGTCAGGCGGGTGGCGCTCCGGATCGCGATCGACTCCGGTCGGCGGTTCCGGCGTGCCATCGGGGTTTCCATCAGGCTTGCCCCGCAGCGCCAGGCCAAGGAGCCCGGTATGCCGTGGCCATCGAGTCCAGCGCCGGGGGCCCCACCGCTTCTGTGCTTGACATGGTTACCGGCAAGGTCGTCGGCCGGGTGGTCACGCCGATCGCACGCTCGGATTTCGAG
>Ga0187808_10000334_pt1 | contig 13913 bp, 10 predicted proteins | sample NC_wetland_sal_i_5_FD_132427 | JGI IMG/M metagenome (GOLD analysis project Ga0187808, IMG submission 132427) | Wetland sediment microbial communities from Neuse River Estuary, North Carolina, USA - ASW_3 | ecosystem: Environmental > Aquatic > Freshwater > Wetlands > Sediment | place: USA: North...
CGCCTACACGGCGGGCGGAGGCGCGGACATCAACATCCGGCACACGCGGTGGGCGCTGCGCCTCGGAGCGGACATGGTGGCGACGAATTACTTCAACACCTATCAATACAGCCCCAAAGCCTTCGCCGGTATCGTTTACAAATTCTAGCCGTACGGAACGGTTGAATGAGCGGCTGCAAAATTTGATTCTCACAACCTTCAGAGGATCGGTATAACTTCAGAGGCTCTCAAAGGATTATTCCCATGCACTTGTTCGACGAGCTGAAAATCCGCGACGTCACGCTTCGCAATCGAATCGTCGTTTCCCCCATGTGCGAGTATTCGAGCGCGGACGGCTTCGCGACGGATTGGCACTTGGTCCACCTTGGCAGCCGCGCTGTCGGCGGGGCATCGGTGGTATTCACGGAAGCTTGCGCCGTTTCGCCCGAGGGCCGGATTAGTCCGCAAGATCTTGGAATTTGGAAGGACGATCACATCGAGCCACTCGCGCGCATCACTCGTTTCATCCGAGAACAGGGCGCGATCCCCGGAATTCAACTCGCCCATGCGGGAAGAAAAGGGAGCACGATGCGCCCATGGGAAGGCACAGGAACGGTTCAGCCCGCCAAGGGGGGATGGACACCCGTCGCGCCCAGCGCAATTCCATTCGCGGATGGATATCCGCATCCGGCCGCGCTCGATGAAGGCGGAATTCGCCAGGTGGTAAAGGAGTTCGCCGCCGCAGCACGCCGCGCTTGCCAGGCGGGATTCGGCATCATCGAAATCCACTCCGCACACGGATATCTTCTCCATCAATTTCTTTCGCCGATCTCGAATCAGCGGACGGATGCCTATGGCGGCTCGCTTGAAAATCGCACGCGTCTCGTGTGCGAAGTTGTTTCCGCCATCCGCCGCGTCTGGCCGGAGAGCGCACCTCTTTTCCTGCGCATTTCCGCTACCGATTGGATTGACGGCGGATGGGACCTCGACCAATCCGTCGAGCTCGCCGAACTTGTCGGCCCGCTCGGCGTGGACCTGATTGATTGCTCTTCGGGTGGAATCGCTCCCGGAGCAAAGATTCCGGTCCGCAGCGGCTATCAGGTTCCATTCGCCGACGAAATTCGCCATGAAACGGGCCTTCTCACCGGCGCAGTTGGCTTGATCACCACGGCAGCGCAGGCCGACGCCATTCTCAGAGAAGAGAAGGCGGATGTTGTGTTGCTCGCTCGCGAGTTCCTGCGTCAGCCTTACTGGCCGCTCCACGTTGCAAACGAGTTGGGATTTTCAGTTTCGTGGCCGGCTCAATATTTGCGAGCTGCGCCGGACGGGACTCCTGCTCGTGAGGGCGTAAGCCTGCCGGATCTCAAGCGTTGCATGTCCGAGCAGCATGGCATACCTGAATCCTAGGTGAGTTTGATTGGAGCCAGCGGATCGATAGGCCGTGCGCGTTCACCTGCGCGAAATTGCGGTAATGGCCCGCCCAAAAAGTCCATGAGCCTCAGCGAGCCCCAGCGCCAAGGTCGCACCAAAATAAATGATTCCGTACGGCCCGAGAACCAGGATTGCCAGAATTATCGGCGAGTGATGCCCGAAAAAATGCCGCACGCTCCAACCGGCTCCCGCGGCGAGCAAAGCCGCCGTCCACAGCCGTACGAGATAATCTTTGGGAATTCCGGTGCGCCCGATCCGCTGATTCAGAGTGCGTCTCAACAGGATGAATTCTATCCACGATGATATTCCTGCTGAAATCGTAAGCCCGGCAACGCCCCACCTCGGATCAATCCCTAATCTTGGCGGAAGCGGAATGGCGCACAAATAGCCGAGAACAGTGGTCAAAATCACACGCAAGATGGCGAAACGCAGCGGGGTGCGAGTATCCCGCAGCGCATAGTATGTGGACGAATACAACCGGCCAAGGGTCGACGCCATCAGTCCGACTGTGGCTCCCGCCAAAATCCCCCACACATAAATCACATCCACGTGCCTGAATTGCCCTGTTTGGTAAATCGCGGCGACAATCACGTCGCCCAACACTAGAAATGCGACCACCGACGGAAGGACGAAAAAGGCGATCTGCCGCAAACCGGAATTCAGCCGCGCGCACAGCGCCTCAGCCACTTGTTTTTCATCCCCCAACGCGCCCGACATGGCCGGCAACTCTGCCGCCGACACGGACATCCCGAACAAGCTTACCGGTAGCAAGTAAAGGGTCTGCGCATAGCCCAGAGCCGCGACGGCGCCTGTGGGCAAAAGGCTCGCCAACAGTTGGTCTACATAAGCACTGATTTGCACGACTCCACGGCTGAAAAACACGGGAATGAAATTGAGGACCACCGTTTTCACGTTTTCGGCACGGTAGCGGAGAGAGAGATGCAATCCGTGCAGCAACCGCAACACCACCGGCAACTGCACTCCTACTTGCAGCGCGCTCCCAACCACCGACCCCCAGGCGACGATCGCCGCCAGTGGATATTGCGCGTAGTGTCCGCCGAAATTCCACATCGCGGCGATCATGGACGCGTTCCAAATCACTGGAGCCGTGTAGGAAAGAAAAAATCGCCGGTGACTATTGAGCACTCCCAGGCACCAAGCAGAAAACACCAGCAGACCTGCGCTTGGGAATAAAATCCGCACGAGCCGGATCGTCAACTCGCGCTTCTCGCCGGAAAATCCCGGGGCAATCGCGTCAATCAAGTAAGGAGTGGCCGTAACTCCAATCAAGACCAGTACGGATGTGGTGAGCGCCAGCAAGCCTGCGACCGCGCCGGCCACACGCCGTGCTTCCTTCTCGTCTTCCCGCGCGAGCAGGTTGGCGTAGACTGGTATAAAGGAAGCCGAAAGCACTCCCTCTCCGAAAAGGTTTTGCAGAAAATTGGGAATGCGAAGAGCGGCTTTGAACGCGTCTGCCGCGTCGGAATTTCCAAAATAATGTGCAAAGATGCGGTCGCGGATCAGCCCGGCAATACGGCTGAGGAAAATACCCGACGCGACCAGAAAGGCGTGGCGCTTGGTGCCCTCGTGAGATCCTCCAGCCTCCCCGGGCCTAGTCACGAGCGAAATGATGCTGGCGTATGCATAGTTGTGGAGCAATTCATTACAAGAGGTACGCGCGAAGTTGTCAATCCCGATTCTGGCCGCTGTGCGTTGTCAATAGACCACCATAAGAACAAAATCGCCGATGAATGTTGGCAGAAGGTGGAATCTCCGCCCTTGACAACCGCTTCGCGCATGGTCAATGCTCTCCCCTCCATGAAGACCCCTGTGCGAAATTCCTATCCTGCTCCGCGTGTCAGCCTCGCGGAGTTGATTGGAAAGCTCAGCCACAAACGCCAGGAAATTATCCGTCCTGTGCTTGAGAGCCCACGCGAGTTCGTTCTTATCAGCGTTCGCAGCATGGCTAAGCGATTGAAATCGGATCCGGCCACAACCGTGCGCATCGTCCGTGCTATGGGATTCCCCGGCTACCGGGAATTTCAGAAGTTTCTCCACGAACTTTCCATTGCCCATGCCACTTCGTTTGAGATGATGCAGGCCAGCTCCACGCGCGACGGGAGCATTCCCGTGCACGTGCGCGAATCGCTCGAACAGGAAACCCGCAACCTCCAAGCGCTGCGGAACAGCCTTGAATACAAGCGTGTCGAGGGCCTCGTTCGCAGGGTGTACAAGTCCGGCCGGATACTTTTGGTCGGCGGCGACCTGGCTTCCACTCTCGTCGCCTACTTTGAATATCACCTCACCATGCTCGGCCTCACCGTCCTGTCGGCCACCACGACCGGGCGCGTCGCGCACCTGGCTCGAAATTGCAGCCGCGGCGATCTCGTTTTCGCCATGAGTTTCGGCCGTGGCTTGCGCCAGACAGTCGAAGGCTTGCAGGAAGCCCGCTCCCGTGGTGCGTATTGCGTGGGGATTACCGACACGTTCGTCTCGCCCATCGCGCGATTTGCGGACGAATGTTTTCTGGCCTCCGTGCGCACTCCCTCGTTTGGCGCTTCTTATGTTGCGCCAATTGCACTCCTGAATGTCATTCTGGTTGCCTGCGCTAATTACCGGCGCGGGCGCACGCTGGCGCTCCTCAAGCAGGCGGATCACGAGCAGCGGTTGGGTTTCCGTTGGTATGAGTCTTGAATCAGCCGGCTCCCCGCCGTCTTACGCGCACTCTTCGTTCGACTCTCCGGCGTTATCAAAAAAACAAAGTGGACCAAAGATTCTTCTCGCGGCATGCGAACTCGGGTACATTTCTTGGCGCCTATGACAGCCTCCAACAAGGGAAAAATGCTTCTTGCCCTTCTCTCACTTGTCTTCATCATCTCGGCTGGCCTGATTTGGCCGGCCACGTCGCCGGCCCAACAGGATTCCGCTCTCGCGGCCCGCGTTCGCGAAATCACCAACCGCCCTGAATACAAACACTCGAGCTTTGGCATCGAGATTTACTCGCTCGATGAAGACAGAGTTCTATTTGCACTCAACGGCCAGCAGCTATTCACTCCCGGCTCCACGACCAAGCTGTTGACGGAAGGCACGGCCCTCGAGCTTCTCGGCGCGAATTACAGATTTCATACCCGGGTCTATCGCAACGGTCCAATTTCTCCGGATGGAACTCTGGCGGGGGATCTGATTTTCGTCGCAAGCGGCGACCCAAATCTCTCCGGTCGCATTCAACCCGACGGTACCCTTACATACGAGAATCAGGACCACTCCTACGACGGGAGTCCCGACACTCAGGCCGTACCCGGCGACCCACTTCTTGTGATTCGCGAACTTGCCGCGCAAGTGGCGGCCCGCGGCATCAAGCGAATTCAAGGCCGTGTTTTCGTGGATGCAAGTTTGTTTCCCGAAGGCGATCGCGAGGCCGGAACAAATGTCGTGATCTCGCCGGTCTCCATTAATGACAACCTCGTGGATCTCACTGTTTCACCCGGCGAAAAAGAAAATGCTCCGGTCACATTGAAAATCTCGCCCGAAACCGCCTACGTGTCGTTTGTCAACAAGATCACCACTGGCGCGGCCAGCTCCAAAATGGACGTCCAATCCCCCACCGATGTCGCCAAACCTGACGGCTCTCACATCGTGACCCTCTCTGGAACCTTCCCGCTGGGCTCACCCTCGATTCTTTATACCTACGCCGTTCCCCAACCGAGCCGTTTCACTCAAGTGGTATTCGTCGAAGCGCTTCGCGAAAAAGGTGTGAAGGTAGATCTCCCTCTCCCGAGCGAGGGCGCCGATTTCAAGGCGCTCGCTGCTCCCTACATGCCTGAAAACATCGTCGCGGAACACATCTCGCCGCCGCTTTCGGAGGAACTAAAGGTTACGCTGAAGGTCAGTCAGAACCTTCATGCCAGCATGATGCCGTTCATTCTCGGCGCGGTCTTGGGACGCGCCACAAAGGACATTGACCAGTCGGGATTCAATCTTGAACACGCTTTCCTCGAAAAAGGCGGCCTCGATTTGGCCGGCGCTTCCCAGGCGGATGGTGCTGGAGGCGCTCGCGCAGCCTACTTCACTCCGGGCTTCATGGTTCACTACCTTGCAGTCATGGCGAAGCAGAAGGATTTTTCTGTCTTCGAACAAGCGCTACCGATTCTCGGCCGCGACGGAACGCTCGCAAAGATAGAAGAAAATTCGCCCGCCGCAGGGCACGTCTTTGCCAAGACGGGCACATATGTCTCCTACAACGCGCTGAATAAGACCGTAATGCTCGATGGCAAGGGACTCGCCGGGTACATGACCACTCTGGAAGGCCGCCACGTCGCATTCGCTATCTTTGCCAATCGTGTTTCGCTTCCGCTCGATGACCCTGAGGCGTCCCAAAAAATAGTCGGCCAAGCGCTCGGTGAGATTGCTACCGCCATTTACACGACGCCAGCAGGACAGCTCGCGCCCTTCGACGTGATCATCAAAAATGGCCACATCCTCGATGGCAGCGGGGGACCTTGGTATTCCGGGGATATCGGAATCCGCGGGGACCGTATCGCGGCAATCGGAAGACTGGATGGCGTCCAAGCAAAGAATGTGATCGATGCAGGCGGCCGCATCGTTTCTCCCGGCTTCATTGACATGCTGGGCCAGTCGGAAACGGCGCTGCTCATTGATAACCGCTCGCTCAGCAAGCTCGCGCAGGGAATCACGACGGAAATCACCGGGGAAGGCGCCTCGGCCGCCCCGCAAAATGAAAAAACGCTAGCGCCGCTGAAGCCATATCTCGATCATTACCACCTGACGATTGATTGGACGACGCTCGATGGCTACTTCCGCCGCCTCGAAAAAGATGGTACTCCAATCAACCTCGGCACCTACGTCGGAGCAGCGCAAGTACGTCAAGCCGTCCTAGGCGGTGACGACCGGGCGCCCACTCCTGCCGAGCTCGAGCAAATGAAATCGCTCGTCGCTCACTCGATGAAGGATGGCGCTCTCGGCATATCGACCGCGCTGATTTATCCTCCGGGCCATTTCGCGAAGACGGAAGAATTGATCGAGCTCGCGAAGGTCGCTGCGGATTTCGGCGGCATTTACGCGACGCACATGCGCAGCGAAGGCGCCACCGAAATGCAGGCTCTCGATGAAGCCATCCGCATCGGCCGTGAGGGCGGCCTCCCGGTTGAGATTTTCCACCTCAAGGCAAGTGGCAAGACGCGCTGGGGCTCCATGCCGCGCCTGGTCGAAAAAATTCAAGCAGCGCGTGATTCAGGCCTCGATATCCGAGCGGATCAATACCCGTATATCGCCGGAGCCACAGCTCTCGTCTCTTCACTTCCTCCGTGGGTCGCCGACGGCGGCGTCGGAAAGCTGCTCGAGCGATTGCGCGATCCACAGGTCCGCAAACGCATCATGCGCGAATTGGCTTCCGACCACCCGGATTGGGAAAATATCTATTTCGATAGCGGTGGCGGCGAAGGCGTGATGATTTCCGGCGTCTTCAATCTCGATCTCAAGAAATATGATGGCATGACAGTCGCGCAGATGGCCAAAGCCAGTGGAAAGCCGGAGATCGACGCGCTATTTGATTTCATCCTCGCGGACAATGCGCAAACCGGCGCAATCTACTTTTTTGCCAGCGAGCAGGACTTGCGCTTCGGCCTCAAGCAGCCCTGGACTTCGATCGGCCTCGATGCAAACGAGCTGTCACTCGATGGCCCGCTCTACGAACTGCACACGCACCCGCGCGCCTTCGGTTCCATGTCTCGTTTCCTCGGCCACTACGTTCGCGACCAGCATCTGATGCCTCTCGAACAAGCCATTCGCAAGATCACTTCCATGCCTGCCCAACGCGAGCATTTGACAGACCGTGGTCTGATCAAAATTGGTTTCTACGCGGATGTCACCATATTCGATCCCACCACGATCATTGACGAAGCTACCTACGTTAACCCCACGCAGCTTTCGAAAGGGGTTGACTACGTTATCGTCAACGGCCAGGTGGAATACGATCACGGCGCACTCACCGGCGCAAAAGCCGGCCGCGCGCTCCGCGGTCCCGGTTGGCGCAGCGACGCAGAAAAAAAGTGATTCGGGTGTGGTCTCGCAGAGGTTGGAACGGTCGCAGCCCTTCAGCGTTGCGGCTCCAGCGCCGGATGTAGCGTGATCTGGCTACCCTTCTCGACCTCGAGTTCGCGCTCCCAATTTTGCCTCCCGCGCGATTTCAGCTCGATATGATGCGGCCCACCGGCAAGGCGAATCGTCGACGGTGTCTGCCCCACAAATTTCCAGTCCACGTATATATCTGCCCGGGCCGGATCTGAATCGATTGATATTGTGCCGGAATCGGATGGCGCCCTTCCTTCATCGAGAAGTGTTGAAGCTGACGGATGCGGGTGAATCGGCCCGATTCTTTCGTTTGCATCAGCCGACTCATGACTCGATTCGCTGCCAGGCTCCAACCTGATATCGAAGCGCTCCGACTTCAGCAGGAAATAGCTCCCGTGATGCCGTCCCGTCACCGCCACCCACTCGAAAGGCCCGCTGGTCAGCGTGATCCGCTGCGCCGCATACCCATCTTTATATATGCGCGCCACCATGGCGTGCTCGAGCCGCGACCCGAATACCGTATGAGTTTTGTGGAAGTATCCGCCCGGGTAGTCAATCTGACAGGGAGTCGTGCCTACAATGGTCCCGTCAATTTCGACGGTCGCACCGGGCGGCGCACTGGCAATCGTCAATTTTTCGGCATGCGCCCGCGCAGTCGCCAGCAGGGAAACCACTAGCGCGAGCGATGCATAGATACAGTTCCGCCTCGACGGCTGCATCAAAGGCCTCCGAGGGATTAGATACAGTCAGACCATCTCACTTCCTAAAACACACGTCAATATCGGAAACTACGTAGACGGAAGGGGAGGGTTGAGGGGGGAGGCCCACTGCTCAGGCAATGTTCGGCGGTCAATCCTCCAGCGAAAGCCTTTTATTGCAAATACTTAGCGAGCCAATCTAGAAACGTCTTGTGCCACAGTTCGCTGTTTTGCGGTTTCAAGATCCAGTGCCCTTCGTCGGGGAAAATCACCAGTTTCGAGGGCACCCCCTGGCTTTGCAGCGCATTAAAGAACTCCAGACTCTGCGTGTACGGCACGCGGAAATCGAGTTCACCCGCTACCACCAGCGTCGGCGTCTTGAATTTCCCCAGTTCTCCGGCATATTCATTCGCCGACCACTTCTGATAGAGCTCTGGATTCGACCAGGGCGACCCACCGAATTCCCATTCCTCAAACCAAAGCTCTTCCGTAGCGTACATGCTCACTTGATCGTACGAACCCGCATGGCTGATCAGGCATTTGAATCGGTCCGAATGTGTCGCGATCCAGTCCACCATGTCCCCGCCAAAAGAGCCGCCTGCGGCAGCCATACGCGAGCCGTCAATGAACGGATACTTCGCGATGGCGGCATCCACGCCCTTCATCAGGTCTTCGTAAACTTTCCCACCCCAATCGCGGCTCACCTCCTCCTCGAATTTCTGGCCGTACCCTCCTGATCCGCGCGCATTGATCATCACGGTCACATATCCGGGGGAGGCCAGCACTTCCGGATTCCAGCGATAGCTCCACGAGTCCGCCCACATCTGCTGTGGCCCGCCGTGAATGAGCAGCAGCATGGGATATTTTTTCGATTCGTCGAAATGAGGTGGACGCAGCAGCAACCCTTCCACTTGCGTGTCCTCCGCGCCGCCGAACCAGAACGGCTCCGCCACCGTCAGCTCCAGTTGCGCGAGCAGCGCTCCGTTCTCATGCGTCACCTGTCGGATGTCGCTGCCATCGGAATTCGAAACGAAAACTTCCGCCGGCATCGTCATGCTCATGCGTGTGAACACGAGCATTCGTCCATCCTTGCTTACGTCGAATTCAGGGATATAGCTCGCACCGAGGACCACCTTCGGCGTGTTTCCTTCGCTTGCACCGACCGAGTAGATGGGTAGCTCAGCCTTGTCCTCTGCCTGAAAATAAATCGTCTTGCCGTCGGCGCTCCATGCAAACGAATCCACGCTTCGGTCAAACGTCTCCGTCAAATTCTTCAGCTTCCCATTCTTCCGCTCGTAAACCATCAGCCGCCACCGATCGCTCTCGTATCCCGGCTGCGACTGCGCGCGGTACGCAATCCACTTTCCATCCGGCGAATAGGCGGGGCCCCAATCATTCGCCGGATTCTTCGTGATTCGTATCGGCTCGCCCGCGCCGGTAACCGCGACCGTAAATAGATCCCCGTTCGTGCTCAATGCTTCGTCTTTATCCGTATTCGCCGTGAAGCAAATCTCCTTGCTATCAGGAGAGAACGCGATGGCTTCAGGCTCGTCGAGATTAAAAGGAGGCACATCGTAGTCAGCGCCGGGAGTCAGGTCGCGCGGCGTTCCTCCGGCGGCAGGCACGACAAATAGATGGCTGCGCTTTCCATCCGACCAGGCATTCCAGTGGCGGATGAGCAGCCTCTCGTAGATCCGCGCCTTCACTTTGCTTTTTTCTCTCGCGGCGTCGCGCTCCGCATTACACGCCTCATCCACACAATCGGGGTAGACTCTCGAGATGAACGCGATCGATTTCCCGTCCGGTGACCACAATTCGTTATCCGCCCCGGCCGAAAGGGAAGTGACGCGGCTCGCTTCGCCGCCCTCGAGCCCGATCCAGTAAATCTGCGCAGTACCATCGCGCGAAGATAGGAAAGCTAACTTCCTGCCGTCAGGAGACCACCGGGGCCGGACATCGCTCCCACCGCGCGTCAATTGCCTCGACGCGCCGCCCGCGACCGGCACAATCCAGATGTCGCGTGATATCCGGTCGGCCTCCAAGTTTGGCGTGGCCATCTCGTACGCAATCCATTTGCCGTCCGGTGATATCTGCGGACCGCTCAATCGGTGCATCGCGGCCAAGTCCTTGAATGCGATCGCGCGTCTTTGTGGCTCCTGAGCGCCCAAGTCCGTCACAAAAAACAAAATCGCGATTGCCGTTATCATGCCGCGCGCTTGGAGTCTCATGTCCCCTCCTGAATTTTTCCATTCTCACGCAAATCAGCAAGACTTGGAATGATTCTACTTCCACCCGGGCATTCCAAGCTGTGCTGATCGCAGCAGATGTATTGGCTCACCGCTTCCCGCGAAATCGCGGTAGAATGCCGCTGCTGCGCTTTCGTCGTCCCAGGGGGGAGAGCGATGGAAGAAGCACTCACGATACACCGCCTTCATTTCGCCTTCACGGTCACATTTCATTACATTTTCCCGCAGCTCACCATGGGTCTTGCTCTCCTGATCTTCATCCTCAAGTGTTTAGCCCTTCGGAGCGGTGACGAAATGTGGAACCGCGCCGCCCGATTCTGGGCCAAGATCTTCGGCATCAGCTTTGCTCTTGGCGTCGTCACCGGCATCCCCATGGAATTCCAGTTCGGCACCAATTGGGCGCAATTCTCCAAATCGGCTGGCGGCGTCATCGGCCAAACACTGGCCATGGAAGGCGTCTTCTCATTTTTTCTCGAGTCCTCTTTTCTGGGTCTTTTTCTTTTCGGCGAAAAACGCCTCGGTCCTCGCGCGCACTGGTTCTCCTCCCTGATGATGTTTCTTGGCTCTTGGCTTTCCGGGTATCTCATCGTCGTCACCAACGCCTGGATGCAGCATCCCGTCGGCTTCACTCCCGGCCTGAACGGCTCGTTCGAGCTCAGTAGCTTCTGGGCGCTGCTCCTGAATCCGTGGGGGCTCTGGCAATACGCGCACACCATGCTTGGCGCTGTCCAGACGGGGTGCTTCAGCATGGCAGCCGTCGGCGCGTATTATCTCCTCGCAAGCGCCCACCGCGACTACGGAAAACTCTTCGTCCGCACAGCGGTGATTGTGGGCCTCGTTGCTTCCTTATTGCAGCTATTCCCTACGGGAGACGGCCAGGGCAAGATGATTGCTCGCTATCAGCCGGTCACTCTCGCGGCCATGGAAGGCCTCTTTCAGACGCAGGAGGGAGCACCAGTCGTCATTCTCGGCCAGCCGGATGTTTCCAAGCAGCAGCTCGATAATCCGCTGACGATTCCCGGAGCTCTGAGCTTTCTCACTTACCATTCATGGGCCGCCAAAATTTATGGCCTCGATCATTTTCCGCGCGAGGATTGGCCCGGCAATATCGACCTCCTCTACTTCAGCTATCACATCATGGTGGGGCTTGGGACAATGTTCATCGCCATTTTCCTGCTCGCCGCGTGGAAATTGTTCCGCGGGGATCTCTTCCATTCGAAATTTATGCTCTGGATCCTGATGCTTTCTCTGCCGTTCCCGTTCATCGCTAATACCGCGGGATGGATCACGGCGGAGGTGGGCCGCCAGCCCTGGATCATCTTCGGCTTGATGCGCACCCGCGCCGGCGTCTCCCCGCTCGTTTCCGCCGGGAGCGCATGGTTCACTCTCCTCGGATTTCTTGGCTTGTATTGCGTTCTCGGGATTCTCTTTCTGTTTCTTGTGTACCGGGAAATCGAGCACGGCCCCGGCCCCGTCGAAAACGCAGTTTCGCACGCGCCGGTCGGATTCTAGCTAAATAGAGGAAGAAACATCATGGGAAGCATTTGGTTCTGTCTGGTGGCTGTGATGCTCGCCGGCTATGTCGTACTTGACGGCTTCGATATCGGCGCTGGTGTTCTGCATCTCTGGATTGCCCGAGACGACGCCGAGAGGCGCGCCGTGCTTCGTTCGATTGGGCCGGTCTGGGATGGCAACGAAGTTTGGCTCCTCGCTGCTGGTGGCACGCTCTATTTCGCTTTTCCTGCTCTCTACGCCTCGGGTTTCAGTGGTTTTTATCTCCCCCTTATGATGGTTCTCTGGCTGCTTGTCCTCCGCGGAATTTCCATCGAATTTCGTAGCCACGTGGGTGGGCGCATTTGGTCGGCCTTTTGGGACGCGACCTTCTCCCTCGCGAGCGTTCTGCTGGCCATTTTCTACGGCGCTGCGCTGGGCAACGTTGTCCGCGGAGTGCCTCTAGACGTGGAGGGCCATTTCTTCGAACCCCTGTGGACCAATTTTCTCCCTGCCGGCCAGACTGGGATTCTCGATTGGTACACGATTCTCGTCGGCGTCACCGCACTTGCCGCATTGTCTCTTCACGGAGCTGCCTGGCTCACCCTCAAGACCTCGAATGAACTGAATTCCCGCGCGCTGCGTTGCGCTTCGCAGCTATGGTGGTTGGTTGCGGCGCTCACCGTCGCCGTCACGGCCGCAACTTTTAGTCTCCTGCCGCAATTGTTCGGCTCTTTTCGTGCGCGCCCCTGGGGGCTGATTTTTCCGGTGCTCGCGATCGCGGGCCTTCTCGGAGTCGGATGGTTCATTCGAGCAAAGCAAGACGCAATGATCTTCGGCGCTTCCTGCGCCTATTTGCTCGGCATGCTTACGAGTGTGGCTTTCAGCCTTTACCCCAATCTTCTTCCGGCCACCACAAATCCATTTTTTGGCCTCACCATCGCCAACTCCAAAGCCGCCAATTATGGCCTCAAGATTGGCCTCATCTGGTGGGTGATCGGAATGGCCCTCGCTACCGCCTACACGATTCACACTTACCGAAGTTTTGCCGGCAGGGTTACAGGTGCTGAAACGGAAGAAGACAAGGTCTACTGAACGCCTCTCCGCGCATTGCCGAGGTCTCGCTTCCTAATGCTTGATTCCTAGGCCGACATTTTTTTCGGTGTGGCAACCCCCACCGCCCAAGCGTAGCCATCCGGATCCGCAACTATCACGTCGCGCCATCCGTGCGGCATATCCTGCACTGGCTGGAGAATCATGGCTCCGAATTCTTTCGCACGCGCCTCGACAGCGTCCGGATCCAAAGGGAAAAGTCGCACTTCCGCGCCCAATCCCCGGCGTTCGCCTCGAACGAGTAGCTCATGCCAGGGGTGATGGTCGTAAGCATGGTCGGCGTGCAGCATGAATTCTAATTCGTTCACCCGTATCGCCGCGAAGTCCGGATCCGAATACACTACCTTCGCGCCAAGCACTGTCACGTAAAACGCGACCGACTTCGCAAGGTCCGTTACAAGCAAGTTCACCGTAAACGAAGGCAGGCTGCGCCCATAGTCGTCTGCCGGAATCCACGATTCACCGGTGCGTTTTTTGGCCATAGGTTTACCAACCCACGCGATTTTTACCGCGAGGCCGGAATCACGCACAAGCGCCAATATGGTGGGAAGATTCGCGTCGTGCCGAAAGCAGGGGGGCCATCATTTTTTTTGCGCGCCCAGAAACATGACCCCTGCGCCGCAAAGAATAATCAGCCCGCCGAGAATCGGAGGTATCCCGACCACGCGCCGCGTTTCCATAATCACCTTTCGGTTGGCAATCTCCACTTCCCGATGCGATGCGGGCATCACGATACGGGGGTGGACTAGCGCAGCGATTCCGAGTCCGATCACTATCACGCCGAGAATCGTGAGAAAGTTCAGTTTCATCCCGCTACTCCCTCTTCAGCCCATGACCGGCCGCTTCGCTCCTACCAAAAACATCC
>Ga0187808_10000336_pt1 | contig 13910 bp, 19 predicted proteins | sample NC_wetland_sal_i_5_FD_132427 | JGI IMG/M metagenome (GOLD analysis project Ga0187808, IMG submission 132427) | Wetland sediment microbial communities from Neuse River Estuary, North Carolina, USA - ASW_3 | ecosystem: Environmental > Aquatic > Freshwater > Wetlands > Sediment | place: USA: North...
ATCGGAGAGGTATTTCTCCATGGCCTGGAAGGCAGAGGAGGCTAGATTGTAAATGCCGATGCCGCCGGCGACCGAAAGAGAAAGTTGGCTGAAAGCGTTCTTAAGATCGAGGGATTTCTTCGCGCTCTTGGAGAAGTTGTTCGCGATGCCGGTCCAGGTCTGATCCGATTCCTTGCCTGCGCGGCTCGCCTTTCGCAGGTCGCTGATCGCCTTGTCGACTTCGGAGCGGAATACAATCTTGAGTTCTTCAACGTCTGACACGGCTCAACTCCAATTCCTCTACCTCGTGGTCGTCGTACTCCTGATCGAGCGCCTCGAGGGCCCGCACCAATGCCGGCCGCTCCGCTCGCCATCCCCGCCCGCCCGGAAGCCCGAAGCGCTTGAAGCGGGTCCATTCCCGCCACGCGCTCACAAAAAGGAGGGAGTCAAGGAGAGCGGGGACCTCGGCCCGCTTCACCGCCACCTTGTGTTCCTCCGTCGAAACCCGGACGAGCTCAAACTCGTCGGGAGCGAACGTAAGCCAATCGCCCGAGGCGGTCGCGCCCGAAAGGCAGAGGCGCGCCGCCAGCCTCAGTTTTTTACCTCATCCTCCTCGAGGAGCGACTCGCGGAAAATGTGCGAGCCTATGTTGATGGCGAGATCACGGCAGCGCCGCGCGCCAGGAGAGCGGACCGAGACGAGCTCCGCGCCCGATTCGATTCCCTCTCCCTTGAACGAGAAGCCGGAGATGGAGGTGATGCACGCACGGGTGAGGGCGAAGAACATGGCGGTCGCCGAGCTCTGGGAGGTGAGGCGGTCGAACTCCTCGGCCGTGGGCCAGGAGATTTCGACGGCGACTCGCTCTTCCTCGGGACGCGGCACGCCCTCCTTCCCCTCCTTAGGCTGTTCCTTCCAGAGGTTCCAGGAGATGTCCGGCTCCCAGCTCGTCACAAGCTCGGAGGTGATTCTCTTTTCTTTCTTCTCGCTCATGCTCGTCGTCTCCGTCCCGCTTACGCTGTGATCTTCCGGCGGTAGATGAGCGGCTGCTCTCCGCCGACGACCGAGTAGTTGAAGTTGAAGAGCTGGGGGCCGTCCATGGGCTTGTCGACCGTGAGGCTGTCGATGACGGACGGCATGTACTCCATGACTTCAGTCTCTCCGAGCACGGAGGTCTCGTTCCGGCCGAGGAAGAAGTGCAAGGTACCTGTCGCGACGGGTTTGAAGATTCGCCCTCCGGCGCCGTCGTCGTCGACGAGCACGAAGAAGCGGGAGAGGATCTCGTCGGCCTTCTCGTCGTCGGTGAAGTAGCCGTCGACGTTGCCCGATATCTCCGGCTTGTCGCCCTCCTGGTAGCTCTTCGCGCTGTCGATTTGCGTCGTCACTTCGAACTTGTCCTTCTGTGCGGACTGGGGTGTGTTCGTGCAGAAGCCGAGTTTCGAGAGCTCAAACGGCCGGGCCTTGTCCCCTGAGACCATGGCGATGGCCGGCTTATTGTAGACGACCGAACCGACGACGCTGTCTTCGGGGAAGGCTGACGCAGCGGCCTTGGCGGTGATCTTGTAGTAGTGCTCGCCGTCGAGCTCGCCCGCGACGCTCACCTCCTCGCCGAGCTCGCCTAAGTAGAGGTAATTCTTAGTCCCGGAATAACGCTTCATTGACGATCCTCCTTAAGTGGACATCTGATCCGCGCTGACGGTCATGAGAACGGTCACGACTCCGACGGGCGCGGAGCCGGAGGCGGGGAGAGAGAGGTCGATGTCGTCGACGAGCACTTCGAAGACAGCCCCGCCCGCGGTCGGGTCGTCCTCGAAGAGCGTTGGTATGGCGTCCGAGTAGACGAGCATCGCGTCGGTGAGAGCCTCGATCGACGAGCCTCGGATGGCGGCAACCATCGCCACGCTCACGCGCGCGAGGACCTTCTGCCTATCCGGCGCGACGTGATCCGGCACGAGGAACACGGCGTTGTACGCGCTTAAGTTGAAGGGGTCGCGCCAGCCGAGTTCGTAGTGCTTCACTAACGGGGCTTCGACGCCGTAGTCGGCCGCGACGGAGGCGATCCGATCGCCGAGGCCGGAAGAGATGAAGCTGAGGAGCTTCCGATATACGGGCGCGGTCCTCATGCGTCGCCCCCGAGCACTTCGGCCGCGCCGGAGAGCTCGCGTTCCCAGCGCTCGAGGTAGGCGGCGAAGACCGCCTCTTTGATCCGCCGCGGCTCGCCTGTGGCCTTCCACGCGACGAAGCCCGGGCGCATGAAGGGCTTTGGCCGGATGACGACCTTTCGGCCGCGCCCGGCGAGCATGCCGCGCTGCATGCCCGCAAGGTAGTTGAGGTGCCCCGGTATGCCCTTGCCGGGCCTCACGGCGAAAGACGCCTTGGAGTCCTTGAGCTTGTAAAAGCCCACGCTTGTGCGCGTCTCGCCGCTTACGACCTTGAGGGCTTGGCCGGAGAGCTCATTTCGGCGGACGAAGTCGGCGAAGTTCTCCGCCCAGAGGTCCGTGATACGGGCGGACATCTTCTCGACGTCCCGGTCCGCGAAGCGATCGAGGTCGCCTAAACGCTTGCGCGTGATCGTCATGCTGATCATAGGCGCATGCTCTTGTAGCTCTCGAAAACCGAGAGTGCCGTCGTGGGGATCGTGATCTCGTACTGCGAGGTCACATTTCCGTCCTTGGACACTGCGCGCGTGCCTACCGTTCCTGAGGAGAGGCGCCGCACGTTCCAGTCGATGCACTCGATGGCCGCGAGCTCGAGGTCCTGCGGGACCTCGTCGTAGCCTAGGGTGCCTGAGAACTTCACGGCGCCTATGCCGCGAGGAAAGACGCCACTATAGAGCTCGATCATCCCGGCCTCGGGCGTGACGAGGAAGTCCGAGGCGGGTATCTCGGTCGCATCGTCGAAGACGCGTTTCGGATCGACCCAGAGATGCGCGACTTCGACGATGGGATATTCCGGCACGAGGAGAGCGGGGCGCCCTGATCCGCCAAGACGAAGGTCGTCGTACTCCCTTAACTTGAGCTTCCGGCCCGCGATGCGGTTCGCGGTGACGGAGACCGCGTCGATGAGAAACTCGACGAGCATCTCTTGATCGTCCTGATAGCCCAGCACCGCCTTCACGCGGTCCCAGGTCGTCAGCGCATCCGGTCCCAGCGCCACGCCCTCCTCCTTCTTAGGACTGCCCGATGTAGGGCCGGCCCTTGACGACGTAGGCCGCGATCGGCGTTCCGGTAGCGTGCGCGCCGGAGAAGTTCGCAAAAAGCTTCACGTAGCGTTTCCCCCCGACGTAGCCGATCTTCGAGACGTCGGAGACCGCATGGGCGGCCGTGAGCGCCTTGACGATGCCGTTCGAGACAGAGGCGGGGCCCTGCACGTCGGCCGCCTCGACGTTCGAATAGTCCTCATTGTCGTCCGAGTGGGTCATGACGAACTCGATCTTGTTCGCGTCCGTGAAGACGATGCCGCCTGCTCCTATGCCGAGCGCGAAGAGGGCCGCCTCGAAGCCCAAAAGATCGACCGCCGCGGGCGCGACATCCGCGTTGTATACCGCGGGAGCTATCGCCTCGACCACTGCGGTCTCGCTGTACATATCCTTCATTCTCAGCTCCTTACTTCAAGATGGAGCGGGCGTGGCGCCCGCTCCCGATCTCAGCCTAGTTCGCCGCGAACTTCAGGACCTTGATTGCCTCGAAGTTCTTGACTCCTCCGCCCGTGCGCTTCGTGGTGTAGAACTCCGTGAAGCCCTTCGTGGTGAAGGGATCCTTGAGGATGCTGATCCCGACCCGGTCGTAGATTTGATATCCTGCCTGAAAGTCGCCGAATGCGATCGCGCATCTGTCGGCGGCTATATCGGGCATCGCATCGTCGGACTCCACCGGGTACCCCAGAAGGAGGCTCGGGACGCCGGCCTGGATGCTCGGCTGCCAGAGGTAGGAGTTCTGCGCGCCCGCTCCCGTCGTGCTCTTCATCTTGCGCACCGCGGAGAGCGTGAGGTCGTTCATGAGGAACGCCCCGTTCTGCCGGTACTTGGACTTCAGGGCGTGCACGAGGTCGATGAGCTTGTCGGCGGGATCGTTGTCCGCAAAAGCGCCAGCCTTGCCGGAGGCGACGTAGCCAATCTTGCCCCAGGCATAGTTTGCGTTCGCGACAAGGTCGTAGGCGAGGAAACCCCGCGGCATGGCCATGCCGTTGCCGCTCACGAAGGCCGAGTCCTCGAGCTCGCCGAAGGTGAGCGCGACTTCGTCCGCGAGCCACGAGGCAATGTCGATGTAGCTGTCCTCCAGGAGGTTCTGCGAGGCCTTGGGGTCCGCGTACAGCTCCCGCGCGAAGAACTCGAGCTTGTCGTACCCGGGCGCGTCGGTCTCGCCGCGGGAGGCCTTCTCGTCGACCCACCCACCGCCCGCTCCCCCCTTGGAGACGAGCCGCACATAGGACGCGGCGCTCCCCTGGCGAACGGACGCGAGGCGCCGCATCGCGATGGTCTTCGCGGCGACCCGGTCGATCGCGCTCTCGAGCTCCGGGATCACCGTATAGCCGGCGCCCGGGTCGAAATCCGTCGTGAGCGCCGCGCTGAACTTGCGCTCCTGGCCCGCTCTCGCCCAAGCGTCGAAGGCCTTGTACGCCTCGGAGCGCGGCTTCGCTTCCCCGCCCGCGGTGCCGAGGTTCATCCGGTTGACCTGGGCCTGCAGCTTCCCCAGGTCGTCGACGATCTTCTGGTTTTTGGCGACCTCCGCGTCGATCTTCGCAAGGCGCGCCTCGATCTCCGCGACGCCCTGCCCCTTCTCGAGGGCTGCGATTCGCTCATCGTTGGTCGTGCGATAATCCGCCCAGGACTTCTGCAGGTCCTCTATCGCTTTCTTCAGTTCGCCTTCCATGACAGCTCCTTATTTCAGAGAGTTGGCGGCCGCCCGGAGCGCCGCAATCGTGGCCTGGACATCGACGCCGGGACCTTCGGGCTCCCCCCGAACCTTCCCAAAGCCGCCGGAAGCTATGGCCTCGGCTTCCGTCCGCGAGAATCCTTCGTCCCGAAGGAATCTCTCGAAGTCGCGAATGGTCTTGATTTCTGAAGCCCGACGAGGAGGAACGAGCGCTTGCGGCACGTGCTGGAAGCCGATGCGCGAGACGTCGAAGGCCAGAGCCGCAGCCTTCGCTCGTTTCACGGTCGTCGCGAAGCCCTTCTCTTTCGCCTCGTCCGCCGTGAGCCAGGTCTCCTCATCCATCATCGCCCCGACCTCCTTGGCGGAAAGGCCGGATCGCGACGAGTAGATGTTCACGAGCTCGCCGCGCATCTTGTCGAGCACCTCGGCGTCCTTGCGCAGCTGGTCCGCGTCGCCCCAGGTGATCGTCCAGGGGTTATGGATCATGTAGTACGACCCCTCGTCCATGACGAGCTCGCGCCCTGCGAGCGCCACGATGGACGCGATCGAGGCCGCGAGGCCGAGCACTTCGACGACGAGCTTCGCTCTGACGCCGGAGAGGAGGTTGTAGAGGGCCATCCCTTCCGTCACCGCTCCGCCCGGGGAATTAAGAAGGAGCCTCACTTCCTTCTGGTCGCGCACGAGGTCGAAGGCGTCCTTGAACTGGGCGACGGAGATCCCAAAGCCGCCGATCTCGTCGAATATGGAAATCTCGGCCCCTTCGTTCTCGACGTCGATCGCAAACCACTTCGTCCTAATTGCCATCTTTGGCTCCTGACGCGAGGGCTAGCAATTTGCTGTTCTGGATCTCGACGAGCGAGCGATAGTCGTCGCCGTTCGGGATCGGGTTCTCGTTTTCCTTCGCGCGCACGTCGTTCTTCGAAAGCCAGCCGCCGTCGCGTCCGATCTTGTAGGCTTCGTACCGCGTCTTGATGTCCGCCCGGAGGATCGCGTCGATGTTGTGCTCGGCGTAGTAGACCTCCGGCACGGTGAAGAGCTGATTCGCCATGGCCTGTTCGATTCTCACTAGCCAAGGCCGAATCGTATGCATCACGAACGAGAGCATGAACTGCTCCGCGCTCGCATAGGTCGCAGTGGTCTCGTTGGCCGAAAGCAGAATGAGCGGCACGCCGAAGAGCGCCGCGATCTCCGACCGCTGCATCTTCCGGGTCTCGATGAATTGCGAGTCCTCGGCGCTCATGGTCAGCCGTTCAATGGTGGCGTCATCCTCGAGAACCCGCGTCTTATGAGAATTGACAGACCCCGCCGACTCCCCGTCCCATGATTCCTTCAAGCGCTTTATCGCCTTTTCGTCCGGGAGTTTGCCCTTGAGCTTGATGACGACGCCCGGCGTGGCGTCGTTGCGAAACAGGCGCGCGGAGAAGTCCTGCGTGGCCAGGGCCGCGCCGAACATCTCTCGGGCGTCCGAGATGACGCCGCGCCCGAGGATTCCGTCCGATGTCAGGCCCCGAATGTGGAATATCTGTGCCTGCGTGAAGGTCTTCTGCGTCCCATCCTTCATCTGGTACGTGTAGGAGAGGCTGTAGTCGGGAAGCTGCTCGACCGTCATGCGGTCGGGGTTCAAGGGGATGATGTCGTCGATGATGGAATCGCCGTGGCTAAGGATCGCGCCGTAGTAGTTCCCACGGAAGAGAAGGTGATTCATCATCTGCGAGCGCCAGTCCATGGAGGTCTGCCACGGATTCGGCCTCGTATGCAAAAGGGTGTAGAGCGGATGTGTCGGCCATCTCGACTTTCCGCCCGAGTCGAGCCGCTTGTAGACGAAAAGCGGCAGGGATGCCACCGTATCGGAGATGACCCGCACGCAGGCGTTCACCGTCCCGATTCTCATCGCCGTCTCAGAATTGACCCGGGCCCCGGAGGCCGTGTCATAGCCGGACAGCATCGCCTCGATGATCTCCCGGCGCCAGTCTTCCGCGGCGGCGCGGAAGAAGCGGCCGACGATCCCCTTGAATGGGCTCATAGCGTGATGATCCCCCGGCCTTCGTAGACCGAGCTTGAGTCGAGCTCATTCACGACCGCTCGCCCGACGGCCATGATCGCCGCCACGATCCCATCGATCCGTTTTCCTGGCACGTCCCGCTTCGGCTTCATCGGCATGACGTTGCCCTGGCGATCCGATTTCATTTCGACACAGGCCATGTTCCAGCGGGCGACGGCATTACCCCCATGTGCGATTTCTCGAGAGAGAAGCTTCTTCTCGAGGGCGTCTGAATAGAGCGCCATGGGGTTGAATGCCTGGCGGACGGGCACCATCGTGAGCCCCGCGCCCTGAAGGTGATTCACGACCTCGGCGGCCTTCCACGGGTCGTAGGCGACTTCCTGGATGTCATAGCTCTCGGCCAGCTCCGCGATTTCACCCTCGACCCAGTCGTAATCGACCGTATCTCCCGGCGTCGCAACGACGAGGCCCTCTTCGATCCAGACGTCATAGGGGACCTTGTCTTTCTGGATGTGCTCGAGTATCCCATCCTCGGGAATCCAATACTTCCAGGCCAGCTTCCAGAGCTCGCCCGGCGCCCGCGGCGGGAAGCAGAGACATACGGACGTGAGGTCCTGTGTGCTCGAAAGGTCCATGCCGAGATAGGCGGGTCGACCCTTGAGCGATTCGAGATCCACTTCTCCGGCGCAGGCCATCCATTGCTCGTCCGTAATCCACCGCGTAACGGCCTGCGTCCAGATATTGAAATTCTTCGTCTTGACGTCGTTCGCCTTCGCCGGCATGGCGAGGGCGAGCTTCACGCGCTGCCGGAGATACTCGCGTTCGATTGACACGCCGAGGTTTGGGTTCGCTTTCTGCCAGACCCGCTCGTCCGCGAAGTTGTCGCCCTCGTCGAGGGAATAGATGATCGCGAAGACATGCTCGGGCCGCGGATCGATCGAGCCCTCGAGGAGCTGCTCAGCGATCTCGTGCTCCTGCGTGAAGCAGGGGCCGGATTTGTCGTAGCCCGCCGTCGTGATGATGAGCACGAGCGGCTGCTGTCGTGCCCCCATGCCCGATTCGAGGACGTCGAGGAGCGAGGAGTCGGGGTGCGCGTGGTACTCGTCGATAAGCGCGATTGATGGATTGAGTCCATCTTCGGTGCTCGAATCTCGTCCCAGGGGCCGCATGCGCGCCGCAGTGCCGGGAATCGTGATCGTGTAGCTCGATAGATATATCTTCGCATGCTTGCGCAGGGTCGGGTGCTTCTCTATCTGGAGACGCGCCTCTCGCCATGCCTTCGCCGCCTGTTCCTGCTTCGTCGCCCCGAAGTAGGCCTCCGGTCCCACCTCCTTGGGCCTGTCGGCGAAGAAGCAGTAGTTGACGATCGCGGCTCCTTCGGTGGTCTTCCCGTTCTTGCGCGCCACTTCGACATAGGCGTGGGTGAAACGCCGACAATCGTTGTCGTCGCGCCTCCAGCCGAAGAGAACCCAAAGATGGAACTGCTGCCAGCCTTCGAGTTTTATGCGCGTGTCGCGGCCGTCGCGTGGGTTCGCCCACACGCCCTGCGTATGCCTGAGCTCCTGGATGAAATCGATGACTCGTTTCGCCTGCGACTCGTCGAAGTGGTAGGGGAAGTCGCTCTGGCCGACCCTCTGTAGATCGTCGACGTGCCGCTGCACGGCGAGGCGGGTCCACTTGCAGACGACGCTGCGGCCCGAGAGCACGTCCTCGATGTAGCGCTTCGCGGTGTAGTTCTGAGCGTCAGCCATGAGGAGCCCCATGAGGATGAAAAAACCCAGAAGGAAGGACTTACGCGCCATTAAGGAGCTCCTCCATCCGGTCTTTCTCGTCCGGTGTTTCCGGTATGTCGATGCGGTTGCGCGCCGCCGGCGTGAGGCCGAACTCCGTCAGGTATTGCCTCAGTTGCGCGAACGCGCCTTTCATCTGGATATACTCCGGCATGGTCTGAGAGTTGCGGCCGTTCAAGTATTCGGCGAGCGTCCGCCTCCTTCGGCGCACGACCGTTTTACCGTCGACCTCGACCGCCTCCTCGACGTGGTAGATGGCGTCGTGCAGCTCGCGGTAGAGCCCATATTGCGTGCAGCATGCCTCGAGCGCGTAGAGGTCGACCTCCGTGAGGACCTTCGTCTCGACGAGCTTGGCCGCGAGGGCCTTCCACATGGACTTGCCCCAGCGGTTGAGGCTCGAAGGAGGCTTGGGTGCTTCCAAGACCTTCTCGGGGTCCGGTTCGTTGCCGGGGTTGCGGTCCTTGCGGAAGGTGCCCTGGATCACCTTCAGGCCGCGGGGCTTGCGGGCCTTAGCCACGGACCGACCCCCTAATAGTCGAATTGACAGAGTCAAAATTAGGCTCACCGGTACGGTCTACGGCCTCAGGCGCCGAAGATCCGACCTCCCCCCGTCCGCGCGGCGTTCGACCCCAGCCGCCGTCCTCGCGCGCGGTCTTGGACGAATGTTCGCCGTGCAGCCGGGGAGTCAACGTGTACTTGCGGTGGTCCGGTTCTCGCGCGGGATCGTAGGGAGGATTGTGGTCGACGTCGTAAAAGCGCCACTGACGGCGGGGAATGCCGGCAGCCCTCAGAACTTCTTCGCGGACCTTCCGCCACTCGCGGCCGTAGCCGCGGGAAGCCGCGCTGCCCCGCCGCTCAGGCCCGCGAGGCGATACTGCGAGTCCTTCATGCGCAGGGCAATAGCCTGTAGCTGATCGCGTGAGACGTGCGCAGGTTGCGACTCGGCAGGGCCGCGGCGGCTTGTACGGCATCGAACCGAACGTAGCAGAAGACTTACTGACATTTCAAAAAAAATAGGTCACTAAAGGTCTTTTTTTATTCTTGACTTCACAGGTTAAAACTTGTACGATATTCTCATATCATTGGAAATCATTGATTAGGCCGGTAGGTATTGAGGGGTTCTTTGTGACAGGGAAGCAAGTCGCCCGCATCTTAAAAGAGAATGGATGGATAGAGGACCGGGTAGTTGGTTCGCATCACATCTTCATTAGGGAGGGCAGGAGATCAATTCCAGTTCCGATTCACGGAAACCAGGATATTGGCAAACTCGCGGAAAGGATATTGAAGCAAGCCGGTATCAGTTAGTTCAATCGGCCTAGTTGTTAGAGGGTGCTAGAGATGCAGTTTTATTGTAAGCTAGAAAAGGACGAAGGAATTATCCTCGTTTCCTTCCCGGATCTTCCTAATGTCCAGACGTATGGGAACACCAAAGAAGAGGCGCTTGCGAACGCGGCCGAGGCGTTGAACGGAAGCCTCGCTTCGGACGTCGCTCGCGGCTTGCTCCCGCCGGAGCCGACGTTCAGGGGGAAGAGTGCCCATCCGGTCGAGGTCGATCCGCATATTCTCATCGCTATTCAGATTCGCCAATTGCGCGGAACCTTGACTCAGGCAGAGGTAGCAAAGCGCCTTGGCGTTACCTATCAATCCTATCAATTGCTCGAGAATCCGGTCAAAGGGAATCCCACGATAAAAAGCCTGGAGCGCGTCGCCCGCGTATTAGGAAAGACGCTCAAAGTTCAGTTCGCATAGCGATTGATCGATTTTCAAAATCCTGTAGATATGCCGGGCCGTTACATGCTCCCGCTGCGCGAGAATATTGACGGCCTGACTCGATGACAGGCCGTCGATCTTCATAAGCGCGCGATACATGCCCCGGACGCGCTCGGACCGGGCGAGGCGATCGAGCTTGGGAAAATACACGCTCGTCCCTCCGAACATTTCCAGTATTTTGTGAAATAGCACTTCATCGCCCACGATCGAGCGCAGTATGGCGATGTCAGAAGTGTCGTCCGAAAAGCTTTCTACGGATTCCACCCGACTCATCGTTTCCATGGACCTGCCCTCGTCTATGCGAACCGCTTCGCCCGAGCGAGCTCCCCGCACCGCCGGAAGAAATACCGGCTCATCCATCCGTCCTCGCTCGTATTGATCCCCGCGCTCTCTGCTATCTCTACGAGCTGCGCCACTTCCTCCTCGCTCAGCGGCTCAGGCGCCGGCGTGTCCCGCATAATTCCCCGAGGCCTGAAGGTCACGCCGTATTCCTCCTCGTAGGCCACGATCGCCTTCTTGACCGTAGCTTCATCCGGTGGCCCGAAACGCACCGGGCATTCTTGCCGGATTGCATCAAACACCCGAGCCACATTCTCCTGGGTCGGCTCCACTCGAGCGGCCAAGTAGCCGCTCACGGCCTCGCGCTCCTCGCCGTCGTAGGCGCCGTATCGCCCTTCGATGAGCCCTACGAGCCCGCTAATCAGTGCGTCGATCATCCCGCCATCTCCTCACACTGCCGCGTGTACCATTCGTCCGTGGCGGCCTTCCCGTAGATGAGCTCCCGCGCCGAGCGGAGCTTCGCAAGCTCCTCGGGGCTCCGGTGCCTCCCCGGCGGCGCCTCGCTCTTCGCCCCGGCTCTCGCGAGAAAGTCCTCGGGCCGGAAGTTGGCAGGAATGAATTTCTCCAGGTGTCGCTCGAAGAAGGCCTGAAGCGTTATGCGCTGGTTCCAGTAGTACCGCCCCGGAGGGCCGGTGAGGATCGAGCCGAAGTTCTTGATTGCAGCCAACACGTCGTCCGAGTGGACGCCCCGGATGCTTCGCCGCAGTTCGCTCCACCGGGCAGCGAATGCGGTCGCGAAGTCGCCGGGCTGGAAGACCCGATCCCCGAGGGCGGACCAGGCGTTAAAGACCGCCCTCGGCATTGCAGACTCTCCGGGAGCGGCGAAGCTCTGTCCTTGGTCTCCAGCCCCGGAAGCTCTGGGCTCCTCTTCCTGGCCCTGCTCTTCGCGCGCATGCGCGGTGTGTGTGTCTTTTCTTTCTGCTTCTCCCTCTACATCTACTTCTTCTTCTGTCGTTTCAGCCCCGTTACCTTCGCGTTTCGGTAACGTTTCATCGCCGTTTCCTGCATCAGGGCTCTCGGGAGCTGGCCATTCTTGAGCCTCGGCCCCGGATTTCGCCGCCCGCTGCCGCTCCCTGTACTGACGCACGCGCTCCGTCGATTCTCCGAGCTGGTATTCGTCCCACGTCGGCGATTCGAGCCGTCCGTCCTGGTTCTCGATGAGGAGCCCGCGCTTTATGAGAATGGCGCGCAGCTCCTGGTATCGCTTCTCCTCGATCTGCAGGACGTCCGCGAAGATGTCTTCTTCGAGGTAGAGGACGCCGTCCTCGCACTCCGTCAGAAATCCAACCCAGAACGTGAGCGCCTCGTGGCCGTAGCGACGCATGAGAAACGCTATCTTCTCGTCCTTCAACATGTGCCGAAAGACTTTGATCCACGGGCCCCTCATTGCTTTCTCCCCGGATCAGGCGAAGCAGAAAGGGGAGCGGCCGAAGCCTCGAGCCAGGCTTCAATGTCTCGTCTCCTGATGACGCCGCCCTCTAGAGGCATGGAGGCGAGAAATCGCCACTTGAAGTCCTGATGGAGCTGATACGCTCTATCAGGCGTCGTGAACCGGAGGAGAATGTTCAGGGCGAGGTCCGCAGGCCCCGAGCCTCCGTAGCCCCATTCAAAACCGGTGGGGGAATGCAGGACCCGAACCTGTTCGAGGTTGACCACGGGGCGACCGTCCCTTCTGTAGAGAATGACGTCTCCGTCGAACTCTCCCTCGACGATGTGGCCGGCCTCGTTGTCGAAGAGCCCCGGACCACTCGTCTGCTTCCGTGCGAAGCAGATCGGCCCAATACCGCGCGTCAGCGATATGGGGTCCGTGAGCGGCTTGCCGCATATTGTACAGGTCATGCTGATACGGCCTCCTTCTGTCCGTACAGGAAATAGGCGAGCGCGAGGAGCTCGCCTACGATGTTCTCCGCCTCGGCGTAGTCGATGACCGCCTGGCCTCGGTTCTTCGCGGCCCGGGCGATGTCGCGGTGGTAGCGGTAGCCGTACTCGCGATAGAGCGTCGACCATGCCCCGTGATAATCCCGGCCGTGCTCGCGAGCCCAGTCGTCCACGATCCTGCGCAACGCGGCGCGCGGCTCCATCTCCACAGGTTGAGGGAGCGCCGCGGCTGCCGACGGCCGCGGAGAGACGGCGGAGTAGGTGAATGCCTTGACTATGGTCGTGACTGTCCCCGCGAGGCCCTCTAGGAGAGCTTCGAGACGGTCGAGTCGGGCGGCGCGGGCCTCCTCGGCCGTCATTACCGCGGCGGGAGCCCCGGAGGCTCTCTCGGCGTTCATGCGATAGACGGCCGCGGCATTCCGCCCCAGGCCCATCTCGATAATCGCTATGGTCTCATCGAGGTCGTAGTCCGCGGGGAGCTCCGGCGAGCTCGTCTTATACTTGGCGGCGATTCTTACGGCAATTTCTTCCGTATGACCTTCCACGGCGCGGTCTGCCGCCCTACTGACGATCTTGTCGAGCCAGTAACGCACGCTGCGCTCGCTCTTACCGACGGCCTCGGCTATTTCTTTCGTCCTCATGCGCTCCTCCTCGTTTCGTTCACAGTGGCCGTGCAGCGATCATGGCTTTCGGCCATAGCCACCGCCACGGCCGCGACATGAATGAGCTCCTTGCGATAGCTGCTCCAATCACCAGTCGACTCATAGCCAGGAAAGTGAGCTTCGCAAACCGCCTTGCAGACCTCGCCAAACTCTTCCCCGAGGATAGAGAGCCAGTCAGCCGGACGATGATCTTGCCGGCCCCACTTCTTGTCCTGGCGGGCCCGCTCCGCCGCAACCTCGGCTAGTACCGTCTCCATGAGGTTCGTCTCTTCACTTTTGCATTGGGGTCGAACAAGAAGCAGCGCGACTTCCTCAAGCGCGAAAGGATCTTCCAACCGAGAGCGCTGTCCGTTTCGCATTCGGGCAGCGATATCCCTGAGCGTGATACATGCTTGTTCATTTACTGTCACGCGTTCCTCCTCTCTTCGAGGGCATGCTCGTAGGCCGCATTGATCTCCGCGGCGCGCGCGGGGTCTCCGCCGTGATCCGGGTGAGCTTCCTGCATGCGCATCCGGTAGGCTGTCTTGATCTCTTCCTCGCTTGCGTCGTCCGCGATGCCGAGCACCGTGGATCATCCCTTGCCGGCGTCGTGGACGACGCAAGCGAGGAAGCCGATGAA
>Ga0187808_10000338_pt1 | contig 13870 bp, 12 predicted proteins | sample NC_wetland_sal_i_5_FD_132427 | JGI IMG/M metagenome (GOLD analysis project Ga0187808, IMG submission 132427) | Wetland sediment microbial communities from Neuse River Estuary, North Carolina, USA - ASW_3 | ecosystem: Environmental > Aquatic > Freshwater > Wetlands > Sediment | place: USA: North...
GAACGTGGCCATCGCCGCCGCCGAGCTGAGCGAGTACGTGAGCGGGCCGATCCTGCGCAACCACGTGCGGCGAGAGCTCGGCGAGGACAGCGGGCTGGCCGGCGTGCTGATCGTGGAGCAGATGCCGATGGCGGACGGCGTGGTGGACGTCGAGTGCCTCGCCTCGGCCGTGGCCGAGGGCCGTTGCGCCCTGTTCGAGGATCCGCGCGATGACGTGGAACGCCGGGTGGCGGCGATCTGGTCGGCGCAGATGGGCGTGCAGCGCGTCGGCGTGAACGACGACTTCCTGGAACTGGGCGGCGACTCGCTGTCGGCCCTGGGCATCATCGCCGCCATCGAGACGGAGTTCGGCCGGTCGCTGGACGTGTATGAGTTCATGAGCGCGGCCAGTGTCCGCCGCCTGGCGGAGATCCTGCGCTAACGGTGGCCGTGTCCGTACGCCGGCGGATCGCCGACATCGCCCGGGCCGAGCCGGACCTGACGGCTCTCGTCGGTTTCGACGCATCGATGGCCGAACAGGTCCTGTCCTGGCGGGAGTTCGCTGACCGGGTCGCGGACGCGGCGGAGGAGCTGCGCGCGGCGCTGGACCGGAGCACGCGGTCGTGTGCCGTCGTGCCGGCCGGCAACACCCTGCTCGCGGCCATCGGCATCGCGGCGGCGCTCGCGGCAGAGGTGCCCGTCTTCCCGCTGAACCCGGCAACCCCGCCGGCCGAACGGGACGCCCTGGTGGGCCAGCTGGGCCGACGGTTCACGCACGGCTACCTCATGGACGCCCAGCTCCGGCCGCAACGGATAGACTTGCCCGCCGGACCTGCCGGCTCCGGGGGGGACGACCCCCCCGAGCCCCCCCGGCAATCCGGACGGGAGCCGCCGGCCGGCGCCAGCGCCGTGGCGTACCTGCTGGCGACCGGCGCGAGCACGGGCATTCCGAAGATCTCCGCCCGGCCGGGACCACTGCGCTACGACCCGGCCTTGACACCATCCCTGGTGATCCGGCAAACCGGCTGGCGCACCTCGCAGCGGCAGCTCATCGTCGGGCCGCTGTACCACGCCGCCCCGTTCACCGCGTTCCTCGACGCCTTGCTGGACAGCAACACCGTCGTCCTGCAGCCGTTCTTCGCAGCGCAGTGGACGGTCGAGTTGGTGCGCCGGCACGCCATCGAGTGGCTGCAGATGACCCCCGCGCACATGCGGGAGATCCTGCGACTGCCGGACCTGGACCCGGCGGGCTTCGCCAGTGTGCGGGCGATGCTGCACACCGCGGCCCGCTGCGACGCGGACACCAAACGCGGCTGGATCGGCCTGCTCGGCCCGGAACGGGTCTACGAGCTATACGGCGCGACCGAGGGGGTCGGCGTGACGCTGGTCCGCGGCGACGAGTGGCTGGCCCGGCCCGGCACGGTCGGTCGCGGTTTCCTCACCCAGATCCGCATCCTGGACGACACGGGAAACCTGGTCCCGCCAGGCACGACCGGCACCGTGTTCATGCGGACCCCGCAGCGGGCCAGCCGCTCCGACTACGTAAACAACCGGGCCATCCGCACCACCCCGGACGGGTTCGCCACGGTCGGCGACCACGGCCGACTGGACCGGGACGGCTATCTCTACCTCGAACCGCGCGACCACGACACCATCAACGTGGGTGGCGAGAAGGTCGACCCGGACGAGGTCGAGGCAGCGCTGCGGGACCACCCCGCGGTCGCGGACGCTGCCGCCGTGGCCGTGCCGCACCGGACGCTCGGGTCCGTGGTCGGCGCGCACGTGGTGCTACGCCCCGGCGCGAGCGTGCGCAAGGCCGAACTCGCCGCGCACTGCGGACGACGGCTAGCGGGTTACAAGATCCCGAAGCACTTCACGTTCGTCGATCAGGTCCCCCGGTCGGCGGCCGGCAAGATCCAGCGCTGGCGGCTGGCCCCCCATCACGAGAACGGTGCGACGTCGCCATGAACCATGCCCTCAACGAGCCGATCGACACCGGCTACCAGCCCCCCAGGGACCCGGCGGAGATCTGGCTGGCCCGGCAGTGGCAGCACATCCTGGGCTTCGCCGTCGGGATCCGGGAGAACTTCTTCGGCGTCGGCGGCAACTCGCTGGACGCGGCCAGGGTGATCGACGCCATCCTGGCGGAGTTCGGCGTCCAGCTCCCGCTGAACGTGCTGACCGACCACCCGACCGTGGAACGCCTGGCCACCCTGCTACGCGACCATGCCGGGCAGCTGTCCGGCCCGCTTGTCGCGATCCAGGACGGCGACGGCACCCGTCCCCCGCTGTTCCTGGTCCACCCGGACAACGGACAAGCCGGCCCGTACTGCCGGCTCGCCACCACGCTGGGTGAGGAGTTCGCCGTGTCCGGCATCCAGGCGGGCGGACTCTACTCAGACGCCGAACCCCGCCGCACGGTGCCGGCGATGGCCGACGCCTACGTTGACGCGGTCCGGGCGGTACGCCCCACCGGTCCCTATCTGCTCGGCGGGTGTGCCATCGGAGCGGCGATCGCCTACGAGATGGCCGTCCGGCTCGACGACGTGCGGCTCGTAGCCGCGATCGACGCTGAACTGCTGGAACCACCGGACAACCTGGTGCCGCCGAACGTTGCACCCGAGTTCGTCGCGCGCTCGCTGCGCGTGTGGCGGGCCAACCGGGACGCCGTGCGCGACTGGCGGCCATCGCCGTACACCGGGCCGATCGACGTCTTCGGCCCGCCGCCGGTCACGGCCCTGCCGGCGACCGTCATCCAGCGGACCCACGAGTGCGGCACGGATGGGCGCCTGGCCGACGCGCTTCGCGAGCTGATCGGCTGATCAGTCCATCACCACCACGTGACCTGCGGCGTAGTCAGCCAGCGCGCTAATGGAGGCTACGTCAGCTGGCACCATCTCCTCGATGTCGATCTGGATCTCCAGGGCATCCTCGAGCTCCAGAATCAGCTCCATCGTTACCGCCGAGGTCATGCCGAGATCATCCATCAGGCGAGTACTCTCGGAGAACCCGGCCGCGGCGTCGGTGTCGAGAGAGAGCACCCTCGGCAAGACGACGAGAATGCTTTCCATGATCCGTTCCCGGAGGGCGCTGTCGCTCATCTCCCCACCTTTTCCTTCTGTGTCCGTTCGCGCAGTAAGGTGAGCTGGCCGGTCGCGCACGTCACCAGGCCGAGGAGCGAGCGGCCCGGATCCCGGCTAACCTCCGCCAGCCCGCGGTAGCGCTGGAGCACCCTAACCTGCTTCGCACGGCGCCGATTGGGGTTGCCGCGTCGATGTGCACGCTCTCGATGCGCCGCACCCGGACACCATCCATGGCACCCTCGACCTGAACAATGATGCTGTCCGTCACAGCGCCCGCTCCCCTTCGGCAGTCCGAATAATACCTATACGACCACTATCCGATGCAAGAGCCGGGGCAAGCCCTCCCGCGAGCCAAAGGGCGCGCCGTCCGATAACTAGGGAGCGACGAACGAAGTGAGGAGCGACGAAGACAGAGGGCGGGCAAGAGCGCCCGGGGGCGAGCGGGGCAAGCAGATTCGACCGGCGATGACCGTGGAGGACATTACCCTGGCTGACTTGGTGGGGGCGCTGGCCGCGGCGACTGGCGACGATTCACTACTGAGCGCCGGCATCGGTATCACGACCACGCTTGAGGGTGACCTGTGCTTCGACAGCCTGGACTTGGCGGCCCTCGGCGCGGTGCTGCGCGACCGCTACGGGACGACGCTGGATCTGGTCGGGTACGTCGCCGGCCTGGACATCGATGAAATCATCGGGCTGACCGTCGGTGATGTGGCCCACTACGTGATCCGGTGCCTCATGCCCAGCCTGAGACCTGAGACGGAGCAGACCCAGTGAGCCGGTTCCTGATTGTGACGCTGCCGCTGACCGGGCATGCGTACCGCGCCCTGGCCGTCGCGGACGAGCTCAGCGCGCGCGGGCATGAGGTGGCCTGGTGTGGTTCGAAGGCCTACTTCGGACCGCTACTCGGCCCGGACGCGACCCTGTTCCCAGCCGGCACCAGGACGCTGCGCGACCAGGCCGGGCATGGCATCGCCGCGCTGAAGTCGCTGTGGGAGCAGTACGTCATCCCCATGGCGCGATTCACGCTGCCTGCCGTGAACCGCGCCGCGGGTGAGTATCAGCCGGACATGCTCGTGGTCGATCAGCACGCGCTGGCCGGCGCGCTCGCCGCACACCGGCACGGACTGCCCTGGGCCACGCTGGTCACAGAAGCCATGGAGCTGACGCACCCACTGGCGGCGCTTCCCCAAGTGGACGCCTGGGTGCGTTCTCAGATCGCCGCACTGTGCCAGGAAGTGCGCTTGACCGACGCGGACTTCGACCCGCTCTTCTCGCCGTACCTGGTGATCGCGTTCACCACTTCGGCGCTCACCGGCGAGCAGCCGTTCCCTGGCCACTTCATACTGGTCGGCCCGGCCATGCTGGAACGCCCGCGCGCTTTCGAGTGGGACCTGCTCGACCCCGCGCGCCGCAAGGTCCTGATCACGGTGGGCACCCTCGCGACCGGTCTCGCGGGGGATTTCTACCAGCGGGCGGCGGCTGCTGTCGCGCCGTTGCGCGCCACGGTGCAGGCGATCATCGTCGGGCCGCCCGACCTGCTGCCTGATGCGCCGGGCAACGTGCTAGTGGTGCCCTCGGTGCCGATGCTGGCGCTGCTGCCACGACTGGACGCCGTAATCAGCCATGGCGGCATGAACACCGTGAGCGAGGCGCTCGCGCACGGCGTGCCGCTGGTCCTCGCTCCGATCAGGCACGACCAGCCCGTCGTGGCCTCGCAGGTGGTCCGGGCCGGAGCCGGCATCCGGGTGCCGTTCTACCGGGTCCGCCCCAGCCAGCTGCGGGAGGCCGTGGTCAGCATCCTCAACGATCCGTCCTACCGGCGTGCCGCCAAGAGGATCGGAGAATCGTTCGCCGCCGCGGGCGGGGCACCAGCGGCGGCCGCGCGCCTGGAACGCGCCGTTCAGGCCGCACGCTTAGCCATTCGCGGGTGCCCGACTCCCCGGGTCCGCGGGACCCGGACGATGAAACCACCGTTCGTTCCGGAGATGAAAATTTCAGGCCGAACGGACGGTGGTTTCTCTCCACAGGAACGGCACTGGTGGCGTCCGCTGCTTGACCATTAGCATCGGATCGTCTTCACTGTCCAGATGATTCAGCCGGAGGGGCGCGGATGGACGATGGCAGTGCTCAGTCGGCGGCGGGCGGGCCCGCACCCACGATGCGCGCCGGCGCGGCACAAGCCTTCATTCCGGACGGAGACATACGGTCCTTGCGGGCGTTCCGCGCAACCGCCAAGGCAGCGGGCGGCATCCTCGATCTGGTCATGCCGATGCGAGTCGGCGGCGACGGCCCGGCCCTGTTCTGCGTACATCCGCTGATCGGCCTGAGCTGGTGTTACCTGCCCCTGCTCCCGCACGTCGACGCCAGGTATCCGCTCTACGGCCTGCAGGCCCGTGGCGTGCGACGACCCGAGCCGCTGCCGGTCACCATGGCGGAGATGGCACAGGACTACGCCGACCTCATCCGGAAGGTGCAGCCTGCCGGTCCCTACCATCTGCTTGGCTGGTCACTAGGCGGGAATATCGCCTTTGCGATCGCGGAGGAACTCGCGCGCCGTGGTGAGCAGACCGGGCTACTCGTCATCCTGGACGCGGATCTGGCCAACCTCGACGCGATTGCGGTGAGCGATGAGGCCTTGACCTTCTGCAACATGATCCTGGCGCAGTTCGGGTACGTGCCCGCGCTCACTCCTGCCGATCCAGACCCCGAAGCGCGGATGCTCGAACTGGTGCGCCGTCGGCCGGGCCTGGGGCTCAGCGAGTGGCCGGACAAGCGGGTGAACGCGTTGCTGCGGGTCATGAAGAACAACCTCGTCGTGGCGCGCGCCCACCAGCCTGGACGTGTGCATTGCCCGATGCTGTTCTTCTCTTGCGTCAGCAATCCGCCGGGGCTGGCGCAGAAGCTGGAAAACTGGCGGTCGTTCGTCGACGGCCCGATCGAGTCGGTCGAACTGGACTGCGACCATCGGCTCATGCTGCTGCCCGAGCCACTGGCGCGGATCGGGCCGGCGCTCACCGAACGACTGGCCCGCGCCGCGGGCATGCCAGTCCGGGAGGGCTCCGAGGGCGGAACTCCATGACTTTCGCGGGTTGCCGGGGGAGCGGAACCCCTGATTCGAAATCTTTTCGTTCCTGGGCCAGCGCGGCCCCATTGTGTGTACCCCCCTTGCCCACTTAGCCTTATAGCGTGACATTCGACTTAAGCCTGAATGCGCAATGATGAAAGTTTCAGGACTACAGCCAAGTCACATTCGCGATCTCGCGCAATGGGGAGCCCAATGATTGAGGTCAGTGGCCTGCGCAAGTCTTACCGCTCCCGGCGCGGCCGTAAGGCTACAACCGTCGACGCTGTTCGAGGCGTGGACTTCTCTGTGCAGCGCGCCGAGATCTTCGGCTTCCTCGGTCCCAACGGAGCCGGAAAGTCGACCACCCTCCGGATGCTGGCCACGCTGCTTCGCCCGGACGGCGGCGACGCGACGATCGCCGGGGCGGACCTCCGGCGCGATCCCGGGCAAGTGCGCAAGCGCATCGGTTTCGTGGCGCAATCCAGCGGCACCTACGACAACTCCACCGGACGGCGCGACCTGGTGCTAGAAGCGCGCATGTACGGGGTCTCGAAATCCGCCGCGCAAATCCTCGCTGAAGCGGCCATCGCGGCCTTCCAGCTCGAGGACTTCGTGGACCGCCAGATCAAGACCTACTCCGGCGGGCAGCGCCGGCGCCTGGACGTCGCGCTCGGCGTCATCCATTCGCCCCAGGTCATCTTCCTGGACGAACCGACGGCCGGGCTGGACCCGCTGAGCCGGGCTCGCATGTGGCAGGAGGTGCGCAGGCTCCGCGACAAGGGCATGACGATCTTCCTCACCACGCACTACCTGGACGAGGCCGACACGCTCTGCGACCGGATCTCGATCATCGATGCGGGCCTGATCGTCGCCGAAGGCACCCCGTCGGACCTCAAGCGCGAGATCTCCGGCGACGTCGTCGTCGTCGATCTGGCCGCGGCCGACACCGCTGGCGTGCCAGAGCCCGCGACGATCCTGGACGCATCCAAGGTCCTCACCGAGCAGCCGTACGTGGAATCCTGCGAGACCATCGAGCACACACTACGGCTCTATGTGGACAGCGCCGCCACAGCCATCCCGCAGATCATGCGCGCGCTCAGCGGCAAGGGGATCGAGCCGGGAGCGATCGAGACCCGCCGGCCGAGCCTTGACGACGTGTTCCTGGCCAAGACCGGCCGCACTCTTGATAACTAGCCCGGAGGTGCGGGGGACCTCCCCCCGCCGAACCACCAGCAGAGACTGACTCAGGCATTCGCCAGAGGGAGGAAACCGGGAGCGATGAAGCATGTCCGCGATACATGGCTGATCTTCCAGTACGAGGTCGCGCTGCTGGTGCGCAACCCCGCGAGTGTCGCGATCACGCTGATCCAGCCCATCACTTACCTGCTGTTGTTCACTCCGTTCCTCAAGTCGGTCATGCACGTCTCCACCTACACCAACGCATTTCAGATCTACGTACCCTCGCTGTTCGCGGCCATGGGCGTGTTCAACGGCATGTTCGCCGGGTTCACGCTGCTGGCCGCGATACGGCAGGGAGTGGTCACCCGCCACCGGGTGACGCCAGTCAGCCGGGTCAGCCTGCTGCTGGGGCGGGTACTGATGCATATCCTGCTGATCGTGTTCCAGGCCATGGTCGTCACGGTGGCCGCCATCGCGCTCGGCCTGCGGGTGCAACCGGGCAACTTCCTGGTCGCCCTGGTGTTGCTGTCGCTGATGTCGGTGCTCAGCGTCTCGATTGGATACGACCTGGTGCTCCTGGTGCCCAACGAGGGCTCGCTCGGCACGCTGATCAACTCGATTGCCCAGCCGGTCTCGCTGCTGGCCGGGGTCCTGATCCCGCTTTCCGTCGCACCGCTGTGGGTACGGGATGTCGCCGACTGGAATCCGTTCGCCTGGGGGACCAACGGCATGCGGGCCATCTTCCAGGGCCATATCGGCACCAACGTCGTCTGGCAGGCGAGCCTCATCATGGGCTTGGTGGCCCTGGTGACCCTGGTGTTGTCGTCACGGCTCTTCAGCCGCGAGATTGCATGACAGCTGATCGCGCGATTGATTGGCTCGCGCTTCCGGGAGTAGCAGATGCCTGATGCGCGGGAGACGCGGCCGCATGCGGTCGTGGTCAATGACGAAAAGCAGTACTCGGTCTGGCCAGTGGGCCGTGACCTGCCAGTCGGCTGGCACGTGGACGGCTTCACTGGCACCGAAGAGGAATGCCTGGCCTATATCGACCAGGTCTGGACAGACATGCGGCCGGCATCGCTGCGACGGTGGATGGATGACCGCGAGCAGACCGGTGCGGATTGACTGAGCGCGACCGGAGGTAAGTACCTATGCGCTTTCCCGCGTCGTTCGCGCAGCAGCGGCTGTGGTTCCTCGATCAACTCGCGCCGGGCGAACCGACGTACAACATGTCTCACGCGTTCTGGCTCGAGGGCCCGCTCGACACGCACGCGCTGCAGCGCGCGATGGACGCCATTGTCGCGCGGCACGCAGTGCTGCGGACAAGCATCGTCGCCTTTGACGGCGTGCCGGAGCAAGTGGTCGCCGACACCGGCACAGTGCCGATCGAGCACGTCGAGGTCCCGCCCGGGCTGGACGAGGGCGAGCGCACCCGGAAGATCGAGTCGATCGCGGGCGAGTTGGCCCGCCAGCCATTCGATCTGGCCATCGCGCCGCTGATCCGGATGGCGCTGATCGTCGCCGGGCCCGGCCGGCACCTGCTCGTTCTGGTCATGCACCAGAGCATCAGCGACGGATCGTCCATGAAGATCCTGCTCGACGAGCTGTCCGCCGGTTACCGGGCCGAGACGTCCGGCGTGCCCGCGGCGCTGCCGCCGCTCTTGATGGAGTACGTCGACTACGCCGAGTGGCAGCGGGACCGCATGCGCGGCGAGGAACTCGGCCGTCAGCTGAGCTACTGGCGCGAGCGGCTGCGCGGCGCGCCGCAGCTCCTTACGCTGCCCACCGACCGGCCCAGGCCAGCCCGCCGGTCCACTCGTGCCGGCGTGGCGACGATCTATGTCGACGCCGCGACGACCCGGCGCCTGGCAGCGGTGGCGCACGGCGCCAATGCCACCGTGTCCATGATGTTCCTCACCGGCTTCGTGGCGACGCTGTCGCGCTACGCGCGGCAAGCCGACATACTGCTCGGAACTCAGGTGGCCGGCCGCACCCACAGCGAGCTGAACCCGATTGTCGGCGTGTTCACGAATACCCTCGCGCTGCGCGTGTCGCTGGCCGACGATCCGACCTTCGCCGAGCTGCTCGGCCGGGTCAGGGATGTCACCGTGGACGGGCTGGCGCACCAGCAGTTCCCGTTCGAGAAGCTGGTCGAGGAGTTCGCACCGGATCGCACGCTCGCGCACGCACCGCTCATCCAGGCCCAGTTCGCCTACGGTTCGCTTACGCCGCCCACGCTGGATCTTCCTGGTATCACCATCGGCTCCCATGTGCTGCTCACCTCGACCGCGACACTTGATCTCACCGCATACGCGGATGCTCAGGAGGACCAGGATGGTCAGGATGGTCAGGCGACCAGACTTTCGCTGGAATACAGCACCGACCTATTCGACGCGGCATGGGCCAGCCGGTTCCTGGGCTGCATGGCGACCCTGTTGGAACACGCGACGGACGCTCCCGGCACTCCGGTAGCCGACCTGCCGATGCTGTCGGCGGCACAGCGCGATGAGCTGATCATCGAGCGCAACCGCCGGGCGCTCCCCGCCGATGACGCCGCCAATGCAGACGATGCCAATGCGGACTTCCGGCGCCTGCTACAGGCGTCGACGTCCCGCGTCATCGATGCCGACCGGTCCCTACCGATGAGCGAAGTGTGTGATCGCGCCGCCCGGATCTCCCGCGCGCTCGCCGATCACGGCGTCAGCCTCGAAACGACGGTCGGGCTGTGCCTTGGGCGCGGCATTGACATGCTGACGGCGCAGCTCGCCATCTGGTGGGCTGGCGGCGCGTATGTACCTCTGAATCCAGGTTTCCCGCAGGCGCAGCTGGCCGCCATGGCTCGCGGCGCCGGACTACGGATCATCATCTGCGACGCCGCGTACCACGATCTCTGCCTGTCCGTGGCCGATGGCGCCGAGGTGATCCGCGTCGACGACCCGCAGACGGCGGCCGGCCCGCCACTCGCGCCAGTGCCGGTATCCGCCAACTCGCTCGCCTACGTTATCTTCACCTCCGGCACGACCGGGCAGCCCAAGGGCGTCGGCACCGAATACCGGGGTTTCGCGAACCTGCTCGCCTCGTTCCGGCGCGCGCTCAAGCTCAGCGGTGAGGACCGCGTAGTGGCCGCCACGCTGTCGTTCGACATCTCCCTGTTCGAGATTGTGCTGACCCTAGCCTCTGGCGCCGACCTCGTGATCGCGACCACCGAAGAGGCCCGCGAGCCCGACCGGCTGCGGTCACTGATCGAGCGCAGCCGCGCGAACGTATTGCAGGCAACGCCGCAAACCTGGCACCTGCTCGCTTCGGCCGGTGGCGTGCCGGCCAGCCTGCGGCTGCGCCTCAGCGGCGCCGAGGCCATGCCGCCTGATCTCGCGGAGCAGTTGCTGGCGCCCGGTGTCGCGCTGTGGAATCTCTACGGCCCAACCGAAACCGCGGTGTGGTCGTCGGCTGGCGTCATCACCAGCGCCGCACGGGCGGCCGACATCGGGCCGCCGATCGATAACGTCCGCGTGTACATCCTGGACGAGCGCTTGATGCCGGTGCCGGTTGGGGTGCTGGGCGAGGTCTGCGTGGGCGGCCGGGGCGTTACCCGTGGCTATCACAACCAACCGCGGCTCACCGCGCGGACGTTCCGGCCCGATCCGTGGAGCAACGAGCCAGGGGCGCGCCTGTACCGGACCGGCGACCTCGGCAGCTGGCGGGAAGACGGGAGCCTGCAGCTGATCGGCCGGGTCGATCATCAGGTGAAGATCCGCGGCTTCCTGATCGAGTGCGGCAAGATCGAGGCCGTGCTGCGCGCACATAGTGACGTGCGCCAGGCGGTTGTCGTCGCGGCCCCCCGAGGCGGTGAGTCAGCGCTGGTCGCGTACATCGTGCCCCGCCGGGACAGCGCAGCGGCGAAACCCGGCGCTGACCTGCTTGAGGTGTTCCGCCCGCACATGCGCGCCAGGCTGCCTGACTACATGATCCCGGCGCTCGTGGTCGCGCTGCCCGCTCTGCCGCTTACACTGACCGCGAAGGTCGACCGGGCCTCGCTGCCCGCCCCGGAATGGAGTGCTGTTACGCCGGCGGCTGGCCGAGTCGAGCCGCGCAACTCGGTCGAGGCGACCCTCGCACAGATCTGGGGCGACCTCCTCGACGCCCAAGCGCCGGTGGGCGTACACGACAATCTTTTCGCCCTCGGCGGTCACTCGCTGACCGCGACGAGATTCGTCGCCCGCGTCGGCGACACCTACGGCGTGGAACTGCCCGTTCACCAGGTCTTCGCTGGTCCGACGATCGCGGAACTGGCCGACGTCATCGCCGCTCACCCGGATTTCAGGGTCACCGCAGGCTCGTCCCGCCACACTGAGCTGGACGCGCTCAGCGACGAGGATCTAGACGAGTTGCTGCGCGCGGCGCTGGCCCAGCGCAACCGACGCCGAGCGATCGCGGACAGCTCGAACCCATAACCAAAATCCACAGCGGGTGTGTTATGTCAAAACTCGCTCATGGGCGCTGGCCTGGCGTTTCGCGCTCACTAGGCGCCAAACCAGTCGGCTTAACAGCTACATCCTACGGAAGCAAGTTTTCTGGAATTAGCTGTGAAGTGGGCGCGTCCGCGCAGGGCAGACCATCGGTCAGCGTCAGCGCCGTGCTGGTGTGCCTGGCGACCGCGTTCGGTGGCCGCGGGTACGCGGGCGCTGCGAGCAGGCGGCGTAACTGGCTCGGAGCCTGGGAGCTCGCCCACTTGCAACACCTCCCGGAGCGTCCGGCTCGTGCCATGTTCCCGGATCATTGCGCAAGGTATATGATCCTAGATTTAGGTTCTATGGAACGTTATCCGTCCCCGCGGCACGGGGAACGCTAGGCCGGGAGCGATATGGAGGTGGTGGCTGCGCCGTGTCCGACCTCAGTCGAATATTCAACGACCTGATCCGCTTCGAGATCGCCGTGTGGGATGCCGTCGACGCGAGGATGAAGAGCGAGCTCAGCTTGACGATGACGCATTACGAGCCGATGTCCGTGATAGGCCGGGTGCCTGACTGCCGGGTCCACGACATTGCTGTCGAGCTCGGGATCACGGCCGGCGGGGTAAGCAAGCTAGTTGATCGAATCGAGGCCAGCGGCTACTGTCGCCGGCTGCCCAATCCTAGCGACAGGCGATCGTCGCTCGTGGAACTGACTCCTGAGGGCGAGCGGGTTCTGGCCGCGGCCGCGGAGGCGCTCGAAGACGAGCTCGAGCGCTGGCTCGGCAGGGTATTGCCAGAGCGAACCCTGCGGCAGTTCGGCTCGACCCTTGCTCGCCTGCGGGCAGCCGACCACGGCGCGGAGACTGAGGCCACCGCATAGTACGGCGGGATCGCGCACCGCCCATTCCAGCCGCCAGGCATGGATGAGGACTGTTGTCACAGATGAGAAACCACCGTTCGTTCTGGATAAAAGCGCGGCTCGACGCGCTGTGGTCGTTGCCGCTGCCGGGCACGAAAAGCGCGCGACGCTCTCGCTGACGCACTCGGAATCCCGGCTGGCAGAGGGCTCCGGCGTGTCCGGGCGGCTTGCTACTTGTACCGGGGTACCAGTCGAGCTTGTCCACCCTCGGCTGCAAGCTCCGCGGGGTGGCGATCCCGACGCCAGGCCTTCCGGCGGCCATCCTGGAGCAGCCAACCCTCCTGCCGGCTGGACAAGCAGAGGTACGGCGCCGGGCTCGGCCCGGCCCGCGGCAAGGTCAGCGAGTACTTCAGCGCCAACTTCTACGCCACCACCAGCGGGCATTTCCACACCCGCACCCTGTTCAACGCCATCGCCGAGGTCGCGCAGCATTACGGCATGGGCATTCTTGCCTGGGGACCACTCGGTCAGGGCATGCTCACGGGTCGGGTCCGCCGCGGGCAGGACAACGATGTCACTCGCGCGAAATTCTTCACGGCGTTCAGCGATGAGCGGCGCCTGGACGCGGTGGAGCGGTTGATCCCGCTCGCCGAACAAGCGGGACTGTCGATGCCCCACCTCGCGATGGGGTTCGCGATCTCGCACCCGGGTGTCACGAGCGCGCTGCTCGGTGCCCGCACCATGGAGCAGCTCGACGGTTCGTCGCCCCCGGGCGGCTATCCGCTTGTCGTATCCTCGCGGGGCGGAACACCACCGGGATGCCGAGTGTGACCGCCATCGTGGCCATGGTGCGAACATTCACTTCAGCCAGCTTGGGATCCTTGGCCGTCGATGTGATCGATGGTCAGGTATCGGGACAGAGGGCCAGACCGTCGGCGCAGGTGCGCCTGCAGCAGCCCAGGCGCCGTAGTCGTTCCGTCGTCAATCTCGGGAACGTGGCCGTACCGCTGGGGGAAGTAGTTGATCGTGGAAATAACGACTTTCCCCGCCAGGGGCTCGACTGGCACGTCGCCAATCGTCGTGAGCGGGATAGCGGCGATCGCGAAATCGCACGCCCTGGCCGCCTCAGCCGGCATAGCCGCTGCGGCGTGGGGCCCGAGCTCCTTAACCAGGCCCGCAAGCGAATCTGGTCCCTGAGTGTTGCTGAGCACCACATCGTAGTCATGAGCGACTGCCGCCTTCGCCAGATTGC